>WNFR01000695.1_pt1 | contig 36632 bp, 39 predicted proteins | sample 5400221 | NCBI WGS metagenome assembly WNFR01 (sample SAMN13153357, study PRJNA577476) | soil metagenome | isolation source: 40 cm soil under Madrone tree | place: USA:California | collected 2016-06-14 | reverse complement strand
CGATGGCGCATCTGGACATCACCCACCACTTCGGCGCGAAACTCGCCAAGCGGGGGCGGGGCGGCTTGATGCTCGCGGGGGCAATGGGTGCGGAAGCCGGTGTTCCCCGTATGGCGAATGACGGAGCCGCGAAGGCGTATGTACACAGCCTTGGCGAGGCGCTTCACTATGAGTTCAAACCTCAAGGTGTCTACGTCACTGTACTGGCAGCCGGGTTTACGAACACGGCGGTGCTCGGAAAGTTCGGCCTCGATCCGAAGACCATGCCGTTGAAACCGATGAGCGTCGAGCAGTGCGTATCTGAGGCCCTCAGCGGTCTGCTCAAAAACCGCTCCAAAGTCATTCCAGGCCGGGTGAACCGCATTTTGAACGCCCTCGTGCCCGCTTCTCTTGCGCGGAAAATCGAGGCGGACTTGATTGATAAAGGGCTTGCCAGCAAGTCCGCTTTAGCAAACGCACGGGCGGAAGCCTGATTCACGGGCTGCGAATGGGGCGAATCATGCAACAAGCAATCGGTCTCCTCACCGGAGGTGCCGAAGGCGCTGGCGGCGCCCAAGATCCGAGTCGGACGATCGCTTCGGAGCCCGCGTTGCACAGTGGACGCGCTGGTAGCGCGATCCCGCCAATGCCGGCACTAGATCGCGATCCAACGATCTGACCTCATGCCCGTTCACTTCGAGCTCTGTGACAATTCCCGTGGGGGTGCGGGCGAGTTCCCTTGGTCTCACTTGTCGCGGCGGGCGGCCGGCGCCGGTGGCTTGATCGGAGATATCAATTCCCTCGATGGCGCGACGCGCCGGCACGGCAAAGTCAGTGAAAGCCCATGGGTTTAGAGGTTGTCATCGAGAGACAGTCATGATCAAGCAGATCGGCGAAAAATGGAGAGGCTTTTGGCGGATGGCGAGCAACGTGGCGCTATCTATGGATGCCGATCCTCTGGAAGACATCCACCGAAGGATTAGACGGCTCGAAGCGGCCGTTTTTCAATCTGAGGTAGGACGTGAGCCCGTCGCGCCGAGTACCTCGGCCAACCAAGGGTCGTTGCGGGAGCAGACAGAACACAGTCGGAACACATGAAAGACATATTCGCCCTGAGACTCTACACGCGGGTTGCGCGATTGGGCGGCTTTTCAGGCGCGGCTCGCGAGTGCGAACTGTCGCAATCGCAGGCCTCTCGGATCATTGCTGATCTCGAATCCGATCTCGGGACGCGACTGCTCTTGCGCGGCACTCGTGCGGTGGTCCCAACAGCCGCATTCCCCACGAATGACATCGGGAATACCTGGCGTCGACGCGATCGAGGTCAGCGTGGAAGGCTAGAGCAGATCATCGCAGCGCCTCACATCTATTGGAGCAAATGACATGACGGTCGACACCGAAGAGCGGAATAAGGCGTTGGTGCTGCAAGCGTTCGATAGCCTTTTCAATAAGCGCGACTACAAAGGCGCCGAACAATTCTGGTCGCCGAACTACATTCAACACAGCGCCCATATTCCGCCGGGACGCGATGGATTGTTCAATTTGATTAGGAGCGTGCCCTCAACGCTGCGGTATGAACCCGGTGTAATCCTGGCCGGTAAAGATTTCGTCATCGTTCACGGCCGATTTTCCGGCACTGGGCGGCCGCGCAACCGGGTCGCCGCCGACATCGTCCGCGTTGCCGATGGCCTATTGGTGGAGCACTGGGATGTCCTTCAGGACGAGGCCACTAGAGAGGACTCACAAAGCGGCATTCCGATGTTTGGTAATGAGTTCCCCAGTACGGCGAAAGCGTGCGACTTCGATCAAGCCGGGTAACTAAAGCATGACAATGAAAGATCTGCTGACGCTCGCCATTGAATCTCATGGCGGACAAGCACGCTGGGACGCGATTCGCACGGTGACAGCCGAGCTGTCAATCGGTGGCGCGCTTTGGGGTCTGAAGGGCAAGACAGGCATCCTGCAAGACACCCGCTACGAGGCCGACGTCCACGTCCAGCGAGCGACGCTCGGCCGCTTCACTGCGCCCGACCGTCACGTGCGCTTTACCCGAGATCGGCTTGTATTTGAAACAGATGCCGGCGAGGTGATTGAGAGACGTGACAACCCTCGCTCGGCCTTCGCGTGCCACACTCAGGAGAGCGCGTGGGATAACCTGCACGTCGCCTATTTCAGCGGTTATGCGATGTGGACGTACCTCACGCAGCCGTTCCTCTACGCCTACCGAGGCTTCGAGACCCGCGAGATAGATCCATGGCAAGAGGAGGGCGAGATCTGGCGTCGGCTGGAAGTGATATTCCCGGACTATATGGCCAGTCATAGCCGCAGGCAGGTTAGCTACTTCGGGCCCGACGGCCTGATACGACGGCACGACTATGAAGTTGACGTTCTCGGCGGAGCTACCGGGGCACACTATGTTTCGAGCTACAAAGAGTTGGGCGGTATCGTGACGCCGACAAGGCGCCGTGTTTTCGCACTGGGCCAGAATAACCGTCCGGTTCCCCAGCCGATCCTCGTGTCGATCGATGTGAAGAGTGCTCGCTACGACTGATGGATGAACGGTCTCCGATGGGCCATGGAACTTCGTCATTTGCGGTACTCTGTCATAGCGGCCCAGCAAGCCGAAAACAGATCGGCGGTCCCAACAATCAGTGACTTACAACGCACTTGCTCACTTGCAAGCGAGAAAACGCGGAGCACGGATGTTCCAGCACCCGGAATGGACCACTCTCATTGCGGGGCGGATCTCTGGAATGCCTTCGTCCGCGCCCATGCCGAGGCGCAGCTCGCCGGCGCGCCGGAAATCCAGATGGACTATTTTACCCGGGCTGTGGAGAGCCTGCTGGGGCAGGGCAAACGATTGGATTCCTCGTTGCTCAAACTCGATGAAGGCCACTGGATGCGCGCCGTTGAGGATTCCGGCTACGTCGCCGCAACGCTCGGTGATTTCGCCGATCGAGTAATCCCCGTCACCATGCTGCCCATTCTCATCATGCCGGACGCGGCGCCCGAATCGGAGGACGAGACTTCGCTTGAGGCGAACGACGCAGAGATCGAGCTGGATGATATTCAGGACCTCTGGGAGCTATCGCCGCAAGCGGGCAGGCGCGCCAGAGTCCCATTGGGTCCGTGGGTCGAGCTACGTCACCCCGTACCGCCGATCACGCAGAGTAGCGATGCGGTACCAGCGAGTCTGCAGGACTGTGATCAATTCCTGAAGTTATTGCTGCGTCGGAAGGCGGATTCGCTAGGGCGCCGTGAGCGGGCTGAACTCCGGATGGTCTTGCATGCGACAAATCCTGCGTCGTCATCGATCGCGACGTTGAGCCCCGAGACGGCAACATGGCTGTTGTGGGCGATGAGCTGGCGCGGTGTGAGCACGCCTCGTCAGCTCGTCTTTCCCCCGCTGCATGCACCGACGCTCGTCGTTCAATGGTGGACCAGCACGCCGACGACCCTGTGCTTTGGTTCTGCGGCTCCGCTTCTACGGGTGTTCGCATAGCAAAGGACGGGGTGCGTGCCCTCACACAACCCCTTTGGCCGAGCGCCTGGCGGGCTTGCAGGGGAGTGCAATCAGGCGTCGCCCGCTTCTCCCCGCTCTGCAATAAGCCGCCCAAGCTCGCGCGTGGACGGCACGCGGCGCGTGGGGTCGTCTGAGCCGAATTCGTCAGCCGCGAGATTTTCAATGATGGTCAGCAACACCTTGCGTGCGATTTGAATGTCGCGCTTAGTCAACCCAGCGACACTGATGTCGTTCACTTCCTCAGCCAGCGGCACCAGCTTTTTCTTAAGAGCGCGACCCTCGCGCGTCAGGAAGACATGAACTTTCTTCTTGTTGTCTGGCATCTGTTGTCGCGAGACATAACCTAGCGTTTCCATCGCCTTCACGGCCGCGAACGTGGTTGGCTCCATCACGCCGGCTTGCGCGCTCAGTTCGCGCTGGGTCAAGCCGTCCGTCTCCCAAAGGATGCGCAGGAAGGTCCAGTGTCCGAACGAAACCTCGTGTTCGGTCAGGCGCATTTGCAGCGCGCGGACCAGAGCGCGCATCGCGTCCTTAACTAGGTGCGCGAGCCGGTCGTGCGGCACCGCGTCGTGCCAGTGAGCCAGTATATTGGCGGTTTCTGGCGCAGGCGCACCCGTGTTTTTAGAGCGTGTCATGACAAGAGACCGGTTAGCCGGGGAGGCGGACGAGGCCCACATGATAGCGTTTCCCCACCGCCGTGCAAGAAGTCTGCGGAGGAACGTTGTCGGGGTTACGGCCAGGCGCGGGCCTGATCTCCTCTGCCCGGCTGCGGTCGCGGCCCTGGTGATATTCGGCGGCATGGCCGTGTCACTTGGCGTGCCCGCCAATACGCTTCGCGAAAGGCACAACGCTGCCTGACGTGCGAGTGGCTCGAAGACACGAACGCCGTTCGAACAACGATTCCCGAAAATTCTGGTTGCAATAAAGTACTTAGAGATCTAAGATAATTGCATTCAACAAGAGAATGACGACCGCGCTTGAGACAGCACGGCCGGAAAGAAGGTAATACATGAGTGAAGCTGGCGATCAGGAGTTGTCGATTAGGCGGTTGGTGGTAACGGAAAAGACGGAGATTGCGGCAGGTATTTTTCGCTTCGAATTGCGGGATCCACAGCGGCGCGAGTTGCCCATGTTCACGTCGGGCGCACATATCAGCGTGTGCACGCCGAGCGGGGCGAACCGCAATTATTCGCTGTGCAATGCGCCCAGCGAGCGCGAGCGCTATGTGATCGCGGTGAAGCGCGACCCATCGGGCCGGGGCGGGTCGGTTAGCATGGCGGATGAATTGCAACTTGGGGACAGCATCGAGGCTTCAGCGCCGCGTAACGAGTTCGAACTGAGCCCGGCGGCGCGTAACTTCATCTTCGTCGCGGGCGGGATCGGCATCACGCCGATTCTCTCGATGATGCGACATCTGAAGGCTACCGGCGCGACCCGGTTCAAGCTTTATTACTGTACACGCAGTCCGGAGCTGACTGCGTTTCGGCAAGAGTTGGCAGACGCCGGGTGGTCATCGGAGGTGAAGATCCACCATGATTTCGGCGACCGGGAAAAGGCCTTCGATTTCTGGCCCGTCTTCGAAAAGCCAGCCAATGGTACCCATATTTACTGCTGCGGCCCACGCGCGCTGATGGACAGCGTCAAGGACATGACCGGTCATTGGGCGCAAGGCAGCGTGCATTTCGAAAGCTTCGGCGTGGATCAGGCGCTGCTGGCGCAGAACAAGCCGTTCAAGGTTAGGCTGGAACGTTCGTGCCAGACCTTCGAGGTGCCCAAGGACCGTTCGATCCTCGAGATTCTTCGCGACAACGGCATCCGCACGCCGAGTTCATGCGAGAGCGGCACGTGTGGCTCATGCCGGACCGGCCTGTGCGGGGGCGAGGCCGAGCATCGGGACATGGTCCTGAGCGATGACGAGAGAGCCTCACAGATCATGATCTGTGTGTCGCGGGCGAAGGGCGAAGAACTGGTTATCGACCTATAGGACATCCGTAGGCAGTGCCAAGCGAACCGCTACAGGATAACCAAGGGTGGACGTGTTTGTCAGGAGATGAAATGCTCACAGCGGAAGAAAATGAATTGCTGTGCCGGGTAGAAGGCGATGCACCGATGGGCCAGATGATGCGCCGGTACTATCAGGTGCAAACTTGATGGCCGCAAAAGAAACGCACGACCGTCAGCTACGGCTGGGAATAGCTGGGCTAGGACGGGCGTTCTCGCTGATGCTACCAACCTTCCTTGCCGACTCGCGCGTCGAGCTGGTAGCGGCGTGCGACCCGCGCGCCGAGGCACGCGAACGTTTTAGCGCCGAGTTCCAAGCGCCGGCTTGTGATGGCATCGAATCGCTGGCCCGTGATCCCTCGGTCGATGTGATCTACGTTGCGAGCCCACATCAGTTTCATGCCGCTCACACGCGTATCGCGGCCGCGCACGGCAAGCACGTGCTGGTTGAAAAGCCCATAGCGCTGACACTAGCCGAATGCGATGAAATGATCGATGTCTGCCGGCGCGCCGGCACGCACCTGATCGTTGGCCACTGCCATAGTTTCGACACGCCGTACCTGCGCACGCGCGAGCTGGTGGAGTCGGGCGAATTCGGGGCGGTACGGATGATCCACGCGCTCAACTACACGGACTACCTGTATCGGCCGCGCCGTCCCGAAGAGCTGCTCACCGCCGAGGGCGGCGGTGCCGTGTATAGCCAGGCCGCGCATCAAGTAGACGTGGTGCGCCTTATCGCCGACAGCCCGGCGACGCGGATTCGCGCCGCGCTTGGCAATTGGGATGCCGCTCGCCCGACAGAGGGCGCCTATTCGGCCATGATCTGGTTCGAGAGCGGCACGTTCGCATCGATTTCCTATAACGGCTACGGCCATTTCGATTCCGACGAATGGACCGGTTGGATTGGCGAGACTGGGCAGGCGAAGAACCCCAGCGACTACGGCAGCGCACGCCGGCACCTGGCCGGCGTCCGGTCCGCGGATGATGAGGCGCGGCTCAAGGCGGCCGGCACGTTCGGCGGCTCGAACTACAAGCCCCCGGTGCGCAATGGTTCGGCCAGCGGCGTGCAGCATAATCACTTTGGGCCGCTGATTGTTTCCTGCGAGCATGGCGACCTGCGACCCTTGCCCGACAGCATCCTGGTCTATGGTGACGAGCGCCGCGAGCGGAGAGGGCTGGCGCTGCCGAGTGTGCCGCGGGCGGAGGTGATAGACGAACTTTATGCGGCGGTATTCGACGGCGCGCCGCCGATGCACGACGGCGTCTGGGCGCGCAGCACACTCGAAGTGTGCATCGGTTTATTGCGCTCGAGCCGGGAAGGGCGCGACATCATGCTCGGCGAGCCCGGGCCATACGGTCAAGGACATAAGGAGGGAATGTAATGAGCAAACTGAATATGTCTGTCGCAGTGGGGATCACAAGGGCGTTTCAGTTGGCGTGATCTGAACGCGGGATATGCGGTTATCCGCAGGACTGGCTGGGCCCTCTCCCTGATCGGTTCACCCGTTTTGGCGGTTGCGGATACGTTCCTTGTCCGGGTGAGCAGAGTACCTTAAGCCTGTCCGGAAACGTCCTTTTCCAGCTGCTGGACGGTGAACGTTTCCCCGACGGTCGGCGTGCAGAGAATGAGGGCGTCGACTTCGGGCATCGCGAGTACTTCGGCCAGAGTGTCCCTAACCTTGCCGGCCCCATATTCGGCGCGCAGTTGGGTGGCCGTGCCGGTATCGGACTCCACGATCACAACCACGTCACCCTGCGCGATCCGGCCTACTGCCTGCAGTTGTCAGTCCGAAGGCACCCGCGCCGGCCAGGCAATTCCAACCCGGTTTATGCGTTCTCTAGGATCAGCATGCCGTATGCGGTATTGGAGGCTGGCACGTGATAGAAGCGGTGGACGAGGCGCACGGTCTCGTTCATTGCACCGCGCATAACCAGCCACATGATGATTTCGAGACCTTCGGAGCCCGCTTCGCGCAGTAGTTCGGTGTGACCGATGCGGCTAAGCGCGAGCGGATCAGTGACGATCCTGTCGAGCCACATCCGGTCGTAATCCGCGTTGATCAGACCCGCCCGCTCGCCCTGGAGCTGATGCGACATTCCGCCGGTACCGAAGATTGCGATCCTGATGTCCTGTCCGTAGCTGTCGATCGCCCGCCGGATCGCCTGTCCCAGCCGATAGCAGCGGTTGGCAGTCGGCTGGGGATACTGGATTACGTTGACGCACAGCGGAATTACCCGGCACGGCCATTGTCCAGGTTGCCCGAAGGCAAGCGACAGTGGCACGGTGCAGCCATGGTCGACGGTCATGTTGTTGACCATGGTGATGTCGAACTCGTCCATGAGGACCATCGACTCCACCAGATGCCACCCAAATTCTGGGTCCCCCTCGCATACAGGAACCGGCCTCGCGCCGTGTCCCTCGTCGTGCGGCATGAAGGACTCGCCGACACCCAGCGCAAATGTGGGTGTAAGGTCCAGGTCGAATCGCGACGCATGATCGTTGTACACGACGATCACGACATCCGGTCTGGCTTTGCGCATCCAGTCCTGTGCCGGCCGCACCCCTTCGAACAGGGCTTTCCATTTCGGATCTCCAGTTCGGTTGTGGTCGACTGCGGCACCGATCGCCGGCACATGGGAGGTGCAGATGCCCCCGACAAGGGTCGCCATTCAATGCTCCTTCCTGCTGCGGTTGCCCCGTATCGGCCTGCCGCCACGACTCATCATCTCGCGGAAATCTTCGACGGTCATCGACTCGCGCGACATGGCGGCGCCGACGTGCTGCATCGATAGCCCATCGAAGATGGCGAGCTTGAACGTGTAATAGATGTTACCCCCGAGCTGGAGCATGCCGATCCAGTCCCGGGCGACTACCGCATTGTGCTGCTCTGGCGTCAGGTCGAACTCTGCCAGATAGTCGAGCGCGTCACTGCGGAAGGCCTCGCGGTTACCGGCCAGATCGAGCGATTTGCAGAACATATTCAGCGCGTAGCCTGCGCGCAGGCGCCGGCTGTCGAAGACATACGTCCCAGGAATGTCGTCGTAGTCGCGAGGGTAATCGAGTTTTTCCATGCGGATCGCCTTGTGTAAGTGGTTCACGGTCAATCGGCCCAGTAGAGGCGTATCGGGTTGTCGACGGGGAGCTCCCGGCGCAGTTCCGGTGTGGGTTGGCCATCGAGCAAAAAACGGGTGTAGCGCGTCCTGAGTCTCCTTGTGCATTAGATAGACGACGAGAGTTTTCATTAGGACGAGGGTTTTCAACTAGTTGACCAGACATCGCAAGCCCTGCACGTTTGTCATGTCAGCTAGCGCTTGACACGGCAAAGTGGCACTGATAGCTTATAACTTAGATCTCTAAGTTGATCAAGGTATCAAGCGAAATTGGCTGCTGCGCAACTGAAATGACGTCGTAAAAACAGAGGGGTCAGGCAATGTTGACGAAAGAAGAAAACGAATTGCTGTGCCGCGTGGAAGGCGACGCGCCAGCGGGCCAACTGATGAGGCGCTACTGGATTCCGGCTTTCATGCTCGAGGAAGTGGCGGAACCGGATGGCACGCCATTGCGGGTCAAGCTGCTAGGCGAGGACCTGATCGCTTTTCGCGACACAGCGGGCCGGCTTGGAGTGCTGGGCGAATACTGCCCGCATCGTCGGGTCTCGCTGGCCTACGGCCGTAACGAGGAAGGCGGAGTGCGGTGTTTGTATCACGGCTGGAAAATGGATGTGGAAGGCAATGTGATCGACCAGCCCTCCGAACCGGCTGCAAGCAGGATGTGCGACCGGGTAAAGCACACCTCCTATCCAGTCCGCGAAGCAGGAGGCCTCGGCTGGGTCTATATGGGGCCGCCGGATCTGATGCCCGAATTCGAGCAACCGGCATTCGTCAAGAGCGAGAACACCCAGGTCAGCATCGTCAAGATGCGCGTTGACTGCAACTGGGCGCAGATCCTTGAAGGCGCGATCGATTCAGCGCACAGTTCGACCCTTCATTCCAGCGACATCCGGCCGGCGCGGGTCGACCGTGCGGGAATGACCCGCGCTTATATGACGCGTCCTTCAACCGACAAATCCCCGCGTATCCAGGTTGAACCGACCAGCTTCGGTATGCGCTATGTCGCGATCCGGCGACCGATTGCCCAGGCGGAAACGCACCAGTACCTGCGAATTACCACATTCGTCGCGCCGTTCACGGTATTGATCCCGCCCAATAGCGACTACAGCTTGGTGCAACTCAGCATCCCGATGGACGATTACAACACGATGTTTTATCTCATCGCGTGGAGCGATGGCACTCGGGGCATCGACCAGGAGGCGTGGAGGAAATTTTGCGGCGCGCAGGTCGGCATCGATCTTGACCAGAACTTTAACCGCGTGCGTACGCGCGCCAACGATTACCTGCAAGACCGCAAGGCGGTGAATCTCGGGCACTTCACGGGGATCAGCGGCATCCCAAACCAGGACATCGCGATGTGGGAAACAATGGGGCGGATCGCGGATCGCACCAGCGAACGACTCGGCGCGAGCGATATTGCGATCGTTCAGTTTCGCCGCTTGATGGTGGACGCGATCAGTGCGTTTCGCGACGGCGCGCAGCCGATCGGAACCGGCGAGACCCATACGCCCCACGTGGATATCAGCTCATACGAGGGTGTGGTTCCCAGGTCGGTCGACTGGCGCACGCTTGGCGTGCCCGCGCCGAAGCCCACCCAAGCGGAGGCACTTGCTAAGTAAAGCTGAGGAGGTTGATTGCGCTTGAGCGGCAATGTTTCGCAAGCCGTCAGAGCGCGTGCCGAGATCGATCATTTGATTCGCCATCGGGCGAGCGGATAAGGAATTATGACGAAGCTGTCCATCAGTGTGGCATGCAAAAACTACGACCGCGTTCGCGCGATCAGTGATGGGCGGGTCGGCATAGAAGGATGCGAGGTCAATTTCCTGGACCTAAAACCTGAGGAGTTGTTTTTTCGCGCCTACCGCAATAGCGAGTTCGATGTGTGCGAACTGTCGCTCAGCTCATACATGCTGACCTTGAGCCGCGGCGAGAAGAACCCGTACGTGGCGGTACCGGTGTTTGTTTCCCGGACGTTCCGGCATTCGGCCATCTACATGCGTGAGGACCGCGGCATCGAACAGCCTGCGGATCTGCGCAACAAGCGCGTGGGTGTGCCCGAGTATCAGGTCACTGCGGCGCTTTGGGTGCGCGCGTTGCTCGATGGCGAATACGGTGTCAAGCCATCCGACTTCGAGTGGCTTCAAGGCGGACTAGAGGAACCGGGCCGCGTGGAGAAGCTCAAGCTCGACCTGCCGCCATCGGTTCGCATCTCGGCTGTCCCGAACGATACGACGCTCAACGCCATGCTCTCCGACGGCCGCCTCGACGCGCTGATCGCCATGCGCCCGCCGCGTTGCTTTACGAGCGGGCAGCAGGGTATCCGCCGGCTGTTTCCCGACTATCGCACCGAGGAAGCGGCTTACTTCCGACGTACCGGAATCTTCCCGATCATGCACGTGGTCGGGGTGCGTCGCGCGCTGGTCGAAAGTCATCCGTGGTTGGCCAGTTCGGTGGTCTCGGCCTTTACCGAGGCCAAGCAGATTGCCATCGAAGAGATCAGCAATCGCGGCGCGATGGCGGCCACTTTGCCGTGGCTCGGGGCGCATATCGACGAAACCGTCGCCACCATGGGGCAGGACTTCTGGCCTTACGGGGTCGAGCCGAACCTGCCGACCCTCGAGGCGATCGTCAAGTATGCCTACAAGCACGGCACCGCCGCGCGTGAGCTCAGCGTGCCGGAACTCTTCGCGTCGGCCACGCTGGAGCGATTCAAGGTGTGAGTGGCCTGTTTGCAAGCGACTAGCGGAGTTTTAGAACTCCTTGGGGGAGATGTGATGAAAGACAAACATTTACGAACGACATTCCCAACGCATCACGGTGTTTACTATGGTGGAGGTTGGCATGACGCAGTGGAGGACATGGGGTTTGACACGATTAATCCGGCCAATGGGGAAATACTTGCGCGGGTCGCCGATGCCGGCAGGCGTGACGTCAATAGTGCCGTCGAGGCGGCACACGAAGGTTATCTGATTTGGCGTGATGTTGTCCCGCTGGAACGCGCTCGCATCATGCGGATGGCAGCAGACGTCTTTCGCAGACATGCGGATGAACTCGCACTGATTGAATCTATTAACGGCGGTAATCCGGTCAGTGAGACCAAGTTGGATGTAATGGCTGCCGCGACATCTTGGGATTTCTTCGCCGGGTTGGTAACCGAGCTAAAAGGGTCATCTATCCCGATGGGCCCCCAGTCCGTTAACTTTTCCGTACGCGAGCCGCGGGGGGTTGTGTTGCGAATAGCTCCCTTCAACCATCCATTCCTTTTTTCGGCTGGTCGTCTCGCAGCTCCACTTGCCGCAGGTAATTCGGTCGTGGTGAAGCCGCCCGAACAAGCTCCACTATCGGCACTGCGGATGGCGGAGCTCGTCGATGGACTGTTTCCTCCTGGCGTTATCAATGTCGTACCCGGACAACATGAAACAGGCGCCGCCCTTGTCGCACACAAGCACGTAGCTATGGTCGCCTTAACTGGTAGCGTGACGACAGGGAAAGCAGTAATGCGGGAGGCGGCGTCGAGTCTCAAGCCCGTACTTCTTGAGCTGGGCGGGAAAAACGCATTGATCGCCTATGAGGACGTCGACCCTGCTATCGCTGCGTCTGCCATCGTGCGCGGGATGAACTTTACCTGGAGCGGACAGTCGTGCGGCTCGACCAGTCGCGCGTTCGTACATCGAGACATCTACGATGAAGTGCTGCGGCTTATTCCGCAATACGTGAGAGCTCACGTTCCCGGGATACCTTCCGACCCAAAGACCACGATGGGCTCAATCTGTAGTAAGGCGCAGCATACTAAAGTGCTGGGCTTCATTCGTGCGGGAGTTGACGAAGGCGCGCGCCTTCTTACTGGAGGGAATGCTCCCACGAACCCGGAGCTGGCGGGTGGGTTCTTCATTGAACCCACCGTGTTCGTCGATGTAAAGCAAAGCATGCGGATTGCAAAAGAGGAAATATTCGGTCCCGTGGTCAGCATTCTGTCGTGGTTGAATGAGGAAGAAATGCTTAGGGACGTTAACTCCGTCGACTATGGTCTGACATGCTCCATATGGACGGACAGGCTGGAGCGAGCTCACCGTACGGCGAATAAGGTGGAAGCGGGCTTTGTCTGGATTAATGAAGTGGGAAAACACTTTTTGGGGGCCCCATTCGGAGGATACAAGCAGTCAGGGATAGGTAGGGAGGAGTGTTTTGAGGAACTCCTAATTTACTCCCAGGAGAAGCATGTCCACGTCAACATCGCAAACCGAGTGTCACGCCGCTGAATCCAGCACTTATGATGCGAGCGATCGCCGAAGGCGAGTCTGTATTCACATTCAACTATAAAACCGCAGACGAGGCTGCATGCCCGCGGGGCGAATTTAAACCGGAGGGGAATTAAATGAGCGACTCACAAAGATTCGACGCGCTACAGCGCATTGGTAATCCTTTATTCAATGATCGCAAGCTGAGACTGGGAACATTCGGCACGAATCTTAGCGGCGGTTGCGCGATGTCCGAGATTGACGGGACGATGCCCGCAGTTTGGAGCAGCGGACTTGCGCTTGCTAAGAGTGCAGACAGAATGGAATTTGAGGCGATCGTTCCGGTTGCACGTTGGCGCGGTTTTGGTGGCGCGACGGATTTTAATGGGGAGAGCTTCGAGACATTCAGTTGGGCTGCGGGCATTGGCGCATCTACTAAATATCCCGCCATATTCTCGACGTCGCATGTGCCAGCCGTTCATCCGGTGATGGCTGCCAAGCAGTGTACGACGATCGACCACATTACTGGCGGAAGGTTCTGTCTGAACATCGTCACCGGCTGGTACAGACCGGAGATTGAGATGTTCGGAGCACCATTGTTGGAGCATGACAGACGCTATGACTGTGCGACAGAGTGGCTCGACATCATGAAGCGCCTCTGGACCGAAGAAGCCCCATTCGATTTCGAAGGAGAGTTCTTTAAGGTGCCGCGCGCTCAGATGCGTCCGATGCCAATCCAGAAACCCCATCCAGTCATCATGAACGCGGGCGGATCAGAGAGAGGGATGCACTTTGCAGCAAAGAACTGCGACGTGGTTTTCGTTCTACCCCGAAAAAAAGATCTCAGTAGCTTGACTGCGCAGGTACAGAGGTACCGACAGCTCGCTCGGGAGAGCTATGGAAAAGAGATCAGGATTTGGACAAATGCATATATTGTGCAAGGCGATACGGAAGATGACGCAAAGGCCTATCTGAACGAAGTCATCAACGTAAAAGGTGATCGAGTCGCGCTTGAGAATTTCTTTGTATCCTTGTCTATAGACAGCCGTTCTCTTCCTCCCGATGCCGCCGAGACGATGAAAGGTGACTTTATGGCTGGGTATGGTGGGTACCCTCTCGTCGGGACCAGCGAGCACGTGGTCGGTGGACTGGCTACGCTTGTTAAAGCGGGATTCGACGGCGTCTTGCTTTCTTGGCCGCGGTACGTCGAAGACATGCTTCGCTTTGAGCAAGAAACATATCCGCTCCTTGTTCAGGCGGGACTTCGCTAGAGCTCTGTGAGTACCACGCGAGAATGCTTGGTGATCGTGCGATGCCTACCTCATTCGCGCCCTCCATATAAACGGAAGAGCTCCGATCATGCAGTCAATCAACGCTTTGAAACCTTTCGTCGTCGGTCTGGGCGGCACAGTTCGCCCTAACTCCTCAACCGAAAAGGCGCTAGCTATCGCGCTATCCAGTGCTGAACGCGCGGGCGCTAGAGTGCAATTAATTGGAGGCGATCTCTTGGTGCAGTTGCCGCACTATCTGACTGCGGAAGTCGCCAGCTCACCTGCGGCATTAACGCTACTAGATGCACTGCGCTCCGCAGACGGCGTGATTATCGCTAGCCCCGGCTACCATGGATCGGTGTCGGGTATCTTAAAAAATGCAATTGACTACCTGGAGGAGACTGCTAAGGACGATCGCGCATATCTTCACGGTATCCCAGTCGGATTGGTAGTGACCGCATATGGTTGGCAGGCCACGAGTAGCACCCTTGCGACGATGAGGGCGATTGTTCATGCGTTGCGAGGATGGCCGACACCGCTCGGTGCCTCGGTCAATTGTTCAGGAGGAATCCTCTCTGGGGAACGATGCAGCGATACAAAAGTTATCGAATTACTAGACGCAGTCGGTCAGCAGGTGGTTGAGTTTGCTCTAATGAAATACCGATCCCTTGCCAACTCGAAACTAACAACAGCCGTTGAGACTACCCATGCGGCGTAACGGGGAATCAGTATGAAAAACATAAAAGGCGGACCGAGCGCCATACTCTTTAGCACTCTGTCAATCGGAGTGGTCCACGGGCAAACAGCTGCCGACGGAATCAATAGCAGCGGCCAGCCGACGAGTGCGGGCCTGGATGAGATTGTTGTTACAGCACAGCGTAGATCTCAGTCCATTCAAGACATCGGGATCGCGGTATCCGCTTATAGCGGCGCAGCGCTGAAAGAGAAAGGCATTTCAAACAGTGCGGAACTCGGGCTCATTACTCCCGGAGTATTCGTGTCTGGCAGCGCTGGAGGAGAAAGCTCACAGTTCAGTATTCGAGGCGTCACGCAAAGCGACTTCAATGACTCCATCGAAGCACCCGTCGCGGTATACACCGATGAAACATACATTCCGTCACAGCAAGGACAAACGCTAGCGGCATTCGATCTCGATCGCGTCGAGATTTTGAAAGGACCACAAGGTACCCTATTTGGGCGCAATGCGACGGGCGGACTAGTTCAGTTTGTTGTCAAGAAGCCCACAGACGAGTTCTCGGGTGATTTCAACGTTGATTATGGTCGCTTCAATCTCATAAAGCTGGAAGGAGGGATAGGAGGGCCGATTGCCGACGGGGTATCGTTCCGAATTGCGGCCCTCGATACCTTGCATGACGATATCCTCACGAATGTGGCCTCAACGAGGAGCGGTCTTGCTCCTGGATCGCCCGCCAGCTACTCGGGGAATCTAAGTCCCTGTTGTCACAACACGGGAAACGACGATTCGCAAGCGGTTCGAGCCCAGCTCCAATTTACCCCAACCGATAAGCTCAAGATCCGCCTGAGCGGCACGTACGATCAGCAGAAACTGGATGGCGCGCCAACAATTGAGAGACCGACAATTGCCACCGTGAACGCCAAGGGCGAAGTGATTCAGACAAATGTTGCCTCACCTACGGAGACTCGAGTCGCTGTAACTCCAAGCGGCGGGAACGTCGGAACCAGCGAACCGGGAGTTTTCCTGTTCGCTCCGGCATCGGGCGTGCGTGTACCGGGCGCGGATTTCTTTGGGTTCGATGGACGCACGTTGGGCGACCTTCAAACCTCGCTCAATTTTACCGGCAATGGGATAAACACTTTCTCGGATTACGATGGCGCCCTCCACATTGATTACGACTTTGGCGGGGTGACTCTAGCGTCGATCTCCGACTACAAGATCAACGACAAGCAGCTCTTTGTCGATCTTGCAGCGACGCCGGTAAACATTGGTGCTTATCAAACGCGGGCACATACCGAGAGCTTTGCTCAGGAACTTCGGCTGAGCGGTGACACTCAGAAGTGGCGCTGGACGACCGGAGCATATTTCCTTGCAATCGACGCGAAATCGACTCAAGGGTTGGGAGCACCGAGCGGCTCCTTTCTAGCGGCTGCTTTTGGGCTGGCAGAGCGTGGAGTGGACCTTTCCGACAACATAAGACTGAGAACCCGCTCCACTTCTCTGTATGGACAAGCAGAATATGATTTCGCGCCGCTCTGGACTTTTGTAGTAGGTCTGCGTGGCATTCTGGAACAGCAAAAATACAATTTTGCATCGGTCGCAGTTGCCAACAGCGATCCTTTTTATGTGGAGGGCGCTCCCACCCTCTTCACGCTCCAACCTTCATTCAACAGCAGCCGTACCCAAGATTTGTGGGCCGGCAAGGCGCAGGTTGAATTTCGACCGGAAAAGGACGTACTGATGTATTTTGGAATCAATCGAGGCGTAAAGGCCGGGAGTTACAATGCCCTCATATTGCCGCCGGCGCTTCCACCTGGCGCAATTCCTTATCAACCCGAAGAACTGCTGACATTCGAACCGGGAATCAAGCTCAGCGCGTTGGACCGCAGACTGACCTTTAACGCTTCGCTGTTTTACTACGATTATCACAATTACCAAGCGTTTACCTTCCAGTCAGCCAGTGGGTATGTTCAGAATAGAGACGCAACCAATTATGGTGCTGATGTTGAGATCACCGGCCGTCCCACTGATTCGCTGACCGCCACAATCTCCGCATCGGTTATGCACGCGATGGTCAAGGACGTTGCGGTGGCACCCGGCGTGTTCCGCAACGTGCGGCCAACGTATGCCCCCGATCAACAGGTTGCTGCAAGTGTGCAATATACCTTGCCGAAAACTGTCTTTTCGGGGCGCCTTTCTCTGTTATTGGATGGTAATTACACTTCAGAGTTTTATAACAATATAACGAACTTTAATTCAACAAAGATGGACGGCTATTTCCTTGCCAACGTTGGTATTACCTGGCGAGACGCGAGTGGCAGATGGCGTGTCGGTGGGCGCGTGTCGAACGTATTGGATAAGCGCTATTTCGGCGTTGGGTTCGACCAGACTGCCCTAGTAGGCGGCACTCAGATGCAGCTGGGCGACCCTCGCTGGTGGAAGATCTCTGTGAGCTACAGTTTTTAGCTGCGTGGAAGAATGGCGGAGCCGATTCCCGTAAACAACGGGACAACCATTGTTCGAGGAGGGTACTCAGTATGAAGCCATTTCTGTTGAACGCATGGTACATGGCCGCTTGGGGCGCCGAGGTCCGCGAGGCCTTCCTAACGCGAAGGCTCTTGGAGATACCCATCGTCATGTATCGGAAACGCAGACGACATTGCAAGAACGCTCAAAGCCGTTTCCGACGCCGGCTTGACCGAGTTCGGCAAGACCGTGATTCCGCTGCTCGAACAGGCAGCATTGCGGAAACCGTTCCAGCCGTGAGTGGGTTCGAGCTATGAAATATTGCAGCGAATGCGCCACCAAGTTGCCCGCCCCAGAGGCCACAGATGAACCTAAGTCGTTCATCTGTCCCGCGTGCGCGAAGTCGTATTACCGCAATCCTTGCATCATCGTCGGCTGTCTTGCTTATTACGGCGATCGAATTCTTATGTGCCGTCGCGCAGAAGAGCCCGCATGCGGCTTGTGGTCGATTCCCTCGGGGTACCTCGAGTGCGGTGAGACGCTCGAAGAGGCGACCGCGCGCGAGACGTTCGAAGAAACCGGTGTAGTCTTCGATCCCGACAGGCTCGATCTTTACAACGTCATCAATATGACGGATGTCGAACAAGTCTGCATTTTGTTTCGAATGGGATTCTCAAAAGCGCCTACGCTTCGTGCGGGTTCGGAGTGTCTCGAGGTCGCGTTCATGTCCGAGGATCAGATCGCAAAGCTCGACCTCGCCTGGCAACCGTCGTTGGGTACAGAAATCCGGCACTACTTCCAACAGTTGCGTTTGGGGGACTTCGCAATTCGGCTCGTTCGTCTTGCCTCGGCGAGCGGCGCGACCTACTCCTGCCGTAGTTACCCGCTAAGATCCGCAAGCAGCGGGTCAGGACCAAGGTGAAAGGTGCCATTTGCTGCTCGATATGTCGAATGCGCTGCTGGCGGACGAGGTCGAACCGTTGGTTGACGTCAACGACGGCAGCGAGCCGCTGATTGAGCTAGTCATGGCGCCCGTCTCCTTCGCCGAAGGCCCAATGCGGTGCTGAAATTTCCATACCGAGAACCATCCTTGTTCAACAAATCAATCGGTAGGCCCACTGATAGAGCCACGTCGCGTTCAGACGGCGTTCAAATTCCGGCGTACCATTCGTATCCGCGGTCCTCCCAATATCCGCCGTTGCCGCCCCAAAAGCCGCCGAAGCTGTCCACGATTTCGATGCGCATGACGTATTTGGCTTGCTTGTAGCCAAGCTGCCTCTCTACCCGCGGGCGCAACGGCGCTCCGTGGCCGACGGCAAGATCTTTGCCGTTCATTGCGTAGGCAAGAATGGTTTGCTGGTGAAAGGCGTCGATGAGGTCGATGCTCTCAGAGTAGCGAGCGCTTCCATCCAGCGTCTTTTCGAGTTCGTCCGCGCAGTGGAAGACGGCAAAGCGTGCGGTGGGCTTCAACCCGACCGAACGAAGGAGGAGCCCGAGGGGGACGCCTGTTCATTTGCCGATGGCGCTCCAGCCCTCAACGCAGTCGTGCCGCGTAATCTGGGTTCGCGCCGGCAGCCTCTTGAGGTCCGCGAGAGAGAATTCGCAGGGCCGCACGACAAGGCCATCAATCTTCAATCGCCAATCGGCGAAATGGTTGTCGAGGAGGGCGGTATATTCCTCGCTGTACGGCATGCTACTGCCGTTCACCCTAAACGACAGCGAGATGTCCTTCTCGGAGAAATCACGGGCGAGCGCGTCACGCCCCTGCAAAAGCCGCTGAGCCCTCATCGTCAGTTTTTCGCTGGAGCGAATAACGGCTCCGACGTCGGCATTCTGCTCGAGCGCATCGCAGCCGGTGAGCGCCGGAGCACTTACCCCGAGCGTGCTGCCAATGATGAAGCGGCGGCGTGTGAACGAGTTTTTGGTCATGCTTTTGGCTCGCTTTCCCGAATGGCGTAACGTCCCGTGATCATCGAGCGCAGGTTGTTCCAAGCGCCCGACAGAACGACCATCGCGAGGTGAACCAACACGAACAGAACCACGAGTGACGCAGTGATGAAGTGGATCGTCCGAGCGGACTGACGCCCCCCGAGCAGGTCAAGGAGCGCCGGGAAAGCGGCGTCGACACCGGGGGACATGGTCAGCCCGGTCAACACCATGGTCGGCAATAGTCCGGCGATGACGACAAGATAGGTCAGCTTCTGCAGCGCATTGTAGTGCCGGGCTTCCTCGCGTTCCGGAAACCGCAGACGCGCGTGCTCTACTATCTCGTACCAGAGGTGGCGCGCTGACAGTTGTTCGCGCTTTGGTGCCAGATCGCGCCGGAAATGGCCCCTCAGCATACCGTATCCAAGATAGACCGCACCGTTGATGACGAAGAACCAAGCAAAGAAGAAGTGCCACCGCCGGTCGGCCGCCAGGTCTTGAAAGGACGGAATCGTCAGCCATGCGGGGAAGGCCCGCGGCGTAGATTCTCCCTCGAAGCTCGAAACGCCAAGAAATCCCGTCGTCGGTAGTGTGATCCCTGCCAGCCGCACGAAGCCGCGCGGGCCATCGCTGTCGTGGGCCGAACCGATTGTGAGCAACGCAGGATCACCATCCGCGCCGTACTGACCCCAATAGAGTTCGGGGTGTGCGTTGAATATCTGCAACCCACTTAGCAGTAGGAAACTGAGGCACAGCGCGTTTAGCCAGTGCGTCACGCGCGTGACGGCGGAGTGGCGAGCAGTAGCGGCGGGGCCAGCCGTGACTTTAAATTCCGGGGCCTTCAACGGCCGGCCACTGAGAGCGTCGATAAACATAGGCTGTGCCGGTGTGCCGGTGCGCCGCCGTCATGTCGTTCCGTGCGCTTGGGGGTGGATGGAACTAGCCGTCCAACGCCGAGTCAGGTTCCGACCGGATGCCAGTGACGGAGCCAACTTCGCAAGGGCTTTTAAGGATTCCGGGTGTTGAGCTTGGTGCGCGGGTCGTGAACTTCACGGGTCGCCGTCGCAGGTGCTGCATGTCCCAGCTATTTCGCCCCCACTTACGTTCCACTCCCATCGTTAAGGACAAATCGACACATTGAAGGAAAACGCACAAGCGCAAACTCGACGGGACTCTTCGAACCTACCCCGGCGCGCCGGAAGCGGCGGGTTTTTGCTCATCCGCTTCTCTAGCGACATCCATCAATACTCGAAGCGATGAGCGCAGTTCCTGCCACACGCCCTCACCGAGCCCCGCGATCATTTTCTCTTGTGCCTCCTGCCAGTAGGGCAGGGCAGAAATGAGCGCCTCCAAACCAGCCGCTGTCAGGCTGACCTTTCGGATCCGAAGATCGCCCGGATCTTCTATGGACTCGACGAGCTTACGGCGCTGCAGCGGCGCCAAGTTACGGCTCAACGTAGTGCGATCCATGACCAGCCGCTGGGCGAGCTTCTTAATCGGCATAGACCGCGTGTAGTAAAGCGCCGCCAGCAGTGAAATTTGCGCCGCCGTCAAGCCGCTCGGTCCAAGCATGCGGTCGTACATCTGCGTGGCGGCTCGGTTCGCCCTTCGCAAGACGGTGCAGACACAGGTGTCAGTGCTATGTCTCAGCGCTTCGAAGACGGGGTGCGTCCGCATGGCGGGTTATGTTACCTGATGTTCCAGGGGGGGTCTGGGTGCAATATTAGGTGTCCTACACCAATCCGGAAAAATCAGGTCGGCGACGCTCGACGAAGGCTTGCATTGCTTCCCTTGCCTCGGGGGCATCGAGTTGCTCAACGAGTAGCCGCAACTCCTCCTCGGCCCGGTCCCGGACCGAGGCGGCCGGCGTTGTGAGAAGGTGTTTGATCAACCTCACAACGCGCGTCGGCTTGGTAGCAAGCACTTCGGCGCGCTCGAGAACGCGGTCCATCAGCTCGGCGTCGGGAAAGACGGCGTTGACGAGCCCCCAGCGCTCCGCCGTCACAGCGTTCAGGGGTTCGCCGAACAAGAAAAGTTCCGACGCGCGCCGACGCCCGAACGCTCCGGGAAGTATGACCGTCGAGCCCGCCTCTGGCACGAGCCCGAGATTGACGAACGGAAGCTGGAACCGAGCGCCGGCCGCCGCATACACGAGGTCACAGTGCAATAGAATCGTGGTCCCGATACCGACGGCGAGCCCGTTGACGGCGGCAATGACCGGCTTCTCCATTCCGGCGACGGCCGCGATGAAACCGCCGGGTCCGATCTCATTGGAGACCGGCGGGGGACCGAACCGAAAGTCCGCAATGTCGTTGCCGGCGGTGAAGGCGTCACCGCTTCCGCTCAAACAGACGACACGGACATTTCTATCCGCATCGGCAGCTCTCAGCGCCGCAGACAACGCATCGTACATGGCGCGGGTCAGTGCGTTTTTCTTTTCAGGACGACTGAGCGCTATGACTCGCACGCCGGGACGCGGATCGCTGACAACTACGAACTCGCTCATGGTGGACTCCTATCTCCCGTTAGCTAGGGAGGCCTGCGACGCTGCCGGTCTGGGCACTTCGTCGATGAAGAAATCGGGAACGAAATCGACAGTCCCGGGGACGACCGCGTAGCGATCGAGATTCGTGATGCCAGCCTCGGCGAGGACCTCCTCGTCGATGAAGAAATTACCCGTGCACTCCCGGCTCGATCTACTGAGGATCAAGTAGGCTGCGTCGGCCACGATTTCGGGAGTGCGGCAACTTTCCGGATTTACGTGCGGGATCATCTTGAGTGCGTCCGTAGCGATCACCGAGCGGGGCCAAAGAGCGTTCGCGGCGACGCCATGGGAGCGGAATTCCTCCGCGATGCCGTGCATCACGAGCGACATGCCGTATTTCGAGAGGGTATAAGGCAGTTTCTCGGCGAACCATTTGGCGCGCATGTCGAGCGGCGGCGAGAGCGTCAGGATATGCGGGTTCTCGGCCTTCAAAAGATGCGGCAGGCACGCCTGGCTGCAGAGGAACGTCCCGCGCAGATTGACGGCCATCATGAGGTCGAAGCGCTTCAGAGGCGTGTCGAGCGTCCGGGTGAGGTTCACCGCGCTAGCATTGTTGAGCAAGATGTCGATCCCGCCGAATCGTTTGACGGCTGCGGCCACGGCCTCCTCGACTTGCTCCGCGAAGCGGATGTCACACGGCACGGCGAGTGCTTGGCCACCGGCCGCCTCGATATCGGCGGCGGCGCTGTAGATCGTGCCCGGAAGCTTCGGATGCGGCGCCTCACTCTTTCCGGTGATGACGATATTGGCGCCCGCTTGGGCGAGGCGCAAACCGATCGCCTTGCCGATGCCGCGGCTGCCGCCGCTGATGAACACGGTCTTGCCTGCAAATCTGCGCATTGCATTTGCACTCCTCTTTTTTTAACACCAACTCGACAAGCGAATGGGCGCTGGCATGCGAGTGGCCGACGTCCGGGTAGCTGCGAAACCGCCTTCCTGTCGTCCTCCGTTGAGGCCCAAAACGTGTATAAGCACCTATATGCTCAATTTCTAATTTTATCAACCTGTACATGGTCAAGAAATGCGGATTCTTGCTTATAGACCCATATAAGTGTATATACACCGTAATGATCTAATTGGCTTGATGCTGTTGGCTGGACTTCGATGTTACTCGCCTTTGAAGATGATAGGCGCTAGTACACCCTTAGAGGCTATGCCCCAATGCAGCTGTCTCTGCTCGATAAAGGCGATGAATGACGCATTGGCGCTGGCCGCTTCGCCGCCTGTCGCCCAATGAACGCAAGAGGTGAATTAAATGAAAGATCGTGACGTCGTTCTGTGTCATCCGGTGAGAACCGCCATTGGCACGTTCGGAGGTAGTCTGAAGGACATTCCGGCGACCGATTTGGGCGCCGCGGTGATTCGCGAAACCATCCGCCGTTCGGAAGTCGCTATCGCCGTCGGCACAGTCATCATGGGGAATGTCATCCAAGCCGGCAATCGCATGAACCCCGCGCGGCAGGCGGCCTTGCATGGGGGTGTGGCGGTGTCCGTGCCGGCGCTGACGGTGAACCGCGTCTGTGGATCGGGCGCTCAGGCGATTCTGTCGGCTGCCCAGGAGATCCAGCTCGGTAATGTGCAGGTCGCCATCGCGGGCGGTATGGAAAATATGGATCGTGCTCCCTACGTATTGAACGGCGGCCGTTGGGGCTACCGCATGGGTGACGCGCAAATCCAGGACAGCATGCTGCTTGACGGGCTGAACGATGCTTTCTCTGGCCAACATTCTGGCTGGCACACCGAGGATCTTGTCACCCAATTAGGACTCACGCGGGAAGAGCAGGATCGCTGGGCCGAGCGTTCACAACAGCGCTTTGCCGCCGCGCAGTCCGCCGGAAAATTCGAGCGCGAGATCGTAGGGATCGAGCTTGCGGGCAAGAAAGGCCCGGCGGTATTCGCACGCGACGAGCATCCGCGCCCTGAGACCACTTTTGCGACCCTTGCAAAATTGCGGCCGGCTTTCCGCAAGGATGGCACCATCACGCCCGGAAACTCGCCTGGGCTCAACAGTGGCGCAGCGGCAGTGGTGGTGGCCGAGCGATCCTATGCCGAAGCTCAAGGCTTGAGTCCGATCGCACGCCTGGTTTCCTATGGGTTGGGCGCGGTCGAACCAGGCATGTTCGGCCTCGGCCCGGTGCCCGCCGTTCATCAAGCGCTGCAACGTGCAGGCTGGGAGTTATCCAGTCTGGACCGCGTCGAGATCAACGAAGCCTTCGCAGCGGTTCCGCTCGCCGTATCGCGCGAACTCGGTCTTCCCGAAGACATCGTAAATGTCGAAGGCGGCGCTATCGCCCATGGTCACCCGATCGGTGCCACCGGGGCGGTGTTGACCACCCGTTTGCTTCATTCCATGACCCGAGACGGTCTCAAGCGCGGGTTGGTGACCTTGTGTATCGGTGGCGGGCAGGGGATCGCACTCGCCATCGAGACCCTCTGAGCGCCATTGGCCCGTCCGCGATCCTTGCAGGGCAGTAAATGAGGAGTAGCTCGAGCTAAAGTAGATGAACAAAGTCATCTTCAAAATGGTAAGACACGACGACGGATGGGTGTACGAGACGAACGGTGCGCTTTCACGAAACTTCCGGACTCGTGAAGCGGCGCGCAAAGCCGCGAAATTGGCTGCGAGCGCGGCCAGCCAGACGATACCACTCTCGCACGAGAACAAAGACGAAGAGTGGTACGACGACACTGGCTGAGGGGCACGGTAAGGGCGCACATGGCACAGGCAATACCCTTCGGTTCCTGTTCGACAGCAGATCAAGTGTTGGCGGGCGTCGATCTGACACGTAAGCGAATCGTCGTTACTGAATGCAATTCAGGGATCGGGTACGCGACCATGCAGGCGCTAAGCGCCAACGGCGCGCACATTATCGGCTTAGCTCGAAGGTTGGATGACTCGCAGGCCGCCTGCAGCGCAGCAGGTCGCTCCCTGACGCCGCTCGGCTGCAACCCAACGGATCGCGAGTCCGTCGACGTCGCGGTGCAGTCAATTCGCGGGCTAGGTCCCCTGGATGCTGTAGTAATTAATTGCTCCGAATTGCAGTATGTCGCCGATCACATCGCGCAATTTGTGCTTGTCAATCGTCTCTCCGAGTTGGTCCGCGGCGGCACAGGACGGATCGTGATTGGAAGCAACGATAATGCGAACATTATTGGGCATCGTGTAGAAGACGCAATGTTCGACAATCTCAGCGGTGAACGGCTCTATGATTCCTACGCGTTTGATGGACAAGCGGAGCTTGCCACGGCGCTCTTTGCGAAGGAACTGTCGCGTCGCTTGGATGCGCGAGGCGTCGCGGTCAATTCGTTCCGTTGCGGCGCTACTGGGAATCGGACTTCACGCGCGCAACGACTTATTCAGTCCATCACGCGACATTTCACTAAATCGCCGGCACAGCGGGCGGCAACGCCGGCTCTATTAGCGGCGAGTCCCCTGGTTGTCGGCATGACCGGTGAGTATTGGTCGAACTGCCAAATGTCTCTTGGCAATCCTCTGCGCTCGGACATAGGTCTTGCGAAACGGCTCTGGGAGGCATCTGCCCGATTCGCTGCCATAGCATTCGGCGGTGGCACAATGTCGGAGGCAGCGTCCTTCAGGCACGATTCATTGCGCTCACGCACCGATTAAAGCGGCGGAGTAAAATAAATGCCTCAGACGCGTTCAACGGCCAATGCAAGTCCCTGCCCGACGCCTACGCACATCGTGACCAGGGCACGCTGCGCCCCCGTCTCCCGCAGTCCCCGAACGGCCGTCATCGCAAGCCGCGCCCCTGACATCCCGAGCGGATGCCCTAGCGCGATCGCGCCTCCATGTGGGTTGAGGTGCGGAGCCGCAGGATCGATGCCGAGCTCGCGCATCGAAGCAATCACCTGGGAGGCGAACGCCTCATTGATCTCGATCAAGCCGAAATCCTTGATCGATAGGTCAAGCCTTGCCATCAATTTACGAGAAGCCGGGACCGGGCCGATGCCCATGAAATCTGGATCGACGCCCGCGGTGGCCATCCCCAGAATGCGGCCCCGAGGCGTCAGTCCGTACCGCTTAGCTGCGGCCGCCGAAGCGACAAACATCGCCGCTGCGCCGTCATTGATGCCTGATGCATTGCCGGCGGTAACCGTCCCTTCCGGACGCACGACCGGGCGGAGCCTTTTCAGCGCATCGAGAGTCGTCTCGGGGCGAGGATGCTCATCGACCGTTACGAAAATATCTTGCTTCTTTCCGAAAATCCTAACGGGCTCGATCTCCTCGGCAAAGTAGCCGTTCGCCTGCGCTTCGGCGGCGCGCTTCTGGCTTTGCAGCGCGTAGCTGTCCTGCTCGTCGCGAGTGACATGATATCGATCTGCGACATTCTCGCCGGTTTCAGGCATCGAAGCCGCGCGGTACAGCGCCTGCATCCTGGGATTGACCAGCCGCCAACCGACGACCGTGTCCTCGAGTTGCATTGTCCGGCTGAACGGTTTGTCCCCTTTTGCCATGATGTAAGGTGCCCGCGTCATGCTCTCGACGCCACCGGCGATAGCCAGGTCGATCTGCCCGGCAATAACAGCACGCGCGGCTGTCCCGACGGCGTCGGCACCGCTGGCGCAGAGGCGATTGATCGTCACACCCGGCGTGCTGACAGGCAGGCCGGCCAGCAGCGCCGCCATGCGCGCGATATTGCGATTATCCTCTCCGGCTTGATTGGCACAACCGAGAAAGACGTCATCGACCTCTCGGGGATCAACTTGAGGATTGCGACGTAGAAGCGCTGCAATCGGAATGGTTGCAAGGTCGTCCGTTCGTACCGAGGACAATGCACCTCCGAAGCGTCCGATCGGAGTCCGCACGGCATCGCAGATATAGGCTTCGATCATGGTGTCCCGGTCAGCTGCTCGGAGGAAGGGTTTGGGATTGTTGTTGGTTTTGGCGAGGCATCGTGCCTCGGACGCCAGCGTTCAGAACTTGAGCAAACAGCTCATTCTGTGAAGTCACGTTGAGCTTGGCATAAGCCCGCTTGCGGTAAGTCCGAACTGAATGGAACGAAATACCGAGATCGAGCGCGATGGCTTCATTGGAATAGCCCGTCACGATCCGGGCACATACCGCCGCCTCCCGGGACGACAGCATGGGCACACCTTCGAAGCTCTGCAGGATGTCAGTCATGCTAGCCAGGCTGGGCGAGGTAGGCGTGGGCCTGAGATCCAGATGACGTTCCAATGCCGCGGCCAGCGGCGCCTTGATCGCATCGATCCTGTTGAATTCCTCGACTCCGAAACTTCCGTAGCGGCGGTCCCGGTACAGTGACAAGCAGATCGCATCGCGCGGCCGGCGAAGGATCACAGACAGCCTGCCGGCGATTCCCGGTTCGACGTAAAACCGCCGCGAGTATTCGGGATCGGTGATCTGTTTGAGAGCGAACCCCTGCAATTCCACCGTCCGGGACTTGGCCGGTGTGCAGCGAGACCGGAATGGATCGTCGACGTGGTAGCGGTGAACGTAGTCATGAACCAACGAATGCACGCAGCCATCTTCGCGATCGTCCTTCGCCGCCAGCGACTCTACCGTCAGGTCGTTGCGGAAATGGAACAGTACGACCTGGCGTGCGCGCATTTCCCGATGAAATGCATCGAACAGCACGTCTGCGAATTCGTCCTTGCCGATGGACAGAATGACGTTTTCGAGCACGGTCCCTCCGGGACAACCACCTATGGATCGCCAGCTGGTAAAGCATCCTAAGTCGGCACCGTCCAAGTCTCAAGCAACACTTGGTCCGGTATCTCAACGGTCTAGCACCAATTCAGCATCCAGACTGCGGGACACGCAAAGCAGCATCCGGTCTCCTGCCTTCTGCTCCTCTTCGGTCAGGATTATGTCGAGATGATAGGGCCGTCCGGCCAGCACCGTCGTCAGGCATGTTCCGCAAACTCCCTGTTCACAGGAGGTCTCAACCTCGATTCCCGCTGCCCGCAGGGCCTCGACAATGGTCTGACTGGCGTCGACCCGTATTGTCGTCCCCGATTTCGCGAGCTTTACCCGAAACGAGCTGGCGGTAAGGTCCTGGGTCGGAGGTTCGGCGGCAAAGTATTCCAGATGCAGTACCACCCCCGGTTTGGTGGCGACCGCTTCGCGAACCGCTTGCATGAACGGGCCCGGCCCGCAGGTGTAGACATGTGCGTTCGGCGGAACCGTGTCCAGCCGCGTCGCCAAAGCCCGCTGAACCGCCTCGCCGGTCAAGCCGAGGTGTAACCGCGTCCGAGGCGCGAATCCGCTGCCGCGGATTTCCTCAGCGAACGCCACCGCATCGTTCGACCGTGCGAAATAGTCCAAAGAAAAGGAATGATCCCGGGCCAGCAGTTGATAGGCCATGCCCAGCAGTGGCGTGATACCGATGCCGCCTGCCAGCAGAACCGAATGAGCCGCGTACGGATGCAGCGCAAAATTGTTGCGCGGCAATCCTATCTTTAGCGTCTCGCCTTCCGCGAGCGCGTGCATGAACTGCGAGCCGCCTCGCGAATTCGGCTCCAGCTTGATCGCGATTCTGTAGGAGCCGTCCGTGTCGGTGGTGTTGATCAGCGAGTATTGCCGGATCATCGATTCGCCGAGATGTATATCGACATGAGCGCCGGCTTCGAAGGGCTGCAAAGGCTTGCCGTCGGCGCCGACCAGTTCGATCGACCGGATATCGGCAGCTTCGACGCCAATTCGTCGGATCAGGGCAGTCTGAGTGGTCAATGCATGGCCCTCCACTACCTCGTTCGCCCGCTAATGCTGGAAAAAGCCGCAGGTCACGCTACCCGGCCTTCCTCACCTTGCAACGCGGTTTCCTGTTCTTCTTGCTCAATCAGCGCCTCCAGAACGCGCTTGTACCTCACAGGGCCGGCGTCAATTTCGAGGAGCACTGGATGTGCCGAATTCTTTTGACCTCGTATCCTATCTTGCTGTGCCTTGATGATGGGCTGGTCCTGTTCCTCAAAAGCAAACCGGCGCAGATCAGACAACTTTGCCCGAATTTCGTCGTCGAGCGGCTGGCCCCAGGAGATCGGGTTGTAGCGGACTGCACAGAAGTGATAATACGTGGTCGTTTCGGTTTCCGGCGTCAGAAAATGCATGCCGTAGATACCGCTTCCCTCATCGCGCGGCGCTCCGGGGTCGGTGACCCCAGAGTCGATTATCATGCAGGCAGGGGCATCCCAGCGCACATCCTGCCAAAAGTCGACCTGTCGGCCATCATTCTTGTACATGAGGTCGTACAGGCCTGGGGCAGGCACGTTCTTCAGACTACGCCCGGCCTTAACGGTGGTCCCCGTTTGCTCGATCGTGACGTTCCCCTTCACCGTGTGCTCGGTGCCGAGAATGCCCTCGTGCATGATCGCGGTGTGGCTGAGGTCCATCAAATTGTCGGTGATCAGTTCGTAGCTTGCCTGCATCAGCAGCCAATCGCGTTTGCTGACCACCTTCTTCGGATCCGGATCGAGAATGCTGAAATCCGGAATCAGCGACGGATCGGCTTCCTTCTCACCCATCCAAATCCAGATCATCGAATGCTTTTCCGCCACCGGATAGCTGCGAACTTTCAGGGCTGGCGGAATCCGCCCGCTGCCGTGCGGGTTGAACACGCATTTGCCGGTGGCGTCGTACTCAAGCGCGTGATAGCGGCACCGTACATGGGTGCCTTTCACAATCTTGCCCATGGACAGGGGCGAGAACCGGTGGGCGCAGGCGTCTGCGAGGGCTGCGACCTTGCCGTCCGCCTGCCGGAACAGAACGATGGGCTCATTGAGAAATTTGCGGGAGACCATTTGTCCGGGCGCGAGGTCCTGCGACCACAATGCGACGTACCAAGTGTTGCGAAGAAATTCCATGGTGCCTCTCCTCCGTACTGTTAACTGTTAGTCGATCACCGATCGTAGCGAAAACAGCCAATGCCAGAATTTTTCAGGAGGGAATCGTGCGCCGAAGCGCCAAGCTCGTAAAGTCGCCCCAATGAGTGACAAAGGCGAGGCGTAACCTAGCCAACTAACTCTGGTCCTGTTGTCTCTTTCGATGTAATGCGGTATGAACCTCCGATGCCCACCACCAAACAAGCGAGCCACAGCGCCAAACCCTCTCCCGATCACATGCTGGTCCTAGAGAGGGGCTTGGCCGTCATCGAATGCTTCGACGGTCAGGCCGCCCTTAGTGTCACAGACGTGGCGCGACTCACTGGAGTCTCTCGCCCAGCGGCAAGGCGCTGCCTGCTGACGCTCGTGACGCTCCACTACGCCACCTTCGACGGGCGGCTGTTCCGGCTGGCGCCACGCGTGCTCAGGCTCGGCTTTTCGTACCTTTCGAGTGCCGACCTTCCGCAGATCATCCAGCCCGTGCTGGAACGGTTGAGCGCTACACTGTCGGAATCCTGCTCCGCGGCGGTGCTGCATGAGACCGACGTGCTCTACGTTGCGCGTGTCGAGACCAAGCGCATCATCTCGACGAACCTGCGCATCGGATCCAGGCTACCCGCCTATTGCAATGCCATGGGTCGTGTGCTCCTCGCTTCGCTCCCTGAGCAGGAGGCGCGGTCTGTTTTGCAACGGACGGATCGGATCAAACGCACTCAGCGGACCTTGACGAAAATTCCCGACCTCGTGGCCGAACTCGGCCGTGTCCGCGACCAAGACTACAGCGTAGTGCACGGGGAGTTGGAGCCTGGGCTGCTGACGATCGCAGTACCGATCCGCGACGCTCGCGGAAATGTTGTCGCTGCGGTTAATGTCGGTGAGCATGTCGAGCGAACGACGCCCGAACGCCTCGTCAGCGAGGTTCTGCCGCGGATGCGCGCGTTGCAGAAGGAAGTTGCCCCGCTCCTCAGAGGCTAGTAGCTAGCCCAAGAATCTGTTGCTTTCTGAGTCGCCCTTGACAAGCGACAGAACTTCGCTATACCGTGTCCGTTATTCGTACAGATGTACGATTATCGTACCATCGGCAGGTAACGAATGTTCGTCCGGGTAAATGGAATAACGATGCATGTGCAGATCCGGGGCGAGGTTGGAGCGCCGCCGGTGCTGCTACTTCATTCGCTCGGCACCGCGCTTCAGCTCTGGGACGGCGTGGCAGAACTCCTTTCGGCCCGTTTCCGACCGGTGCAGATCGATCTGCGCGGTCACGGCCTCACGAGCGTCCCACGAGGCCCCTACACGATCGACGACATGGCCGCCGATGTCGTCGGGGCGTTAGAGACGATGGATATCGCCGAGGTGCATGTCGTCGGCGTGTCTTTGGGCGGCGCCGTTGCGCAGCGCCTTGGCGTCATGCTGCGACGGCGCGTCCGGTCGCTGGTTCTGCTGGGTACCGCTACGAGCTTTCCACCATCCGATTTCTGGCTCAACCGCGCAGCCGCCGTCCGCAATGCCGGTATCGAACAATTCATTGAATCGTCAGTCGCCCGCTGGGTCTCGGTGGCGAGCCTCGGCACGCCCGCCGCCGATGGACTTCGCGCAATGCTGCGGCGAACGGACCCTGAAGGTTACGCGGCCTCGGCCGAGGCGCTGGCCACCGTCAGCCTCGCGGAAGACGCGGGATCGCTCGACCTGCCGACGCTGGTCATGGTGGGCGAGGCTGATCACTCCACCCCGATGGGAACCGCGACCGGGCTCCGGGATGCCATTTCGGGCGCACGCCTCAACACACTGCCTGGCCTTGCACACCTGCCTCCTGCCGAGGCCCCGGCGGTGATTGCGGCGGCCGTTGTCGAATTTCTCGATAGCTTGCCTCGACAAAACGGCGAGCACTGACGGAGAGGATACGTTGGCATCTGAAAAAAACGTGCATGTCACTACCCACGATGCTCGTGGCGCGAAGATCAGCGAAGCTGACGAAGCGCGCTGCCAGCAGATCCTAGCCGACTGGATGGCGGCGCTGAACGCCCATGATGCTGCGAGGATGGATTCCTTCCTGCGTTTTCCACATGCGCGTGTCGCGGCTAACAACGTAACCGTCTATTCGAGACCCGGCGACAACCCGATGGATGTGTTCCGGAAGCTGATAGACGAGCAAGATTGGCACCATAGCGCCTGGACTCACATCCATCTGGTGCAGTCCTCGCCGAACAAGGCGCACTACGCCGTTCAGTACACGCGTTATCGGGCGGACGGCTCCGTCATTGGGGTCTTCGACTCCCTTTACGTTTTCACCTGCATTCATGGCGACTGGAAGATCCAGGTTCGCTCGAGCTTCGGCCCATGAGCAACCGTCACGCAACCAAAAAAACCGACAGGAGGGAACACTTGATTTTCAATGTCAGGGAGGGCATGCGCGCGAGGGAGCGGCGCGAAATTTGGACACTATCGCAACCATAGTTGGGGAGTATAGAAAATGAATTCCGCCAGCATCAATCAGTCAGTCAACTCGATCTGGCCCATCAGAACGGGCTTGTTCCGCATAGTAGCCACAGGAATGGCGTTTGTCGGCCGCAGAAACATCATGGCCAATTGGTTAGCTGCCCCGACGATTCTCTTGCTCTGCGGCTTTTACTATGCCGCCTCGGCCAACCCGGTTGCCGAAATCATCGATGGGGCAAGTTGGGATTTACCGATCGGCGAGAACGTAAATATCTTCCTTCAGAGAGGCTGGTATCAATCGAGCGGTACGCGCTATAACGCTAACGGATCGGCGATCTCTGGACCTAGCACAACCGAATACATCGCGCTCCCCAGCTTCGCTCATTTTTTCTTCTACGATGCGTTACCTAAAGTCGAATTTTACTGGGAATTCTTTCAGCCTGCAGTCAATGTCGAACCGCCGGGCCACGCGCAAAGTGTGAGCGGATTGGGCGATCCGCTGATTAACCTCTCAGCCTATGTAAGACCGATACCCAATTTGATGGTTGGCCTGGAGAACCTCACCTCAATTCCGGTCGGAAACAGTAATCTCACGAATCATCGCTTCGAGAACTATCCTCACATCGTCACCGACTACAAGCTGGGTCGCTTGGGCTTCGACGGCACATTCGGAACGGGTATCTTTTCGACTCAGCACAATGGAATCAACTCAGTAAAAAGTGGCAACCTATATTTTGCTGAAACGGCAGTGCGCTACCGGCTGAATCCTACGTTCGAGCCGTTCCTCACCAACACCTACCAGACCCAAAACTCCGGCACGGCTCTGCTCAACAACACCTATATTCCCCGGAACCACCAGGACGACTTTGGCGGGGGCACCAAGATCAACTTCTCCCACAAACGGTGGATCTCCTTTTGGTACTACAGAACCATCGACGGTAAGAATGTCGGCAAGACTAATGCCGTTTATTTTAGATTCGTCAACATATTTTAGTTCCGCTATAAGTGAGTACACAGACATGGCATATGCAAGCATCAACCCATCGACAGGCGAACTCGTGCAGGAATTCCGGGACATTAGCGACGCCGATCTCTTCGGGGCTCTCGACCGAGCACATCATTGCTACGAAAGCGATTGGAGCCGCCGATCGATTGCCGACCGTGCCAAGGTCATGTCTGCGGCCGCCGCGAAGCTTCGCCAGAATATCGACGAGTATGCCGCTTATCCGACACTCGAGATGGGTAAGCTGACTGCGCAATCGCGCGGCGAAGTCGAACTGTCGGCAAAGATTCTGGATTATTACGCCCAGAACGCGGAACAGTTCCTCAAGCCGACACGCATCGGCGGGGCCGCGGACGCCGTCGTCCAGACGCTGCCGATTGGCGTCATTCTCGGCATCGTGCCTTGGAATTTTCCCTACTACCAGGTGGCGCGGATCATCGGACCGCAGCTGATGGTCGGTAATGTCGTGATCATCAAGCACGCTCCCGGCGTGCCGCAAACCGCGCTGGCACTGGGACGGTTGCTGGAATCGGCCGGCGCGCCTCCTGGGCTCTACACGAACATCTTCGCCAGCAATGAACAGATCGCGCGGCTCATCGACGATGAGCGTGTTCGTGGCGTCACGGTCACCGGCAGCGAACGCGCCGGCGCCGCGGTGGCGGAGCGCGCCGGACGAGCCTTGAAGAAATCCGTCATGGAGCTGGGTGGCAGTGATCCGTTCATCGTGCTCGAGGACGCAGCGCTCGAGACGACTCTGGATTCGGCCATCCTCGGTCGGTTGTTGAACGCCGGTCAGAGCTGCGTCGCCGCAAAACGGTTCATTGTCGTTGGCAAGGATCGCGGCTCGGTATTCCTGGAAGGGCTCGTCGGGCGAATGAAATCCGTAAAAATTGGCGATCCGAAAGATCCTCAGACGACGCTCGGCCCGGTCTCCTCGGAGCGTGCGCTGTTGGGGCTTCTCGACCAGGTTACTGCCGCCAAAGCCAGCGGCGCACGGGTGGTGTTGGGCGGCAACCGTATTGATCGACCGGGATTCTTCATGGAGCCCACGATCGTCACGGACATCGACCGGCATAACCCGCTGTACCTCCAGGAGACGTTCGGTCCTATCGCATCGTTCTACGTTTGGCCAACGCCACCACCTTCGGGCTCGGCGGCTCCATTTACACGGCGGACCTGGACCGGGGAAGGCGCCTGGCAAACCGCATCGACAGCGGCATGGTATTCATCAACCATCCTACCTATTCGCTCCCTGAACTTCCTTTCGGTGGCATCAAGAATTCCGGTTTCGGGCGCGAACTGTCTGAGCTAGGGTTCGCAGAGTTTACCAACCGAAAGCTGATCAACGTCTTTCCGGCTGGGACCTCACCACGGCGCCCGGTTACGGCGTGATCATGAAAGGTCATCTCCAGACGGGACGAGACGTGACATCCGAAACAACTGCCCAGCAGCGCGGACGAAGCGCCTGGGTGATCACGCTTGCGGCTGCCGCCATCTTCTTGGTGACGATGGGCATCAGGCAGTCGCTCGGGCTTGTCATTTCGCCACTGAAGAATTCAACTGGGCTTGGCATCGCCACCATCAGCCTTGCGTTTGCCATCGCGCAGCTGATGTGGGGTGCCATCCAGCCGATCGCCGGCGCAGTCGCGGATCGTTACGGTCCCGCGAAAGTCCTTATCGCGGGCCTAGTCGTCCTAGCGATCGGCATGGCATTGACGCCGTTCATGACTTCGGGCTTCGGCCTCATCGTCTCACTGGGCGTCCTCTCGGCGGCCGGTTCCGGCGCAAGTAGTTTCTCGGTGCTGATCGGCGCGGCATCTCGGCACCTCCCGGCCGATAAACGCGGCAAGGCGGCCGGCATCATCAACGCCGGTGGATCGTTGGGGCAATTCGTTTTCGCGCCGGTCGCGCAAACCCTGATCCAGATCCTCGGATGGATGGGTGCAATGTGGTCGCTCGCGTTAATTACCGTGGCCGCGCTGCCACTCCTGCGTGTGGTTAGCCCGGCAGGTTCCGTGCACGGCGGGGCCAGCGGGTCTAGCCCATGGCAGGCCGTGCAGGATGCTATGGGCGATCGCAGCTATTTGTTGCTGCATGCGGGCTTCTTTACGTGCGGATTCCACGTCGCGTTTCTCGTAACGCATCTACCGGGCGAAGTGAATCTCTGCGGCCTCGCGCCGGCAGTGGCGAGTTGGTCGCTGGCCCTGATCGGCCTCTCCAACATCGTGGGTAGTCTGATTGCCGGTGCGTGCACACAGCGCTTTCGCAGCAAGTATATTCTTGCCGCGATGTACGGCTCGCGCGTGCTGTTGATCGGCTGGTACTTGGTCGCACCAAAAACCAGGTGGACATTCTATAGCTTTGCCGTAGCCCTGGGACTCACCTGGCTGGCCACAGTACCACCCACGGCCAGCATCGTAGGCAAGCTCTTCGGTATCCGGTATCTGTCCACGCTATTCGGTCTCACACTGCTCTCACACCAAATCGGTGGTTTCCTTGGCGCCTACCTCGGCGGTCTCGCGCTTGTTCGATTCGGTAATTATCAGTGGATGTGGTATGCAGATATGGCCCTGGCGGCTGCCGCTGCGCTCATCAATTTGCCGATTAGAGAGAGTCGGAACGCGCTAGTACCCAGGGCTACCTGAAAGATGTGCATCGGCGGCGGGCGAGGCATCGCGCTTGCAGCCATCGCCTGAAAGCAAAGGTAAAGGTGAATCATGAACCAGTTGAGCGGGCGTTACTTAGAGGATTTTGCAGTAGGGCAGACGTTCGATTCAGGGCGGCTGCGCATCGATAAGGAGAAGATCTTCGCGTTCGCTGCCGAATTCGATCCCCAACCCTTCCACCTCGATGAGGCGGCGGCGCGCCATTCGATTTTCGGTGGACTGTGCGCCAGCGGCTGGCATACTGCCGCGGTGACGATGCGGCTATTGGTTGACAGCGAACTTAAGCCGGCTGGTGGCTTCATCGGCGCTGGCCTGGACGAGTCCCGCTGGCCCCGGCCGGTGCGTGCCGGCGACGAGTTGCGCATCGAGTGCGAGGTCATCGATGTGCGACCGTCAAAGTCGCGTCCGGAGCAGGGTCTGATCAAGCTCCGAACGACCACCTTGAATCAGAATGACGAGGCCGTGCTGGTGTATGTCGTAAACCTCGTCGTGCTGCGCCGAAAAGACACCCGACAGGACTAAAGCATCGCAGAATCTGCGGCAGGGACTTGCCACGCGTCACCCGGGGCTGGTGAGCTCACTATTGGCCGCAATACGGGTAGGCTCATCGGTAGTCACCGCCGCGCCTTCGAGCTTCTCGCACGCTTCCCAGTCAGCCGCTTCCCAGGTGAGCAATGCCTTCGCTGGCCTCTTCTCCTTCCTGTGCCGCCGCCGGCATACGGAAGTGCTTGCGATATTGACTCGGCGCGATTTTGAAATGGCGCACAAAGCAGCGGCGCAGCAGCTCCGCATCGGAAAATCCGCAACGGTTCGCAATCTGTTCCACACTGTCGTCCGTCGACGTGAGTTGGGTCCGGGCAGCTTCGATGCGAGCCTGCTCGACATAGCGTGCCGGTGTGATGCCCAGCTC
>WNFR01002030.1_pt1 | contig 36640 bp, 33 predicted proteins | sample 5400221 | NCBI WGS metagenome assembly WNFR01 (sample SAMN13153357, study PRJNA577476) | soil metagenome | isolation source: 40 cm soil under Madrone tree | place: USA:California | collected 2016-06-14 | reverse complement strand
GTTGGAAGTCGCCTTCGACTTTAAAGTCGAAGTTCTCGGCAAAGTCGCCGATCAAATTGATGCGCGCGCGGCGCAAGCGAAAGCGGTCCTTGACCTGATTAGGCCCTTCGGGAAAGCGGCCCTCGAAGGCGGAAACAGCGCCATCCTCAAAATTCATCTGGATGTATCCACCCAGCGCGAGTTTGTACTCCGGGCCGGCCGGTGTGACGTAGACCGGCTTCTTTTCTTCAGTGGCGGCGCTTTTCTCCACGTACGTTTTTCCGTCGGAAACAACAGCATTCGGCCTCTGATTTCCGTTCGCATTAAATTCCGGCGCGAAACTCACCTGTTTTTTCAGACTCCTGACTTCCTGCTCCAGCTCCGCATTGCGTTCCTGCAACTGCTCGACTGCCCGCTCCAGTTTCTGGAGCCGCTCGGAGTCGGATTTTTCTGGCGTTGTCTGTGCTCGAATTGAATGAAGTGTCAGTAAAACGATCGGAACGGTGATAAGAACGAATTTTCTTTCAAACATGGGACGTTCCGTGTCGAGCCGCGCCATTGTTATGAAGAAGTCGCGGCAAAAGCAATAAGCGATCACGTAGGAACGCACTATAAAAGCTAGACTTCTTACGCCGCGATTAGGTCGAGTTACCCACGAAGGTGGAAAAAAACGCAAGCCGCGCCGCGACAATTACCTTTTGCGATTGGCGGCAACGTACGGAGACGCCGCTGGCGCGGGCCGACTCAGCAGTCGGTCGCAGCCTATCTATGGCCTGCGTTTAGCTTTCTTTGGCGCCGGAGATTCCGAAGGCGCGGCCGGAGCGCTCGGTGCGGCCGTCGCCACCGGCGGCGGCGCCGTTGCGCTCCCTGGCGGGACCACGCCCGCGCCCGAATCAGGCGCTGCTGATGAAATTGGAGATGGCTGCGCCGCGGCGGGCGACGGAGAAACTGCCGCGCCCGTCTGTTGCTTGAGCAACTCGCGCCGCAGCCCGCTGTCACTCATGCTGCGATGCGCGTATAAGATCGATAATGCGAAGGTAAGCGCGAAAAAAATCCCGGCCAGCCAGGCGGTAAACTTCACCAGCACATTCGTTGTCTGCGCGCCGAAGATGTTCTCCGTGACGCCGCCACCAAAGGCCGCGCCCAGGCCTTCGCTCTTCGGGCGCTGCATCAGGATCACAAAGGTCATGAGCACCGCGACCAGCACATACATCGCGAGGAGGAAATTGATCAGGATCGTCATGGGGACGGGAAATATGGCTGAATGAAGAGGAGAAGCAAACGCCCAACGTTCAACGCTCAACTTTCAACGTCCAATTCAGAACTTGAGCGTTGAGCGTTGGACGTTGGATGTTGAGCGTTTTCCTTAATCCTGTTCCAGATCGCGTCCAAGCCGGCAAGATCGACATCTCCAAGGTTCTTACCTTGCGCGCGAAGCTCATCCTCCAATCGATTAAAGCGGGTAACGAATTTGTTCGTCGCCTTTTGCAGCGCGCTTTCGGCATCGAGCTGGCATTTGCGAGCCAGGTTCACTACCGCGAAAAACAAGTCTCCGATTTCGTTTTCGATCGATTTTCTATCTTGCGATTCGATCGCGGCTTTCGTTTCGCCAAGCTCTTCTTCAACCTTCGCCACCACGTCGCCGAGTTCGGTCCAGTCGAAATTTACTCGGGCCGCTTTGCTTTGCGCCTTTTGTGCGCGCATCAAACCGGGCAAGGCGGACGGCAGCCCATCAAGATAATGGCCGCCATTCGTTTTCTTTTCTTCGTGCTTGATCCGCTCCCACTGCTTCAAGACCGCGCCGCTATCCTGCGCGTCACTTTCCCCAAAGACATGCGGATGTCGCCGGATCAACTTCTCGCTCACCTCGCTAATCACATTGTCGATCTTGAAACGGCCGGCTTCGCTCGCAATCTCGGCGTGCATCACGATCAACAGCAGCAAGTCGCCAAGTTCTTCGCGAAAGTTGGCGTCGTCTCTCGCGCGCACCGCGCCGGCCACTTCATAGGCTTCCTCGATTAACGCCGGCAGGAGCGATTCGTTCGTTTGCTCCCGGTCCCACGGACACCCGCCGGGGGCGCGCAGCCTTGCCACGATGTGGCAAAGCTGCGCGAAGTGATCGGTGACTGGTGAATGGTGAATGGACCCAGCAGGACGCGACGCATTTTCGGAACTATTCACGATTCACTGATCACTATTCACTACCTAGATCCGCCAGAGCGACCGGTGGGTCCCAAATTCCGAGATCTCGCCGGAGAACTTCTTGCCGACATAAATCGTGATGCTGATTATGCTGATGAAGGTGCCGACAAAAATTCCCGCCACCAGCCAGGACGGAATGTGACCAACGCGCAGTGCCCGGTAGAACGCCGGCACGCTGTCCATGGAATGATCGGCGTGAAGAAATATCTTCGTGACCCACGCGACCAAAATCAGAATGAAGATAAAGACATAATTGCGCCGCAAGCGGCGGCCGATCGCTTCCAATCTGCTAATCTTAAAACACGGAAGGATGAGATCCTCGCAGACCAGTTTTTTCCATTCACCTTGCAGCAAGTCGCGGTTCTCCATCACCATCGGGACGAGGAAATGCGCTTCGAGCATGCGGACACGCGCGCGAAAGGCGTCGTAAAATCGATAGCGCCGCGCCTCGATCCAGAGCATGGCCCAGACGATGGCGAGATTGAAAAAGAAAATGATGTGCGGCACGGCCGAGTTCGAAAACGCGATCGTAATAATGGCGGTGCTACTGGTGATCGCCCAGTTGGTCGTGATATCGAGCCGCTGCCGCCAAACCATGATGCGCCCCATCTCGCCCCGGTAAAAATGCGACATGGCGTTGACGTAGCCAGGGTCGTAAAGGCTGCGCTGGAGCGAGACGGTCCTCTCCACGCTCGCTGCCGGCTGAGTGTTTTCAGTTGCCACGGTTGGTCGATTAACTGGATAACTTGCTTTGCCAATTAATCCAACAAATCTCGACGCCTATGGCCCTTGCTCTCTCCGAACTGGTCAAAAAGGAACATGTCGATCTTAACCTAAGTGCCCAGACGAAGGTCGACGCCATGCGTGAGCTGGTCGAGTTGCTCGCTATGAACGGTGAAGTCGGTGAGCCGGAAAGATTTCTGGAGGAGGTTGTCGCGAGAGAGAACACGAGTTCGACTCTGGCCGATCGCGCCGTCGCCTTTCCACATGCCCGCACCGAACTCGTTGATCACATCGTGCTTGCGATTGGTCGCAGCCAGGACGGGATTCCCTGGAATGAAAATGACGAGCGCGCCCACCTCATTTTTCTAATTGGTGTGCCGCAAAAGATGTTGAACGATTATCTCGTCGTCATCGGCACAATCGCGCGAACCACCAAGGACAACGCGCTCAGGACATTGTTACTGCATGCCGAAAACGTCGACGAGTTTATCGAGACGATGCTGGCCGCGCCGTCACTCTGATTTCTTGAGTAGACGATTCCGCGCCCGATCGAGGGCCTGCCGCTCGCTCGCGGTCAAACTGCCAATGCCGGATTTGGCGATCTTGTCGAGAATTGGATCGACCGAAGCATAAACGTCCTCCGGCTCAACCACGCGGCGCGTGCTTGATTTTTGCACGACGTGAAATCTCGCTCTTGGCCGCATCCGCGCTTTGAAATTGTGCAACCACGCCAGTTCCGGGCCCGCTCCGCGCAGTTCCACAAACAAGAACGCCGCGCCCATGCTGGTCCACAGCACGACGAGCGTTTGCCAGTCGTGTGCGGCCAATGCGCTGAGCGTTCCAATGCCGGCCAGGATGAGGGCGACCCATTTGGCCATGATTCGCAACAAGAGTTCCACGTTTGGATAAATCGTCGCGAAAGCGACGAACATGGCGAAATGAAGTGGGCCTGAGCCGGCCATCCCGGTTCGCGCGAACAATCCCCACATTGTCAAAATGGCCGCCGGCAACAGTAGGAGGGTCAAATAGAGAGCAATGTAAGCGCGCTGGCCGATGAAGCGCTCAACTTCGCGGCCGAAGACGAAGAGCATGTACATTTCAATCGCGAACCACAACAGGGCCGATCCAAGGGGAGGATGGATAAACGCATAGGTAACGAGACGCCAGATTTGCGCGCCCGACCAAACCTCGGCGCTGTCGAACATCAGATAATTCACAAACCCGCTGTGACCCGCGGCGAAGACCAGCGCGGTCAGGATCGCGCAGGCAATGTGCAAGCCAACGAGCATCGTCGTCACATCCACGGGATAGCGTCCCATCCAAGCGACTGGGCGATAATCATCGGAGGTAGTGACTCCGAACATGAACCACTAATCGCACTCGCGTTGGTGGACGCAAGCAAACGCGTCGCCGTCAGACAAGAAATTTTCGCTTGGAGATGGGCCGCGGCGCGACGAAAATTACTGCTTCGCTCTATCGCAAGATCGATAATCACGCATGAACAATCCCGCACCCGCCATCTCGCCTCCGAAAGGAATCGGCGATGCCAAGCCAACGAACCAGGCGGTGCTCGATTGGGTACATGAAGTCGAATTGCTTGCGCAACCGCAAAATATTTTCTGGTGCGACGGCTCCGATCGGGAAAATGACTTCCTGCTCGATCAATCGTGTCGGCAGAACGTGCTGATCAAACTGAACGAACAAAAAGTTCCGCGTTCCTATTTGCATCGCTCGAACCCAAACGACGTCGCGCGCGTCGAGCAATTCACTTTCATCTGCACGCCAACGAAGGAGGAAGCCGGCCCGACCAACAATTGGGCCGAACCGGCCGAGACGTATTCGAAATTGACTGCCCTGCTCAAGGGCGCGATGCGCGGGCGCACCATGTTTGTCATCCCCTACATCATGGGCCCGCCGGATTCGCCGCTCACCAAAGTCGGTTTCGAAATCACCGATTCAAAATACGTCGTCCTGAGCATGCGCATCATGACACGCATGGGTACGGTCGCCCTCCAGCGCCTCGGCAACGATCCGAAGGCGGAATGGAACCGCGGGGTGCATTCACTGCTCGAGCTCGATCCAACGCGCCGCTTCATCTGCCATTTCCCGCAGGACAACACCATCATCTCGGTCGGCTCCGGTTACGGTGGTAATGTTTTGCTGAGCAAAAAATGTCTGGCCCTGCGCATCGGTTCGTATCTGGCGCGCAAACAAGGCTGGCTGGCCGAGCACATGCTGATCCTCGGCGTCGAATCGCCTGAAGGTAAAAAACATTACGTCGCGGCCGCGTTTCCGAGTGCCTGCGGCAAAACGAATTTTGCCATGCTCATTCCGCCCGCGCATTTCAGAGGATGGAAAGTCACGACCGTCGGCGACGACATCGCCTGGATGCAAATTCGCAACGGCCGCCTCTACGCGGTTAATCCCGAGAACGGCTACTTCGGCGTGGTGCCGGGCACCAGTTACAAATCGAATCCGAACGCGATGAAATCGATTTCGCACGACACCTTGTTTACAAACGTCGCGCTGACCGATGACCGCGATGTGTGGTGGGAAGGCAAGGACGGTCCTCCGCCGAAACACGCCATCGATTGGAAGGGCCACGATTGGACGCCCGATTCAAAAGAGAAAGCCGCACATCCGAACAGCCGGTTTGCCACGCCCATGCGCAACAATCCTGTGCTCGATCCTGATGTCGAAAAGGGCGAAGGCGTCCCGATCAGCGCCATCATTTTTGGCGGACGACGCAGCGACACGATGCCGCTGGTTTTTCAATCGTCCGATTGGGAACACGGAGTTTACATCGGCGCGACCATGGCCTCGGAAACGACCGCAGCCGCGACCGGCGTGGTTGGACAAGTGCGACGCGATCCGATGGCGATGCTGCCCTTCTGCGGTTACAACATCGGCGAATATTTCCGGCACTGGCTCGAAACCGGAAAGCGCCTGACCAATCCACCGCTCATTTTCAACGTGAATTGGTTTCGCAAAAACGCGGATGGAAAATTTCTTTGGCCGGGTTTCGGCGAAAACATGCGCGTGCTCAAGTGGATCATCGATCGATGCGAGAAAACTGGCGGCGCCGTCGAGTCGCCCATCGGTTGGGTGCCCAGCCCGCATGATCTCGATCTAGAGGAGCTAGACGTTGAACACAAATGCATTGTCGAAATTCTCGGAATCGATCATGAGGAATGGCGGAGAGAATTGGCCGACCATAAGAAATTCTTTGAGTCACTCGGTGGTATCGTGCCGGATGAACTACTGAAGCAGTGCGAAAAACTCGCCGCGCGCTTCAATTCGTAGGACGCGCGTCCAGCTTTCGGGGATCGCGGGCATTTTGCCCGCTGTTCGCGGCATTCTGCCGCGAACCTTCCTGATCAATATAGTGAGTGTAGAAAAGTCATCCGGCAAAATGCCGGATGGAGCGGGCAACATGCCCGCGCTCCCCGAACATATTTGCGAACTTCGTTCGCATCTCGGATAGTCGCTAGTGGGTTCCAAGGTTGCTGAAAAAGAATGCGTTGCTGCGGTCCCCGCGACGACTTGCATCGAGATTCGCGGGGCGCGCCAGAACAATCTCAAAGGCGTAGATGTCGATCTTCCCCTCGGCCAACTGACCGTCATCACTGGTCCGAGCGGCAGCGGCAAATCGAGCCTCGCTTTCGAAACGATCTACGCCGAAGGCCAGCGCCGCTACGTCGAGACGTTCAGCCCTTACATGCGGCAATTTCTCGACCGCATGGATAAGCCGCGCGTCGACGACATTCGTGGCATCCCGCCCGCCATCGCGATCGAACAATCGAACCCGGTCAAAAGTTCGCGCTCCACCGTCGGCACCATGACCGAGATCAACGACTATCTGAAACTGCTCTGGCCGCGTGTGGCCCGCGCGTTCTGTCCGAGCTGCGGTCGTGAAATTCGCCCCGAAACCGCCAAGTCGATCGCCGATCATGTTTTGCAAGAGCTCTCTGGCAAAAATGTGTTGATCAACTTCTGGGTCGCCGTTCCGGCCAAAACGGAGCCGCGCCAGTTTTTCGATTTCATCCAGCAACAAGGCTATTTGCGTTGCTGGATCGACAACGAAATCGTGCGCGTCGATTCGGACAAGAAAATCAAGCGCCTGGGCGCGCGCGTGCAAGTCGTTCAGGATCGAATCGCGATCGGCAACGAAAACCGCGCGCGTCTTGTTGAAGCGCTCGAGACCGCGCTTCGCTTTGGCAAAGATAAAATTAACGTCGTTTCAATTTCCGAAAACTCTCAACTCTCAACAGATGCCGGTCCGGCTCGGACCAACTCTCAACTTCCCTTCTCGACTGGCTGGCACTGCGCGCATTGCGACATCGACATCCGGCCACCGACACCCGGGCTTTTCAGTTTCAACAGTCCGCTCGGCGCCTGTCCGGAATGTCGCGGCTTCGGGCGCACCATTGCCATCGATCTGAACAAAGCGATCCCCGATCGCGGCCTCAGCATCAAAGAAGGAGTCGTGCGCGTGTTTCGCGGCGAAGAATTTGGCGAATCGCAAAAAGATTTGCTGCGCGCCTGTGCACGGGAAGAGATCGATGTTCGGATTCCATTCGAAGAACTCCCAAAAGCCGACCAGGAGTTTGTCATCAATGGGGAGAAGCGGAGCGACGGCGTCGAAGACGACGATTACGACGATAACCGCTGGTACGGCGTGCGCGGATTCTTCCGGTGGCTCGAGAGCAAGACCTACAAGATGCATGTGCGCGTTCTGCTCAGCCGTTATCGCGCCTACACGACGTGTCCGAAGTGCCACGGAGGACGATTTCAACCTGAAGCGCTCAATTTTAGGCTTTCCGCAATCCGAAATCCGAAATCCGAAATTCTTTTCACCCTTCCCGAATTTGTCGCGCGCTCCGTCTCCGATGCGCGCGATCTTCTCGCCAAGATCGACATATCCCCGGCCGATTCGACTGCCGACATGTTGCGCGACGAAATCTGTGCGCGCCTGAGTTATCTCTGCGAAGTCGGCGTCGGTTATCTCACGCTCGATCGCTCGACGCGCACCCTCAGCGGCGGCGAAGTGCAACGCGTGAATTTAACGACGTGTCTTGGCGCGTCGCTCGTCAACACTCTCTTCGTCATGGACGAACCGACGGTTGGCTTGCATCCGCGCGATGTCGGCCGGCTCGTCCGCGTTATGCACAACCTGCGCGACAAGGGCAACACGTTGCTCGTGGTCGAGCATGAGGAGCAAATCATTCGCGCATCCGACAATTTGATCGACATCGGTCCCGGTCGCGGCGAGCGCGGCGGCGAACTGGTGTATAGCGGAAGTCTCGGAGAATTCCTGGGTGGATCGGGCGCTCCGCGCGCGATGACAAGTAAAATCGCGCAGCGTTCAAATCAGAGCCGCTGCGCGGCTTTGGGTTCGACATCGCCCGCGGAGCGGCCGATCCACCAATCCTTGACGCGCGATTATCTGAGCGGCCGCAAATCGATACCGATTCCGAAAAAGCGGCGGAGATCGACATCGTCGATCAAGATCGCGGGCGCGCGCGAGCACAATTTGAAAAATGTCGATGTCGATCTTCCGCTCGCCGTTTTCACTTGCGTGACCGGCGTTTCGGGGTCGGGAAAGTCAACTCTGATCCACGATGTGCTTTATCGGAATCTTTTGCGCGCCAAGGGTGAGTCGTCCGATCAGGAACCGGGCGCGTGCAAATCGGTCACCGGGGCGCATCGCATCCGCGACGTCATCATGGTCGATCAATCCGCGCTTGCGCGCACGCCGCGTTCCACGCCGATCCTTTATCTCGGTCTCTACGATCGCGTGCGCGAGCTTTTTGCCGCGCAGCCCGAAGCGATGTCGCAAGGGCTGACTGCGAGTGCGTTCTCATTCAATTCCGGCAGCGGCCGTTGCGAACGTTGTTCTGGCACAGGTTTTGAGAAGATCGAGATGCAGTTCCTGAGCGACCTTTATGTGCGCTGCGCCGAATGCGAAGGTCGCCGATTTCAGCCCCATGTGCTCAAAGTTCAGGTGCACGGCAAATCGATTCACGACGTGCTCGACCTGACTGTGCACGAAGCGATCCGGTTCTTTGCTTACGACAAACACGAAGCATGTGAACCCTCACCTGGCACTTCGCGTCCGCCTCTCCTTGGGATCGCGACTGGGCGGAGCGCTGAGAGGATTGAGGTGAGGGTCGATCGCGAGTGGCAGATTTCCGAAGCGCTGAAAGTTCTCGAAGAAGTTGGTCTTGGTTATTTGCGGCTCGGTCAGCCGCTCAACACGCTTTCCGGCGGCGAATCGCAACGGTTGAAGTTGGTGCGGCATTTGACCGATACAGAAAACGCCCAACGCTCAACAGACGGCGAATCCGCAATCCGCAATCCGCAATCCGCAATTGGAAACCTTTTCATCTTCGACGAGCCGACGACCGGTTTGCATTTCGACGATGTGGCTATCCTGTTGCAATTGTTTCAGCGCCTGGTCGATGCCGGCCATTCGATCGTCGTAATCGAACACAATCTCGAAGTGATTAAGTGCGCCGATTGGATTGTCGATCTTGGCCCGGAAGCCGGAGAAGGCGGCGGCGAAGTTGTAGCCGCGGGCACGCCCGAACAAATCGCCAAGTCAGCGAACTCTCATACTGGTAGATTTCTCGCAAAACTTCTGGGTAGCGCGCGCGTCTCGCGCGCGGTTCGCGGTGTCCCGCCGCGAACATCGAATGCGGATTATTATGACAGCGATGATGAAATAGCTCTCCGCGCGGCGGAAGATCCGTTCGGCGAGACGTCGAACGGGGCGCGCGAGACGCGCGCCCTACCCCGAAAGAATGGATCGTTGCATTACAATGGCGCCATCGGGATTCACGGCGCGCGCGAGCACAATCTCAAAAACATCGACGTTCAGATTCCGCGCGACCAGATGGTGGTCGTGACGGGTTTAAGCGGCTCCGGAAAATCCACGCTCGCCTTCGACATTCTTTTCGCGGAAGGCCAGCGAAGATTTCTCGACAGCATGTCGCCCTATGCGCGGCAGTTCGTCGAGCAGCTCGAAAAACCGGATGTCGACCTTGTCACCGGCTTGCCACCGAGCGTGGCGATCGAGCAACGCGTTACGCGCGGCGGCGGCAAGTCGACCGTCGCAACCGTCACGGAAATTTATCATTTCCTGCGACTGCTCTTCGCGAAAACCGGAACGCAATTTTGTCCGGACTGCGATTTGCCGGTCGAAAAACAAAATCTTGCCGCCATCGTCAAACAAGTAGAGACAGCGGTGAAACGCGGCGCGCTCAAAGTGCTCGCGCCACTCGTGAAGGCGCGGAAAGGATTTCACACGGACGTGGCGCGTTGGGCTGAGCGCCAGGGCTTCGACACACTTTATGTCGACGGCGTGCTCGTTCCCGTTTCGCATTTTCGGAAACTGGAGCGTTTCAAGGAGCACACTATCGATGTCGTGGTCGGCGTAATCGACGCGAGACGAATTCTCAAGGCGCGCAATCTTGTGCAGCGCGCCCTGCAAATCGGCCGCGGCACGGCGCATTTACTCGATTCGAAGAATCGGCTCACCGTCATGAGCACAGAGATGAGTTGTCCCGGTTGCGGACGCGCCTTTGAGGAATTGGATCCGCGACTGTTCTCGTTCAACTCGCCGCACGGCTCATGTCAAGAATGCGGCGGTTACGGCGAGATTTGGAACCGGGAAAGTTCTGCGGAAGATAATGGCGATTCGGTTCTGGAAAACGAACTGGCGACTGATCGCGAATTCGAATGGATCGACCAAGACGAAGCGCACGAATGTCCGAGCTGTCACGGCTCGCGCTTGAATGCGGTCGCGCGGCATGTCCGCGTGCAGGGTAACACGATCGACCAGTTCACGAACCTTTCCGCGGCTGAAGCCGCTCGTAAGATCGACAAGTTAAAGCTTCGCGGCACGCATCAGACGATTGCGGCCGATTTGATTCCCGAAATCAGGCAGCGTTTGCATTTCATGGAAAACGTCGGGCTCGGTTACCTCGCGCTCGGACGTTCTGCGAAAACCTTGAGCGGCGGCGAATCGCAGCGCATTCGCCTGGCGGCGCAGCTCGGTTCGAATTTGCGCGGCGTTCTTTACGTGCTCGACGAACCAACCATCGGATTGCATTCGCGCGACAACTTGCGTCTGCTCGAAACGCTCGCGGCTCTGCGCGAAAAGGGAAACTCGCTCATCATCGTCGAGCACGATGAGGAAACGATGCGGCGGGCCGATCACATCGTCGATCTTGGCCCGCGTGCCGGAATTCACGGCGGCGAAGTCGTGGCGCAGGGAACGCTGCGCGACATCGAGCGATCGAAGATTTCCGAAACTGGGCGTTGCCTTAAGACGCCGCTTCATCATCCCATTCGGAAATCGCGCCGCTCCCTGCGCCACGTCGAGAACTGGATCTCGATTCACGGAGCATGCGCGAACAATCTGAAGAATGTCGATGTTCGCTTTCCACTCGGACGATTGTCGGTCATCACGGGCATCTCCGGCTCCGGAAAATCGACGTTGATGCACGAGGTGCTTTGGCCGGCGGTACGCGACGAACTGAACAAAAAGAAACGCGCGGGCGACGGCGAGTTGTTCAAACTGGTGAGCGGCGGCGCCGAACTCGAAGCAGTCTACGAAGTCGATCAATCCCCCATCGGCAAAACGTCGCGCTCGACCCCCGCCACTTACATCAAAGTGTTCGACCAAATCCGGAATCTTTACGCGCAGCTGCCGGTCGCGCGCGTGCGCGGTTACACGGCGAGCCGATTTTCGTTCAACGCCGAAGGCGGTCGCTGCGAAACCTGCAAAGGACAGGGCGTGATCAAGCTCGAGATGAATTTCCTGCCAAGCGGCTATGTGCCTTGCGAAGATTGCGGCGGGCGCCGCTACAATCCGCAAACCCTCGAGGTGCTCTACAACGAAAAGAGCATCGGCCATGTCATGGACATGACGATCGAGGAGGCGGCCGAATTTTTCGCCGCGCATCCGAAGATCGCGCGTTCGCTTTCATTGCTCGTTGATACGGGGCTTGGTTATCTCAAACTCGGTCAACCAAGTCCGACCTTGAGCGGCGGCGAAGCCCAGCGCCTGAAGCTTGTGACGGAACTAACCCGCGGAATCGGTCGCGCGCAAAACGAACGCATTCGGAAAATGCGCAAGCCAAGATCGACATTGTACTTGTTGGAAGAGCCAACCATCGGTTTGCACATGGCCGACGTGGAGCTGCTCCTAAATGTTTTGCATCGCCTGGTCGACGATGGCAACACCGTCATCGTGATCGAGCACAATCTCAGCGTCATGGCCGAAGCAGATTACATTGTCGATCTTGGCCCGGAAGCCGGGGCGGAGGGCGGCGAAATCGTGGCCGTCGGAACGCCGGAGGAAGTCGCGAAGAACCGTGTGAGCCGGACCGCGCCTTTTTTGCGTGATGTGCTCGGCAAAAAACCCGGCAGCAAAAGATCTGGAGACGCAGTGTAGCCGCCCCGCTCTGTCGGGGCGAAACTTGCCACCCACACGGCGATCCCGCAGGCGCGGGACCGTGGCTACAAGACTCCGCTCCGGATGACACGCGTTTGATTTGCTGATCGCACAAACATCACGCACAATCCGCCCACCAATGCTCGCCTACTACCTGGTCGACTTTGATCCGTTTATCTTTCGGTTATGGGACAATATCGGGCCACGGTGGTACGGTCTGGCTTATGTCCTCGCGTTTGGCTGTGCCTATTGGGTTTACCGCCATCTCGCTAAACGCGGTTATGCCGATCTTTCCACAGACAAGGTAGCTGACTTCGTTCTTGGCAACGCCATCTTTGGAGTACTTCTCGGCGGCCGGCTCGGTTACGTCCTTTTCTACAAACCGGAGATGCTGCACGAACCCTTGTCGATCTTGCGCGTGTGGGAGGGTGGCATGTCCAGCCACGGCGGCATGCTCGGAATCTTGATTTTTAGTTTTTATTACGCACATCGACACAAACTTTCGTTGGCGAACCTGGGCGACAATCTGGTGGTCGGCGCACCGATCGGTTTGTTCTTCGGTCGCTGCGCCAACTTTATCAATGGCGAACTCTACGGTCGCGTCACGAGCGTCGCCTGGGCGATGCAATTCCCCAAAGAATTGTTCGATCGCCCCGACGAAGCCGACCGCGCGATCGCGGCGTGCTCCCGCATCGATCCGTCGCTCACCACGCTGGATGGGATCGTGTCCGCCGTGCACCGACCCGCCTTAGGCGGGCAGGTGAAAGAAGTTCTCCGCGCCATCCTGACGCCGCGACATCCGTCGCAGCTTTACGAAGCTTTTTTCGAAGGAATCGTTTTATTCTCGATCGTGTGGTTCGTCCGCACGCGCACGCGACAGCCAAATGGGGTTTTGACCGGACTTTTCTTTATTTGCTACGCGATCTTCCGTATCGTCGTCGAAAACTTTCGCGAGCCGGACGCGACATTGATCGGACCGTTCACGCGCGGTCAATTCTTTTCCTTCTTCCTAATTGCGATTGGGATCGCATTTGTCGTCGTGGCAAAGATGCGGCCGAGTTTCCCGAAAACGCTCGCTCGTTCTTAAGCGTGGCTCCAGCCACCGCGCGGTCATCCCTCGCAAAAGCTGACTGAACATCCGCGAATCGATGCGTGCCGTTCACTTCGAATGTGAGGTTCCTCGCTCCGCTCGGAATGACACGATGAAAGCCCTCCGTGTCATCTTACACTTTCGCTTCGTCGAAAGTCGGTTATTACTTATCGCAGGTGAAGCAAGGATGCTGATTGCAAAATTGATTGCGGCCGGCGGTCTACTTTTCGCGTTCAACCACGCTACGCTCGCGGGCAAGCTCGTTCTTCTGCTCCTCGCGGTCGGTTCGATCTTCAGCTGGTCGATCATGATCACGAAGATGCGCGTGATCCAATTTGCACGAAAACAGAACTCACGCTTCCTCGCCGTTTTCCGCCAAGATCGACAACCACTTCGTCTTTTCGAAAAGAATGCGCGCTTCCCCGGCTCGCCCCTTTTCAACGTTTATCGTGCCGGTTGCCAGGAAGTGACGTTCCAGATGCTTGGCTCGGCCGAAGTCGATGAAACGTTTCGCGCCCGGCTCGAGATCGCGGACAAGATTTCCCCGGCCCAAATGGGTGCCGTGAACGCCGCCATGGAACGCGCCGTCGGCGAGACCGCGCTCGAGCTCGAATCGCAAATGATCTTGCTCGCGACCGCGGTAAGTGGCGCACCATTTCTCGGATTGCTCGGCACGGTCTGGGGAGTGATGGATGCATTTAGCGGTGTGGCCATGGCCGGCACCGCCAGCCTGGCCGCCATGGCCCCGGGCGTTTCCGGCGCGCTCATCACCACCGTGACCGCGCTCTGCGTCGCGATCCCGGCGATGTTTGGCTACAACTTTCTCGTTACCAGCATTCGGGCAGTCATTGTCGAGATGGACAATTTCGCAGCCGAGCTCGGCTCCGATCTCGACCACAAATACGTCGAGCATGGTTCGCGCGTGCCGGAGTTTAGACGGTGAACTTCGCGCTTCTGCCATTGAACGTTGAACGTTGGACGTTGGATGTTGGACGTTTAAAGGCGAAGACGACACACAACGCTCAACTTTCAACGCTCAACGCCCAACGCCCAAGGGGGGGCAGATGAGACGCTATTCGCAGCGCCAGAGCCTCTCGACATTGAGCGAAATTAATATCACGCCGATGCTCGATCTCGCTTTCGTGCTGCTGATCATTTTCATGATTACGACCCCGCTCATCGAAAACAGCATGAGCCTTGTTATCCCTTCGAGCGGCGCGGCCAGCAATCAGATCAATGCGTCGCAAGTCCAGACAATCTCGATCGATCGAAACGAGGCCATCACGCTCAATAATCAAGTTGTCGATCTTGACTCGCTCAGCGCACAATTGATGGCGTTGAAACAAGCGAATCCCGAGGTCGCGGTCGTGATTAGACCGGACCGCGATCTGCCGGTGCAAAAGTTGGTTTCGTTGATGGACGCTTTGCAGCACGCTCAGATAACGAAGGTCGGGATCGCGACAAAAGCCGAAACGAAATAACGATGCCGAAGAACGTCCGCTTCTGGCGCAACGTCACGCTCATCGGACTGGCGCACGCCGTGGCGATCGTGGTGCTCGTGCGCTGGAGCCGGGAAAGCGATAAAACAAACGCACAAAGCGTCGTCTGGATGAACGGCGGGGCGGGCGACGGCGGAGCGTCGCCAGCCAAAGTCGCGCCGCTACCGAAGCCGATGAAAATTTCGACACCGGCCCCGGCGCTGCCGCGGAAAGAGGAGCCCGAAGAAGAAAAACCGGACCTCACTTCATCAAAGAGCGAAATTCAACTCGGAACGCCCACGCCGACGCCAAGATCGACATCTACTCCGAAGCCGACGCCGGTGCCTAAGACGACTCCCAAGCCAACCCCGAAGCCCACACCGAAACCAACTCCCAAACCGACGCCGAAGAAAACGATTCTCGCGAAGGCGACACCGAAACCGTCGCCGAAAGCAAAACCAACGCCGGCGGAGTCAGACGAAAATGCTGAAGAGTCCGATGCCGATGCGGAAAAGAAGAAGCTGGCGAAAGCTACGCTGGCAAAAAAGGAGGCGGGAGAGAGTGATTCGGCGGAAAAACCGCCGAAAGCGATTGCCGCGAATACGGGAAGTGGCCAAGGAACTTCCGCCGGTTCAGGCGGTCATGCCGGCGGCAGCGGTGGTGAATCGCAGTTCGGCTGGTACGGAAGTATGTTGCACGATCGTTTTTACAGCGAATGGATCCAGCCCACGACTGTCGTTGCTTCAAACATCAAACTCGCGGTGCTCGTGAAACTGCGGATCGAAAAAGATGGGCGCGTTTCCAACTTTGAAGTCATCAGGCCGTCGAACAATCCGATTGTTGACGAATCGGTGGCGGCGGTTGCGAAGCGCGTCACACAAGTTGATCCTCTGCCGGCCGGACTCGTAAAAGGCGATCACTACGATGTCCGCATCAATTTCGAATTAAATTCCGAGCAATAAACGAGATGTCAGAGGTCAGAAATCAGAGGTCGCTATTTCTTTTGATCGGCACGTTGTCGATCTTGTCCGCCTTAGGCGGATCTGCCCTGGCAGAAGAGGTTCCGACCATCACGGTCAGCAAAGGTGACAAAATTAATCTGACGGTTTCGCCGATTAGCGGCGGAGAAGGGCCGGCGGTGACGAAAATTTTGCAGAGCGACCTTTCGCTTTCCGGTTACTTCATCCTCGGCGGCAACGCGACCTACACGGCGAGCGGCAACGCCGATGGGGGAAGTTTGCGGGGAAAAGTCGTCGACCGAAGTGGCAGCACTGTCCTCTCCAAGAGTTACAGCGGTGGCGCGACCGTAAATGCACATCACTTCGCGGCTGACATCGTCGACACCCTCACCGGGAACAAAAGTCTGGTGGGAAGCAAGATCGCGTTTATCGCCACGCGCAGCGGCAAAAAGGAGGTCTATGTCGCCGATTACGACGGCTCGAACGCGCGCCAGATGACGCACGACGGCGTGATCAGCGTGCATCCATCGATTAGCCCCGACGGCCGTCGCATCGCTTACACGGGTTATCAAAGCGGTTATCCGGACGTTTATGTGATCGATCTCGCCAGCGGCGCACGCAATCGCATCGTGAATTTTCCCGGTACGAATAGCGGCGCATCATTCTCGCCGGATGGCGGGCGCATCGCCTTGAGCGTGAGCAAAGACGGTAATCCGGAGCTTTACACCGTCAGCGCCGGTGGCGGCAGTGCGCGACGCTTGACGAACACGCGTGGCGTGGAGTCGGCACCAAACTGGTCGCCAAATGGCGACGAGATTGTTTATTCGTTCGACGACGGCCGCGGCCCGCAGCTTTATCGGATCTCAGGGAGCGGCGGAAGGGGTCAGCCCATTTCGACCGGCCACGGTTATTGCACGGAGCCTAATTGGTCGCCCGACGGAAAGAAGATCGCGTTCAACGTGCGCGGCGGCGGCGAATTTCAGGTGGCGATTGTCGATCCTGGCGGTGGGAGTTCACGTATCGTCGCGTCGGGCGAGAATCCAGTGTGGGGTGCCGATTCGCGTCACCTCATTTTCACGCAAGGCGGCGCGCTTTACATGCTCGACGCGGTCACGAGTCACAAGAGCAAAATTCTCGATGGGTTCGGAAAGATCACGGAGCCATCTTGGTCTCACTGATTGTCATCCTGTCATCCCGAGCGGAGTCGAGGGATCTCTTACCGTCTCATCAGAAGCACAATGAGAGATGTCTCGACTTCGCTCGACATGACAAAAGCAAGTTGGTCGCGATAAATTCTGTAGCGGCGCCCATAGAGCTACAGTGAACTCTTTGGATATCGCCGCGGCTCGAGTTTCGGCGGGCGTTTTCCGCTCACGACTGCTCCCGCGACCGCGATGTATGGCAGTTCCTGCCGATCCGCCGCGCAGCGCAAGAGCAAACCACCGCGGCTCATGTCGCCCCGTCCGACAAAATCGACAGGAAAGCACAAGCGTTCGCGAAAATTCGTGAGCAGAACATCGACATATTTCCCGGTGGCAATGCTGCCGAGCAAAACGACATCTGATTGCGGCGACAATTTCTTGGTAAGTCGCCTGGCGTCGCGCTCCAGCGGTTTGCGATAGCGCGGATCGTCTGCGTCGATATCTACCTGAGCGAACTCACGCAAATCATCGATGTCAATCTTTGCCGTGGCATCGACCAGTCCGCGCGTTGGGGTGATGACGAATACGCCGCAGAGTCCATTTGGGCAACGCGCGAACGCATTCGCGTAAGCGATCTTTCCCCGAAAATAAAGCCCACTCAGGAAGGTAAAGACCTCGGCGATGGTTGCGCCTTCTTTGCTGCGCAGTCTTTTCGCGAGATCGAACTGCGCGCGGTCGCTTAAAATCATGCGGGCGCGCTCGCCTCCGGCGTAAGCCGGCGAGAGCAGAAAAATGCGCGTGTCGATCTTATCCACACTTCAGTTTGTGGCTCGCGCAAAACTTCGCAAGCGCGCGGGGCTAGTCGCCGGCCAGGCGCGCTTCCGCCAGATCGAGGTCGCGTTGAATTCGGCGCAACGCCCGGTCGTTGATGACCCGCTGGTTACGCAAATCGATAATGACTTGGCGCTCAATCCCGAGCGCCTCCTGTTGCAACTGCTGATATTGCGGCGTGGCTACTTCGCCGCTGCGATCCTCCGCATTTTCTAAACAACGCTGCAATTGTCCGATCCGATCGTCATATTCGGCGCGCAGGCGGGCGGCGGTTTCTGATGAAACGTTATCGCGCGTGGCCATCTTTTCGATGTGCGCAATCGCCGCCTTGTTTGCCTCCAGGCGAGCGCCACGTTCCTCTTCGTCGATCGCGCCGTCGTCTTTGATGCCCAATTTGCGAATGAGCAACGGCAACGTTAGTCCCTGGCCGACGAGAGTAACGAGGATGACGCAGAAGGTGAAAAACAGAATGTAACTGCGACCGGGGAATGGAGCGCCGTTCGGCAAGGCAAAGGGCAACGCAAATGCGGCCGCCAGCGAAACGACTCCGCGCATCCCGGCCCAGGTAATGAGCACAACTTGTTGCCACGGCGGAGCCGGATCACGCTCACGCAAGGTCTTGCTGAGCAAGCGTGGCACATACGTCACGACAACTACCCAAACGATCCGGACTAGAACCACGACGCCGCAAATGATGAGGGCATTGTCGATTAACCGCATGAGGGATTCGCCGTGCAACTCACGCAAGATGCCGGGGAGTTGTAGACCGATGACGATAAAGACAAATCCGTTGAGGAGGAACACGACCGTGTCCCAAAAGGCGAACACTTGTAGACGAAAGCGCGCCCGGACGATAAGCGGTGAATACCAGCCGAGAAGAATGCCGGCAGTTACGGTGGCAAGAACTCCGGAAACATGCAGCCGTTCCGCGGGAAGATAGGCAAGAAACGGCGTGATCAACGACAACGTGATCTGCACGGGTGGATCATCAAGGTGGCCTTGCACCCAGCGCATGACATAACCAACCAACAATCCGAAACCAATGCCGCCGGCCGCGACCGCGACAAAACGCAGGGACGCGTCGCCGACTGAGAAACTACCGGTCATCATGGCAACGATGGCAAACTGCAACGCCACCAATGCAGTGGCGTCGTTCACCAGACTTTCGCCTTCGAGAACAACTTCAATTCGGTACGGCACAGAAAGCCGTCGGATCACAGAGGTAGCGGCAACGGCGTCGGGCGGCGAAACAATTGCGCCCAGAGCAAACGCCGCCGCCCACGGAATAGCCGGCACGATCGTGTGCGTAACCCACGCAACCGTCACCATGGTTGTCAGAACCAGTCCGATCGCGAGCAACAGGATCGCGCGCAGGTTTCGCCGGAAATCGCGCCACGAAGTGTACAAGGCCGGTGGGTAAAGCAGCAGCGGGAGGAAGAAGTAGAATACAATGTCGGGATTGAGTTTTATCTGCGGCAGGCGCGGCACAAAGCTCAGGGCGAGTCCGCTGATAACGAGCACGATTGGATAAGGCAGACCCAGCTTCCGCGCGATGACAACGAGCGCCGCGACGAGCGCGAAGAGCAGGACGATGGTTTCGGCTTGGTGCATCGCAGGGAGCAATTATTCCGTTGTTAATCCATTACGACGGAGCAGCTGCAGTTGACGGTGAGTTACTGATGTCGATGTTATTTGCAATGAAAAACTCGGTTGTGAGGGATGATGGGGTATTGGCCGAACGCCTGTTAAATGAAGGACGGCCGGATAGCGAACAAGACGCGCCGCGCGAAAGTTTGGCGCAACAAGATGCGGGGTTGCTCGACGAATATTCGCGCACGGTGGTAGGCGCCGTGCAGCGCGTCGCTCCGGCGGTGGTCAATATCGAGGTCCACCAGCGCCATAAGGGAAATCAGGCTGCTGAGCTGGCCGGAAACGGTTCCGGTTTCATCATTGCACCGGACGGATTTATTTTGACCAACAGCCACGTCGTCCATCGCGCGACGCGCATTATCGTGAATCTTTCGGAAGGCCGCGATTATCCGGCGCAATTGATCGGCGATGATCCCGATACCGACCTCGCTGTGATCCGAATCGATGCACCGCGACGCGAGCACGTGCGACTAGCCGACTCGGAATCCTTACGCGTTGGTCAAGTAGCGATCGCTATCGGCAATCCGCTCGGCTTCCAGGCCAGCGTCACCGCCGGAGTGATCAGCGCGCTGGGACGCTCGATGCACTCACAATCTGGCCGTTTGATCGACAATATCATTCAAACCGACGCAGCCTTGAATCCGGGCAACTCCGGCGGACCGCTCGTGAATTCAGCCGGCGAAGTGATCGGCGTGAACACGGCGATGATCCGGCCGGCTCAAGGGATTTGTTTCGCGATTGCGAGCAACACCGCAAAATTCGTGGCCGCATGGCTCATCCGGGATGGGAAAATTCGGCGCAGCTACATCGGCGTCGCCGGCCAGAACGTGCCCTTGCATCGCCGTGTTGTGCGCTTCTACAATCTTCCGCGCGAAACCGGAGTGCTGGTTGTTTCGGTGGAAAAGGGCAGCCCGGCCGAACGCGCGGGCGTTCACGAAGGCGATTTCATCGTTGCTTTCAATCAGCAGCCGATCGGAAGCGTTTACGATCTGCATAAGGTCCTCGTCGGCGAACAAATCGGTGTGACCGCGGAGTTGCTGATTATCCGGCATACCGAGAAATTGGAATTGTCGGTCTTGCCCGCCGAGTCCCGCGCACCCGATTGATCGTCCGCTTGCCTTTCGCGACACGCTAAAGCACGCTGCCGAAATGACGACGCCGCGCGTATCGCTGTGAAACTTCTCGTCATCGGCAGTGGCGGACGCGAGCACGCGCTCGTCTGGAAACTGGGTCAGTCGGCGGGAGTCGATCGCATTTTCTGCGCGCCCGGAAATGCCGGTACCGCCCAATTGGCCGAGAATGTCGCGATTTCAGCGAAGGACCTGCCGGCGCTGGTTCGATTCGCAAAAGAGAACAGTGTCGATCTTACCGTGGTCGGTCCGGACGACCCGCTGGCCGGAAAGCGAGGCCGCGATTCGTTACGCTGAGCAGCTCAACTTTCCGGTCGTGATCAAAGCGGATGGGCTCGCTCTCGGCAAAGGCGTCATCATCGCGCCAGACATTGACACGGCCAAATCGACAATTTCTTCCATGATGAATGAAGGGCGCTTTGGCGAAGCGGGCCGACGCGTCGTGATCGAAGAATTTTTGCGCGGAACGGAATGTTCGCTACACGCGCTTGTCGACGGGAAAAGTTATCGCCTTCTGGAAACGGCGCGCGATCACAAACGCATTTTCGATGGCGACAAAGGACCGAACACCGGCGGGATGGGCGCGTTCAGTCCAGCGAATAATTGGAACAGCGAGATGGCGACGCAGTTCGACAGCAAGATCATGCGGCCACTGCTGCGCGGCTTAAACCAACAAGGCATCGAATTCCGCGGACTTCTTTTCCCGGGTCTTATGATCACGACCGAAGGCGCGCGTGTCCTCGAATTCAATTGCCGCTTCGGCGACCCGGAGACGCAGGCAATCCTGCCGCGCATGAAATCCGATCTGTTGCCACTGCTCAAGGCTACGATTGACGGCAAGATCGACAATCACACGATCGAGTGGGATGGACGCGCTTGCGTGGCGGTCGTGCTCGCATCCGGCGGTTATCCGGATAAATATGAAACTGGAAAAACAATTTCGGGTCTGGATGAAACGGCGAAACTTCCGGACGTTCAGATTTTCCATGCTGGAACGAAGCGCGTGAACGGACAAATCGTCACGGCCGGCGGCCGCGTTCTGGCGGTCACTGCGCTTGGGTCGACAATCGAAGCAGCGCGCAGCCGCGCCTACCAAGCCATGGCGCAAATCCATTTCGAAGGCTGCCACTACCGGCGCGATATTGCTCTGGACGCAGGTGCTCGTTGATAATAGCCCAGCGTTTTGTAAGATCGACAGCTCAAACTTACCTGATGTTTCGGTTTATTTGGCCGGCGTTGATCGGCGTTTCAATTATTGCGAATGCGCTCGCGCAATCTCCGGCGCCTTCGCAATCACCCGCGCCTGCGCGTTCGCCGACGCCAAGTGCGACCAAGACTCCGGCAAAAGCGACGCCGTCACCTTCGGCATCTGCTACTCCAACGACGGAAGACCTGATCAATTCGCTGAACCCCGCCGATCTGCAGGCGGCGATCACGCTCTTGAAAAACAACTTTACGAATCCGGATTTGATCACGGAAACGGAATTGAATCGCGCGACCCTCGAGGGACTGCTGGCGCGACTGAATCATGGTTTGATGCTTTTGCCCGGTTCCACGACGACTCTTCCGGAATCTCCGTTCTACGCCGAAGTCATCGATAGCCACGTCGGCTACCTGCGTCTCGGCTCGCTCACAAACGCGAACCTGCAAGCGATGGACAAAAAGCTCGGCGAATTCGCAGGAAAGAAAGTGGACGCGTTAATTGTCGATCTGCGCGCCAGTTCGTTAACAAACGATTTCGCTGCCGCGGCAGAGTTCGCCAAACGATTCACCGTGAAAGGCAAACCGCTTTTCACGATGCGCAAGACCGGGGCGCGTCAGGAACGCACGTTCACATCGGATCGCGATCCGGCATATCAGGGAACGATGATGATTCTGGTCGATACCGACACGGCCGGCCCCGCCGAAGTGCTGGCCGGCGTGATTCGTTATTACGAGAAAGCTTTGATCATCGGACAACTGACGGCCGGGCGCGCGGTCGAATATTCGGATTTGCCGGTGCCGAGCGGAAAAATTCTGCGAGTTGCGGTAGCAGAAGCGGTCCTTCCGGAAAATCGATCGATATTTCCAGAAGGCATAAAACCGGATTTGCCAGTCGAAATGTCGCCGGTGGACAAGCGCCAGATCTTTCAGGCGAGCGTCGAAAAAGGAATGAGCCCGTTCATTTATGAAACCGAACGGCCGCACTTGAACGAGGCCGCGCTCATCGCCGGAACAAATCCGGAACTGGACGCGGCGGAGGCGGCCCAGCAACGACGGGGCCGCGCGCCAGACAGAATCCCGCGCGACGCAGTTTTGCAGCGAGCGATTGATCTGGTCACATCGCTCGCGATTTATCAAAAGCGTTAAGGTGAGTCCGCTCGAGGAACGCATCGGTCACAAATTTCGCAATCCACTCTTGCTCGCGGAAGCGTTGACCCACCCGAGCTTGCGTCACGAAACGCAGCGGCAGGAATTCGACAATCAACGGCTGGAGTTCCTGGGCGACGCCATCCTTCAGCTCGTCATCACGGAACATCTTTACGATAAATTTCGCACCGAGCCGGAAGGACAATTGACCAAGCTGCGGTCGCGCCTGGTTTCGCGCGACACTTTAAAAAAGCACGCGCTCGCGCTCGATCTCGGCCAGTACCTGCTAATGGGCCGCGGCGAAGAAGCGAGCGGCGGACGGGCGCGAAGCTCGACCCTGGCCGACGCATTCGAAGCGCTGATTGGCGCGATCTATCTCGACAGCGATTTGAAAGCGGCGCGCAAATTCATTCTCGCGCAGGCCCAGCCTGATCTCGAGCAGCTGGCGAAGGAACCGGTCGACATCAACCCGAAAGGCGACCTCCAGGAATTATTGCAAAGCATTTCGGCAAGCAGTCCGGTGTATAAATTGATTTCGCAGAGCGGACCTGAACACGTCAAAACGTTCGTCGTCGAAGTGGTCTGGGAAGGCATTCCGCTCGGACAAGGCAAAGGGAACAGCAAGAAGCAGGCGGAAACGGCTGCGGCCGAAGAAGCGATGCAGCTGAAACGCTGGGAGAAAGAAAAAAAGCGCAGTCGATCCAAACGTAAGATCGACAAGAAGTAGCCACCCGCCCACGACAGTGTCATCCCGAACGGAGTGAGGGACCTCCCATCAGCTGATCGGTCACGCGCGTCAGGATGTGTGAGCAAAACCTAATGTGGGGTCCCTCGGTCCGAGCCGGACTGGCATTATCTACGCGACTCGGGATGACACGCGCTTTCTATTTGTCGTGCTTGAGCGCGTGAATGGACTCCCAAGTGAAATGTTTCCTGATCGCGGCAGTCACGAATTTTTTCGCGCGCTTGATGGAAGCTTCGAGCGACAAACCTGAAGCGAGACCGGCTGTGATCGCCGCGGAATAAGTGCAACCGGTGCCGTGGGTAGCGACGCCTCGGATAAATGGCGCGGCGAATTCCGTTAATTTGCCGCGATGAAAGAGCAAATCGATCGCTTTGCTTCCAGCGAGATGACCACCCTTCAACAAAATCGACGCGCCATATTTTTTTGAGAGAGCACGCGCCGCGCCCTCCATCGATTGTCGATCTTTGATTTTTTCGCCGAGCAACCGCGAGGCTTCATCGAGATTTGGCGTGATCAAAGTGGCGAGCGGGAACAACTTCGTTTCGTAAAGTTTGATCGCGTCGGGGCGAAGAAGCGGATCGCCACTGGTTGCGACCATGACCGGATCGACGACCAGGGGGATGTCGATCTCGCCACAGGACGAGTCCATCCGAACGGCGGACTTTCGCTCAAGATCGACAAGTGCTCGTGCGACCGCGGCGATGATTTCGCCGGAGCAAAGCAATCCGGTTTTGATCGCGGCGATCGGAAAACTATTGGCAAGCACCTCGATCTGTTCGCGCACGATCTCCGCACTCATCGGCTCGATACGCGAAACTTTGCCCGGCGTTTCCGCGACGACGCACGTGACGGCGGTTAATCCGTAAACGCCCAGCGCACTGAAAGTCTTGAGATCGGCTTGGACACCAGCGCCGGCGCTGCTATCGGACCCGGCGATGGTGAGCGCGACCGGTGGAGAAGTTGATAGTTGAGGGTTGATAACTGAGGGGATGGTCGCGCGCGCTTCCGACCGCTTCAACGATTTAACGCTTCAGCGGTGCCGCTAGGCGCCGTTGTCGCCGATCGCTTCGACCGGGCAGCCTTCCATCGCTTCCTTGCAAAGGGCTTCTTCCTCAGGGCTTTCCGGCTGCTTATAGACGTAGGAATGGCCGCCGTCATCATTGCGCTTGAAATTGGCCGGGGCAGTCTCGCGGCACAAATCGCAGTCGATGCATTGCTCATCGACATAGAACTTTCCTGCTACGTTTTCGGGGTATTTGTTTGCAGCGTCGGCCATGGTTTTCCCTGCTAAAAAGAGAAGTGGAAGGTTAGAAAGAAACTCCACTTGCGCAACGGATATTTGTTTTGCCGCCCTTGGGCGCAACCGGCGGGCAGACGAGAGGCGAAGAGTAGGTTGACACGCCTGTGTGGTAAAAATGAAACCCCAAGCCGCCAAGACGTTGCGAGCCTTTCTCGTCGAGCTCGCCGTCTATGCCATTCTCGTCGTCGGCTACTTCTTTCTCGTCCTCCATTTCCTCGGTGAATCACTGCATCAGCTGGAAATGCACCATCGATACACTTACGCCGGCGTGGCCATTCTCCTCATCGTCGGTCAGGCCGTCGTACTCGAAGCCTTGACGACCCTTCTGCTGCGTCTGATCAGCGGGCGCTCGGAATAAGCCATGTTTTTTCCCATCTCCGGCGCGCACATCAGCCCGATCTATCTGGCGATTGTCGGCTTTCTCATCGGCATTCTCGGCGGATTCTTTGGAGTAGGCGGCAGCTTCATCGCCGGCCCGGCCCTACGCGCAGTGGGACTTGACTGGAATTTCGCAGTCGGGACCGACCTCGCCCACATCGTCGGTAAATCGGTGGTGGCGGCCAAGCGACATCGCGCGCTCGGCAATGTCGATCTTCGCCTCGGATTAATCATGGCCGTCGGCACGATCGGTGGCGCGGAATGTGGCGCGCAATTGATCCAAATGTTGAAGCGCGCCGGCAACGTCAATCTGATCGTGAGCATTGTTTCGATCGCCGTTTATGTGAGCATTTCCACGTTCATGATCTGGGAGAGCCGGAAAACTCTGCGCACACAGAATCGGAAGATCGCAGCTGGAACCATCAAAGGCACAACGGCGAAGCGCGACCAATCCGCTTTCAAACCAACCACGCGCGCCATTCAACGTCTAAAGATCTGGCCAATGGTTGCGCTGCCTACGTCGGGCATCAAAGCGATTTCGATCTGGGTAATTCTGCTCGTTGCTTTTATTGGCGGTGTGTTCAGCGGGTTTCTCGGCGGCGGCGCCGGCTACATTCGGATGCCGTCGATGGTCTATGTGCTCGGCATTCCCACGCATCTCGCTGTCGGCACCGATCTGTTCGAGATCATCATCTCGGCCAGTTACGGGACTTTCACGCACGCGGTGAAGGGCAACGTCGATATCTTGATTGCACTGGTCATGCACACAGGCGCGGCCATCGGCGCCCAGATCGGTGCGATTTCTACGCAATATTTTACCGGCCCGAAAATCCGGCTTGCCTTTGTGCCATTGCCGCTGATCGGCGCCGCCATTGTCATTTACACTTTGATGACCGGTCACAAATTGTAACGCGCGATGAAGATTCTGCTTTGCAGCGACGGCACACCTTCTTCGGACAAGGCAACGCAACTGACCAGCGTGCTCGCGCCGCGATGTCAGGCCGGTATCACCTTGCTTGGCGTCGCCGAGAAACCGAGTGACGAGCAAGCCTTGCAACTCGCACTCGAGAAAGAAGCGGAAGTGCTGCGCGCGGCTAGCCTCAGTGTGCAAATGATCGTACGCGCCGGCGATCCGATCCGGCAAGTTGTTAATCTTAGCGCGGCGAACAAATTCGATCTGACCATCATCGGGGCGCGCGGCCAGGGGCCATCGGGGCTGCACCTGCGTTCCAACAAAACTTACGAATTCATCAAAGCCGTGCACTCGCCGGTGCTGGTCGCGATGGGCGAATGTGAGGAGCTGCGACGGTTTCTCGTTTGCACGGGCGGAAAACAATTTATCGACGAGGCTGTGCGTCTCACTGGTGAGATCGCGGCCTGCGCCGGTGCGTCAGTCACGCTCCTCCATGTCATGGCGGAGCCGCCCGCTATTTATCTCGATCTTGTTCGGCTGGAGGAGGACGTCGATCGATTGATCGAGTCCGGCTCGGAATTAGGCGAAAACTTACGCGCGCAAAAGAAGGCGCTGGAGGAGCGCGGCGTGCCCGTGGAATTGCGCATCCGTCACGGCATTGTTCTGGAGCAAATCTTCAGAGAGCTGCGCGAAGGCAATCACGATTTGATTGTGACCGGCTCATCGCAATCGATCGGTCCGTTTCGCCATTATATCATGGGCGATATCACCCGCGGCATCTTAAATCGCGCGGATTGTCCGGTGCTGGTGGCGCGCGGAGGAGAAGCAGCCGGCTCTCCAGGTTTCCTCCGCTCACTCACTCGACTCTTCGGTTGGCACTAGAAGCCAAGCCACCTCATACCTGAACGACTCTGTTTTGCCCCCGCATGAAAATAGCCCAGCGTTTTAACGCTGGGTTTTGATTAACAGAACAAGGACCAGTCCCGTTAGGGACGAAAGAAGATATTCTCCGTCATACGCACTTCACCCTATCGAAACTATTTCCGCACGCAAAGGCGAGGCTGCTTGCGCGCAAATTTCCAACCGCTACTTTGCGGCGTCATGACCAACTCGCCCGCGTCAGATCGACATCTGTTCAATTTCGTTTCGTCGATCGCATTGCTCGGTTTTCTTGTCGCCATCGTCGGCTGCGGCCAAAAAGGCGGGGGCCAAAGCGCGGGGACCACTGGCGACTATGTCAACGGAACCCCGTTGCCGGAACGGCGTGAAGGCAGCTCTTTTTTCGGGGGCAACGTGCAGCGCGGGCAATTTTCGCCCATTTACTTCGACTTCGACAGCCAGTCGATTCGCGCGTCCGAGAGCGGCAAGATTGAGGAAATTGCAAACTCCATGAAGGGCAGCTCGTCGGAAATTATCATTGCCGGCTTCACCGACGAACGCGGCACGGCCGAGTACAATCGCGGCCTGGGCGATCGACGCGCCGGCGCCGTGCGCGAGAGTCTCATTTCGCAAGGTGTTTCCGGGAACCGCATTCAAACGGTCAGCTTCGGCCTGGAAATGCCCGCCGCGGCGGGCCACAACGAAAGTGCTTGGGCCAAAAATCGCCGCGCCGAAATCGGCGTGGTGAAATGATCCATGATTTCTGTAGGGGAAGGCATTGTCTTCCCATGGGAAGCTGACAGCTTCCCCTACAGGTCCGATCGCAACACTTTGATCGAGATTTGGCCGCGCATCAGCGCTTCGCCGACAAGAATCGCGTCAACGTCGCAGGGCTTTATGCGCGCGACGTCGTCTGCGCTTTTAATTCCGCTTTCGCTGACGAGCACAACGTCATCGGGCACATCCTCGCTCAATCTCTCCGTCACGCTAAGATCGACACCGAACGTGGCGAGATCACGATTGTTGATCCCGACGATATTCGCACCAGCCTCGAGCGCACGCGCCAGCTCTTCGCCTCTGTGCACCTCAACCAGCGCATCGAGACGATGGTTTCGCGCCGCCTGTATAAGATCGACAAGTTGCTTTTGTTCGAGTGCCGCGACAATGAGCAGGATCGCGTCCGCGCCTGCGGCGACCGATTCGGCGATTTGAACTTCATCCAGAATAAAATCCTTGCGCAAAATTGGCAGCGAAACAGCGCTGCGGACATCGCCCAAATGAGATAGCGCTCCCTGAAAAGAGTGTTCGTCCGTCAATACCGAAATGGCGTCGGCTCCGGCGCGCTCGTAATTGTTCGCGATCGCCACCGGATTAAAGGACGACACGATCACCCCGGCCGATGGCGATGCCTTCTTGATCTCGGCAACGACAGCGAGCTTGCCGTCAGTTCGTTGCAGCGCTGCGCGAAAACTGCGAAAATCATTCCGCGCCCGCGCTTGTCGATCTAACCCCGCTCTGCGGGGCCGCAACGATTCGATTTCCGTGCGCTTGGCGCGCAAAATTTCCTCCAGCCGGTTCATCGCTAGAATCTTTAGCTGCCGTTGTAGAGGCGCTTGTGTCAAGCGCCTGTGGATGTAATCTTTGCCCGCTCCGCGCCGACGTAGCTCAGCTGGTAGAGCAACGGTTTCGTAAACCGTAGGTCACGGGTTCGAATCCCGTCGTCGGCTCCACTCGCAAACGGCGATTACAGAGAGTGTTGACGGTTGGACACCGGGTGCTCAAATCAACTCATCGTTGCTCATCTATGCGGCGCTTGTCTGCGGGTTGCCCAAGATTGCTTCAAATCCGTTTCCTTGATTTGGAAACGGCCACCGAGCGCCCGCGAGAAACTGTTACCCGCCCAGATTTTTGGGCTAAAGCTTCTTTGAGCAATGCCAAAAAGGCGTTCCGTGTTTCAAGCCTCCGACCGCCTGTGTAGGAGCAAATTCAGTCCGAAGGTGGCGTCCACGCCGAGCAGCAACAGCGTCCACGTCGAGCCTGAGTCAGGAGTAGGTGGCGCGGTAAATTGAAAGTTTGGACCGAAGTAGTTGAGCGGCCTGCCAAAAGAGTCACCAACCGGAAAGACGAATCCAGCTGCGTTCCTAGTGCCATTGTAGGTAAGCCCGGAAGCTGCAACCGCAAGGCTTTGAATGGCGACAGGATCACTGGCGGAGGAATAGAAGCCGCCGATTGTATAATTACCTGCAGGCAGAATGACGGGGACAATAGAGATGTAGCGGAAGCCGTTAGTGAGGGTCCCGCCGGTGCCGGAGGGGATCGTGCCTTGTGCCTCCTGCGTGCCAATGCTGGTCCAAACGGTCACAACATGAGACGTAGACAATCCGTCGTTATTAAAATCCCAGAGACCGAGGTCGGTCACGAGGACCGGGTTGGTGAGAGTAAATGCCAAACCAACAGTTACATCCGTGCCGAAGGTGAAGGTAGTGTAACTGCCAGGTGCAAAGCTGAACGCAATCGTGTTAGCCCGCGTCTGAAGCGGGCAGCACGTGATCAGCGCGAGGGCGAACAATGAGCGAACGAAAATGGCCTTCTTCATCGGGTTCTCCCGCCGAACATTGAAAATGCTAAGCTTACCATAGTCCAATGCTCGTTTCGGAGCAGGTGAGATCAGCTAGTGGGCTTATAGCAGGCATCTTGTACTGGAAAACTTTTTTAAATCCAACATAATCGCGTGTTCACGCGACGGGGCGAGAGTGTAAGCTACGTCAACAACCGTGCCTAGTTATATTGTCGTGCATATCTCTTGCAAGAATAATCGTTCTAGCCCTTATAGTGTGCGTGGTTGAACCGTAAGAAAATTCGACATTCTGCTCAACCGGTCGTAATCCGATCGGCAGCCGATTTGCTTCCCGTTTACAGCTGTGTACCACTACCCGATTTTGGATTGATTGGACGTTCGGCCTTTGGCGTTCTACAAGCGTCAGGAACATGTCCCGACCAACTCCGTCGATCTCAGTAATCGTTCCGACATTAAACGAGGCGGAGAACATCGCGCCGCTCGTCTCACAGATTCTCGCAACCGGCGTTCCGTTTCATGAAATCGTTTTTGTGGATGATCGCTCGACGGACGGAACGCAAGAGAACATTCGCGCGCTCGCCCGAGATCATCGTGTTCGTCTGATCGAGCGCGAAGCGGGACAAATTGGTCTGGCCAGTGCCATCATGACGGGAGCGACTGCGGCCGAGGGAGAGTTGATCGTGGTGATGGATGCGGATCTGAGTCATCCGCCCGAACGAATCCCAGACTTGCTCGCGCCGTTGCGGGCGGGCAACGCCGACATGGTAATCGGAAGCCGGTATATGCCGGGCGGATCAACGCCAGGTTGGCCGTTGTGGCGGCGACTGCTGTCGCGCACCGGCGCAGCCTTTGCATTTCCCCTTACCAGTACGCACGATTCAATTAGCGGTTTTTTTGCCATCTCACGGTCCAAACTCCTCGAACTCGGCCTGTCCACGGCGGGATTCAAGATGGCCTTTGCCATCATTTCGCGCGGCGGCCGAAAATTACGCGTGCAGGAAATTCCGATCGCATTTCTCGATCGAGTCCGCGGCCAATCTAAAATGTCTTTTCCGCTCGCGCTAAATTTCGGCGCTCTTTGGCTTTGCTCGATTTTTCGACAGATTTTCGGCCGAAACAAAACTCGCCCCCCGGAACAAGGCTTGTCCTGAGCGTAGTCGAATGGATCGACATCAACCGGCGGGCGATTAGGGAGTGGCCCGGCGCTTGTCACGCCAGAGCTCAATCGATAATCCGATAAAAAGAATAAGCGCTCCGACGAAAAAGTTTCCATAAGCCTGGGCGAAGCGACCGAACGGCAACGCGAACGAAAACGCCACATAGGCCGCGATGCCCCACCACAAGATCGTTTTGCCGCCAGCGAGGATCCGCTGTGTGATGACAGCAGACGGCAGGATGAGCCACGCAAACAGATATAAGTAAGAGAGCGGCGTGAGCATTAACATGAGCAATAGGAGCAAAGCAAACTCGATCGCGTCGGTTTCCGGAGTCCGCATATTTTTCGACGGCGTGACCGCTAAGAATGCAATTCCAAACGCAAAGGCAATGGCGACAATAATGGCGTTCACCGTTGCGAACTTCAGCCCGGTAACGTTCACATATATTGGCCGATCAGGTGGAGTGGTGTCCTCGATATCGACCGGGCGCAGCCAGCGATTAGCCACCCCGACGATAGACTGGTTCTTCCACGTCAGACTGCGCCCAGGTCGCTGACCGACTCCGCGTGCATTGTATGTCAACATCCCGGTGCCCCATTTTTCGAGATCGCGCCAACTGCGTTCGAATCCGCCGCGGAATGGGGCAGGCAAAATGAGAAGCAAAAATACCAATGTCAAAACGAGACTGGCCGCGGCCTTCCAATATTTCCGGTAGAGGAGATAAACCAGAAGCACGACGGGAAAGGCTTTGATCGCGGCGGCAAACGCGATCAAAGCGCCGGCGAGAAGTTCATTTTTCGAGCGGAGCAACACGAAGGCGCCGAGAACAAGAGCAAGCAGGACGAGGCTCGGCTGCCCGAGATGATAATTCGACCAGATGGTCACCATCACGAGAAAACTCGGCAGCAAATAAAGCCACGCGTTCGGTTTGGCACGATCGCCCGTGGCCAGGGTTGCGGCGAGCCGCGCACTCACAAACCATGCGATCGAAGTGACGAGGACAAGAACGAGAATGAATCCGCATTTCCCCAATGCGCTGGGCCCAGCGAAAAAAAGCGCGCACGTTGGCGGATAAATGAAATCGTAATCCGTTTTGCGCACAAAATAGATTTCGCCACCGCTGAGCACCTGCCGCCCGGTTTCGTACCAGATGCGGTAATCGATGGCCTTCTGACCGCGAAAACAACGCAATAGCGGTAAAAGTGAAAAGACGAATGCGGTAAAAAGAAAGATCGATATCAACACGCGCCGGCCGGCGGGCGAGTTTAGCCAGCGGTCAAAGCGCGCCCACCACCGGTCTGCCGCGAGATCGGTCACGCTGTTTTTGGAATCGCAGCCAGTGGCGGGCGCGCTTTGTGCCAATCGGTGCTCTGCTCGTAGGCATGCGCGATTTGCATGATCCGCACTTCGTCCAGAGCTTTGCCGAGAAATTGCAGGCCGATTGGCAGCTGTGGCCCATCGATTTCGCCGCGGGACGAGTCCGTGTCGCCGCGGCGACCGGACTTGGCGAAGCCGCAGGGCACACTGATTCCGCAAATCCCTGCCAGATTTCCTGCGTTAGTAAAAATATCGGCGAGATACATTTGCAATGGATCAGCCGTGCGCTCACCGAGTTTAAAGGCCGGGACCGGTGAGGTCGGCGAGACGAGCGCGTCGACTTTTTCAAATGCCTTCGCGAAATCCTGACGAATGAGCACGCGCACTTTTTGCGCGCGCAAGTAATAGGCGTCGTAGTAGCCGGAGCTCAAAACATATGTGCCGAGAATGATGCGGCGCTTAACTTCCGCGCCGAAACCTTCTTCGCGGGTGCGACCATAATGATCGAGCAGGTCTTTCGGATTTTCCGCGCGATATCCATAACGCACGCCGTCGAAGCGGGCCAGATTGGCGGAAGCTTCGGCGGTCGCGAGAATGTAATAAACCGAAATCGCCTCCTCGGTATGGGGCAGACTGACATCGACGATCTCCGCGCCGAGCGATTGCAGATGCGCGACGGCGGTGTCGACCGCGCCCTTCACCTGCGGATCGATTCCCGTGATCATGTATTCTTTTGGCAAACCCAAACGAATTCCCTTTAAATCGCGACCCAGCGCGGCGACGTAGTCCGGCACCGGTTCGTTGAGGCACGTGCTGTCATTCGGATCGTGCCCGGCGATCGCATTCATGATCATGGCGGAATCGCGCACGGTCTTGGTGAGCGGTCCGACTTGATCGAGCGACGAAGCGAATGCGGTTACGCCATAACGCGAGACGCGACCGTAGGTCGGCTTTAGTCCGACGATGCCGGAAAGCGACGCCGGCTGCCGGATAGATCCACCGGTATCGGTGCCGAGCGCGCCGAAAGCAGCGTTGGCCGCGACGGCGGCGGCTGAGCCGCCGCTGGAACCGCCGGGCACGCGCGATAAATCCCACGGATTGTGAGTCGGTTTCACGCTCGAATTCTCCGTGGAAGAACCCATCGCAAATTCGTCCATGTTCGTTTTCCCGAAAGGAATGGCGCCCGCCGCTTTTAATTTCCGAATGACGGTGGCGTCGTAGATGGCTTGATAGTTCGCCAAAATTTTGGAGCCACAGGTGCACGGTTGATCGGCCACGTTAATGATGTCTTTGATCGCGATGGGCACACCGCCGAGGGGAAGGTCGACATCCACTTTTTCGGCGGCCTTGAGCGCGGCATCGAAATCGATGCTGAGATAGGCGTCTATCTTTGCTTCAACGTCATTGATGCGCGCCTGCAAGGTCTCGACCACCTCACGTGGCGAAACTTCGCGACGGCGGAGCAAACCTTGCAGCTCGGCGATGGTCAGCGCCGGCAACTGGCCCCGGCTCATTCGACAACTTTCGTGACAATGAACAGATTGTTCGCCTTGCGCGGAGCGTTGCGCAGCGCTTCCTCGGGCGTAAAACAATCCCTCGGCTCGTCTTCGCGAAAAACATTGAAGATCGGCACGGCATGCGCGGCCGCTTCCACATGACTGACATCGACTTCGCGCAGCTTTTGCGCGTATTTCAGAACATCGCCAAGTTGCTTTTGGAAAAGCTGCGTTTCCTCGTCGGTCAGATTGAGCCGCGCCAGTTTGGCCACATAGGCAACGTCGAGATCGGTGGTTTTGGCCATGGTCCCCTCCGATTAAAAGTGCAAATGACTCAGCAGCCAAATCACGGTGATGACGAGCGCGATCACCAGGACGAGAAACACGATGCGGCCTTCGCGACGTTCCTTGCGCAATGAACCGCGCCGCCGTGTCCCCCTGCGTTCGTCGCCGTACCGCTTATCTTGCAAACTCATGGAAACATCGAGCCGGCTCCCGCCTTCATTTGCCCGCATGAGCAATTCCTCGCGCTGCCGGCGCGACGTTTCCTCGGCGACACGCGGCGCATTCGCGATCATGTGTTCGAGTTTTTGGACTTTATCGCGAAGATCGGATTCCTGCTGGGCCAGGTCTTTTTGTTTCTGATCGATCGGCATTGCCGATCTAGACGAGCGGCGAGGCATGGAAATCAACGGCCCGTCGAGGAGGCCATCCAGAAGAAAATAAATAGAGCGATGAAGCCGAAAATGATCAGCGGCAAACTGAGGGCGAAGCCGATCTGCACCCATTGGAAGAGCGAGCGACCGCCACTTAGATCGGTCAGATCGGGCGCGGCTTCCGGCAGCGCAATGTCGCCACCGGTATTTTCGCCGGCTGCTTGCAGTCGACTGCGTTGCTGGCTGAATTCCGTGCGCGCATCATCCACTGTGCTCAAGGCACGGCTCAGTTCCTTGTGCAGGTCGCTTGGGTTCCAACTTTTTGGATCAATCGCTTCGATCAGCTCAAGGTGTTGTCCAAAACTTTCCCGCATCGCCCGCAGTTGCTCGAGCCGCTTTTGAGCGTCGTAAGCTTCGCGTTCGAGCACCACGAGCGAGCGCGTGAGTTTGTCCGTCATGTCGGCACGGCTGTGTTCGAGCTCCTCCTGCTTGCGGCTCAATTCTTCGAGCTCGCGTTTTTGTTTCTCGATCTGTTCCTGCTGGCGCTTGAGCTGCAACAACTGTTCCTGCGCTTTTTGCACTTGCGAATCCAAATGCTCGGGAGAAAGCGCTTCCTCCTCGTTGAGCTCGAGCATCTGTTCAGTCGGTCGGATTTTTTCGGCCATGAGAATCACCAGCGGCGAAATTCCACCCACCGCTGCCGCCACATTAGTGAGAGCGGTTCAAAATTCCAGATTTTTTCCCAAGGAATTTCGGACGCATTCGAAGGGAACTTATTGCCGGCGCAAGAGGACCAGCCCCTTCCGGGTCGCCATCTGTTCAAACCGCGGAAGAGCTGGGACTTCCGTTGGATCGACAAGTAAAACGTATTTCACCCCCAAGCTCTCGAAGACTTCGCTGCGCAGCGGAAGGCGCACTTGATAATCATCCGCGAAAGCCAACTTGAAATCGAGATCCCCGTCGAACGAAGAAATGAAACAGATCCTGGCGTAACGATTGTGCACGGTTTCATATCGATTTTCAGGATCCAATACCCTGAGCATCTCGCGATCCGGCATGCATCTGGTCCCGCCAACAATATCGGCTCCGGTTGCCTTGACGAACTGGGCCAGGCAACAAGTGCGTTTGGTCGGATCGCCAACGACGATCCAACGGCCACCACGATCGCTTCGCTGCACCTCCGATAACCAGCGAAAAACCTCGCTGCGCGTGAACCCTGGCAGGCCGCGCTCAACCGGGTTGACGAGTGGACTCGCCCAAAGCAGCGGAAGCACCAACAAAAGACAGGACGCCAATCGCTGACGTTGCCAAACAAGACAAAAGACCGTGGCGAAAAAGATGGCCGCGGCGATGACTTCAGTGGATCGCACGAAATCATCCATCCTCGAATTCGCCAGGGATAAGCAACCGAATAAAATCAGCGCGAGCCCAAGCGCGCCAACCAAGAGCCACGCTTTTTTGTCGTCGGGTTTTTCGGACGGCAAACCGAGGTATCGAACAACGCCGACGATCGAGGCAACGCCAACCGCGAGGATCACACGAATGGAAATGACGTACGACCAGCCGGTGACATGGGCCAGCCACGTTGGCACGCCCACAAGCATGAACCAAATGGCCAAAGCGAGAAACAAGACCACGGCAATCAAGACTCCGTCGCACCGTTTCCGCCAAGCGTCACGAATGACCGCACCAGCAAGCAACGGCGCCAGAAAAAGAAAGCCTCCCGCCTCGCAGACGTTCCCGAGCGACGGCGGAAAATGATGCTGCGTCATCGAAAACTCCAAGAAAGGAGCGAACAAACGGACCCAGGAAAATTCCCCGCCGGAAAAAATTTGCCGGCCAGGGTAGATCAGGGTTTCAATTTCCCGGATCGTGGGAGAAATCTCGCGGCACCATTGCACTAACAACGTTGCAGCGATCGCCACCGTGGCGATCAAGCATCCCGTGCGAAAGTAATCGAAATTACGGCGAGTATCGTTATTTCGACTTCGGCAGCAGTCGCCAAGCAAGAGCGCCAGCGCCAGATATGCGAGCGGAATTTGAAAACGCGGATAAGAGCAAAAGACGAATTGCTCGGTGCTGATGAGCAGGACGAGACCCGCTCCGCCGATCGCCCATCGCGGCTCCATCACGCGCATGGTGTGCGCCGCCCAGAGCGCGAAAAACACCATCGAAATCATCTCCGGCATGCACGTGGGCGTCGAGAAAAACCATTGCACGTAGTTCGA
>WNFR01000608.1_pt1 | contig 36700 bp, 28 predicted proteins | sample 5400221 | NCBI WGS metagenome assembly WNFR01 (sample SAMN13153357, study PRJNA577476) | soil metagenome | isolation source: 40 cm soil under Madrone tree | place: USA:California | collected 2016-06-14 | reverse complement strand
AGCGTCACACGCCATTGTGGCGCCCCGAGAGCCAGCGCCCCTTCCCGCAGGCTATGCGGAACCAATTTGAGCATCTCCTCCGTTGTGCGTGCAACGATCGGAACCATGACCAAAGCGAGAGCCACTCCCCCGGCGAGTGCTGAAAAGTGCTTCATTGGCAAGACCAGAATGGTATAGACAAACACACCGGTCACTATTGAAGGAATCCCCGTTAGCGTGTCCGCAATGAAGCGCACGATGGCGGCAAAGCGTCCCTTTCCGAGCTCTGAGAGATAGACGCCGACGGCTATGCCAAAAGGAAGGCCGAAGGCAGATGAGAGTGCAAGTAACACTACGGAACCGAGGATTGCGTTTCCTATTCCTCCACCTTCACCCACAGGGCGAGGACTATCCACTAAAAACCGAAAACTGAGGGAAGCAATTCCTTGCCACGCGATGTAAGAAAGGATGATTACGAGTATGCCAATGGCCACAAAGGTACAAAGCGCGGTCAAGGAAGTCATCACCGCACTGGTCGTCCGTCGTATCTGATCAGATCTCTCGAAGTTAGTCATCAAGCAGCTCTCGCTACGCCACCCGTCTTTCTCGTTACATTCCATACCAATATCCTTGCGATGCCGTTCACTACGAATGTTACGAGAAACAGAATTAACCCCAATTCGACAAGTGCACTCAAATAAAGATCCTGCGTGGCCTCAGTGAATTCATTTGCTATTGCCGAGGCGATTGTGTAGGAGGGCTCAAAGAGCGAAGCGCTAATTTGCGGGCGATTGCCAATGACCATTGTCACGGCCATAGTCTCACCCAGTGCTCGCCCCAATCCCAGGATCACTGCGCCGGCGATCCCCGGAGCGCCGTTTACCAGCACCACGCGTGTTGTCTCCCACTTCGTTGCTCCCAAAGCTAACGCAGCTTCACGCTGCGAGCTTGGCACTGCTGCGAGCACGTCACGCACGACCGCCGAGATAATGGGAGTCACCATGATGGCGAGAATAATTCCACCAGTCAGCAGCCCGATGCCCGTAATCGAACCTCGAAAAAAAGGTGTCCAACCCAGCCAGCGGGCCAGTCTTGGCTCGACATAGACGCGCAAAAATGGGGCCAGCACAAAGATCCCCCACAATCCATAAACGACCGAAGGAATTGCGGCCAGCAGCTCAACCAGAAAACCAATCGGTCGTGCGACGTAATATGGCGCCTGCTCAACCAGAAAGATTGCTATGCCGAGCGAGAGTGGAACGCTAATTAGAAGCGCAATAAGGGAAGACATCACTGTGCCATAAACAAATGGCAACGCTCCAAACTCACCTCTGATCGGATTCCACTCCCGGCTGGTGAGGAACGCAAATCCAAAGTGGCGGATCGAGAGCATGGAGTCGGACGTTAGCGCGAAAATCATCGACGCGACAATCGCAACGACAAGCAGAGCAGCAGATAACATCAAGCCGCGAAAGACGGCATCTCCCGCGTTTCCAGTTGGCGAAAGCAGATGCCGCCAGTCTGAACCGCGTCCGACAAACTTCGGTTTGTCGCTGCCATTTTCTAAAGCTGTCCTCAAGAATGCCCTTGTCCGACAGATTTCTTTGTTTGGCGCGTGTCGCAGAAACCTTATCTGCGCCGACGCGATAAGCTAAGGTTGTTGGACAACCCAGTTTTTTCCACTCTTATCGCAGCGGTTTTCCCGCGGCAGTGATCGAATTTATTTTCATTTCAGCGCGCTTCACTATTTCAGCGGGCAGAGGGGCATATTGCAGATCCTTGGCATAGTTTTCGCCGTCGTGAATACCCCACCACAAGAAATCGACGAGCGCTTTGCCTTTGTCTACGCTCTTTTGCTCTTTGTACAGAAGCACATATACGTAGCTGGATATTGGGTAAGTACCTGCTCCTGAGGGGTCAGTGATTGAGACACGCAGGTCTTCTGGGGTGGTGGCAACCGATTCCGCAGCAGCGGCGGTGACCGTATCGAAAGACGGTTGCACAAAGCTTCCAGCTTTGTTTTTGATCAGGGCCACCGGAAGATTGTTCTTGACGGCGTACGCGAGCTCAACATAGCCGATTGTGTTGGGCGTTTGTTTCACTTGACCAGTGACGCCCTCATTACCTTTGCCGCCAATGCCAACCGGCCAACTCGGGGAGGTTCCTGCACCAACCTTTTCCTTCCACTCAGCACTGACTTTTGATAGGTAGTCAGTGAACACCCCTGAGGTGCCGCTGCCATCGGAGCGATGAACTACCGTGATCTCTCCACTTGGAAGTTTCACTCCAGGGTTGTCGGCCTTGATTCTCGCATCGTCCCACTTCTTGATCTTTCCCAGAAATATGTCTGCAATGACGTCCGGCGAAAAGTGTAAAGGCTGGGCCATCGCTGGAAGATTATAAGTGATAACAACGGCTCCTAACACCACTGGGATGTGAACAATCGGGCCTGGAGCAGCTTTAAGATCTTCATCTTTCATCGCCGTGTCACTGGCTCCAAAATCCACTGTCTGCGCCAGAATCTGTTTGATACCTGCGCCCGATCCAATTGACTGATAATCTATGCTAACTTTGGGGTTAAGTTTCCCATACTCGCTTAACCATTTCTGGAAAAGAGGGTTCACAAAAGTGGATCCTGCCCCCACCAGATTTACTGGACCTCCAGCCTTCCCTCCTCCGCTACAGGCAGGCATCAGCCCAAAAGAGATCAAAAGTGCAAGACAAACGAGTATTTCAGAAGTTCTTTTCGACAGGGGCATGTGGTCTCCTGAGTTTCTGGTGTTTGGTTGGAAGAACGTCACACTCTAGAGGGAAGGTGTTACATCTACCTAAATTCACCCTGAACTCTTTGTTAACTGTCTTGAGCCAGGCCCTATCTATACAGGGGCCGAAAGGGAGAGAATTAAGTTGTTAGGGAGTGCAGCGCTCTTATGAGCAGGAAAGAAAGTCCCGCGAATCCACCGGCCATGGGAATTGTCAGAACCCAGGCCCAAACAATCCTACGAGCGATCCCCCATTTCACTGCCGAGAGTCGCCGCGTTGCTCCAACGCCTATAATTGCACCGGTAATTGTGTGTGTTGTTGAAACAGGAATCCCGGCAAATGTCGCTCCAAACAAGGTCAGAGCCCCGGCCGTTTCCGCGCAAAAGCCACCGACCGGCCTGAGTTTCGTAATCTTAGATCCCATCGTGTGAACTATGCGCCACCCACCAGAAAGGGTTCCAAGCGCAATCGCAGCATGTGCCGACAACACAACCCATAAAGGAATGTCCGGTGATTTGCCCCCGGGTCCCGCCGCTATGAGGCCTCCAGCAACAAGCACCGCGGTAATGATGCCCATAGTTTTTTGTGCATCATTTCCACCATGGCCGAGAGAGTAGGCGGCCGCAGAAAGCAATTGCCCCCGTCTGAAAATTCTATCCACGCGACTCGGAGAAGTCCGACGAAATATCCAGTGAACTGCAACCATGAAGACGAAGCCGAAAAACATACCGATCAGAGGTGATGCCGCGATGAAAATGATCACCTTGATCCACGCTTCAGGTTTCAAGAGCGCGATGCCTCCGTATGCAGTTACGGCCGCCCCTCCGTAACCCCCGATCAATGCATGTGAACTCGATGTTGGCAGACCAAGGTACCAAGTCGTAATGTTCCAGGCGATCGCCCCCAAGAGACCAGCCAACAAGACATACAGGCGCATGTCCGATTGAATCAAATCGATGTTGACCAGATCGCCGCCGATCGTTTTGGCGACTCTGGTTCCCAAAACAGCAAAGGCGACAAAATTAAAAAATGCTGCCCAAAGAACTGCGAGGTTGGGTGACAGTACGCGAGTCGATACTACTGTCGCGATTGAATTGGCAGCATCATGGAAGCCATTCGTATAGTCGAACACATATGCGACGACAACAATGAAGACGACTAAGCCAAGTGCGGTTGACATTAACGACAGCTCACTTGTGCAGTTGCATTGGGAAGATCTTATTGAAGCGAAAACTATAGATGACCTGCAGCGAAGTGTCTACGCGAGAAATGAAATCCGATGGCGAGATTCAATGAGTTCGAAAAGCGTTAATGCTGTTCACTTATTGGTGCGGCGTGCGACTAGATGAGGATCTGTGGATCACTCGACTGCCTTTGTCATAAGGCGATAACCGACGTTTACCATCGTCTCGATCTGCAGATGGTAAGTCGCTAGCTTGGCGCGAAGGCGGTAAATGTAGACGTGAAGGCTTTCCGTATTAAGAGGCTTATCATTTCCCCAGGCATAGTCCCAAAGATCTTTCGCTGCAACAATGCGCTCTGGCGTACGAACCAAACGAGAGAAGATGAGGAATTCGGTGCGCGGTAGTTTGAGGGAGTTACCCCCACAGGAGACGTAGTAGTTCCCGTGCTCGACGCGAAGGTAACCGTCGTCATAAATATCTGGCGACGATTGATTCTGTTCCATCCGCTCGCTTACCGTGGTTTCTATTAACGACATATAGTTTACCAGACTTGCTAATGAATCCTGCCTCGAGCCTACTTCGGTTTGCCGTGTCTCCTTCGGGAGCACCACTTCGAGAGACATCGACAAACTGAAGTGCAGTCGTGCATGGTTACTAGACCTCTTAGAAGTTCAATCGCAGCGCAAACTGAATCTGACGACTCGTGCCCAAGCCAACGTCGCGGACTACCGTCTGACGAAGTAGCCCAAATGTTCCGCCGGCGGCTGCCTGCGTATACGCCTGTCCTGGTTGAGCCACGTTGGACGTGCTAATTGTGTAGAACCCATTGGCGAAGCTGACACTCGGCAGCGCCAGATTCAAGCGCGAACCTGGTATATCAAAGTTCGTCCGGTTGAAAAGATTGAAAATCTCCGTTCTGAATTCCACGTTCGTTGTCTCAGAGAACTTGAAGCGTTTATTGAATACAAGGTCAAACTGCTTGAAGTTCGGTCCTCGCAAAGCGTTACGCGGCACGTTGCCAAAAGTGCCCGGCTGAGGTGCAGTAAAGGCGGCAGGATTAAGTATGAGCCGATCGTTAGTCAAGTAAGGGTTCACACCGGGCACAAAGTCAGGCCGCCGCACGTTTCGCGATGCGCCACCGCTTGGCGTATTCACCACTGCGATAAAACCCGGCGGTAGAGGGTTCGCAGCATTGACCGTCCCAGGTAGTTGCGCCACAAAACCGTTAGCGTAGGTCGTTGTCGCTCCCCCGGCGCCGGTTTGAACCACGCACCCCGCAGCGTTGCGACACTGAATCGCGACGTCGGGACGTACGATTGCGATCTCAAGCGGCAAGCCCGAGCGACCATTGACGATGGTGCCAACCTCCCAATTACCGAGGATGGCGTTACCTACTGACCCGAAGTCGTACTTCCTACCAGAGCCTATTGGCAGATCGTAAATAGCACTCAAGTTGAATGTGTGGCGGACGTCAAAATTGTTGTAGCCGTTGTCATAGTCAAATTCCCCGATCGCCCGCGCATTATTCGCGGCGGTTCGCGCCTCATTCGAACCTGAAGTATTGCCGAACGAGCGAGAGAACGTGTACTGCGAATTCAAAGTCAGTCCTGTGCTGAAACGTCGAACCAACGACATTTGTAGTGCTCTGTAACTGTCATGGCCGCCGCTCGTCTTGTCGTCAATTTCAGCAAAAGGGTTCAGCGGCGCCCCGGTGCCATTGATAATCGAAAATTCGCGAACCGTGCGCACGGCAACCACGCTACCTCCGGCGTCCGTGACGTTGACTACGCCGACACCGGAAGGAAGAGTCGTGGCGCTTGGTCCAATAACCGCCTGACCGGGCAGAATACGGTTTGCAATACTTCGCAGAAACAGATTGCGGCCCTGGGAGCCGACGAACGCCGTAGTAAGCACGATCTTGTAGGGCAACGCTTGCTGGACGGAGACGCTGTACTGGTAGACCTTCTCAGGTATCGTATATTCAGGCGCATAAGCACGTGGTTGATACTGCCGATTATTTGGGTTATTGAGAAAGAAAGCGGCAATTGTGTTCGGATCCTGCGGAAAGCTCACATTGCTGAGAGTCGAACTGATGCGATTCGATTCGATGGGTTGAATCTGATCTTCAGTTTGACCAGGACCGTAGTAAATTCCGAAGCCTCCACGCAGAACCGTGCGCCCGCCTCCAAAGAAACCATCACCTGAAGGACTCGGCGACCACGTTAAAGCTACACGTGGCCCAAAGTTATTCTTCGACGAATGGAGCGGATCCTGGCTCGGATCCCGCAACTGCCCAGTGATGATGTCGAAAAGTATTTGCCGGTTATGAGCTTCCCGTAGCGGCGTGTAGTACTCGTAGCGCAAACCATAATTCAAGGTTAAATTCGGCTTCACCTTCCACTCGTCCTGTGCGTAAGCGATGTAGTAAGTCTGTTTTGCAAGGGCCTGTCCAGTCGAGTTGTTGAAGAATGGTGAAGGTGCGGACAAGTCGCCAAGGTACTGCACAGACTGGGCAGTATTTCCTAAAAAGGCATTGATATTCGCGTAGGTATAGGTGATGCCGCCCTGTCGGTCTGTATACAAACGAATCGGGCGAATTTCGCCGCCAAACTTAAACGCATGATTACCGCGAGTCCAGTTCAAATTATCCACGAACGACAGCGAATAAGGCGTGTAAGGCTGACCACGCCCGTTCTGCGCGCTGTTGGCCCTTATTAAACCTCCCGGTGTGGCAACTCCAGCATTCGCACCCTGGCCTGGCAAAGCAAAGCCCGCCACGCTCCCTGAAATATTGAATGAGAGATTGGACAAGTCGATTCCATTTACAGTCGGCGCGGTGCCGATAATGCGCGACAGCGCACCGTTGTAGCCGAACTTGAATTCATTAAGGAGGTTCGGGCTCAACAAAGACTGCAGAGCGACGACGCCGTTCTGCGGTATCTGCCGAATGATAATACGCCGGCCCGTTACACCATCGGGCTGATCATTTGAGGCTTGATCTCGGAAGAATCGGAAGTACGCCGAGTGCTTCTGGTTGAATCTGTAGTCGATTCGCAGCGCTGCCGAATTCTCGTTGACAGTATTGATTGCCTGAAGTTGAACGGTATCGAAAAGATCGGGTCCCGTTCGCAAAGTCACTGCGCCGGGGGCGCGGAATGCCGGAATAACGGCGGCCGTAGCGGCGTTACAGGATATGGCACCGGTACCCAGCGGACCGCCGCAGATTCGGGAAGCCAATCCCGGAACTGCTTCGATCGAATTGATACCACCGCGCAACCGGTATCCTTCATATGAGAAAAAGAAAAAAGCCTTGTCGCTCTTGATCGGACCACCAAGAGAGCCACCGAACTGATTTAAGCGCAACTTACTTTTTTGTCCGATGATATTGTCAAAAAAGTTTGACGCGTCGAGAGCGTCGTTGCGAAGGTACTCGAAGAGGGAACCGTGAAAACGATTACTCCCGGATTTCGTTACGACGTTGATCTGTCCTCCCGTGCCCGTGCCTAACTCCGCCGGAAAGTTATTCGAATCGACGCGGAACTCCTGGACATTTTCAAGCGAAGTTTGTAGCCGGAAGGGCGTCGGTATTTCACCGTTTAGATTGCCCGGCGAGGTGTCGATGATGGCGGTACCTTCGATGCCGTCGTAACGAATGATATTCTGTTCCACCGCACGTCCGCTAAAGCGAATGTCCCCGTAGGTTCCTGAGCCACTATTCACAGAACCTGGCGCCTGCAAGTAAAGCTGCGAGAGTTGACGTCCGTTCAGCGGTAACGCTTCAACTTCACGAGGGTTCACATTCACCCCCATTGCTGCTGAGCCTGTATCGAGCGCGCTTTCGCCCGCCGCGCTGATATCAACCTTTGCTTCAACTCCTGTCGCCTGGAGAGTCAAGCCCAGCTTCAGTTCCTGGCCCACCATTAACTGAACGTTGGTTAGGCGAACGGTAAGATTTTGTGCTGTCGCAGTAATCGAATAGGACGAAGGCCGAAGAGCCAATACGGAATAGTAGCCGGCATCGTTTGTAGTCGCAGTGCGCTCCTCTCCGGTGCGCTCATTCTTTATTACTACGGATGCGCCCGGCACGACTGCACCATTTGCATCCGTCACAGTGCCAACTATCCGACCCTGATCCGTTTGTGCTGAGCCGGTCACCTGCAAGCAGAGCAACGCTACAAAGGCGAATGCAATTAAAGTCAAGGCGGCGAACGACCCGGGGGCTTTTGTCTTCATATTAGTCTCCTCTGATAGTCAAACACTGCTGGCGTCTATGGATTCACACGTCTTCACTTGAAGAAGTAAGAGCCTCAATCAGTGAATTTGCTTTGATTGCCAATCTGAATTTTCGAGGCTGACTCTAGACGGGCGAGGTTAAGGTGCTGTGAATTGCACCTTAAGTTTTTGTTAATGCGGAATTGTAGATGGAATACTGCGGTCTTTGAACGGATCACAACATCGCAGAGACCACAGGGCGGTTAATTAACATCGTGTTAACATCGACGTAACAGGAACTGTGTAGGATGCCTCCTCTTCCAAACTAAGCACGTCGACGTTTCAGCGGCCCTGACCTCGGTGAGTCTATGGCAATTTCCCACGAACTAAGTACTGACATAGCAACAGCCATACTATCAGCTCAGAAGCGGACGCCCAGCGAACTGAATGCTCTGAAGAAGATAGTTTTGGAGGTTCATTTGACGCTTCAACAGATGACAGAGGAAGCGAGCGCTGCGCGACGAAAGCAGCGCTCTGCTTCTGACAGAAGCTCAAATGATCATTGAAGGTTGCGGTCCAGTGGTTGGTTGTTGCTGAGTTTATCTTAGAATGGCTATCTGTTTTCGTTCATCCAGACCACCAACCAGGCCGGCATCCCAAAGCAGCCAGTAATGCCTTTTCTTGTTTAGCACTGGATCTTCTTCGACGAACGCCAGACGGACGTACTTGGCTATGAAGGTATTCTCGCCTGTAAGCGGAAAGTAAGTGTAAAAGTAGTCGGTTCGTTCTGGAAGATTGCATTCGCGCCGCATCTGGTTGATATGAGCTTCACACTCACCAGTTTCGCCAGCAGAAGCGGGATCACCCGAGTCGTTGACGATGTGGTCCAACTCGTGAAGCATTGCCCACCCAACATCAAAAGCGCTGCGGGCGCGATCGTCCCCAATGACATATTCGAAGTCGGCAAAATCGATAAGCACCACGTAAACAGGTGGACTTCCCGATGAGTGATGCTTCCATCTGCCAGGAACAACCCGACAGAAAACTACGTCAGAACGCTTATTAGCCTCTTCTAGTACGATGGCATTGGGGCCCTCTATCGCTTTTGTAATCAACTTTCTCGCTGCTTTGGAACCACCAACAACGTCTTTGTTTCCCACACGCAATGTTCCATTCTGATCAAACGTGAGATCTGACCATCCGGTAATCTTCTGAAGCTTGGCGGCGAGGGCATCGCGGTGCTCGCTGGAGACCTCATCACGACATACAACACTGCCTCGTCGTCTTTCAGCCCTCGTCTCTATTGCGAGAGTAAGTAGAAGAATACTGACGAGCCATGCTGCCCTGAGAAGTAATGAGAAGTGTGTTCCTCGAAGTCTGGGTAACAAAATAACGTCCTCCCAGATTGGACCGGCGACAAGGTGTGCGTTCGTCGGTTCAGGCGGCGCCGATGTTACGGTGCTGTTGCCATCATGTTACCAGAATGTTAACTAGCTGAGCACGGAATTTTTTGGGTGATCCCTTTAATCTGAAGCTTGTCTGAACGACATCTGGCAAGCTCGCGTCATTCGTTACGTTCTTTCAGGAGATCGCCGCGCTGATGGACTTGAAAGGTGGTCCAGTATCGTTTCAACACGCGGGCTTTGGTGTCCGATATGCTTTATTAGCTTGTCGCTTACTCGCGCAAGAAGACTCCTCCGAAACCATACGACAAGCTAAAAAAGCATATCGGACATCAAAGGCCGCCCACTCACTTCTTAAGATTCATTTAATTACTCGGCCACTTTCCAGTAACTCAGGCAGGTTATGGACTAGAGGACAAAGTTTTTCTGAAAGGATCGAGGTATGAAAGACCAACTACAAGAATCGAAAAACCGGTTTTGCGTCCTCTGCATCTGGTGTGGTGCAAAAATACGGAAGGATAAGGAAGAGGACTCTCATGGGGTATGCTTGAAATGTTTCTATCGAATTCTGGACGATCATCTCCGATCGTTGCAACCTGGCAAGAATCAGTTTGCCAGTGATCGCTGAGACACGAAAGACGAGCCATACCTCACTCAGTAATGTCCTTCGGCTTAATCGTCAGCTCCAAGATCGCCTTCGCCTGGGAAATCTCACTCCAATCATCTGCTCCTTCAAGGCGAATTTTCGCAAGTGCCGCCGTCGGCATATGTTGCGAAGAACCGGTCAGTAGACTAATAAGTTCTTCTATTCCAGGGTTATGTCCTACCAGGAGGACGGAACAAAAATTATTTTCAATCTGGGAGAGCACTTGGACCAAACGAGGCGGATCCGCTTCGTAGATACGCTGGTCATACCGAATCTCAGCAGTCAGTTTTGCTGTTGTCGTTATGATGCCGGTAGTCTCGCGCGCCCTGACGGCCGGCGAACTCAACACAAGATCCGGCATCATCTTATGTTTTCTAATGTATCGTCCTATCGCGTGGGCTGCTTTCTTTCCCCGTTCGTTCAGTGGTCGATCGAAGTCGCTGAGAGCCTCGTCCCTCCAACTCGACTTGGCATGTCTTAACAAGAGCAGTATCTTCATCGGTGTTCGGTTCGGTCCCATTTAGTCGGCGTTCATCCATTTGTAACACTGAACGCTCAAGATGCACACAATGATCTCATACGGGAATCACCGCTTTCCAGGCCGCCTCTTCGTCGTTGAGGGTACTGATGGAAGCGGGAAATCGACACAACTAGCGTTGCTTTATCAGTGGCTGAAAGCCGAGGGGTATCCTGTGTTCTTTTCCGAATGGAACTCTTCTCCTCTGGTTAAGGATACGACGAAGCGCGCTAAGAAACGACACCTTTTCACTCCAGCCACCTTTTCCCTTCTCCATGCCACCGATTTTGCGGACCGAACCGAGCGAGACATTATCCCGCCACTTAAAGCAGGGGCAATCGTTCTTGCCGATCGCTACATCTACACCGCATTTGCTCGTGACGTTGCGCGTGGTTGCGACCGTGAATGGGTGCGGGACGTCTATACATTCGCAGTCAGGCCGACGGTGGCTTTTTTCTTCCGCGCGCCACTCGACGTTGCGATCGATCGCATCGTATCAGGAAGACCTAATCTGAAATATTACGAGGCTGGACTGGATATGAGCTGGTCCGACGAACCGGAGGAAAGCTTCACTGTTTTTCAGGGCAAGATTCTCGATGAATACGATCGGATGGTTGAGGAGTTTGGTTTAACGGTAGTTGATGCCACACGCTCCATCGAAAAACAACAACGCGAAATGCGGAAGATAATAAGTCAACATCTGAAGAAAAGGCGGTTCAAGGCCCATTAGAGATCGCATTTTTTACGGCACGCCGCTCCCGGGCGTAGAACACGAAGAATATACTGGCAAGCTGATCGTCGTTGAAGGCACCGACGGAGTAGGACGCTCAACCCATATTGCACTGTTGCGAACCTGGCTCGAGTCGCGCGGCCACGCAGTGCTGGATACTGGCATGACCCGTTCGGTCCTCGCCGGAAGAGGAATCAAAGAAGCAAAAACGGGACACACTCTCGGACGTTTGACCATGCAGCTTTTTTACGCCACAGATTTCATTGATCGACTCGAGAACGAGATGTTGCCGGCCCTGCGTTCCGGCTTTATCGTCCTGACTGACCGTTATATCTACTCGGCGATGGCGCGTGCTGAAGTGCGCGGAATAGATTCCGCATGGATTCGCTCGATCTATGGCATGTCACTAGTGCCAGACGCAGTCTTCTATCTCAGAATTCAATCAGCGCAGCAACTGGTTGCTCGTGTTCTCGCATCAGGAAGAGGATTCGATTATTGGGAATCAGGTATGGACCTGTTTTTGGGTGAAGACTTTTACGATAGCTTTATCGAATATCAAAGCAGAATGCTCAAGGTGTTTGACCGAATGAGTGTTGAGTATGGGTTCCATGTAATGAATGCGTCGCGGTCGGTGCGCAGTGTGGCGGCTGATCTTCGCCGCTCAGTGGCAAAAGTGATCGATGAGCCAACAGCTTTGGATGATCCAACTGCGCAAACTGCTACGAAAACCAAACCTCTCACTGAGCCACAGAAAACTAAAGCAGTTGCGCTTCCAGAGAAATTCGACAAGGCCGGTACTTGAAGCTTGCAGCAATAGACATTGGATCCAATTCGATCAAACTCGCGGTCGTTGATGCAGCGGCCAGCGATTCGTTTGCCGTCCTTGCGCGCGAAAAGGACGCTGTCAGACTCGGCCATGAAACACTTCGCAATGGACATCTGGCACCTTCGGCAATAGAGCGCGCAACTATTTGCATCAAGCGATTTCGTTCCATCGCGGAAGCTCGAGGTGCGGAAACGATCATCGCCGTTGCCACAGCTTCTGTTCGTGAAGCCAACAATTCCGCTGAATTCATTTCCGAGGTCGAGCGCCAAACGGGTGTCCGTGTCGAGGTTTTATCCGGCATTGAGGAGGCACGCCTGATCGGACTCGCAGCTTCGCAGGGATGTACAGCCCGCGGAGCCACAAATATCAACATCGACATTGGCGGTGGGTCAACAGAGATCTCCATCTCTCGGGATGGTGTTCCCACATCTCTCTTTTCCGTCAAACTTGGTGCTGTAGCGCTGACCGAGAGATACATCATCTGCGATCCACCCAAGTCGAAAGAACTGTCGAGTCTCAGAGGCGAAGTGAAGGCGGCATTTGATCGGCCGGCTCGTGAACTACGTGGTGCTAAATGGCAACAGGCGACCGGTACATCAGGAACAATCCTGGCCCTGGGCGAAGCACTTCGCTTGCGGACTACCAGCGATGCGGAACGCAAGAACCAGGCGGCGCAGCCGGCCGAAGCTGACATAGTACTCGGGGAACTCCTGGACCTAAACAACACTGTCGCTGGTATGTCGATCGCGGAACGACGCAGTCTTCCCGGCATCAGCTCACAACGCTCCGAAATAATTGTCGCCGGCGGTCAAATACTTGAAGGAGCAATGCGAGCGCTGGGCATCAATGTGTTGCGAACTTGCGATTGGGCATTACGCGAGGGATTGATCATCGATCGGTTGCGCGAGTTGGAAGCAGAGTCGCGTCCACCGTTGCCGGATTTTGGCGATCAGCGACTCCTCGGTGTCCACGCAGTCGGCCGTCGTTTCGGCTACGAAGAAGCTCACTCACATCAGGTCGCGCGCCTGGCTGAAAAGATTTTCGATAGCATTGCCGCAACCGAAAATCTAACCCGCCATCAACGTACACTGCTATCGGCGGCGGCCCTGTTGCACGATGTTGGCTATCACATTGCACACGAATCCCATCACAAGCATGCGCTTTACCTGATCGCAAATTCTGAATTGACAGGTTTCTCTGAAGCAGAACGGGCGGTCATTGCAAATACGGCTCGCTATCATCGAGGTTCCCTCCCGAGAGAACGTCACGTCGAATACGCGGCGCTTAATACCGCTGACCGGGAAACTGTCGGCCGGCTCGGGGCTATCGTTCGCGTAGCCGACGCATTTGATCGAAGCCATGATAGTCGCGTGAGCGATCTGAAATGCACCAGGGAACAAGACAACGTGCACATTCAGATACACAGCGCTTTGGATTGTGAGAATGAGCTTCAAGAGGCCGACCGAAAGCGCGACCTCTTTGAGCAGGCGTTTCAGTGCCAACTCGAATTCAGCATCCGCAGGACAAAAGCCGGGAAGGAATAGTTTCATCACATGGCGAAGGCCAAGCAGCTCCCTGGCATAGATTGCGATGGACCGGCCCAAGCCGGCATCGCCCTGGTGCTTAGCTGGCGTTTCGAAGAGATGTGTAAGCTGCGCAGCCGGGCGCTTGACTGGAGTACGCCTGAGGGAGTGCACGATATGCGGGTCGCGTCGCGTCGGTTGCGCGGGGCGCTAAAAGACTTCATGCCTTACCTTCCAAAAAGACGTATCTCCGGCTGCCAGGAACAGATAAGAATTATCGCAAATGCGCTTGGACGTGTACGTGACTACGACGTTGAGATCATGACCCTGGAACAAATCGCAACAAAAGCACCAACTGAAATTTCGCCAGGAATTCTCCGCTTTGTCGAGTTTCGGCAGGTGGCGCGAGAAGAGGCCCGCGGGAAGCTTTTATTGCCACTGAATCCAGATTCACTGGAAAAGCTGAGAATCAAATTCAATGCGGCGCTTGAAGGACTCTCTTCTCAAAGAAGGAAGGAACCCAAGCAAAAGCCCGCAGGGACAACTCTGACTTATCGACAAGTTGCCCGCGCTGTCATTACCAATCGCCTGGAGGACTTAGGGAGATTCAGCGAAAGTCTTTACCATCCGCTGGAAGTCAAACCACTGCACGAAATGCGAATCTCAGCGAAACACCTTCGCTACGCACTCGAACTTTTTGGCCATTGCTGGGGACCGTCGCTTTCGTCTTTTGCGAAACAAGTGGCTGAGCTGCAGTCGTCCCTGGGAAAACTTCACGACTGTGACGTTTGGATTAAGAGCTTTGGCCGCGCAGCAACTCATCAAGGGCCGGCTCTGGACTCTCAAAATCGCGCGACTGCCGTGTGGTTACTCGACCATTTTCTGAAGCTGCGCACCAAGCACGTTGGCAAAGCACTGGCACAATGGAGCGACTGGGAAGCGGAAGAGGTCAGCGCACGATTGCGTCAAACCATTCTGTTAGAATCCTCTGGTACCTCTGTACCCATGCAGACTCGCGTTTGCTAGTCTCAGGCAACAACCCGAGTCTTTATTCTCAAAGCCTGGTCTCCATCACAGCAATTACAACATCTTCAACCGCTGAATAACTGGCAATGATGACCGTCCTGTGTCGAGTAAATCGTCGATGCTCCAGCGCGTACGCTTGCCCCATGAGAGAAACTGTCCGGAGCGATCAACCAGATAGAGCGGAGCGCTGGCAACACCCAAGCGCAGGTCATGAAGCAAGAACCCTCCCTGGCGCGCCGCTCGAACAACGAACTCGCGGCCGTCGGGAAGACTGTAGATGCCATTTTCTTTAAGCTCCATTGCGACTCACCTTTCTGCCAAGCGATGTGATCGAAACGACGCAGAACTTCTCCGTATCTGTAAAGCCGAACGAATCAAAATCAGATCTTTGAGACCGGCAGGTTAAGCGTCTGGTGTTACAGACGTCTTATGGCGCGATGAATCCATCGTTAAATGTAGTGGGGACTAAGCCGATTCTGGAAAGTCGAATCAAGGCTGGACGCCCGCATAAACAGGAATCGCTCCGCGTGCGGCGTTCTTGTAAATAATTCCGCTCTTCATCACAAACACGACGCGCCGAACAGCGGTGATGTCTTTCAATGGATCCCCATCGAGGGCAATGATGTCCGCCTGGAGGCCGGGTGCTATCGACCCGATCAGACCGGCCATGCCAAGCGCTTCCGCCCCGAGCGAGTTGGCAGAGACCATTGCTGCCATCGGGTCGACTCCGACATCTCGCACGCGATCAATGAACTCCTCCGCGTTACGGCCGTGCGCGCCCGCCAGGGCGTCTGAACCGAAAACGATTTTCAATCCCGGAATCTTCAGCGCACGTTTCATGAACTCGTGGTACATCGGAATGATCTTTCCAATCATCGGAAACGCGTCATCCGTGAAACCGGGTGTACCAAGAAACTTGTCCTTGTTCAGTAGATAGTTCTCCATCACAAGGCCGGCCTGTGGATCCAGGTAGGTGCCCTTCGCGGCCATCAACTTCAGATCGTCGTCCGTCGCCAGTGTGCCGTGCTCAATTTCCGTGCAGCCGGCAAGAGTCGCGGCCCGGACAGCATCTTTGTAAGCATGCACGAGCGTGCGTAGGCCCTGCTTCTTCGCTTCATCGCAGGCGGCGTTCAGTTGTTCTTGTGAAAGCGTCATCTCACTACGGCGGATGCTATTGGCCGCGAAGATTTTGATCAGGTCGGCACCTCCTTCCTTTTGCTTTCGCACGAACGCACGAATCTCATCCGGTGTGCCGGTCGGCTCGCCTCGCCCCATGAGCGGCTCGACAGCCGTCAGGATACGCGGGCCAGGGAGCATGCCTTTTGCGATGGCTTCGCGCAAAGGAACGTCAGTGGGCGAGCCCACGCTTTGCACCGTCGTGAAACCCGCCATCAGCGTCACCCATGCATTCGAGGCCGCCTGATACGCCGCCTCTTGTGTTGTTCCTCCCGCTCCCGCATTTTTCCCATCCCTGCCGAAGCTCCAGGTAATGTGCACATGCGCATCAATCCAACCCGGCAAAACCGTCAGGCCTCGCAGGTCGTAGTCCACCGACCCAGCATTCGGGTCAATCGCGACAATCTTTGAGCCCTCGATCACGATGCGAGCGTCGTGCAGAACGCGCCCCTTGCCATCGAGCACGGTGCTCGCGGCAATCACGATGCGTTTGTTCTGGTCGGGCGTCTGTGTAGAAGTTCGTTGCGCAACGGCGCAGACGCTAACGATGCTGAGGATGCATAGAATGATCTTGACTGATCGCATGAGCGGTCCTAATCGTCGCGGCGGCCTCTCGGTACGCGCACGTTCCTGGCCACTGTCTCGGATTCGGCAGCTTCCTCACGCATACCTAGTCTCAGCGCATCAAAGGCGGGAAGCCGCGCAACCTCGGGCATTGGAAAGTTACCACGAACCGAGTACCAGATTATTCGATTGAGCGTTAACGGGTCGGCCATGTCCGCATGAGATAAGTTCTGTTCCATCGTCCGTTTCATCCAGTAGGCAGTCTCGCTGTCCCGTGCAGTTGATGTCATTAAGTTATCGAGAGCAACGTCAGGTAGCTCAGCTTTGTAAGGACGCAGATCGGGATGCGGCTGAAAGATATCCATGGGACGCGCAGAAGCATCGAGTTGATTCATCGGTGCCAGACCGATTAAGAGTTCCATCGTACGAATCAAACTAACCGTACTATGAAATTCGTGCACCAGAATGCCCGGCTTGTTGTAAGCACTAACTACCAACGCCACCGAGCGATGAGCATCCACGTGGTCCGGTCCATCCTGCGCGTCGTCTTCTACAATGAAGATTGCCGTATCTTTCCAGTAAGGACTGTTCGACACAGTCTCCACAAGTTTTCCCACTGCGTAGTCGTTATCGGCCACAAAAAACTGTGGCGTAGGCATGCCGGCGCTGATACCAGACGTATGATCATTACTGAAGCGCACGATTGAGAGATTGGGGAGACGATCCGGTTTGCCCGCCGCCAGGTCGGCAACGTAGGCCTGAAACTCGTCAAGCCAGGCGCCGACGCGCGAAACGCCACGGAACTTCAGTTCAGAGTTCGCGTTGGTAATCGCGGGATTCAGCCGTCCGCCGGACTCCTTTGTCACGCGATATGACTCCACAGTTAATGCGTCTGGAGTTTTGAGATCAAAGTTTCGAACTGTCGTGCTGTGATGGCCCTCCAGTGATTTCTTCGTTGCGAAAGCCGAGACATTTTCTGATAAATCCGGGTAGAGCTTCGGTCGATTTGCTTTGATGGCCTTGACGTCATCCTGCGAAAGAGTCGCGATAAACTCTCCATAGTTCCGATAGGACAAACCCGCTCGCGCGGCCGCGTCCCATAAATAGAGGCTTTCCGGTTCCGCGGCGTCGCGCGCGCCGCTGAGATACGGAATGAAACGGCGCATGAACGCGACCACGTCTTCCGCCACTGCCGACCGGCCAAGAAGTGAAGGCACATCCTTGAGCGGGTCGTAATCCGGCAGACGATTAAATCCCTCGTAGTCGTAAGTGCGTCCTCGCCTGCTGTAATTCCAGCGATAAGTCTTATCGACGTAGTCAGTTGAAAACGCAGCCGTGCACCAGTTGTGTCCATCGGGGCTGGCCTCCGAGTTGACAAAGAATCGATCAAACAGACCGAAGCGCAATGCCAGAGCACGATGGTTGGGTGTGATGTTTTGTCGTGGTCCATTAGGGCGCTGCGCCGCATTGCCCGCGCCAAAAATCGCAAGGCTTGCGTCGCCGTCCGCTTGCTGTCCGTTTCCGGCGCGTTCCACATCGCCGAAAACCTGATCGTACGTGCGATTCTCCTTGATGATGTAGATGACGTGCTTGAACGGGGACATGCCCGGAAAGAGCCGTTTACTTTCATGTGCAATCAACCCGTTGTTCTGCATGACCTGTTGAGTGTAACGTGCCAGCTCCGGATCTCCTGGCATGGGCACCAGACTCATGTTGCCGGCGACGAGCGCGACACTATACTCGCCTCCCTGCCCGGAGCCACGCCCACTGCCGGCTGGAAACCTATCGTTAGGAATATTCGGCGCACGACCGGAATTATTAACAACAAGCGAAGAATTTTCGAAGCCAGTTCCTTTTCCGTTACCTATCAAGAGTCTGCCTGCTGCGAAAGCAACAGCCGCAGGATATTGCCCGGTGGGTATAAAACCTTTTACCTTGCTGCGATCATCATTCCGTCGAGCAGCATAAGCGGGTCGTTCATTTGTCCTCGAATTATCGAGTGAGAGTGGGGCCAGTGCTACGACGGCGACTGAGTTGCTGTGGGCATTTGCCACAAAGAGAAGCTTACCGTCGTTGTTCAATGCCAAACCTTCGGGACTGTTGCCGATCAGTTCGCCTTCCGCCAAACGTACATTGATCCGTTCGACTTCGCGGTCGTACCGAGTATCAATCATAGATACACTGTCAGCATCTGAATTGACTACGTAAAGACGAGAGCGCGTTCCGTCCCAAAGCATTGCGGTGGGATGGTGACCCACCGAGATGTACGAAACTCGTCGTGCGTTGTTGACGAAATCAAGAACAGCGATAGCGTTCTGGTTCCAGAGAGATACGTATACCTTTGAAGTCGAGCCGCGTAGGCCAGTGTATGGATCGTTGCGACCTACTGCGGGACCTACCGGGATAGCGACAACTCCATAGGGATAGCTGAAGGATTCAATTTCACTGCTGGGTGCGCTTTTGGCGCCCGGCAAGTCGATTCTTTCCAGTCGGCGCCTTCCGCGTACATCATTGATAATACCGAGACTGTCTCCCAAATTGTCTGCGACAAATAGAGTGTCTCCGTCGGGACTGATTGCGATTCCCGTAGGATAGACGGGCGCCTGGCTTCCGTTATACCGCGGCGACGGTGCAGACCTCGAGAAAGCGTTGACATCGATGAAGGGCGCTTTTACTTCCGTGTCGGGACCCGGCGAAGCTGGCGAGATCGGATTCGTATTGCCCGCCACAAACCTGAAGATCCAGATCTTATTTTCGAAGCCGCCCGATACATAGAGAAAATGGGAGCCGTCGGCTTCCGCAACCGGGGAAAACACAACACCTACATTCACGCTTTGGGGCGAGGGGAAGTAGACATTCTGAATCACAACGGGATTCGGATTGGCGTTAAGGTCAATAACCGCGAGCGATTGTTGGCCTCGATTACCTCGGGCGTTGAACTGGATGCCGTAGCCACTGTTCACGGCAACCAAATAACGTCCTTTCCCTTCCGGCCCGGAATGGTCGGGACTGCGAACAAAATCGACAGTTAGCGAACCAACAGCAGGCTGCCGCGTGGTCCAATCAATGATAAGTGAACCAGCTGGGGTGATCGGTGCTCCTTCGGACGCCGGCTCATTGTTCTGCCGCATTCTTGCCGATGAAGCAAACAGTCCTGCAACCAGCATTACAGCCAGCACTAAGAGGCTAAGGCAGGAAACGATTTTCCGTCCTGCATGTTTTTTTGGGCTGAGCATAAGGTGTGTGACTTTACTACTTCTGGCGTGTAAACCAAACCGTTCGAGCCATCGGGTAGTGGTTGCAGTTTTAAAAAGATTTCATTTTATGGTTGTGCCTCGGTCATCGCTAGTTGTGCCTTGGTTATCTCTAGTAATGACCTGCGCTAGACCGCTCAAGCTCTTCACTGGGACCGCGGGCGGCCCGCCCGCTAAGAGCACCGAAAGGTGCGACGATCTCGGAAGGGCTCAACCTCAGACGCTCTGTTCGCGCTGCGTGCTCTTAGCGGGCGGGCCGCCCGCGGTCCCAGTGAAGAGCTTGAGTGGTCTAGCGCAGGTAACGAGTACCAAAAAGTATTCGTGTTCCCTAAAAAAGCGCCCCGGCAGTAGGCGGCTGCCGGGGCCTGAAAGCTTTGTCGTTGTGTGCCGCAACACATTCCGGTCAAGTAATACAAATCGGAATGCGCCGGGTGTTGGTGGTGGGAATACTCAATACCGGTGCAGATCTCGTCTACCCTTTTATCCCGATGGCCCTGGCCTTCCCCCTTGAATTGAACAACAATCAGGACCCTGAACGAAGACTTGATCCACGAACTGGCATTGTGTCGCTTACGCGAGGCACCAGTATCAAGTATCTGGGACAGACTATGAGCGCGAAATGCTAACTGTCGCTTACCACCAAATTAAATCCTGGTTAAATAGGTCAATTCGGAGAAGCGTTTTCGCCTAACACGTCATGGCGGGTTCTGCCTGAAAGCAGGTCGATGGCGTGATTGAGAACGGGCTTGATGACTGCAAAACTTTCGCGCACGCCCTTAGGTGAGCCTGGAAGATTTATGATCAGCGTGCCGAAGCGCACGCCGCAAACTCCTCGAGAGATCATAGCCATCGGCGTTTGCTTAAGAGTTTCCGTCCGCATGGCTTCGGCGAGCCCCGGTGCTTCCCGTTCTATCACTTGCAGAGTTGCTTCCGGTGTATTGTCACGCGGCGCTAAACCCGTTCCTCCAGTTGTAATGATCAGATTTACGTCGCGCCGTTCGGCAGAATGGCGCAGGGCATCCGCCAGAGGCTCCAAGTCATCGGAGAGGACCTTCCGCTCCACGATCTCCGCTCCCAATTCCCCAAGGAGTTGTGCGAGCGTTTCTCCTGACTCGTCTTTCCGCTCGCCGCGGGCGCAAGCATCGCTTACTGTTATGACTACGGCACGTATTTGCGCACTCATTGAGCTGTCGACCTGCTGCTTTCCGCTTACATCCTCCGCACATGTTCCTTCAGCCAACATCGATCCATGACAACTAACAAGCCTGCCTCACTCGCACGCTGGACGGCTTCCTGATCGATTACCCCCTCTTGCAGCCACACTGCCTTAGCGTTAATAGCGATCGCCTGATCGACGGCCTTGCCAGCTTCCTCCGATCGTCGAAAGATGTCTACCAGATCTATGTCGACAGGCACTTCAGCGAGACTCGTATAGGCCCTTTCACCAAACACTTCAGTTTCATTGGGGTTGACCGGAATTACTGTGTACCCGTGACGACGCATGTAGGACGAAACACTGTTCGAAGGTCGCCAAGGGTCTGATGAAAGACCAACCACAGCAATTGTGCGGCACTCGTCCAGTATGCGTTGAATAGTTTCTCGGCTATTAATCTCCAAAGCCACTAAACCCCGGACGACACTGCATCCATCGAGCCGCTCATCGCATGGAGTTCCTGCAGTGAGTGAACAGTAGGTGTCTTATTTAACGCGCTTGCCGCGATTGCTTCGACAATTGCCTGCGCACCAGTCATGGTTGTCACGCAAGGCACGTTGTATTGCAAGGCAGCGCGCCGGATGGCTTGCTCGTCAAAATGGGAGACGCGACCGAGGGGCGTGTTGATAACCAGCGAAATCTCTCCACGCTTAATGTGATCGACTATGTTGGGACGACCTTCGTTTACCTTAAAAACATTTTCGACGGTTAACCCGACTTCGCGCAGCCGGGATGCGGTTCCGAGCGTGGCCACGATTTCAAAACCCAAGCGAGTCAGCTTGCGGGCAATCAAAACAGCCGATCCTTTATCCGCATCATTGACACTGAGAAAGGCCTTGCCACTCGCGGGCAAACTCAAGCCCGCGCCCATCATCGCCTTGCCGTAAGCCTCCCCAAACGTTTCGCCGATACCCATCACTTCACCGGTTGAATGCATCTCGGGGCTAAGTATCGGATCGACGCCGGGAAATTTCACAAAGGGAAAAACCGGCGACTTGATAAAGAAACGCTTCACTGTCAGCTCTTGCGGCAAGGCAAACGCCTGAAGCTTTTGACCCGCCATCACCAGTGCCGCGATGCGCGCGATGGGTACTCCCGTCGCTTTGGAAACAAACGGCACGGTCCGCGAGGCACGGGGATTCACCTCCAGAACATACACACGATGATCCTTTATCGCGAACTGTATATTCATCAAGCCACGCACTGTCAGTGCCTGGGCCAGTTTACGGGTGTAGTGGCGCATGGTTTCCAGATGCTCAGGATCGATGCGCACAGGCGGCAGGACGCACGACGAATCGCCGGAGTGAATGCCCGCTTCCTCGATGTGCTCTTGAATACCGGCAATCACGCAAGCCGTTTCGTCGGCAAGGGCATCGACATCAAACTCCGCCGCTTGCTCGAGAAACTTATCTATCAGCACTGGCCTGTCCGGAGTAAATCCAACTGCGGTGCGCACGTATTTTTCAAGACCTTCCTCGTCGTAAACAATCGCCATGGCCCGTCCACCCAGTACATAACTGGGACGCACCAGAACGGGATAACCAATTCGACTGGCCACTGCTCGCGCTTCATCCACCGAGGCAGCCATGCCGTTTTCGGGTTGCGGGATTCCGAGTTCCTCCAGCAGTGCACCAAATCTCTTGCGATCCTCCGCGAGATCGATCGAATCAGGAGAGGTTCCGATAACTTTCACACCCGCCTTTTGCAAACGCATCGCCAGATTCAAGGGTGTCTGCCCGCCAAACTGCACAATCACACCGTCAGGCTTTTCTACGTCTACGATGTTCATCACGTCTTCGAACGTTAGGGGTTCAAAATAGAGACGATCAGACGTGTCATAGTCGGTAGAGACGGTCTCCGGATTGCAATTGACCATGATGGTCTCAAACCCGGCTTCGTGCAGTGCAAACGACGCGTGGCAACAACAGTAGTCGAATTCAATTCCCTGTCCAATCCGATTCGGACCCGAGCCAAGGATCATGATTTTGGCGCGGTCGGTAGGATTTACTTCGTCTTCAGTTTCATAAGTCGAATAAAGATATGGCGTGAAAGATTCAAACTCAGCACCGCAGGTATCGACGCGTTTGTAAACGGGAACCAAGCCTAGTTCTTTACGATATGAGCGCACTTCGTCTTCTGAGCGGTCGGTCAAATATGCGAGGCGTCGATCCGAGAGCGCGACCTCCTTGAAAGCACGAAAAAGATCGAGTGGAATCTCTTCAAGCTTGAGACCCTCAACGGCCCGCTGAATTTCCATTACCTGCTGCAATTGATCCAGAAACCATGGATCAATACGCGAAAGCCGGTAGATTTCTTGTATGGGCACACCGTGCTGCAGGGCGTAAGTAATGTAAGAGAAGCGCTGTGAGTTAGGTCGAGCGAGTTTGCGTTGCAGTTCGTCGTCTGTGACGTCTTCCAGCCGCAGCGGCTTCACTGCTTCCAATGAGCGCAATCCCTTGAAGAGTGCTTCCTTGAAAGTACGCCCTATCGCCATCACTTCCCCAACCGATTTCATTTGCGTCCCTAACACATCTTCCGCTTCGCGAAATTTCTCAAAGTCCCACTTTGGAATCTTCGCTACCACGTAATCGATTGTTGGTTCGAAGGAAGCAGGGGTCTTCTTGGTGATGTCGTTGGCGATCTCATCGAGTGTATAACCCACGGCAAGCTTGGCAGCGATCTTGGCGATCGGGAAGCCGGTGGCCTTCGAAGCCAGAGCCGAGGAACGAGATACGCGTGGATTCATCTCGATTACCCGGATTTCTCCATTCTCCGGGTTCACCCCAAACTGGATATTCGCTCCGCCAGTTTCCACTCCCACTTTGCGAATTATGCGGATCGCCATGTCGCGCATTAATTGATATTCACGATCCGTGAGTGTCTGCGCCGGGGCCACGGTGATCGAGTCACCCGTGTGGACGCCCATCGGATCGAAGTTCTCAATGGAGCAGATGATCACGACGTTGTCCGCCAGATCACGCATCACTTCCAGTTCGAATTCCTTCCAACCGAGAATCGATTCCTCGATCAAAACCTCATGCATCGGCGAGGCGGCCAGCCCGGAGCGAATGATCTCTTTAAACTCTTCGGGATTGTAAGCAGGTCCCCCGCCGGTCCCTCCCAGCGTGAACGACGGTCTAATGATGGCGGGATAACCTGTGCGCATGACAATTTCACTTGCTTGTTCCCAGGATCTCGCAAAACCGCCCCGCGGCATTTGTAAACCGGCTTCATCCATCGCCTGCTTGAACAGTAGACGGTCTTCGGCAACTTTAATGGCTTCCCGCTTCGCGCCGATCATTTCGACGCCACACTCTTCCAGAACACCCGAATCGGCAAGCGCGATCGCCAGATTGAGCGCGGTCTGCCCTCCCACTGTCGGCAAGAGCGCACAGGGTCGTTCGCGACGAATTATCTCGGTTACGAATTCAACCGTGAGTGGCTCAATGTAAGTAATGTCTGCGGTTTCGGGATCCGTCATGATCGTTGCCGGATTGGAGTTGACCAGCACAACCTGGTAGCCCTCCTGGCGCAACGCCTTGCAAGCCTGCGTGCCGGAATAGTCAAACTCGCAGGCCTGTCCAATGATGATTGGACCAGAGCCTATTATTAGAATTTTGTGAATGTCTGTGCGTTTGGGCATTCGAAACTGGGTTAAATCCCTCGAGTTCAAACCTGATAAGTCAAAGCATTTCACATAACGATATGACCCGCACCTCAAATTCGAGTTGAATCAAACCGCCGTTCGTCCAGTTGTTTGCGATAATCTTCACCTTCGATTAGGACCTCGTGACACATCTCGTATAAACGACTGCGCAATCGTGTGCCGATACGATCTTCGAGGGTAGTCATGTCGCGAATACGTTCAGCATTCACTTTTCTACTGAAGGTGGGGCTGGTTGATTCGGGTTCCTCTGTCTTCGCGATGCGCGGCTCGTCAAGGTAGTTGGTAGTAAATATCGTAAGCTTTTTATCGTTGTAGCGCTTGTTGATGATTTGGTACATCGTGTCGCGCACCCAATCAGTAGGAATTGTGGCACCAAGCTCATCGAGAACGAGGACGTCAGCCTGGTAAACCGGCGCCAACACGCGCAACTCGGACGACTTGGAAATCGGGTTATAAGAACCCTGGATTTCCTTGAGTAAAGATCCAAACTCAGTGAAGAAACAGGCGAATCCCTTCGCGAGCAGGCCTTTGATGATTGCTACGGCGAGATGTGTCTTGCCAACTCCAGCCGCACCCATAAAGACTAAACCCCGATCGACCGCGGGATAATCGAGTACGAGACGAGAGGCGTAACGAAACGCTATGTTCTGCGAACTATTCTGTTCGCTCTTGAAATTATCGAGCGAGCAATTGATATATCTCAACGGAATCCGAGCCGCGGCTGACAGTTTTCGAGAACGATCTGGTGTTTGGCAGGGACAGGCCACGGCACCTTTCTCCGGATCTAGTTTGGTGCCCGTGCCAAAGCAGTATTCACAAACAACTGTCTTATCCGTATTGCGCCGCTCGCTCTTGCTCGCGGTTGATTCCTCTATATGATCAAACATTATTTACGAGATTTTTCTTTTTCGCATTATCAGGAATTCCGCAAGGACGCGGCACCAAAAAACTGCTCCAATATCGAGGTCATCAACTTCATCGCGCGCAAATTATAGCATTCGAGTTTTCGAAAGTAACTGACAGTGCTTTGCCTCGGTCTGTTATATGTGATCTGCGATAACAATTCGAGTCAGGAGCCGCATATTGCATCGCTATCTTCGGAAGGAGTGTCTGAACTTAACCCGTATGGTATATTCCTTCCGCATCCAAAAATACCTCCAAACTCTGGATCACTTAACGCGATAATGTCTCTCCATGGCGATTCACACGAACTTGGCAGAACTCGTATGCGCTTGCTGCACTCGCTTCTAAACAAACTGGGTCTGGCGAACACGAAGGTGGAACGCCACCCGATTCGTGTTTTTCTTTTGGAGGACGATGAGCGGCGCCATCGTTGGTTTACGAGTCGTTTCAAAGGAGACCTTCTGGATATCGCCGAAAACGTCGCCCAGGCGCAAGAATTCCTGAGTGCAAATTCCTACGACGCTATCTTCCTCGATCACGACCTGCATCCGGAACATTATCACGCCGACTCAACTGATGATGAACGCACTGGTTACGCGGTGGCACGATGGTTAAGTGCGAACCCTGAACTGCAGCGTGCGGCCACAATCACGGTTCACACCAGAAACGCCGATGGCGCTATGCGGATGGTTGAAGAGCTACGCAGTGGTGGCCGAATGGCGGAATACGTTCCCTTTCCCATGTTGGCTGATCGAATCAAGAGCTACTGGGAAAGATGACGCGGAGAGGACGTAGTTGACCCGAAACGTTAGTTGATCATCATTCATGTCTCAAGTTCAACAAAGCCGTACCCGTTGAGTTGGTGACCAATCGGTTAGCGATACTCACCTTTGGCTGTCAATACTTTTGGCAGTTCGACAAGCTCCTTAATCCGCTCGTGCAATCCTTGTGTCAGCTTACGAATTTCTTCAGACGTGTAGTTTGCAGCGCGGAAGGCGTCCTCAATTTGCCGATCGCTGAGTTGCGATAACCGGCCCGTTATCCATTCAGCATCCTCAACAGTAATATCCTTGAACAAGTTGCTCCTCTTGCCCGAGTAGTGAAAGCGAATGCGTCCATCTTTCACCTTATCGATCATATGTGTCTTCGCATAGGCGTTTGGATTGTTGCGGTCCGGCTTAAATATAAAAGCCCGGAAGATCTTCGGCATTCCGTACACTTTCCCAAAGGTACCACCAAGATCAGCGACAAAGTATTTCAGCTCCGTCTCCCCACGATCATTGTGAAGGACGAGGATTTTATTGTTTGCATCCTTGATGTCAAAGTTGTTTAGAAGGACCATCATTACTTTAAGTCCCTTAAATTCCGGTTTGCCGATAAATGGGTTGTCATCCCACTTCCATCCATCTAACCTCTTCACTCCTTTTGGCCTCGCACTGAATCTTACATTCGTATAGTTCTTTTTGAGTCCTTCAATGCGGACGCTGGGAATGAGATAGTCAACATCTGAGGTATATCCGACGGCCCACATCAGGCGCGTGGCTGCGGTTTCGGACTGGGCTTCCTTTCCCAATTTCGCTACCCACTCATGATCGGAGGCATCCTTAACTCGGTACTTTATCGAATAGCCTCCCGGTTCTTTTTTGATCAGCGTGACTCTTCGCAAATCGGGCTGCATCTCCTTTCCTCCCTGACCCCAATAGAGATCGCGCGTAGCTATATCTGATGGCTCTTGCCAGAGTACTGCGGTCCCTCGCGGAATCGATTGTTGGGGTTCTTTTTTCGATTTATGCTTCGATTTATGCTGCGCGACTCCGAGTGGCGAAACCGCCAGACTCAGGATGATCGCAATGATACAAAGCCCGCGATACTTCGTTCGTGAATACATCGGTTAGATCTCCTTCCATCGCACTGGCCCGCAATATGCTCATCAGATCAATAATACGACGAGTAGCACGAGCAAGACTTGTTCCGATTTTGCCATTTCTTTCAACTATCTATGGATCGTTTTCAACTATAGTAGATTTTGGTTTGTTTCATCTAACCGGCGTTAATCGGTACGATACAATGCTTAGCTATGTACCAATTTCGTGCTGTCGTAGTTGCTCGAGTGTATCGTCGCCGCTATAGATCCTTGAGCATAGCCTTGCTTCTCTGCACGCCTCGGTGAACTCTCTTAGCGGATCAGTTCCTGCATCGCGTATTTGCTTTTGCTCCGGCGGCACAAGAGAAATCAGGAGGTCGATATGAGTACTACAAACGTCACGTGGGATCAGATAAGGAAGCAGTTCACCGAAACAGATATCGAACACATGAAAAGATTCACGGGCGGCGATATGGATCTTGGGGACTGCAAGAGCGTCCATCATTGGGCGCAGCAAATCTACGAGCAGGTCTCCGCGGGTAGCATGCCTCCCGGAGATCCATGGTCTCCCGACTGGATCAATAATTTCAAAGCATGGATGGATTCAGGCGCTCAATGCCCTAATCAATGAGAAGTCCCTCACCATTGTCCTGCTTCATGAGCGATCCGTGCTGCTAACTCTGAGTCTCCTTGAGCTCGCGCTCGGCTTGCAACCAATCGTCCTGGTCATAACCATGTACTTCTCCGCGCGCAAGATAGAGTTCGTAGGCGCGGCGCTCGATTTCTTCTCTCGCGGGTTCGTTGCGGCTAACGGTCTGGTCGTCTAAAGTTTCGCCAGCCTCTGCCTTGTTAATATTCTTCGCTCTGACTGTTTTGGCTGTTGCCATGATTTATTCCTTCCTTGAATAGTTATTGTCTTTTAGCACTTAGGTAACGACGACTTGGAAATCCCGTCCTGCGGCAAGCTGAACTGCTCTCTTAAGAGTGCCTTCAGCATCTTTAACTAACCTAAGAGTATCGGCAGCAGTACGCCCAAACCCAGCACAAAGAGCCACAGTGCGGGGGCCGGAGTACCGATCGGTCTGCGCAAACGAACTTCTCGAGCTGCCAATCGCGGATCGAGTCTTATCCATTCATCGTGGCGTCGCTCAAGCACTATGAACGCAAGCGCTGTTGCCGCACCATACATGAGGTGGCCGATAAGTGATGGCAGTGCCAAACCTGCAGCCTGCGTCGTCCACGTTAGTGAGCCCCCCAAGAGAATCGGGTACAACGTCAGAGGTCCAAGAAACCACCAAACGAGTCCATACAACAGTCCCCATGTCACACCTGACCCCTTATCGGGAGCTTCACGCCGGAAGAGTAGCCCGTAGGTCATACCGATGATTGCGCTGATCACGAGGTGGACCACAAGGCCTAACAATGGTGACGTGCCTCCGACCAAACGAGCGACACGCGGCAGAGCGCCTGTGACAAGCATGACTAGACTGAAAAGTATCCCACCGGCTAAGCTTGCCGCTGCTCCCCACCCAAGCGAGTATATAGTTCTCGCTCCCGGACCTTCTGGCTCACGATTGATTGGATCAGAATCGGTAAAAAACCCAACCCAAAGCCGATCCGCGACAGCGTAAATCAGTCCGACAATGACCCCAAAAACAATGTGTCCTACGAAAGAACCAAATAGCGCACTGCCATGTTGGTACGACCAGTCTAGAGCCCTGCCCTGGAGCAGCGGCAGAATCGTCATCGGCCCCAGAAACCACCACAAGATTCCGAAGGCCATTCCCCAGCCCAGACTGGATCCATAGCCGCGGATGTCACGCTGAAACAACAGGCCGAAGCTAGCTCCGATGGCCATCGCTACTAAGGAATGAACTGCTAGACCTGACGCGCGCGTGTGAGAATTGACCAGTCCGCCGAGCACCGGGAAGAGATCAACCTGATCCATCCATCTGCCGAAGACCCAACCGCCAACGCAACCTGCCAGGCCACCTGCAACTAGAGCGCGCCTGAAGCTAAAGGCTGCCTGTGTCGGACGGACTTGCAGGCCACCCCAGATTCCCAGAACCATTCCGAGAGGCATTCCGAAGAGCAGCACATAAGCCACCAACTGGGGAAACTGAGCACGCAGGGAATCGACTCTACCAATTGCAGACATCCCCTCCGCTAATGCAACGACGACTACTGCGCGAACAACGAGCCAGAGCAGGAGAGCAAATCCAAGTCCCCAGATCAAACCAGCACCGGGGTTCACTGCACGCCGGTGGCATAAGACAGCAAAGACTAATCCGTAGATCCCGCCGAGCATGAGGCTGGCGGGGAGCGAGACAGTAACCACCGCGGAGCAAACTGCGCCTCCTATTACTCCTGTTAAGATGCAAATAATTATCGGAACCACCAGCGGAGTTCCCATCAAAGGGTGGACATGAATAGTAGCTGGAATGAGAATTTCAGGCGAGATTTCCATCGTGCGCCTCCTTTTCATGCAGCTCAATCGTCTGAACGATGTCGCGGGGAAAGAAGAGTTCGATGACCCAATCCGTGAGTACGCGCACTTTGCGATCGAGTCCCGGTAGTTTGCTTAGATAGACGCCGCGCCACAGTAACCAGGCAAAGAGTCCTGAGAATTGCACTGACTTTTCTTTCACAAACGGTACTGTGAGTTCAGCACACGCCGTATGGTGACCAATGACGCACAACGCTCCACGCGAGCGAAAGCGAAATGGCCTAAGCTCTTTTCCGTTGAGGCTGGCGTGAATGTTGTGGGCCAGAGCGCGCGCTTCACGCAAGGCAAATTGCGCTGTAGGCGGACATAGTCTGCCTGTCTTGCCGTCGCTGCAGGCAGCGCAGTCTCCTAGAGCCCACAATCCCTGATGGCCGGGCACCGCAAGTGTGCTGTCAACGATCACTGCGCCGCGTTTGTCGCGATTGAATGGGAGCAAACCAAGCAGCGGGTTAGGCACAGTGCCCGCCGTCCATACTAGTGTCTGCGTTCTAATTTCTTCACCCGACTCCAGGATCACAGCGTCCGCACGCGCGTCAGCCAAACGCTCGTTGAGCTTAAAAATGACACCGCGCGCGGTCATTCGTTCAAGCGCATAACGGCCTAACTGTTCGCTCAGCTCTGGAAGGATACGGTCGCGCGCGTGAACGAGGATGACGCACACATCTCCGGCGCGCAGGTTGAGATAATCAGCCAGGATGCCGCGAGCAAAGTCATTCAAGGCGCCGGCCAACTCGACGCCCGCAAAGCCACCACCAGCGATCACAAATGTCAGCAACTCCTGTCGCCGACGCGGATCGGATTCGCGATCGGCGCGTTCGAACATCTCTATCACTCGGTTACGAATGCGCATGGCATCCGGAAGAGTCTTGAAGTCAAGCGCAAACTCCTTGACGTTCTGCATCGCGCTCGGATAATTGGTGACCGAACCAAGAGCTAAGACAAGATGATCGAAGAGGAGTTCCTCAGTAACGCCGCTTAGTGTGGATGTCCCACGCGAGCGTCCGTTCATTGCCAGGTAGACGCGGCGATTGTCCAGGTCAATGCCGACGACACGTCCGCGCACGACTTGCGTCCTCCGCAAACCGGTGCGCAGAGCGCTGCTAATATGGGTAGGCTCTAAGCTGCTCCCAGCGACTTCCGCCAGCATAGGAGTGAAGAGCAGTGCGTTTGAGTCACTGACGAGGGTGAAGGTTACCTCGTGATTTGCGCCAAATACCCGCTCTAATCGCTCAGCGGTAGCCATGCCCGCGAAACCACCTCCGAGAATTACAATCTGCTTGGTAGCTATCGTCGGCGATTTGCGTAAGACAGAGTCAGGACCTAGCCACGAGACTGCGATCCTGCTGAGAGTCTCAGCAGCCAAGCCGAGTACAACGCCATACGCCACCCATGCAATCAACTGCGGCAGCATGGTTCTCATTCCCTCAGCGGTCCATCGGGGTGGCCGCCCACTTATAAGCGGGAATACAACTACGCTGACAAAGGCCCAAAGCGGTATGCCGAGGGCGGCAGCCGTCATCACGCTGTCGACGTACAGGCGCTGCACGTTGCGAAAGGCCACCACATACGCGATACCGATGACCGATCCAAAAAGAACTGCAACAGGAATGCTTTCCAAAGTTGCGGCGAGGACGAAGCTGCTCACGAAACCAGCCAGCAGTCCGGTCATGCCAGAACGCAGATACGTGGACCTGCTATCCAGGACCTTAATCTTTGCAGCGTTCACGTGATTTGTAGAGTCCATTGCCTGCCATAGTCATATGCTCGGCAACCTTGCGATAGTCGTAAGTTAACTCCTGAGTTGATTCCTCCCATCGATATACCGTCCGTCCCGCGCCGTTATTCCGCGCCACCGGCTCAATCTGCCTGAGTTCCATATCTGAGACTAGAAGCCAAAAGCTTGAAAACTTCGGGAATGTTTCGGCACGAAACGCGGTAAGTACATGAGGGAGATGAGGTTTTCTGGGAAAAAATACGCGCGAACTGCGATCGTCAGGCTTATGATTCCTGGCTTATGAATAATTTGTTGCCATAGAGGTCTTCGAGTTCTGTACTGACTGCTTTGAACCTGATCAATTGAGTTCTCACACAGTCTCTTTTCCCGAACGCCTTGTCTTCAACTAGTGCGAAGCCCATTGGTGGGTTCTGATTAAGCTCCTTCGAACGGACTCGGATCGAGCGTGGGTTGGCCGTACCAGTCGTGCTTCACTTCCAGTTTCCAATCAGGATGAACGGCGCCCAGTAGTGTGGGTGTCCAAACCGCGCTTTCGCGTCGCGCTTGTACGCTTTCATCCCTCCTTCTATTTCATTCACTATCCCCCGCCTCTCCTCCGACGGTCGTTTGGTCATCTCCTTGCCCTTTAACAGAGCAATCTGCGCCTGCCTCAGCGCCTCCGCCTTCGACCACTGCGGGTTTGCTCCCTTCAACTGATAGAACTCCCGCATCAACACCTCTGTCCCCTCGTCGGCCACTGGCCACAGACTTGCCACCACCGCCTTCGCTCCAAGGTCCTGCGCCACAAACGCGAGGCCCTCGACTTCTTTGCCGTTCGCACCTACGCTTGCAGTATCGCACGCTGAAAGCGTCAGCAACTCAACGCTCTCGAAGATTCCCGGTGAGTTTTGCATCTCTTCAAGGCTTAGATAACTCCCGTCACCAAGCAGCAGGAATGAAGTCTCCTCTCTCTCGGCGTTGAATTTGAAATGGCTGGCTATATGGATGATCGGGTAGCCCTGGTGGAGGCCGTCGATCATTGACTTGCGAGTGAACTGTTCATCGAGGCGGATAACCCCGGGCAACACGCCCAGCGACTGTGCAGAACCCGGTTCCCGGATGATCGAGCGCAGCTCTCGGGGCACGGCCGTGAGCGCAGGAAAATCCTTGTACTCCTTCGACACTCCGAGCCCAAAGCCCCGCCAGTTTCCGGCGGTGGCATCAAGCAGCCGGGTCAAGCTCGCCGTTGTGAAGACCAGGTTCGGGTAACGCTCGACCAGATAACTCTTGCCGTCGTGGAGCGCACTAATGGGTACGTAGCGCAATACGCCATCCAGTGACCACATCAGCGTTTTGGCCCCGTATGACTTAAGATCCCCGGCAAGTGTCGCCCCCTCGTCATTCTTCTGAAGAAAGATCGCGCCGTAGAGCTTCTGCGCAAGCGGCACCGGGTCATAACGAGTGCTTTTCAGAGTCATGCGGAAATCGCTTATCGTCTTATTTAGATCCGTCGTATTGATGGGGTAGGCGCGGCGGAAGTCCGGAGTGGTCAGTATCACCCAACCTTTGTCATTGGTGACGACGGTGTAGAGGGCGACCACACCCGCTCCGAGTTTTCTCAAGGTCTGCATCATCGACTGAGACTGCTGGGTCATCAAGCGGTCAGCAGGAGCGGCCTTAGCAACTTCGGCCAGGACAAGTTTGAATTTCTTGTTGGCCTCAGTGATTGCGGCCTCGATCTGGTCAAGTCTCTGCCGATCTTGATCCGTTGCGGTCTTGTTTTTTGTTTTGGCGAGCAACGGACCGCGCTCAGCGGCGAGCGACGCGAGCTGATCATTGATCTTGGCAGCTTCAGCTTCGGTCTTTGTCAGCCCGATTTTCGGATCACTCGGCCCGTTCCGGCGGGTGATTCTATTGAACTCTTCCTCTTTGAGTAGTTCGAGGACCTTTTCGGCTTCGCCAAGGCGTCCTTGAGATATGAGGAGGTCAGCCAGTTTTCGGTAAGCCTCTTCATGGGATTTGAGATAGCTCCGCTGGGAACCTTTGTCGAGAGACTTAATATTGCCCCGTATTTCCTGGAACACATTAACAGCCTGCTTGCCGTAAAAGGTGGCGATGGTGCTGTTGTTCTGTCGTCCCCACACAAGCATTAGATTGTTGAGCGTGCGTCCCTCGCCTGCTCGATCCTTCACTTCTCGACTGATCGCCACCGATTGCTCATATAACTCTATAGCCTTCTCGTATCGGGCCAATGAATCATTTGCGTAACCGAGTCCCCACAGTGAATCCGCCTCAACCGTTCGATCCTTCACCTCTCGACTGATCGCCAGCGCCTGCTCGTAACACTCTATCGCCTTCTCGTATTGGCCCAGATAACCGTATGCAACGCCGAGATCGTTTAACGTAAATCCCTCGCCTGCTCGATCCTTTACCTCTCTTTTGATCGCCAGCGCCTGCCCGTGATACTCAATCGCCTTCTCGTATCGGCTTAGTAAAATGTATGCTTTCGCGAGATTGCCCAGCGTAAGTCCTTCACCTCTTCGATCCTTGATCCGTCTTCTGAACTCTAGTGCTTGCAGGTAGTACTCAATCGCCTTGTCGTATTGGTTCAGTAAATAGTAAGTGTTGCCGAGATTGTTGAGTGTACGTCCCTCATTGTTCTGATCCTTTGCCTCTCGACTGATGGTGAGCGCCTGCCCGTAACACTCTAGAGCCTTATCGTATTGGCCCAGCGAATTGTATGAGAGGCCGATATTGTTGAGTGCGATACCTTCACTTGTTCGATCTTTGACCTCTCTGAAGATGGCTAGGGCTTGCTCGGAGTATTCTATAGCATGCTCGTGGCGGCTTAGGTCATAGTATGCTTTGCCGAGATTACCAAGCGCTCGGCCCTCGTCTATTCGATTCTTCAATTCGCGGCTGATTGCTAGTGCTTCCTTATAGTACTCTACCGCCTTTTCATATTGGCTTAGTGTGTTATATGCGAGTCCTATATTCCCAACTGCTCTGCCTTCATCTGCTCGGTCTTTTACTTCTCTAAAAATCACTAAGGATAGCTCAAAGTGGTGTATCGCTATCTCCTGGCGACCCAATAGACTGTATGCAACACCGAGATTACGGAGCGTGCCTCCTTCGCCTGCTCGATAGCCGGCTTTCCTTCTTGCCTCCAGCGCTCGCTCGTAATAGCTGATTGCTTCGTCAGCATGGCTGCTGCTTCGATATGCAGTTCCTATCTCATTCAGGGTGATCCCTTCGCCATTCAGGTCGCTTAACTCGCGGTAAATGGAGAGTGCATCCTTGTGCCGTTCGATTGCGACTTGATAGTCGTAAAGTGACGCGTTTGAGCGACCTATACAGTTAAGTGTGACCGCTTCTTCCATCCGCCTCACTAACTGATGGTACATCGCAAGCGCCGCCTGGTATTTCTCGATGGCAGCCCGATAGTTCTTCTCGCCGAACAACCGCGTGCCGTCGGTGAACGCTTTTTGCGCAGACAATCGCGTCTCATCGCCGGCAGCAGGCCCGCGCTGCTCTTCTATCTTTATTTCGTAACGTCCCGCAGGGGCTCCTATATCCACTGTTCGCACTTCGATTCTGTATTTCCCTGTCTGCATCGCGACGTGAGTGATCCATTCCGTTTCCTGGGTGCTTCGGGGAACGTCAGCTTCAAGAAGTTTACTTCCGTCCGGAGTGATCAGCGTCGCCGCCACGTTAACGCCAAGCTGACGGATGACGACATGAAGGAACTCGCCCACCTTGAGGTCAACTCGGTATGAATGTATCTCGCCTTCGGCTATCTCACGGACAAAGGGCTTGCCTTGCTCAAGTAATTGCTGACCGCTCCCATCTGAAACCTGAACGGCGCCAGCGTTAACGTCACGCGCGAAACTGATTGTTACGGATAAAGAGACCGACAGAAACAAGAGGCATACCCTCTCTTCCAGCAGGCATTTACGATGCATCTGTTATGCTCCTCTCAGAGCTTAGATAAGAGCCGCCTGGCTTGCGCCGCGCTTCGTGACAAAACTCCCATCGCGCAGGCGCGCGCGCAATGCCTTCATATAATCCAGTGTAGGGTTCGGGCAAAGCAACAAAACCTCCTGGCAATAGGCCAGCAGAAATCGCCACTCAGTGGTGATGGTCTAACGACCGGATCATTTCGGGTCAAACTCGAAAAGTATCCCACACATAAGAAGTGTGTTTATGACGAAGAAGCTAAGGAATGGCGCAGAAGGCTCGAAGATGATACAGCCCAACCGGTCGCGGCTACAAGTACCGGCCTTGAGCGCGGTGAACTTTTCAGGTTTGAAATCACAAACACTTCGGATCGGTCCGTCTTTGTAGCGCCTTTCTGCTCTCTTCGAGAAAACTGATGTACGCGTATTGTACGTGCGAGAAATTCTTAGGCTTTTGGGTTATCGCTAGGGCCGAAGCGCCTCTTGCATTGTCCACGCTGCGTGCTGAAGCAGGCGAGCATCCGGGCTACCACGGGGTGCACGTGGCCTCACTGCCACAGCCGTTCACTGAATAGCCTCCACCGCGATGTCCCATAATCGGTCCGCGTTACCCGCATCGACAGCATACGGCGCGACGCCGCCACTGAAATCGCTCGGACGCTGACTAACCGGCCGTGCCTCGGTGCAGTCCTCGAAATACCGGCCGCCGATCCCGTCCAGCAGCGGCGACGCTGCGGCGAGCACGGACGTGGCGGCGCCCTGCTCGGGAGTCTTCCTGCGTTCGACCGGCGTTTTCAGCCGCCCGTGTGCTTTTGCAGACCGGTCGCGATCGCGCCTGGATTCACGGCGTTGGCGAAGATTCCCTGGTCGGCCCAACGTCGAGTGACGCCCACCGCCAGCAGTGCGGTCGCCGTCTTGGATTGGCCATATGCGCCGAATGGCGTGTAGGGTATGAAATCAAAATTGAGGTCGTCGAAGACCACCGGGCAGAAGAGGTGTCCGCTGGAGCTTAGTGAGACGACGCGCGCTCCGCGGGCATCGATGAGCGCCTGATGGAGCCATACAGTCAGCGCG
>WNFR01001355.1_pt1 | contig 36711 bp, 33 predicted proteins | sample 5400221 | NCBI WGS metagenome assembly WNFR01 (sample SAMN13153357, study PRJNA577476) | soil metagenome | isolation source: 40 cm soil under Madrone tree | place: USA:California | collected 2016-06-14 | reverse complement strand
ACGTCCGGCGCACATTCAAATGCGAGTATTCTTCCCGGATCAAAGCCTTCCCCGAAAAGACCGCCGGTTCAGAACTGGCTACAACCGTGCCGAGTGTGCCCTGCGCAATGGGTACGAAAGCTTCTTCGACGGAAACGTCTCCTGCACTCGCCTGCGCAGCCCAGCCCTGGCCTTCGTCGAGAGTGGCGATCAGATAGATATTTGCGGCAGTGCCGAGCAGCAGGTCTGTGATGGCCTGTGCGAGAATGCGAGCCCGAGGAGAGACTTCCCGATTTTCCAGCAATTGGGCCGAAAAAGTAGCGATATCAATTGCTACTCCCGGACCCTGGGTTGCCATGGCAGTGGCCCCGAAAAATAGACGTTGTGGCACGACCCACAGGCCGTGGGCAAAGCCCCTCTTGCAAATTCAGAGGGCTTCTTCTAAGTTGAGTGACTCTAGCAAACAGCATTCATACTGTCAACGTTTTGCTGGCCGGCAGAAACTTTTGAATCGGGGGATCCCGTGGACATTGAGGTGCGGAGTCAGGGTGCTGTGAAAGTTGTTAAATTGCGTGGGCGCTTGAGCCTGGGCGAACCGGTAGATCGGTTGCGAGCAACACTGGAGGACCTTATTGGCTCGGGTGAGAACCATCTGGTCCTGGATCTCGAGGAATTGCCGACCGTCGATTCCAGCGGCATCGGACTACTCACCCGTTTTCTGACCTCCACCAAACAGCAAGGGGGATCGCTCAAGCTGGTCAACCCATCTAAGTTTGTTGTCCAAACGCTAAAGCTGGTGGGGTTGCTGAATCTATTCGAGGTCTTTACCGATTCGCAGGCCGCTGCAGCTTCGTTCTCCTAGACCACTTCATAGACCGCTATGCTGAGGTAAGTCATGTCTTCGCCGGTTTCACGCCGTGACTTCGTGACGGCGTTAGGTGCAACTGCTGCAGCAACTACCATTCCAGCGGCAGTATGGGCCGTGAATCTTTCTAAGTCACCCTTCAGAATCGCTGTCATCAATGACGAAATCGGGCAGGACTTTGGCCGGGCGTGCGAGATTGCTTCGCAGAGATTCGGCATGAGTTGGATCGAGCTGCGGGGCATGTGGAACAAGAACGTGCTCGACCTGAATTCAAGCGAGATCGCTGAATCGCTTCGCCTCCTGAAAAAATACAATCTGCGCGTGACGGACATTGCCAGCCCGCTGTTCAAAGTGGACTGGCCGGGAGCGCCGAAGTCAAAATTTAGTCCCAAGAGCGACCAGTTCAATGCGCACTTCGGATCCAATCAGCAGGATGAGGTGCTTGAAAAATGCATCGAAATCGCAAAGACATTTGGAACGGATCGCATACGTTGCTTCGATTTCTGGCGACTGGATGACCCCAAACTATACAGAGACGCGATCAATGAGAAATTGCGCCAAGCCGCAGAAAGAGTAGGGAAGCAGGGCCTAATACTCGTGTTGGAGAACGAACATACCTGCAATACGGCGACAGGAGCAGAAGCCGCCAAAGTTTTACAGGCGGTAAAGACTCCGTCATTCATGCTGAACTGGGACCCCGGAAATGCGGCAGCCGAAGGAGAGACTCCATATCCGGATGGGTACAAATTGTTGCCGAAGGGACGGATCGGGCATTGTCATTGCAAGGACGTGGTGAAGAATGGCGCTAAGTACGAGTGGGCCGCAATGGGTAAGGGAATAATTGATTGGGTGGGACAGTTCAAAGCCCTGAAGCAGGATGGTTATCACTATGCGGTAAGCCTGGAAACGCACTGGCGCGGTGCTGGTAGTGCCGAGGCATCAAGCATCGAGAGCTGGGCAGGGATGAAAGAAGCGCTTGAGAAGGTAAAGTGACTCAATCTGATGGGAATTGAATATGGTCGAAAATACAAGGCGTGACTTCATCAAGACGGCAGCAGGAACGGCGGCCTTGCTGGCCTACCCTTCGGCTCGTGTGCTGGGTGCAAATGATCGGGTTCGCGTGGGCATGATCGGAACTGGCGCGCGTGGGCAGGAGTTGCTTAAGCAACTCGTGGCGGTGCCGAATGCGCAACTGGTCGCGATCGCCGATATTTATTCGCGGCGGCGCGATGAGGCAGCGCAGTTGGCGCCCGGCATTCAGACTTTTGACGACCACCGCCGGTTGCTGGACATGAAGGAATTCGATGCGATCATTGTGGCAAGTCCGCTCCATCTTCATGCTCGCCATTTTCTGGATGTCCTTTCCTCTGGAAAAGATCTTTATTGCGAAAAGACAATGACGTGGTCCATTGCCGAAGCAGAGCAATGCCTGAGCGCTGCGCGGAAATCTGATCGCGTAGTCCAAATTGGGTTGCAGCATGAGAGCTCTGGGGCTTTAGCCGATACGAAGAAATGGATTAAAGATGGGCTGCTGGGCAAGGTTACCCAGGTTGAGTCCTGGATGAGCCGCAATACTCAGCGTGGCAAAGGTCAGTGGGTGCGCTCGGTGCCGGCGGACTGCAATTCACAGAATGTCAACTGGAATGCATTTCTGAATGGACGACCTGATCGTCCGTTCGATGGCAACAAGTTCATAAACTGGCGGCTGTTCTGGGAATTTTCCGGAGGCAACGTTACCGAAAATATGGTCCACCAGATTGCCTGGATCATGTCGGCTCTGGATCTGCCGCTGCCGAGTGCGGCTTACATGTCCGGCGGAGTCTTCTCCGAGAAAGATGGTCGTGAGGTGCCGGATACGATTGCGGTCACGCTCGATTTTCCGAACGAAGTTGTGGTGACCTGGCAATCGACTTTCAGCAACAGCCGTTACGGGTTGGGTGAGCGCCTGCTGGGCAGTGATGGCACCATCGAGCATGTGGCCGGTGCGACCGAGATGGTGACCGGGCATTCAGAGGAAGTCACTCGTTATTTTCCAGAGAAAATCAACCGGCCAAACGGAGCGCCTCTTGTGTCCGAAAGCAAAGACCAGAATCACATGGCGAACTGGATTGATTGCATCCGCAGCCGTAAGACGCCGAACGCTCCCGTCGAGATCGGATATCGATCAGCGATCGCCGCGCATATGGCAAACCTCGCCTATCGCCGGAGAGAGCGAGTAATGTTGGAGACAGCGAAGACGCTAGTCCCCTGAGTTGTATTATACGAGCCCAGTTCCCGAAATCTTGAAGGCAACAGCATGGTCCGAGGGCTTCTGTTCGGGTAATTGGATCTCAAGCCCCTTTTCTTTACGAGTCCACTGAAGCTTGCCTGGGAATCCAAGTAATTCAACATTCTCGATTTTGCCTGGCGCTAACTTATTGCCTTCGCCGAGAGGCGCGATTGTCGCCACCTTCTCCGGCCATCCCATCACAAATGCATAGAGGTTTTGCCCCTTGGTGGTGAAACGGACATCATCGGCGGTCAGCGGCTTCCTTTTATCTTCGTTAAACATTGCATCCTGTGCGGAGCTTAAGGGAGCGCTCGTCTGACCTGATATCTTCCACGGGCGGGTTGCAAATATTGCTTCGCCATTGACCTGTGTCCAGTCCGTGATCGCGCCCAGAATGTTGAGTTCGCGGTCATCGAGCATGCCGTTGTTAGGCAGCGGGAAATTCAGCATCAGATTCCCGTTCTTGCTCACGATATCGACCAGCATGTCGATGATAGTCTTTGGCTTTTTGTATTCGATATCACGCTTGTAATGCCAGTTGCCGACGCAGGTGTCCGTTTGCCACGGATCGGGCCAGATTTCGTCGAGCACGCCGCGTTCACGGTCGAGAAGGCAGGTTCCGATCTTGCAATCTTCCGGATGCTTGCTGGTATAAACCGCTTCCACTTGGCCGCGATGCTTCTGCGCACTCTGGTTGTAGAGGTGCGAGACGGCTTCGAGGCCATAGCGCTCGAATTGAATCCCACCGTCGCTGTAAACGTAATCGGGTTCGTACTGATCGATCAGATCTTTGACTCGCAAGAGCCAGTGCTCTTTCCACGATTCAGGAATCCAGCTTTCATCCCACTCCAGCTTTACCGGAGGAATTCCTTTCAGCTCGGAATAGTCGTGATACAGGTCAGCGAATTTCGGGTCTGTGCCGTCGTATGGAACACCTGCATTGGGACCGTCTTTATCGGAATAGTGACTGGTAGAAAACCATTTGTAGCTGATCCATAAATGATCGCTGACGCCGAACCGCAAGCCATGCTTCAAAGCTGCCTGACGAAAAAGGCCGACCACGTCCTTCTTCGGGCCCATATTTACTGCGTTCCAGCGATTGTGCTTCGAATTCCACATATCGAAATTGTCATGGTGAACACCCATGCTGACGAAATACTTTGCCCCGGCTTTTTTATATAGCGAAAGAAGATAATCAGGATCAAACTTATCTCCCTTCCAGGTTTGAATCACATCTTTGAAGCCGAATTTCGAGGGATGTCCATAATGCTTGACGTGGTATTCGTACTGCTCGTGGCCCTGAATGTACATCTGGCGGGCATACCAATCCCCAGCTTCTGCCGCCGATTGCGGCCCCCAATGCGCCCAAATGCCAAACTTTGCATCGCGGAACCATTCAGGAACACGATACGTGGCGAGCGACTCGCGCGTGGGCTGGAAAGGGCTCGAGTGGGCGCTGCTGCTTACACCAAACACCCGGGTCGATATCGCCGCGGGTAGCGCGCCGGCGAGAATTGCGAGGGCTTTGCGTCTCGTTACGGACAAGGCTTTCTCCTTAAATCAGCTTCCTTAATCACGTCCTGATTCAGGTTGCTGAAATCAGATGACCAAGTCTAGGTCTCCCCGCACGATTTGAAAAGATCGTGAATGCAGGTAATAAAAAGTTTGAATTTGACTTTCCAAGTTCCAGCCCACAAAATCCACCACAAGTTGTGATTGTGCCGTTCGCGCTCTTTCCCCGTCGCAAAGAGCTTAATTCAGGCACCTGGCGGTGCCGACTAGCCGAGAAGTAGATACACGAATGCTGCAGGGAGATACCCGCAGGCTGTCGCCTTGTGGTGTGCCGATGTGTCGCACTCGTGTTTCTGTTCGGCCTGATGAAGGCGTCCGATTCCCATTCTGGAGCATGGCGATGATAGACAAATTAACTCTTCTTGAGTTGCTGATGGCTGGCTTCTTCGGCGTTGCATGCATTCGCGCCCAGACACCATTAGTAGCGGGAGAGAAGCCGACTCTGGGAACCTTTTCCCGACTTTCACTGGCTCATGAAAGACTACAGCGCTCGCCCTGGCAGTGGTTATCAATGGTGCTGTTCATGCTGGTGCTCCAACTTCAAGATCGATTGTCACCAGGAGTGGATCATGGTTGCGCTCGTCTTTTTGATTTTTCTTGTCTTTCCTGTCCGCGAATTTTCGAAATTGCAAGCTAAAGTGTCGCGACTCTAGAGGAAACGTAACTCGCATAAAAAAATCAACTTGGAATAAGGAGAGTAAAAGAATGACCGCAAAGACGAGGCCGGCGAGAGGACTATCGCTTTCGCAGAAGTTTTCACGATTGTGTACTCGGATGAAAAATCCGGAATGGCGACGGTATGGAGCCACCCTATTCGCCGGCAAAATGCTTGGCGTCGGCTTGGTCCTCCTGATAATGGTCGTGGTTACTGGCCTCTTTTTCACGCATGTCTATGCGCAGAGCGGCACTCCTGAGGTGAAGGCGGCGGACATAGTGAATCCGGTGAATACCATGTGGACGCTGGTTGCTGCGTTCCTAGTGTTCGGGATGCAGGTCGGCTTCACCATGCTTGAGGCTGGCTTTTGCCGCTCGCGCGAAACCGTGAACGTTCTTGTGGAGTGCGTGGTTGACACTTGCCTTTGCGGCCTTTTGTTCTATGCCATCGGCTTCGCATTCATGTTCAGCCATGGGAACGGATTCATTGGTTATCACTGGTTCTTTCTGCAGGGCGCACCGGCGACCTACGAGAGCACCGGGGTGGCATTCCTGGCCGTGTGGATTTTCCAGTTCGCCTTTGCCGATACTTGCTCGACTATCACATCGGGGGCAATGATTGGCCGTACGGGTTTTGTGGGCGATCTTCTTTACAGCTTCTGCGTCACCGGTTTCATCTACCCAATCGTCGGACACTGGGCGTGGGGGCCGGACGGTTGGCTTGCTTTAATGGGCAGCGATGGTCACTTCTTCCCATCACTGGGCATAGGGTTCCATGACTTCGCCGGATCGACAGTGGTCCATACCATTGGCGGATTCATCGCGTTGGCCGGTGCTATCGTTCTTGGTCCGCGCTTGGGCCGCAAGTTCAAGCGCGACGGCGGCGGGCCTATGCTGCCGCACGATCTCACTATCGCGGTTAGCGGCGGATTAGTTCTTTGGTTCGGCTGGTATGGGTTCAATCCTGGCAGCACGCTCTCGGCAATGGATCTGGTAGGTATCGGCCGGGTAGCTGCCAATACCACCTTGGCTGCCTGCGCGGCCGGACTGAGCTCGATCCTTTACGGATATTTCAAAATGAAAACCTGGGACGCCAGCTACACCACTAACGGCTTTCTAGCTGGGCTGGTTGCGATTACTTGTCCTTGTTATTGGGTCAGCCCGACTGGAGCGGTTCTGTTAGGCGGTATCGCTGGTGTGTTGGTTATCGTGGCGGTTGACGCGCTTGAGTACCTTCGCATTGACGATCCCATCGGTGCAGTTCCGGTCCACGGTATCTGTGGCATCTGGGGAACACTGTCGTTGGGATTGTTTGCTTGCGGTCAGTACGGAGCCACCGGGCCACTGGGCGCGGACAACTCCGCCCCGCTCCGGGGTCTGTTTTACGGCGGCGGATTGCAGGTACTGAAAGCCCAATTAATCGGCAGCGCTTGCGTCACCATCGCGACGTTTGCCGTCGCCATGGTGGTTATGAAAGCAGTCAATGCAATAGGTATGCTACGTTTACCGGCAGAAATGGAAACCTACGGCATGGATCTCCACGAGCATGGAATCTCGGCATATCCAGAGTACGTCATCTCGGCAATTGGCGCGCCAGCGGGCATGGCGCAAGAATTGCCGACGCCGCAGACGGCAAAGGCCTCTGTAGCAGTGAGTTCTCTTACTCGAGCCGTAAGTTAACGGCGCCATGTGTTGGGAAATGGAGGCAGACGAGTCTGCCTCCGTTAAACCTGAGACCAGACCTATTGAGGAGCCATAATGACTAAAGTCGAAGCAATAATTCAGCCCAACCGATTCGATGCTGTAAAGCAAGCCCTGATCGACATCGGAGTAGAGGGTATGACGGTTTCGGAGGTACGCGGACATGGCAGGCAAAAAGGGCATAAGGAAAGCTACCGAGGCGGCGAGTACAGCGTCGACCTCCTGCCCAAAGTGAAGCTGGAAGTTGTGTTGCAAGACAACGTTGTGGATTCAGCCGTGAACGCCATTTTGAACACCGCATCGAGCGGGAAAATTGGTGACGGAAAGATTTTCCTCTATAAAGTGGAGGAAGCGATCCGAATCAGAAATCAAGAGCGTGGGGCAGCTGCCGTTTGATTTTTGTCATACGGGTCGGCCAACACCTAGCGACCACCGGGCGGCGAGCGCAGAAAACTTCTGCGGCTCGCCGCTTTTGCTTTTGGCGTAATCGCGATACGTGGTCGCACCGACTTTATTGATAAAACCCACTGAGCCTGCTTGCGCAAACAAGCGACCACCATCGCGGAACTGAACGTGGCGGCTACGGGACTCCCTGGCGGTCATTCATGAGACCATTGCGCAGCCTCTGGACACCCTGCGATCGCGAAGATGGCTGCGCTCCACTCTGTCTAGAGGGTGCAGCTGCTATTTGTTTTATGTGGTATTCGCGGACAAAATGTAGCGATGGTCTGCGGTTACCGGATGAGTCTCAGGAAGCACCCAGGGACAGATCGCCTCACAATGACCTGCTATTCCGTCCCCAAGTGCTGCTCGCTCGCTAGCACCGCTAACTCTAAGCGGCTGGAAACCCCCAGCTTCCCGTAGATATTGCTCAGGTGGCGCTTAACCGTTTCTTCACTGATGGCCAGTTTGCTGGCGATTTCCCGATTGCTGTTTCCCTCTTTGATCGCCGAAATAATTTCGACTTCGCGCGTTGTGAGTCCGAAGCCGGAGGTCGAGGGTTGGCCCGTCCGCGCCCATGCGGTTACTTGCTCGCTTCCGACCCAGAGCTGTCCTTCGCAGACTGCGCGAATGCTTTTCAGTAGCAGTTCAGGAGGTGAGGCCTTCAGGACAATGCCACGCGCACCAAGTTGGAGCGCACTGGTCACCGCGAACGGTTGGATCGCTGCGGTCAGCAGGATGGTGCGCACTGCAACTTCCTGATGTCCCAACTCACGCAGCACCTCCATGCCGGGCACTCGCGGCATGGCAAGATCGAGCAGCAGGACATCCGGTTTGAGTTCGGACGCGAGGGCAATTGCTTCCTTGCCATCAGACGCTTCGGCGAGGACATGAAAATCATCCTGGGTGGCAAGCAGGCGCTTCAGTCCGTCGCGAAAGATTGCGTGGTCGTCGGCGATGACTATTCGAATTGGTTTCGTTTCCATGTTTAAGCGATAGTGGATGTCAAGCGATGCTGGCTCGAGCGTAGTCCGGTATTTTTATCTCGAGCCGCGCACCTTGGCCAGCTTTTGAAATGATCGTAAGGTCTCCGTTGATCGCTCGCACACGCTGCTTAATCACCAGCGGTCCTCTGCGAGCGTCTTCCAGTTCGGCATGTGAGAAGCGTCCGCTGAACTCGAATCCGCGGCCATCATCTTCGATGGTGAGCATCCACCCGCCACGCTGCCGCGCCAGTCGAATCAGCACATTTTGCGCGCCGCTGTGACGCCGCACATTTGCTAGTGCCTCCCGCAGAATGCCCGCCAGCTCCCGGCAGACTGGTGGAGGCAGACTAACATCGGCAACGTCGCAGACAAACTGTGCGCCGATGCCGGTGTCCTGCCGATAACGCGTAACCATGCCGGCCAGGAAGTCGACCAAGTGCCGCGGATCGAAATCGAGAGGCTCGAGTTGTTGAATCAAGTTGCGCACGTTGGCAGCTTCGTTCTGCACCAATTGCTGTATCTCGATCAGTTCCTGCTCGCGGTCTGGGGATGAAATAGCCGAGCGCGTACGTAATGCATAGAGCCGGAACGCAATGGCATGCAACGATTGCACCACTCCATCGTGCAATTCGCGGGCCACTCGCGCACGTTCGACCGCGGCTGCGCGCGACCGCAAACGCCGCAGCAGATAGACGTTGTACACGGAAGGCGCGACCAGATTTGCCAGGTCCTGCATGAACCGCAACTGAGTTTCCGAGCGCCCACCGCGGCTGGGCTCAAAAAGTAAGATGCGGGCTGACACGTCAGGCGCCGCAGCGATCGCAGATACCAATAACAGCTCAAACGGATGCTGGTCCACGAACCTCGCCGCAAGGTAGGCCTGCTGGTCGCGCGTTCTAGTGCCGTTCTTATCTAACGTGATCGAGCTGGCAGTGTTGCCATTCCGCCAGACTGCGCCGGCTGCATCCCCTCCCATAACGCAGAGGTACGACTGCTCCTCAGATTCATCGAGCTGCCGCCACGTAAAGACAATGCTTCCGGTCTTCAGCTCTTCAGCGCGCCAGAGCATGACGCGATCGGCGTCCGACTCGCGAGTGATCACCAGAAGCTCGCGGCCGCCAAAGAGCTGCAAAACTTCTTGCAGCACGGTTTGCACCGTGCCCTTTAGTCCCACTTCGATGCGAACTTTCGCCGAGATCTGCGAAATGCTGAGCGCCTCAGCAGCGCGGCGTTTCTCAGACTCGGCCACGTAGCCGATCAAGAACGCGAAGATGACGAGATACAGCGCGCGCATGATGAAATGCATGACGTCCACATGCTGACCGATCATTTGTCCCAACGGTGTGCGCTCGATGGCGACCGCGTCCGCGGCCATGGTGAGGACTACAGCAACCGTTGTGATCGACGTTTCGCGCATGCCCCAGCGGAAGGCAGCTGCGAGCAACGCAAAAATGAAGTAAAGAAAAAATGCGCTGCCTGGGCCTCCGGCAAACAAGCTGATGACCGCCGGCCACAGAATGTCGGTGGCATGGGCAAGGACCGAAAAGCGCGCGGAGATCGAGTTGCGAAGATGGACTACCAAGAGCAACCAGACGGAGGTAGCCAGGTAGAAGATCAGCATCGCCAGAATGAGTCCGTTGTATGGGAACAGCTCGTGGGGATCGAACCAGACCAGGAGAATGGAGCTGAACGCCAGCACCACGCGCACGGCGGCCAGCACGCGCTCAGTGTCAATCAGCCCGCGAGCGCTGCGGGGCAACGCCAGCCTGCGACTTGCAAGGTCGAGTACTGAAGGCACAGGCCGCATTGGGGAGGATTATAGCGTGAAGAATTGAATCATTGAATTATTTAGCAATTGAATCATTGAATCATCGGAGGATTGAATCATTAAAGCCCATCGCTCACTTGGGGTTGATGCGCCAGGTTCGGAAGTCAATGATTCAATCCCCCGATGATTCAATAGCCGAGGATTCAATTCCTCACCAGCTACAACGAAAGTTGTAGACGAGCTACAACTTTTGCGGAATTGACCGCACGCATCTTGTGCCGTACGTTTGAATTTCGCGCTGGCGCCGGGCGCGAAGTAAGCGCCATTGCGGAATGCAAGACGCTCCGTCGCGCACCTCCTTCGTTTCTTCGTTTGGGCTGGCCTACGGTCTCCGGGTCCAGCCCATTTTTCTTCTAGACAACCATTCTTTTCATGTGAATACAACTAAAGTTGCACACAAATTGCAACTTTCTGGGAATTGACTGCGAACGAGGAAGAACTTACCTTTCAAGTTCGCGTTGTTGGCTCGTACGACCAGCCATCCACGAAAAACCAGTCTTCAAGCGGTCAGACGCCACTCTGACCGAGGAGCGTGCAATTTATTCGTCAAAGCCCTCCCCGCTGCGTGTCACTTCGTCTCCCTCAGCGGGGCTCGGGGCGCAAACCAAGATATCTGATCACCGCAGAGTTACCAAGGCCAGCCTTGGAACTTTGCAGGTTACGCAACGCCCGAGGTGGAACTCGTCTATGAACTGGCTTCAAGGAGACATGAATCCAGCCACAGGCGACATCGCATACCCAATTTCTGAGGAGCAAAAACTATGATTATTAGAACAGGATGTTGTAAGAAGCTTCCCTTTATTTTCGCGCTGCTCGCGGTGGCCGTTCTGGCCGCGACAGCATCAGCCCAAACTTGTTTGAAAGATGAGTACGGCAAAAACGTGCGTGAGAATATCGGGTTGTACTTCCAAACGAACGGGGGGGCAAACGCGCTGACCGGAACCTGTTCGGACAACATTATCGCGCCGCACCACAGCTCATCCAATCCGGCCGATACGGTGACCTTGGGGAGCAGCGATTACTTTGAGAACACTTCCGTAGATCAAGCGGGAGACACCTGCGGCGACATCACCACCGCCCATAATAACCAGGTTGTTACAGTCGAGGTTGACAATGCGAAGTGCGTAGCGGGTGCTAACGGCCTGTTGGCCCTGCCGAACTGTACTACTTGGCAGCAGCCTGGCGGAACCATTTTATGCAAAACCCCATCGCCGAATTACCCGTGGGTCCCCGCCGCCGTACCGGGATCTCCGTCCAAGTGTAATTGCGACAATGGGTTCACTGTGCCGATCCAGGTTCAGTCGCCGACTGTTTCGGTGACGAAGGCTTGCACCACCAACAATACCCAGGGTACGACCAACACGACGTGCGACGCCGGCGAAGACGGTGGCTCGGTAACCTACACTGTCTCAATAACTAACAGCTCAAGTTTTGGTGACATTGTCGTGGACCAAATCTGTGACAATGTCTATGGCACTGTCTTCAGAGCTGGCTCTCCGTTTAACGGCCCCGTTTGCCCAACCGCTGGCAGCATACCTGTTGCGAACACGACCTGTGGGGCGCTGGACATTCCGGCGGGTAATGTGACCGGTAATCCCGGAACGTGTACTTTCACGGTAACCCAGGGTGAGAACTCGACAGTGAAGAACATCGTGAGCGTAACTGGCCATGGAAGTTCGGCCGGCACGTTCGGTCCGCAGAACTCTAACCAGGTCACGGTTACGTCCACTGACGCACCGAGCACGGCGACAACAACCAAGAGCTACGTTAGCACCACGAACATCTGCGCGACCGTCAGATACGGCGTGGATGTGAAGAACACAAGTGGAGCAGACGAGACTCTAACCCTGTCGGCGTTAAGCGACGATGGATTCGGGGACATCACCACAGTCCACAGTAATGTTCTCGGAACGACGTGCGGTGTCGCGACTGGTGCAGGGACGCTTTCAGGAACTGGAGCGGGCGTGTTGCCGACAACGATAGCTGTGGGTGGCACCTATAGCTGCCAGTTCGACGCGACGTTCTGCGCCGCGCCTGGGCCACTTACAGGTACCACTTGTACCCCTACCACTGGCATTCAACACACGAACAAGGTGACACCCACACTGGACGGTGACGAAGGCGGCGAAACCATAACCGATACCATCGGATCGCTCACAGTGACGGAATGTGTCTCCACGCAGTAGCTTATTAAGTAGGCTGGAGTCGCGCTAAATGGGCGGCCCGGTATGAATGGCTGTTGATTTCAAGGCCGGCCGAATTTGGTCGGCCTGTTTCTTTTCCGAACTGTCTCTGTTCCGAACTCGCGCAGACGTTGGGGTACGCCCAGAAAGCAGTGCAGCTCCGGGCCGGCCTTTTTCCTAAGCGCGGCTGCTTTCGGTCCATGGTCTTATTTTCGGCCCCTAGCAATCGCGCGGCTCTTTTGCGGGAGCTGGCGCTGCGGCTGCGGCTCGATTCGAGAAGAGTTGCTGCGTTTACTTTGGGTGAAGTGTCTGAGATCCATGAGAGCTTGGGACACCTCAGTTGCTTGGCGATGACCGCGCGCCGCCCGAGTCTATACAGGGAAATCTGTACTTCCTTACCGAGAACCTGTGAATAAGATGTTGAAACTGTGGAACTTGGATGTGCTTACGGTATTCTGGCGACGATTGCGTTGTGACCTGCTCGCAAGTCGCGCCCATAAGATAGGGCGACTCCAAAGCCGAAGACCTGGACTTTCGCTTCAATACCTGCATCCCAAAGCCACTTGTGCGATCCGAGCGCTGCGTTCGGATCGGTGATCTTACCGATGTCTAGAAAGGGGCCAACCTTTACTTTTAAATTGAAGCGAGTGAGCGGCGAAATGCTCCTTATTGCGTCCCAGTTCGAAAGGAAATAATTGCGACCGAGCGGCGCGCTTCCTTTCTGCCCATCACGCGTCGCGATGTGGGCGCGCATGAGCAGAGTGGTGTCGCCGAGAACTCCCAGCGTGAAGAGTTCGTCAAAAGGAAGATCACCAACGGTTTTGCCGAGCCTAATTGTGTGCTGCAGTTCGTACTTGTCCCCCGTGGGTTGAGGGAACCAGTTCAGGCCAATGGTGCCGGTGAACGTCGCAAAGTTGTTTCCGCGTCCGGCCCAGAGCTTTGCGACATCTGCCCGCGCGCCAGACTCGATCGTGAACCTTCGCTCTGGGTAACGCAGGAGCGTCACCTGCAAAGCAACAGCCTGCTTCAATTGATTGCCAGCGATCAGCAACTGCGGTGTGAGAAAGTTTCCTGCGAGCACATTGTTATAAGAACGATGAGAAAATTCAGTTGCTTCAGACCAGGACCACTTTCCGTTTACTACATCGATGAAATCCGCGCTGACTGCCTCCCGCTTCAGATTCAGCGCTGCCAGTAAGGGCGCGGGGCCCGTGAATGTTCTGCGAATCCCCCAGTTTTCGTTGCGAAGGTCGGTGCCAGCTTGTAAATGCCATTTCGGTTGCCCGGCAACCGGAGTGTCTATTTCGGCAGCGATTCGGCGCTTTTGAGCGTCCCAGCGGTAGCGCGAGTGGAAGTTTATTGCCTTGCGGCCAATGTTGAAATAATTGAATTTGACGGTCTGCGCTGGAGTTGAACCAAGAATGAGCAGCAGACACTCCCATTGGTTCTGGCCACAACCGTTGCGTTCGGAATTTCCAAAAACGAGATTGAAATTTCCTGCTGGCTGCGCTTCCAGTTCGAAATTGGAGACCCCGAAAACCCCCAACTGTCGGATACGTAACTCTGATGTCAGCAGATCAGGAAGGCTCAATATGCTTGCGGGCGAAAAGACGAAGGCGCGGTCGAGCAACACCGGGTTAATCCGCGGAGGCGGACGATAGAGAACGGACTCAATTCTGGGCTTGCCGGGCCGGTTCCAATATTTGAGAGCAGCGTCGCGATTTCCTTGAAGGAAGAAGATCGTGGCCCGGAAATCGTTGGTGTAATTATCGTCCGGATTAATTCGCAGAGAACGTTGTAGCCACGCCTGAGCCTCAGTGTAGCGGACCTGTTTGAAAGCTACTCCGGCGAGTTCGGTGGGAAAACGCGGGTCGGCAGGCCAAGTGCGATAACCAGATTCGAACGCAGCGTGTGCATCGTCCCACCGCTCAAGGTGAGCCAGTGCCGATCCGTAATAGAAATAGAAGTCGCTCGGATCTCCGGCGTGCGGCGGACGCTTTGCGATTTCCTGCCACTGCTCATTTTTGAAAAGCTGCTCGATTCCCGTGAGTTCGGAATCGGCGGAGTTCTCTGCAATAGCAGTATTAATGCAAAGTAACAGGAAACACAGCAGCGAGATTAGTGAGTGTCTGATCGTGGGAGGGCCAGGAGCGTCCAATTTCCAGCAGCTTGCCATTCCTTCTCGAAAGCGCGGGAGTCGATCTTGAGCAGCTTGCGTTGCGCCGGGTCATTCACAAACAGGACATGCTCTATACGATCAACTCCGGCGACAACAACGTAATGCAACAAACGTCCGGAAGAAGGTTGGAGGGCGACGATCAAAGGACGGCCTTCCTCAATATGGTGTTGCAATAGGTCTTCATCGCCGCGAAACACATACGTCTGAAAGCCCTGCTGGTCGAGGTAGCTCTTAAGGTCCGATGCGTAGATTCCATGGGCCTGGCTGTGAAACAGAGTCTCTTGAATGTGCTCGACGTCAGAGCCTGCGACGTCCTGCTTGCCCCGGCGCATCTGCCAGTACTTCATCACCATTGCGACGCTGGCCGCGCCGCAGCCTTCCCGTGGCTGCTGGATAAAAGGAACGTCAATCCATAGACTGCCTTGCTGTGGCCACGCGGCCGCACAAAGGCATAGGGCAAGAACCGCCGTCTTTGCGATAGAGCGCACGTGTTAGCTGGCGATCACGATAATCAGGATGAGCACAACTACGCCGAGGATGATCAGGGCTATATCCCGAGTGCTCAAGACTCCGGCAGCGAAATCGTGCTGTGCTTTGTCGGCGCGGGCGGCGAGTTGAGCAAGCTCGTCGTCACTCAAATTCGGGACTGCAGCTTTGATTTGGCCTGAGTTAATGTGCGCCTTCTGCATCGTCTGTTCGGCTGTCGGGCTGGACACGAAAGAGCGGACTTTTTCGATATTCTGCTGCCGGGTCTGCGTTACTGCTGCAGCCTGCCGCTGCAGGTCAGCGGGAGAAACAACGTGACCAGTCTGGGCGATGAGGCCTGACGGTACGACTACAACAATCGCCAGAACACAAACAGAAAACCTGCGTATCCACTTGCTACTTACAAACGACATTTTGGGTGCTCCTTGCTGAATGGGGGAAAGTAGGTCAGCCGATTCGATGCGCTATGGTGATTTCCGGGTTGACCTCGCTGAGGAAATTGTTCCTATTGAGTAATCAGAGTTGCTCAACTTTGCTCTGAAGTTGAACAGCAATGGCCTGCGGCTCCATGTCAACGGGAAATCGGACCGGCGGACCGATTTTGACTGTGATCTGATATGGCCGGGCTGTCCTTCTGCCGGCTTGTTTTAGCTCGAACAGTCCATCGATCCGTATCGGAATCACGGGGATGCCCAGGTTCTTTACCAGCAGTCCGATGCCTGCACGAAATGGGCGAATTTTGCCGTGGGTAGTGTGATGACCTTCCGGAAAGACCAACACACTGTAACCACGGTCCACGGATTCTCCTGCGAAAGCGAAGCTGTCGCGGAAACCGGCTTCGCGAGGAAGTGGGAAGAGATTCAGGAGAGAGACGCCGAGGAACCATTCAATCCGATCAAAGATTCGGAGAAGAACATTTCTGTCTTCCGGAGCAGTGCGCAAGGCTTCGAGAGCCTCGCCACCGGCAGCAGTCGCCAGCTTGTGACGAAAGCGCGCAGGCAGGGCAGTCAGGATGAAGCCGACGTCCACGTCTCCGATATGGTTGCAAATTACCAGAGCTGGGCCGTTTAGATCCCGAAGGTTTTCCCGGCCTTCAATGCGTGGCCAGCCGAGCAGAAATACCACAGGACGTAATAAAAGGTAGTGGACGATGAAGCGCACCCATGTCGTCGGCCAGCGCTGGACCCAGGCCGGATAGTGATAGACCACTCGATGCGCGGTCTCTCCCCGCAGCATGCGTTCCAGGTCGCCGACCGTGTTCACGGCGGAAAAGCGGGTTTCGCTCAGATCAATTTGATAGCGGTCTTCTAATGCGCTCAACAATTCCACGCGATCAAGCGAGCTCAGGTTAAGGTCCGAGTCAAGATGCGCGTCTGACGGATGGTTTTTTGTCGAACGTTTGGTGATACGGGAAATCAGATCGGACAAGGGACTACTGCCCGATGAGGCTTCTTTCCCATCTCCGCCGACCATCTTTTGAGCGCCTTCGGCAATTTCGGCTCGGCGTGGCTTTTGCGTGGAGGTACGCGGGAAGTCTTCCTCCGGCCACACGATCCAACGACGGATTTGTTGGTATTCGGCAAGGCTGCGGTTCGCATTCTCGACAATGTGTACCGGATTGACTGAGCGGTCCTTCGGAATGAGAACTGCACAAGGTTCTGCATTGCCGTTCATTGCGTGCGGCACAACGACAGTGTCTTTTATTTCAGGTTGTAGCTTGAGCGCTCTCTCCAGATCTTCTGGGTAAACGTTCATTCCTGCCGGGGTGACAATGACATCCTTCTTCCTGCCTTTGAAGAAGAGATTGCCTTCGGAATCGAGTTCGCCGATGTCGCCGGTGTGATACCAGCCTTCCTCGGTCGCGGCGGAACGGAACTCTCCCCCACTCCAGTAGCCGGATGCGACACCACTGCCGCGCACCAGAATCTCTCCGTCCGCGGCCAGTTTTACCTCGCGGCCGGCCAGAACTTTGCCGATTGACCCTTTGCCTGTTTTGAAAGGGTGGTTGACGCTGATGAGCGAGGTGGTTTCGGTCAGGCCATAGCCCTGAATGACGGCGAAGCCGAGGCGGCGCCAGAACTCTTCGGTATCGCGATCGAGGGCTGCGCCTCCGGAGATGAAGGCCCAGAACTTCCATCCCAATTGGCGGTGGATACTTCGGAAAACCCACCATCGCCGCAGGAAGTGCTTGCCTTCGGTGGCTTCGTATAGCTTCCGAAAATTGTCGAGTTTTCCGGTGTCTTCCAGATCGCGCTCAATCTTCTCCTTCAACGATTGCAGAATTCGCGGAACTGCAACGAGAACGGAAATACGCTCGCGCCGGACTGTGTTGATGACTTCAGCTGGCTTGAGTGTCTCCTGAAAGAAGACTGTGCCTCGCAGGAGGGGCGGCAGATAGATTCCCAGGAATTGTCCGAAGACGTGGCTGAGCGGAAGCAGGTTGAGGAAGCGAATCGGATGTACAAAGTGCTCGAATTTCAAGTAAGAGCGGATCTGCTGTTCCAACGGCGCGACATTCGCCAGCACATTGCTGTGGGTGATAACGACACCCTTTGGCTCGGCAGTGGTGCCCGACGTAAAGACGATTTCGAGGGCATCTTCGGGGCTGATACTCTCCGGCGCCAATGCTGCCGGCGGGCGGGACTCCAGAAGGCCGAGTAGTTCTTCAAGAAAGATCGTGGGGAGTGTGGGTTGTGCGTGGTCGCGAGAGCAGATTAGAAGACGAGCGTTTACCTGATGAAAAACCCTGAGTGCAAAATCCGCCGAGGCAACGTGGTCCATGGGAACCGCTATTACGCCGCGCTTCGCGCATCCCAAGAAAACAGCCACCCAGGCGGCGGAGTTCGGTCCCCAGATGACGACGCGATCGCCTTTGCGAATTTGGCGCGCATTGAGCTCGCGGGCAAATCGGAACGCGAGTTGAGCGATTTCGTGATATTTCCAACGAACAATTCGATAGCCATTGCGCTCGGCGTATGCCTGTTCCTGAGCGAGGCGCTCAAAGTCGGACAGATAATCAGCGACGCTGGTTCGTCCCACGATGTAAGCGTAAATCATTTAGCTGATTGAGTTAACGAAGTGGAGAGAAGCTGCCCTAATCGCACTTGCGCGGCCATTGCTCTTTGGCCTAAAATCCCGCCGTTACTCTGGCCGACGGATTCGTTCGCGGGTTTTCCCCGCGCGGAGGGATCGTCGATGAGTTTTGTGGCATGGAAAATTCTGCGGAGACTCCCGAAGCCGGTGTTGTTAGTGGGCCTGATTTTGGTGCTGGCCACGGCAGCGCGAGCCTAGAGCTTCAGTACCGCGCACTGTACAATCCAGTCCAACCCATGAACGGAACTGCCCTGTTCTGTTTGAGTGTTCTGACAGCCGTGGTCGCTCCACTAAGCGGGAGCTGCCAGATTACAAATCCTGTCGGCGTGCGAGTGGAGGTCTCAACTAGCAAAAGGATCTACTCACGGGGGGAGGCAGTTAAGTTCCGCGCTGTGCTTATTAACAATGGGAAATCAACTTTTTATGTCTCGAAATCGTTCTCTTACGCTTCGAGTGATATGAACGGTAAAGAAACTCCTGGATTCTAGCTAAGAGTCCGGCAGATCAGCGGGATGGCGAAGCGGCTGCCTGGATGTGCGATGGCGGGTGATTTCTTAAATCCTCCGGACAGTCGATCTTGGGAACAGATTTTTAAGGAAGACTTCCTTCGACTTCCTCCCGGCGCGTTAGTCGGCATCGAGGACGATCTGACCAAATCTCCCCCGATCGGATGCGTCCAGCCGTACCAGAGCGTGGGTAAATATGAAGTAGTGGTTGTCTATTCCACAAAAGATCGAGATAAGGAGAAATTTGGACCTATGCTGCAAGGGGAGAGGCTCTTGGATGGTCGGTACGAGTCAACTCCCTCTACATTTGCGATCCACTGAGATGCAGACCTCTTCGCGGGCGAGGGCGCCCGCGCCACCGTAGCAATCACAACCCACTCGTACACTCCCTTCCGGTAACCCTTAGTAACCATACGATTCGGGCTGACCAGCCGTAGAATGACCATGTCCGAACGGCCATCCCATGATTGCTGAAGGTATAGCCGCCAGGATGGTCATTCGTTCTGCCGGTAAATCCGGAAGAAGCACGGAGCTGGAGTCCGCAATCTTATGGCGTTTGGTTTCGGTTTCAACAAGCAGAAGGTTTTGAGTGCTGCGGAGAAGTGCGTCCAGCAGGGGAAGTTACAGAACGCCATCTCTGAGTACGAGAAAGTCCTCAAGGCTGATCCCAAAGACCTGACCGTGATGAACACGGTCGGCGATCTCTACTCGCGTCTCGGCGAGCAGGATAAAGCAGCGGACTGCTTCAAGAGCGTTGGCGACGCCTATGCCGCACAAGGTTTCACGGTGAAGGCAATTGCCATGTACAAGAAGCTCAGCAAGCTCAAGGCGTCGATGGAATGCGTGCTGCGACTGGCGGAACTCTACACGCAGCAGGGCTTGTTCAACGATGCTCGCGCGCAATATTTGCAGGTCGCAGAAGAGTTTCTGAAGTCGGGGCAGCTTGACCAGGCAGTCAGGATTTTCCAGAAGACGCTGGAGATGGACCCAGATAACGTTCCCATGCGCACCAAGCTCGCAGAAGTCTACGTACGCTTGGGCAAGAAAGAAGAAGCCTGGAAGATTCTCACAGCTGCAGCTGAAACACTAAGAGGCAAAGGACAGCTCGCGGCGGCAGACGAGATCTTGCAAAAGATGTTGAAGCTGGAGCCAGGAAACAGCTATGCCCTAGTTTTGCGCGGACGCTCGGCAGTCGAAGCAGGAGATTTTAAGGCTGCCATTGAATGCCTCAGCAAGGTTGCGGACCTCGACAGTAATCCTGACGGACTTCGGATTCTCTTTAACGCTTACTTGCGCAGCAAGCGGTTACAAGATGCAGCGACTTTGGCGGGCAAGCTTGCGAGTGTTCACGACGATAACTCCGCCATTGTCGAGTACAGCGATGCCCTCATAGGAGCCCAGCAGTTTCGGGACGCGTTGAAGGTGTACGAACAATATTCAGATCGGCTGTTGAAGAATGACCCGGAGAAATTCCTGGAAATTCTGCGCTCAGTCATCCGGCACGTGCAAGATGACACACAAGCGCTGGAGACGGTGCTTGGGCTGTTCCAGAAGGCCGGCGAGAACACGCACCAGACGGAAATTTATGAACTGCTGGCGCACGGATACGTTCAGTCGGGCGAGTTGGAAAAAGCGCGCGAATATTACTTAAAGCTCACGCAATTAGAGCCTGCGAACCAGATGCATGCCCGCAACTATCAGCAGGTACTGGAGAAGCAGGGTACATCGACTACTCAGCATTTGATCACGGCCGAAGAGGGCGCGGTACTGATTGAGGAGTTGGAAGCGACAGCGCCGTTCATCGATCAGCGCTATGACGATGAGGCTGCGTTGGCGGTGCGGGCTGCGCTTACTGATGCGGAACTTTTCATCTCATACAACATGGCCGCCAAGGCCCTGGCGCCGCTCATCGGCGCCTTGCCAACGGCGCCCCGCGATTTACGTTTGAATCAGAAACTCGCGGCCTTGCACACGCGCGCCGAAAGGTTCGCGGAGGCTGGTGTCTGCTGCCGCACGCTGGAGAGCATTTATCACGATGCGGGGCATGCGGAAGAAGCCTCGCGTTATGGAGAGCTGGCGTCCAAGTACGAGGAGCGCAGCGCGTCAGGTTCCACTGCGGGGTCCGTCCCGCACGGTGAGACATTAGCGGTCGGAGCGACAGCACCGCAATCGGACGCGACGTTGGAATTTGAGATTTCGGGTCCAGTTGCTGAATCTACGCATGAATCTGTGCCGGAAGTCCCTGCTCTCGACATGCCCGCTGTGGCGAAGGTCACGACTGCGCCATCGGGGTTGTTCTTCCATGGAGCGCCGCCGCAATCGCCTGTTACTGCTTCGAATGATGCATTGGACTTCCTGGTGCCAGCGCCAGCCGAAGCTGCGGCGGAACCTGTAGCTGAAATCGATCTTTCCTCGGAGTGGGAACAAGCTTTGCCGGGGGACAATCTGCCGGTGCAGCAAGAATCCGTACCAGAAATTACCAAGGAACAGTCCAAACCGGTTGAAGTCGCGATACCAGCGCTGGCGATACCGAATCTGGACGAATCCGTCGAGGAAGTGCGGTTCTATCTTGGGCAGGGAATGACAGAACAGGCCGAAGCCGTGCTCGGCAGATTGGAAGCACTCTTACCTGGTGCTCCTGAGTTGGCGGTGTTGAGGCTCGGAATTGAATCTGCGAAGCAGGTCACTCCGGCGGCTGAACCTGAGCCGGAAATCGCTGTTGCCCAACACCCAGCCACCGCAGATAAGGCCCATGACGCTCTTGCCAATGCCCAGCCATGGCCTAGCGAGCGTCCGGTGCTGCAAGAGATTGTTTCGGAGCTTGAAGCGTCCCTAGGGAGCGGTTTCCTTGGCGAAACGGAGAGCGCTCACGTGTCCGGCGATATCCCTGAAACTGTGAGTGCACACGCTCCAGCGGAATTTCGCTCTGGAACACTGGATGATTTTGTTTCAGACCTCGAAGCATCGCTGGGCACTGATTTCATTCCTCCGCACATTGATGCGGTTGCAGAAACCGCCACTGCCGCGCACGAGGAACCAGCGGCGCGGGCGGCGGCAGCAGCTGCCGCCGGGCCGTCTGCGCAAAGTCAGCCTGTTCCGCTCAGTCAACATCTGCCGGTACAACCGTTACCGGTGCAATCCTCACCGGCAGCAACGGCATTCGGGCCCACGGCTGGGGTTGATTTGTCTGAAATGTTTGGCGAGCTGAAACATGAGCTCGAAGAAGATGTTGCGAGTGCGGACGAAGATCCCGAGACGCATTACAACCTAGGGGTGGCATTCCGCGAGATGGGGCTGCTTGATGAAGCGATCGGCGAATTGCAAAAAGTTTGCCAAGCCGTAGATCGCGGTCACGCATTCCCGCAATTGATGCAGACTTATACCTGGCTCGCGCAATGTTTTCTGGACAAGGGAGTTCCAGAAGTTGCAATCCGCTGGTACGAAAAAGCGCTTACACTCCCGAGTATCGACCAGGAAACGCGCACCGCTCTGCACTATGAACTTGCATCGTCATTCGAGAGTGCCGGGAATAACCCCGCAGCGCTGAGTAATTTCCTCCAGGTCTACGGCAGCAACATTGATTACCGTGACGTGGGTGAGCGGATCAAGGCCCTCAGGACGTAAAATAGGGCGATGGGCCTTAATCGAGCGGCGGGTGGGTACAGGCCGCATTCCGGGAGAGCGGAGTGACCGCCGAACCGAACACGATACCACGCGTTACCACGTCGCGAGAACAGCCTGCTATGTCCGGCGACCCTTTTTCCGCTGAGTCGCTGCCACAGGCGAAGACCCGGAAACGCCAAACTCTGGACATCTGGCTTTGGCGCCTGCGCGCCTTGCTGCTTGTGACCTTGTGCGCAACCTTTGGTGTGCTTCTTCTCATCTTGCCGTGGACCCCAAAATGGACTGACAATCCACTGCTGTTGACTTCCCCAGACCTGCGACGGATTGTCTCCAGCGGATTTGTACGCGGACTCTCTAGCGGATTGGGTGTGCTGGATCTATGGCTGGGATTCTGGGAAGCCATTCATTATCATGAAAGCCCACGCTAGATTATGCCTCTTGTAAAGTCTCTTCCTGAACGGTGACAATTGCTAAAAAATGACGAAACGCCTCCCCTACACGGAAAAATCGCCCCACTGGCGTACGAAAATCCGCAATTCTTAAACAGTCCAGATGGCCGAATATTGCGAATTATGTCGGAGTATGCCGAACCGCTGGCGCGATTTCGCCGTGAGCAGATTCAGGACACGGTCGTCTTCTTTGGCTCGGCCCGTTTCCACAGCCTTGAGAACGCGAATAAGACGATGGAAGCGCTCGGTTCGAACGAGGGGGACGGCAAGCGCAAGCTGGCGCAAGCGGGAGTGGACATGGCGCGCTATTACGAAGACGCGCGCCGCATGGCGTTCCTGCTGAGCGAGTGGGCGGCGCAAATTCCAGCGAGGCGGCGCCGGTTCGTAGTCACGACCGGCGGCGGCCCGGGAATCATGGAAGCGGCCAATCGTGGAGCGCGGGAAGCTGGCTCGAAAACCATCGGGCTCAATATCCGGCTTCCGTTTGAGCAGTATCCGAACCCGTACATAACGCCGTCCCTGAATTTCGAATTTCACTATTTCTTCATGCGCAAGTTTTGGTTTGCGTACCTGGCTAAAGCCCTGGTCATCTTTCCTGGAGGATTTGGGACTCTTGATGAACTGTTCGAAATTTTGACCCTGGCGCAGACGCAGAAGCTGGCCAAGAAAATTTTGGTCGTGATTTACGGCCGGGAATACTGGGAGAGGCTAATCAATTTTCAAACGATGGTTGACGCAGGAGCCGTTTCCCCACAAGACCTGGAGCTGTTTACGATGGTCGACAGTCCGGAAGAAGGCTTCGAGTATTTGCGCGCCGGGCTGATTCAATATCATCTCGGACCCGAGCGTCCTAAGCACGTGGGCGAAGCCGTACCCGAGATTGCAAAAACGAATCCGTGAAGGCAATAAGCGTGGCTAGTGATTAGTGGTTAGTGGTCAGTTGAAATGGCGCAAACCTGCTCGGTTATTTCGCGGAGCCCAATTCTCGTGCTACGCATTCTGACTGAAGCATCGACCACTGACCGTCGAGTGCCTCACATCTGATGACTGACCACTAGCCACTGACCACTGACACTCTTGCTTCTTTACTACATTACCGATCGACTTCAGTTTCCCGGAAACGAGCATGACCAGCGCGAGCGTCTGCTCGACAAGATTGCCGAAGCGGCGCACAGCGGAGTTGATTTCATACAGTTGCGAGAGAGGGACCTGCAGTCGAGGGAGTTAGAGTTGCTGGCGCACGAGGCTGTACATCGAATCCGCGCAGTCAATGGACGGACTCGCCTGTTGATCAATTCACGAGCAGATATTGCGCTCGCGGCGGGAGCAGATGGAGTGCATTTGCGATCGAAGGACGTTTCACCAGAGGTGGTGCGAAAAATTTGGCGCGAGGCGCACGGACCGGGTGAACCCGTGATTGCAATTTCATGTCATTGCGATGCCGAGGTGGTTGCGGCTGAACAGGCGGGAGCGGATTTCGTCGTGTTTGGTCCAGTGTTCGAGAAGAAAGGTCCACCGGAAATTCGGTCTACAGGTCTGGATGCGCTAAGGGAAACCTGCAATCACAAAGTACCAGTACTGGCATTGGGGGGCGTTACCGCACAGAACGCAGCTTTGTGTGCCAGGGCAGGTGCTGCTGGCATTGCCGCAATCCGCTTGTTGCAAGCGGGGGAAATGCTTACGCAAATCGCGGCGCTTCGTGGGTAGTCGTCACTCTGGCGGCGAAGGTCAGCGGCGGGCAGAAAGCATTCCGAGGATTTCCTCGAGCCCGTGGCGAAGGCGCCTTAGATCCGCGACCGAGTGGGAAGGAAATGGGAGGGGCGCTTGGTTCTTCTCAACCTTTATGTCAGAGCGAAGTTGCTGTCGTGCGCCGGCAATCGTGAAGCCTTCGTCGTAAAGAAGCTGCTTTATCCGCAGCACAGCCTCAACGTCTTTGCGGCGGTACATGCGTTGTCCGGTACTGCTTTTGACCGGCTTGAGTTGCGGAAACTCCGATTCCCAGAAACGCAGAACGTAAGCGGGAAGGCGGCAAAGACTCGAAACCTCTCCGATCCGGAAATAGAGTTTCTCAGGAACAATGATTTCCGGCGTAGCTCTGGATTTCGATTTGGCGCGAGTACTCATGAATGACGAGGGGCTTCTTGGAAAAAACAGTGCTATGGCTTTCTAGCACGATCCGGGAGGGCGCGGCAAGACTTTCTCGCACAAAATAAAAAACCTCTCGAAACAGTTTTTCGTCGAGAGGCCTTGCAAAAAAAGTTTGCGAGATTGCTCTCGCGTTTTCTAGTGTTTCTTCTTTTTTGCTGCTTTTTTCTTTGCTGGCATCTATTCCTCCTGGACGATTTTTTCCTCGAACATCGTTACTCAGGGCCCATTTACTACAGAACGCCGCCAATATTTTGTACCAGCAGCATCTCTGACTCAAGATATTGCGGTGTATTAACGTCATTGTCAACAAAATTGTTGTGTTTTGAATGAGTTATTCCGAAGGTGCGTTTGAGAATGCCCATTCAAATGGCGACGCAACCGGGCCTTGACGCATCTTCTTCGGGTACCGCAAACGCAATCTGCGGGGCGGTGCTAGAATCGGGTGTTTTTGCGAAAGTGATGCGGATGGCGAAGACCATGCTGGCGGTAGTGAAGGCTAATCCCTCTCCGGGAGCAGAAGTTCGAGAGGTACAAGTCCCCGCGTTCGGCCGCACGGACGTTCTTGTCAAGGTAAAAGTGGCCTCCATCTGTGGTACCGATCTACACATTTATCAGTGGGACCGCTGGGCTCAAGGACGAATCCGTCCGCCGTTGATTCCTGGCCACGAATTTTGCGGCGAAGTTGTAGCTTGTGGGGACGAAGTCACCAGCGTGAAGGAGGGCGATTTTGTTTCTGCGGAAATGCACGTGGCTTGCGGCAAGTGCCTGCAATGCCGCACCGGCGAAGCACACATCTGTCAGAACGTAAAAATTATTGGCGTGGATGCGAACGGGGCATTCGCCGAATTTGTGGTGATTCCGGAATCGAACATCTGGAAGCTCGATCCGGAGATACCGCAGGAGTATGCATCGATTCTTGATCCGCTGGGGAACGCCGTTCACTCGGTGCTGGCAGGGGAGATCGCGGCAAAGACTGTGGCCATTACCGGTTGCGGGCCCATCGGGTTGTTCGCGATCGCTGTAGCGCGGGCGGTCGGTGCCGCGCGTGTATTCGCGATCGAAGTTAACGAGCACCGGCGCAGGATTGCTTTGCAAATGAAAGCCGATCTCGTGCTTGATCCTGAATCGCAAGATGTCCGGACAGCCGTTATGGAGGAGACCGGTGGGTTGGGCGTGGACGTCGTACTTGAAATGGCAGGACATCCGAAGGCAATCCGGACAGCTTTTGATATCGTGCGCCGTGGCGGAAGAATCTCGCTCCTGGGGCTGACATCAAAGCCTATCTCGCTGAATTTTTCCGAAGACATAATTTTCAAGGGCATTACGGTGCAGGGGATCAATGGCCGACGAATGTATCAGACCTGGTATCAAATGACTGCGCTGCTCAAAGCGGGTAAGCTGGATTTGCATCCGGTCATCACCGATAAGATCGCCATGAAAGATTTTTCGAATGCGATGGAGCGGTTGAAAACCGGGGAAGCAAGCAAGATTCTGGTTTATCCCAATGGGACTAGGTGACGACCGTACAGTCCATGTGTGACACGCATCAAGAATGCCATCGGTCAGGATCAGGTCTGAGCTGAAATTTTGCAAAGCCCGGAGGGCTGGAATTCGTTAGCCCAGCGCGTAGGTACTGGGTATGCAACAGCAAGTCTTCCGAGTCCCGGCAGGGACGCCATCGTGTCCCATTCATATTCCAACAATGTGGTCCACTGCGTCTCGGCACCCTGAGGGAAGTCGCTCCGCACGATATCAAATATGTGTTTGAATGGTGTCGCCCCAACTGGGCTCCCATTGCGTGCCGCTATGCCCAGCGCTCACGCTCTGGGCTAACGAATTGCGCTCCTTCAGAGCTCGGGGAGAACAGTAGTTCTTGTCCAGAGCGCGATTTGTGTGTCTATTCGATTCCGCGGTGCTGAAGGCGTTCACGCCCCGGCCGGCATTTTCACAATTTTTTTCTGAATGGCGTAGGTGACTAGCTGTGCTTTATTGTGGATATTTAGCTTGCGCATCAAGTTGAACTTGTGCGCTTCTACAGTTTTCACGCTTAGTCCAAGGATGCTGGCAATCTGGCGGACCGAATTTCCCTCGGCCAGCATCTTGATGACTTCGCGTTCGCGCGGAGTCAGCGTCGATCCGCGAGCTACGCCTGAGCTTGAACGGGAACGGAAGTCGTCCACGAGCTTTCCTAAGACTTGCGGGCTCAGATATTTTCTGCCGGCATTCACGTCTCGAACGGCGCCAATCAGACGCGGCGCGGGCGCATCCTTAAGAATGTAGCCGGAAGCGCCAGCGTCCAAACATTGCAGTAAGTACTCTTCATCTTCATACATGGTGAGGAAAATGATGCGCCTACCCGGCAGTTCACGAGTGATTCGCCTGGAGGCCTCAAAGCTGGAGAGGCCGGGCATTCCAATGTCCATGAGCACAACATCGGGCCGCAGTGCACGGGCCTGATCGATTGCTTCTCCACCATCTCGTGCCTCGCCGACGACTTGGAGGTCCGGTTCGCTCTCCAGCACGCGGCGCAAGCCTTCGCGAAACAACGTGTGGTCATCGACGATGAGACATCTAATCGGCATCAAGTGTCATTTCAGCTGGCTCGAGCAGCGGCTAAATGTCGATGAATTTCAGGATTACTGGTGCTCGCGGGCTTTGAGGGGCGATCTGCAAGCCAGGGAAGAAGAATCCTGATCTGCGTTCCACGTCCGCTCTCAGAATGAATTCGCACGGAGCCCCCTAGTGCGGCGGTCCGTTCGCGGAGGCCCGTCAGGCCGAACCCTCTTTCGGGCGCAGTGCGAGGAGAAAATCCAACTCCATTGTCTTCGATCTGCAAAGAAATCTTGTTTCCACTGCGTGCCAGGCGCACCGTGAAACTGTTGGCCCGAGAGTGCTTCGTAATGTTGTGTAGCGCCTCCTGTACTGAGCGATACAGCGCCACTTCGATATCGTGGTCCATGGAAGCGAGATCTTCCGGCAGTTCCAGATGCGCTTTAATGCCTGTATGTTTGGCGGTGACCAACGCTTGACGACGGATCGCAGCCACCAGACCCAGTTCTTCGAGCACTCGCGGAGAAAGCCTGGCGATTGTTCGCCGCAAACCTTCAATGGTGCGGTCCAAGACCTCTAGTGACTCTTGAATTTTGGCCTTTTGCTCCTCGCTTTTCGTGTCACCTGCCAGCATCTCTAAATGGAAGCGCAAGACCATGAGGGCCTGTCCGGTCTCATCGTGTAGTTCGCGGCTGATGCGTCGCCTTTCTTCTTCTTGGGCCTTCAAGAGCTGGCGAGAAAGTTCGCCAGGATTCTGAAGATTGGAATCGAGTACGCGCGACTTGTGCGCGGCTTTAGGAGACACTACTCACCTCGGGCCAAAAAGTCTGAAGCGACAACGGGCAATGCGGACGAAGTGAGCTGAAGTAAGTGAACAGGATTGCCGACAAATGTTCTAACAGACACGCACACCCCCGACCAGTGAACACGAACTACCGGAGGTTTGATGAGGTCCGGAGTTCCGGGTTTGCCCGACACGTCGGATAGAATTCATCGGATACAATCCGAATACATGCTGAAATTCTTCACTTCTGGGGAATCTCACGGGGAGGCGCTGGTCGCATTCCTGTCCGGCCTGCCTGCGGGACTGGCTGTTGACCTGGAATTTGTCAATCGGGAACTTTGGCGGCGGCAGCAGGGTTATGGCCGTGGCGGAAGGATGAAGATTGAGCGCGACACCGCTCACATTCTCTCAGGAGTGCGGCATGGGAAGACAATTGCTTCGCCCATAGCTGTTCTGCTGGAGAATCGCGATTGGAAGAATTGGCAGGAGCAGCTCCCGGTGGAAGAAGGTGACCCTGGGCTTCACAAACAGGTGGCGTCGCCGCGGCCGGGACATGCAGATCTCGCCGGTGCGCTGAAATACAATTTCCCGGAAGCCAGATACGTTCTAGAACGGGCATCGGCGCGCGAGTCGGCGGCACGGGTTGCGATTGGCGCTCTGACGAAATTGTTGCTCCGCGAACTTGGCATTGAGATATTGAGTCATGTGGTGGCGGTGGGCGCGGCGAATGTCGAGAATGAAGTCCCATGGGAGAACATAAAGGCCAGCTGCGGCAAAGACGAAGTGCTGCTCAACTGCGCCGATCCGGAAGCCGAGCAACGGATGAAAGCAGAAGTAGATAAAGTATTACGGACCGGCGATTCCGTCGGTGGAGTGTTCGAAGTTGTCGCGCATAATGTTCCGCCGGGTCTGGGAACATACGTTCAATGGGATGAGCGGCTGGACGCGCAGCTTGCGGCTGCGGTGATGTCACTGCAAGCGGTGAAAGCAGTCGAGATCGGGACTGGCGTTACCGCGGCTTACGCTCCGGGTTCGGCCGTTCACGATGAGATTGGATACGCGCGTTCTTCGGGGTTTTCCGGATTCACGCGGACGCGCAACAATGCCGGCGGAATTGAAGGCGGCGTCTCTAACGGACAGGAAATTCGCGTCCGAGGTTATCTGAAGCCGATTTCTACCCTGCGGCGTCCGTTACAATCAGTGGACTTCGCAACCCGCGAGCCTGTCAAAGCGGCGTACGAACGCTCTGATGTTTGCGTGGTTCCAGCCGCGGGGGTGGCTGGGGAGGCCATGGTGGCACTCACTTTGGCACGCGGTGCGCTGGAAAAGTTTGGCGGCGACTCGATGATAGAAATGTGCCGCAATTTCAAAGGCTATTTGGAGCAGTTGAAGAACTACTGATTGCTAAAAGCTGACGACTGAAAGCTCGATGATCTATCCGATCGTAAAGTTTGGAAATCCTGTTCTGGAAAAACCTGCGCAAGCCGTTACTGAGTTCGGTGACGATCTGAAGAAACTCGTCAAAGACATGTTTGAATCCATGTACGAGGCAAAGGGTGTGGGCCTCGCCGCGCCACAGATCGGGATTTCCAAGAGGCTTGCAGTAATTGATGTCACATTCAAAGAAGATCCTGATGCCAAGCTGGTGCTGGCCAACCCTGAAATTATTGATACTGAGGGCAAGCAGACCCAGAGCGAAGGCTGCTTGAGCATTCCAGAATTTCGTGAGCCAGTCACGCGCGCAAATAAGGTGACCGTCCGCGCACAGGATGTAAACGGAAAATGGTTTGAGAAGACTGGTGAGGAGTTGCTGGCGCGAGCTTTCCTGCACGAAACTGATCATCTGAATGGCAAGCTTTACATCAGCCATATCAGCGCGCTGAAGCGGGACTTAATGAAGAGAAAGATTCGGAAGCTGATTAAAGCCGGGCAGTGGTGATCATTACCCTGTGAACCTCTGTGTTCTCTGTGGTTATCGCTTTTTGAATTAACCACAGAGGACACGGAGTTCCACAGAGGTGTGGTTCAATGGCTCCATGGCATTTGATCTCGTCTTCTGCGGGACTCCCCACTTCGCTGTTCCTACGCTTGAGAAGCTGGTCAAGTACGGATTTCCTGTTCGCCTCGTGCTCACTCAACCGGACCGGCCTAAAGGGCGCGGGCTTGGGTTGGTTTCGTCTCCAGTGAAGGACGCAGCTGAAGAACTAGGGTTGCCTGTCTATCAACCGGAAAAGATCAAACAAAATGAAGAGTTGCGGGCGAAGCTGGAATCCATTCGTCCGGACGCGATCATTGTTGTCGGGTATGGCCGGATTATTCCGTCCTGGATGTTGCAACTGCCGAAATACGGGAACATTAATCTGCACGCTTCTCTCCTGCCGAAATATCGCGGGGCTGCGCCTATCCAGTGGGCAATTGCGAACGGAGAGGCTGTCACCGGCGTAACAACCATGCGGATTGATGAAGGGCTTGATACTGGCGACATTCTGCTGCAGAAGCAAATGCCAATCGCGCCCGAGGACACAGCGGAGACCCTCTCGCCGAAGCTGGCCGCGATTGGCGCCGACCTCATGATTGAGACGCTAAACGGAGTTCAGGACATAGCCCCGCAGAGGCAAGATGATTCGCAGGCGACTCTCGCTCCGGTATTGAAGAAGGAAGATGGACGAATTGACTTCGGCCACAGCGCGCAGGAGATTTACAATCGGCTGCGCGGCTTCAAGCCGTGGCCGGGGGCCTTCGCCACTTTTCGCGGAAAGGGCTTGAACGTTACTGCAATCAGGCCTGCCTCGGAACAGATTCCTCGGGCGCAGTTGCTCGTAAGAGACGGCCGTCTTTTCGTGGGTTGTGGTAACAAGACTGCGATTGAGTTGCTAGAACTCCAGCCCGAGGGCAAGAAACGGATATCTGCCCGCGATTTTATTCATGGGTATCGTCCGCAGACCGGGGAAAGGCTCGGGGATTAGAGTAAATGAGCGAATTGCCTGGGTGCCCTATTCTTCCCCGCGTTCGTTGCGGGAGGGTGGGGATTTTGACTTCCTCACTTCACGTTCACGTCCAATGAGGGTCAAAATCCCCGCCCTGTCTCGCCCAAAGACAGCGAGACAAGGACGGGACACCCGTATGTTCTTGGTCATCCGACAACCGATCCCTCTAAAATAGCTCCTCATGCCCGTTTCCCGTGCTCGCGCGGCAGCGTTCGAAATCCTGTTGCGCGTTGAGACTACTAAAGCCTATGCGTCGGAGCTGTTGCATTCTGCTCAGTTTGCGAAGCTTTCTCCGGCGGATCATGGATTACTCACAGAACTTGTGATGGGAGTGCTGCGCTGGCGGGGTGTGCTGGATAACAAGATCGCGGTGCATTATGGTCGGCCAGATCAGTCCGAGTCACGAAAAATCCCAGCCCTAGTCGCAAAAGACGCGACTAGAATGGGGCACCCAGATCGTGCGCTCGGGAAGTTGGATTTGGAAGTGCTCACGGCGTTGCGGCTGGGGGCTTATCAAATTCTTTTTCTTCAACGGGTGCCGAGGCATGCTGCAGTCAATGAGAGTGTGGAACTGGTCAAGAGTGCACACAAGCGCTCGGCGGCAGGGCTGGTCAATGCGGTGCTTCGCAAGATTGGTGGAACAGATTCCGAGCTGGACTACCGCACTGCGCATCCGCGGTGGCTGGTTGAAAGGTGGGAGCGAATCTACGGCTCGGAGGTCACCCGCAAGATCTGCGAGTACAACCAGTCGGCGCCTGAGACATCAGTACGGGTAAATCCCCACCATTCGAAAATCGCGAAGGATGGAACGCCCTCAAATTTGGGAACCGCAACCATCGGCCTGCTTGCCGCTGAGGGCATTCAGTTAGAACCAGGAAAACTGCTCACCCACGCTGCCACCGTCAGGTCGGGCGACATTACTCGCACCACGATATTTCGTGAACATCGCCTGGTTATTCAGGACGAAGCTTCTCAATTGGTGGCGCTTCTCGTAGGAACGGGGAACGCTATTCTGGACTGCTGCGCGGCTCCGGGTGGCAAGACTCGGATCATTGCGGAACGAAATCCGGACTCGACGATTGTCGCGATGGAGCTTCATCCGCACCGGGCACGGCTTCTGCAAAGACTTGTTCCGAACTCCAACGTGAAGGTCATCGCCGGCGACGCGCGCCATCCCCCGTTTGATAAACGCTTTGATCGCATCCTGGTGGACGCGCCATGCACTGGGACGGGAACTCTTGCGCGAAACCCTGAGATCAAATGGCGGCTGAGGCCTGATGACATTCTTCGCATGCAGACCTATCAGCTTGAATTGTTGTCATCGGCCATGAAACTCGTTGTTCCCGGCGGGAGGATCATCTACTCCACTTGTTCGTTTGAGCCGGAGGAGAACCAGGACATTGTCGAGCAGGCGCTGTCGCGAGATCCTTCTTTCCAGTGTTTAAGCTGTCGCGATGAATTAGTGAAACTAGGCGAGGAGGGGGAGATTGCGACAGATCAGATAGATTCACTGCTGCTCGGGTCTTATCTGCGGACCATTCCCGGTGTGCATTCGTGTGACGGGTTCTTCGCCGCGATACTTGCGAAGCGCTGATATCTCACTTCACGACGAAATTAATAGCTGCGCCCGAAAGGATTTTTTGGCCTGGCACCGGATCTTGAGAAACAACGATCGACGCAGGAGAGACTGCAGCAGGAACAGTTTCCGCAGGAGAGGCGGTCGCCTGCGGTGCAGATGTGGGATTCTGGTCCGCAGACGCCATCGTGACCTTGCCAAGCGAAAATCCTGCATTGCGCAGAGTCACTGTTACGCTCCCCAGCGGTTGTCCGATGAAATTCGGCGTCACGAATGCTTGCGGGGGACTCTCCGCAGCCACCAACAGGCTTATCTTTGGCGCAGAGACATCCTTAGCGTCTGCCGGAGGATCTTGCGCGATTACTTGTCCTGAAACCGTGTTGGACATTTGAACAACTGCCGTTGAGCTGAGCTCCAGCCCTCGTTGCGCGATGCTCATAGTAGCCGCCCGTTCACTTTCGCCGGCTACTTGCGGGATTGTGACTCTCTGTGGCCCCAGGCTCAGCGCTAGTCGAATCTCCCATCCTCGCCGTACCAGAGTTCCAGCTGGAGGCATCTGCGACAAGACTCGGCCTTCGAGAATGGTCTTGCTGTAGTAGTTGCTTTCGACTTGGGCGGCGAGGCCCGCTTGGTCGGCAATGCGACGAGCTTCGGCAGGGCTCTTGCCTTGCAGATCGGGGACGCTTACCTCGCGCCCGTGAATCGCGAAGCGCATCGCAGTCAGCGCCGAGATCAGCGCCACGATTACGAGAACCAATGCCATCCACAGAAAGCGAAGGGCTGTGCGCATTGCGGGCATTATAATTGCGGCTCGCTGTCGACAACGAGGTTGACTCACTGTGAGGAGAAAACAACTTGAAAGCGTTCATCTTTGGCATGGTAGTAGGAGTCATTCTGTTGGTTTCAGGAGTGTATTGCTACTTTGCGTGGGGATTCGCGCCAGTCTCAGTCGCGGCGCAGGCCATGCCCTTCGAGCGAAAACTCGCGAAGCGCGCTCTGCACGCGCGAGTCGATAAAGAGATGCCCAAAACTGTTCCAATTCCCGCCGACGAAGCGAACTACGTTGCAGGCGCCCAGGTGTATGGGCAACGCTGCGGCATGTGCCACGGCTTTCCGGATCAAGCACCGCCGCCGCTCGCGGAGGGAATGTTCCCCAAGCCCCCACAACTCTTCAAGGGCACGGGTGTGACAGATGATCCGGCCGGCGAAACTTATTGGAAAGTAGCCAACGGCATACGCTTGACCGGCATGCCGGAATTCAAGCGCAGTCTGAGCGAGACGCAAATGTGGCAGGTGAGTCTGCTCCTAGCAAACGCAGATAAAACCTCCACTGCAGTGAAACAGCAACTCAAGCCGCCAGGCCCGCCTCCGCCGGTCTCGCGCTAGCTTTCAGGACTCGGCAGAAACGCTGAGGGCCAGTTCGCGTTCACGCGGGCCGTCGAGTTCGATGAGCACGACGCGCTGCCATGTGCCCAGCAGTAATTTCTTGTTCTCAAACGGAAGAGATAGCGATGTGCCAATCAACGCCGACAGGATGTGGTCGGGAACGTGCGCTGGGTCGTGGGGATGCCGATAGCGCAATTTCGGCATCATGGCTTCGAATGCATCCAGCATGTCTAGGTCGGTTCCGGGATCAAGGTCGGCGGTGGTCAGTGCCGCTGTGGTGTGCAGCACAAGCAAATGGCAGACGCCAGAGCGATGGCCATTCTTACCGAGCTGTTCCTCGACCATATCCGTGATGTCGAGGACTTGGCGGTTTTTTCGGGAGTTTACAGCAAGCCGTTGCATGGACCTATGATTTCCATGCAGAGGGTACGGGATGCTTGGCTTCGTAGGTCGCGATCTCAGCTTCGTGTTGGAGACTGAGCCCGATATCGTCTAACCCCTCAAGAAGGCAATGACGGGTGAATTCGTCGATTTGAAATTGCGCAGAAAGTCCCTGGCCATCTTCTACGGTGCAATTTTCCAAGCTGATAGTGATTGCGTAGTCTGCGGTCTCCGAAGCTTTGCGCGCGATTTCTGAAACTTCTTGTTCATTCATAACCACCGTGAGAACGCCGTTCTTCACGCAATTATTAGCGAAAATATCGGCAAAGGACGGCGCGATAACCGCGCGGAAGCCAAAATCTGCTAGCGCCCAAACTGCGTGTTCTCGGGATGATCCGCAGCCGAAGTTCTTTCCGGCAACCAGAATGCTCGCGTGTGTGTAGCGTGGGTGATTGAGAACGAAGTCTGGATCGGGCGTGCCGTCCGCTGAGCGTCTCCAGTCATTGAACAGGAATTCGCCGAAGCCAGTGCGTTCGATGCGCTTTAAGAATTGCTTAGGGATGATCTGGTCGGTGTCGACGTTCGCTCGATAGAGTGGCGCGACCTTGCCCGTGTGTTTGCGAAATGGCTGCATTATTGGAACCGCCAGTTTCGGATGTCAGTGAAGTGCCCAGTGATGGCAGCCGCGGCGGCCATCATCGGACTCACAAGATGCGTGCGCCCGCCTCTTCCCTGGCGTCCTTCAAAATTGCGGTTGCTGGTTGAGGCGCAACGCTCAGATGGACGCAAAATATCAGGGTTCATGCCCAGGCACATTGAGCAGCCTGACTCGCGCCACTCGAAGCCCGCCTCCTGGAAAATTTTGTGTAGTCCCTCGCGCTCGGCTGCATGCTTCACCTGTTGTGATCCTGGGACAACCATAGCGCGAACTCCCGATGCAACCTTGTAGCCCCTGGCGACCCGTGCGGCGGCGCGCAAGTCCTCCAATCGCGAATTTGTGCAGGATCCTATGAAGACTCGCTCAACACGAATCTGTTCTACCGGAGTGCCGGGCTCGAGCCCCATGTACTCGAGCATCCGTTGCGCTGTAGTTCGGTCATTGCCATTAGCTGGCAATTCAGGAACTCGACTCGTTATTGGGACTACCATGCCGGGATTTGTGCCCCAGGTGACGAAGGGCGCGAGCTGCGCTGCGTCGATCTCTACCACTGTGTCGTAGTTTGCTCCTGGGTCAGAGGCAAGCGCACGCCATCGCGTGACCGCCGCATCCCAATCCTGATCCTTCGGGGCGAAGCGCTTGCCTTTCACATATGCAAATGTCGTGTCGTCGGGAGCGACCATGCCGGCGCGAGCACCAGCCTCGATACTCATGTTGCAGAGCGTCATCCGGCCTTCCATAGACAATGCCCGTACGCCTTCGCCAGCATATTCAATCACGTGTCCGTTTGCACCATCTGTGCTGATTTTTCCAATGATCCCCAAGGCGAGGTCTTTCGCCGAAACGCCTTCGCCCAGCTTGCCGCTTACGTGAATGAGCATTGTTTTGGGCCTGCGCTGGGGGAGACATTGGGTTGCGAGCACGTGCTCTACTTCAGACGTACCAATCCCGAAGGCAAGCGCACCGAAAGCCCCGTGCGTACTCGTGTGGCTGTCTCCGCAGACGATAGTCATACCCGGCTGGGTGAATCCAAGCTCAGGGCCGATCACGTGGACGATGCCCTGCTCGGGTGAGTCAATGTCGAAGAGGCGCACACCGAATTCGCGGCAGTTCTTCTGCAACGCCTCGATTTGTCTCTTCGCGATTGGGTCAAAGATAGGAGTACCGCGCGGCTCGGTCGGAATATTGTGGTCAACCGTCGCGATCGTACGCAGCGGCTCCCGAACCTTGCGAGCGGTGGAACGCAGTCCATCGAACGCTTGCGGAGACGTCACCTCGTGCACGAGGTGCAGGTCCACGTAAAGAAGCGGGAGCTGACCGGGCGGTTCTGCGACAACGTGTGCGTCCCAGACCTTCTCGAAGAGTGTGCGTGACATGAGCTGTAGTTAATATTTTACCAACATAGGCGGGCTGTCTGCCCGTTCGA
>WNFR01002911.1_pt1 | contig 36774 bp, 30 predicted proteins | sample 5400221 | NCBI WGS metagenome assembly WNFR01 (sample SAMN13153357, study PRJNA577476) | soil metagenome | isolation source: 40 cm soil under Madrone tree | place: USA:California | collected 2016-06-14 | reverse complement strand
GTCTTCGGCGTTTAAATAATCCACTAAGCCCACCAAATCCTCGCAAAATATCTTGGTCGTGTAATCGGCGGACGGTTTGCTCGACTGACCCGTGCCGCGGTAGTCGTGAATGATCACGCGGTGATCCTTACAAAATTCTTCGACCTGATTGATTTTCCACACCTCGCCATCGCAGGCCGTCTCGCTCAGAAACACCATCGGCCGGCCTCGGCCGTGCTCTTCATAATAAATTTCAACGTCGTTCAATTTGACCGTCGGCATGTCGCATCTCCTCGCTTATCACGTGGCAACTGATTCGATGCATAATCGAAGCAGTTTCTCTTGGCAAGGAGGCGCGCGTGAAATTTCTTGACTCCACATGCGCGGCGGCGATATTCCAAAAGCTGCCGCGCATCGCGCAAGTGCTTCGGAGGCCCGATGATAGAAATTCGATTTCTTACCAAAACGGTTAGGCGGATAGCTTGCTTGCTGTTGCTGTCCACACCGGCGCTCGCTCTGTCTCAGGAATTGACCCGGCTGACGTTTCCCTACGGACCGCTGGGACTCAACAGTCTGCCTTGGGTGGCGGCCAAGGAACTCCGCCTCTTCGAAAAAAACGGTCTCAACGTCGAAATGGTCTACGTCGGCGCCTCCGCGGTGATCGTTCAGTCGATGCTTTCCGGCGCCGCCGACGTCGCCGGCTTCGGCGGTCCGGCGGTCGTCACCAATGTATTGCGCGGCGGTGACATTATTCAGGTCGCCGCCATGGCGCCCTACTTCACCCAGTCCCTGCTCGTGCGCTCGGACCTCCGCGACCTCCGCAGCTTGCAGGGAAAGAAAATCGGCATCACGCGCTTGGGTTCGGTGACCGATTTCGCGCTCCGGACCATCATCGAGCGTCATAATATCAAGGACGTCAACGTGCTCCAGATGGGCGGCTTCCCGGAAGCCGTCGCCGGATTGTCGCGCGGCGTCATCGACGGGGCCGTATTGTCGCCGCCGCATAACTTCCGCATGCTCAAAGAAGGTTTTCGCGAGTTGGTCTCGCCAAAGGATCTTCGCGGCATGGGCAGCGGCTTTTTGACTCAAGGCATCGTCGCACGGAAATCATTTGCCGCCGTTCATCGCGATACCGTCGTACGCCTGATCAAAACCACCGTCGAAGCCACCAAGCACGCGGTTGCGAATGAGGAATTCAGCAAGCGACTGATCTCGAAATACCTCGGTGTTAACGACGCCGATCTCTTGCGCCAGAGTTATCTCTACGTCTCGGAAACTTTCGTGCGCGAACCTTTTGTGCCCGAGAGTACGATGCAGTCGATGGTCCAGCGCATGGCGCAGGTCAATATGATCGATGCGAAATCGGCTCAGTCGACTCCGACCAGCGCTTACTTCGACAATAGTTACGTCGCGGAACTGAAGCAGAGCGGCTTTCTCGATAGTGTTTGGAAATAGCGGCGTCAGACTCATTGCCCCGTTTGGTCTTTTTCACGCTATGTGCTTGACGCCTAACCTCCCTTTCTAATAGGTAAGAAGAGTCGAAACTTTCTTTGCGTTGGAGGTTCGTGGTGGGTTCAATCTTAATTCTGTACATGGCGATGATGATCAGTGCTTTCGAGGGGGCTCGATCCGGCGCCGCGCAAGAGCGAATCCGCCTCGGCTTGAGCTCCATCAGCGCGACTTCCGGCAGCATCTGGGTTGCCGAGGAAAAGGGACTTTTCAAAAAGCACGGCGTCAACGTCGAAGTGATTTACATCGGCGGCGGCGCGGCGCGGGTCGTGAGCGCTCTGCTTTCGGGTGAAATTCAGTTTTCCGTCGGCGGCGGCGACGCCGTGATCCGCGCCGCTCTGCGCGGCGCCGACACCGTGCTAGCGTTCTCGCCGATGAACCGGGGATTGCAGCGCTTGATCTCGCGTCCCGAGATACGAACGCCGGCCGAGCTCAAAGGCAAGCGCGTCGCGATCACTCGCTTCGGTTCCGCCGGCCATTGGGCCTTCCAACTCTTCGTCAAAAAATGGGGCATGCGCCCGGAAGATTTTCAGCTCATCCAGCTTGAGGCTTCACCGGCGATGTTCGCCAACTTGGAAAAAGGCGGCTGTGAAGCCGCGGTTTTGACGATGCCGTCGTTTTTCGTCGCAGAGGAGAGAGGTTTTCGCACCCTCGCCGACCCCGCCGAGATGGATATTTATTACTTGCAAAACTCCGTCGACACCACGCGTAGTTACTTAAAAGCCAATCGGGCCCAGGCCATCCGCTTCGCCAAAGGTTTGATCGAAGGCGTTGCTTATTTCAAAAAATACAAAAAAGAGAGTCTCGAAGTGTTGCAAAAAAAACTGCGCATTCAGTCGGCTCAGGAAAAAGACATCAAATATCTTGAAGCGTCCTACAATCTTTTGGCGACGAAATATTACAACCCCACGCTCTATGCTACACCCAAGGCGGTGGAAACTTCTCTCGAATTCATCGCCGCAACCGAACCGAAGGCGCGCGGCGCTGATGTCAAACAGTTCGTTGACGAAAGTATCCTGAGAGAAGTCGAAGCCAGCGGCTTCATCAAACAGCTCTACGAGACGGAGTATCGATGAAAAAAACTGGAGTGCTGGAGTAATGGAATATTGGAGTGTTGGGGCGAAAACCCAATACTCCATCACTCCACCACTCCATTACTCCAATTCCCGAAGGGAGCCCTAATGTCCGACTACAAAGAAATTCTCTATGACAAACAGCGCGGCGGCGTGCTGATCACGCTGAATCGCCCTGAAGCCTTGAACGCGATCACCCGGCCGATGTTGAAGGAGATCCATAACGCGCTCGATCAAGCCGAGGCCGGTCCGGAGATTCGCGCCATCGTGATTACCGGCGCGGGGCGCGCGTTCAGCTCCGGTTTCGATCAAGCGACGACCAGTGGAAGGCGCCGTGACATCCAATGGCCGCAGGGTATCCAAACCGGTATGAGCGCGGCGGATCTGATGAACTACTGGAGCGCCGACGACGTCAAGCTGATTCGAATCTTTGAAATGACCAAACCGGTCATCGGCGCGGTACGCGGCTGGGCGATGGGCGGCGGTTGCTGGCTCGCCCTCTATACGCACATGACGATCGCTGCCGAAGACGCCGTCTTCGCGCAACCTGAAGTGCGCCACGGATCGAATACGAGCTTCATGTGGACCTTGCTCGCAGGATTCAAGAACGCCCTGCGCTACGGCCTCGTCGGCGATCACATCGACGCCCAGGAGGCGCTGCGCATCGGCCTGGTGAATAAAGTCGTTCCGGTCGATCAACTGCTCGATGAGTGTTTCAAGATTGTCGAGCGCATCGCCCACGTGCCGCCGGAAACCGTCAAGATCAATCTGCAGATTTCGACCATGGGCTTGCAGATGATGGGACTGCGCGACGCCCTGCGCATGGATGAGACGTTGTCGATCCCGGCGCATATGATGCTCAACGAAGAATTTCGCCGCCCGCTCGACGAAGCACGCGCGACGCAAGGCACCAAAGCGTACCTGCAAATGCGCGATGGCCCGTTTCAGCCGGAGCCGTTTGGGCCGAGAGCGAAGAAAAAGGCGTAAGGCTTGAAGCAACAGTGAAGAGGACCTGATTCGGTGCCTTACCCATTACTCTAACGCTCCAGTACTCCATTACTTACTCCAATTTTAGTACGGAACCATGACTAACCCGCCTGACAGTACCGAGGCTTCCACTTGGCGCGATCTCTCTCCTCTCATAAACCCGCGCTCTGTCGCGGTCGTCGGCGCGTCGCAACGCGCCGACGCGTTGCCCAACCGCGAGCCGCGCGGCAATCGGGTAATCCGCAACTTGAAGAACTTCGGCTATTCCGGGCGAATTGTTGCGATCAATCCGAAATATACCGAAGTCATGGATTGTCCCTGCTATCCGGATATCGGTGAGATACCCGAGCCTGTCGATTGTGTCGTTCTAGCCGTGCCCAATCGGCATGTGCCGGACCTGTTGGAATCTGCGGCCGACGCGGGCACTCGCGCTGCAGTGGTCTTCTCGGCGGGCTTCGCCGAAATCGGCGCGCAAGGGAAAGCGCGCCAGGCGCGACTCGAAGCGCTGTCGCGCGAGCGTGGCTTTCTCATCTGCGGGCCCAACTGCTACGGCGTGCTGAATGTCTACGGCAAAGCCACGCTTTTTGCCTCGACGATCCCGCCGGGTTTCCTTGCCGGTCCCGTCGCGCTGGTTTCGCAAAGCGGCGGCCTGAGCACGACCATCGCGAATGCTTTGATGCTCAACCGCCACGTCGGCTTGAGTCATATTATTTCCTGCGGCAACCAGTCGGGCGCGACCTTCGAGGAATACTTTAACTACTTCGTCGAAGACGAAAACACCCGTGTCATCGCCGCCTTCGTCGAAGGATTCAAGCAACCCGATAAATTGCTGGCCGTCGCCCAGAAAGCCGCCGCGCGCGGCAAGCCGTTGATCATTCTCAAAGGCGGCCGATCGGAAGTTTCAAAACGCGCGGCCGCAACTCATTCCGGCTCCTTGGCCGGCGCGGCCGAAGTCATCGATGCAGCATTTCGCCAATGCGGCATTATTTCGGTGCGCAGCTTGAACGAATTGATCGACGCCGTCAGCGTCTTCTCCTGCGATAGTTTCGTAAAACACTATCACGGCGGACGGCGCATCGGTGTGCTGAGCGGCTCGGGCGGCGAGTGCACGCTTGTTTCGGACGCGGCCGCCAACGTGGGGCTCGAAGTTCCCGAATTGACGGAGACGACAAAGTCGCAATTGCAAGAATCAGTCGCCGACTTTGGCAACATGAACAACCCGCTCGACGGCACTGGCGCGATGTACGACGACGAAAAAATCTTTCCCCGTCTGCTCCACGCGTTGATCGACGACGCCAATATTGACGTTGTCACAATCAATCTCGAGGCCAACGACCCTCGTCCAAAGGAATTGAAGAGCGGTAACCGCTTTTGCGCAGCCATCGAAAAGGCCGCGGCATCGAGCGACAAACCGATTGCGGCTTTCAGTTCCGTTGTCGGCGGTCCGGTCGATCCCGAAATGCTAATACCGTTGCGCGAAGTCGGCGTCCCGCTCATGGAAGGCGCGGAATGCGCCACGAGCACCATCCGCCATTTAGCCGAGTACTATGAGTTCCAAGAAAACCGCCTGGCAAACACGGATAAAGACACCGCGGTGCCCGCTCCTCATACAAAACTCCCAGCTGGAATTTTACCGGCGCAAGCCGCTTTTCATCTCTTTGAGGAATTTGGCATTCCAGTCGTACCGACAGTGCTCACGCAAAACGCCGATGAAGCGGCAGCCGCCGCCGAGCCCATGGGTTTCCCTGTCGCGCTGAAGATCGAGTCGGCCGAGATCACGCATAAGAGCGACGTTGGTGGCGTGGCGCTGAAGCTTGCGAACTCCGGTGAAGTTCGCGCGGCATACGAACGAATCCTCACCGAGGTCATCCGTCGCTCTCCCGCGGCAAAGATTGATGGCGTCGTCGTTCAACGTATGGCGTCAGAAGGGATCGAAATGATTCTCGGCGTTAAACGCGATCCCTTATTCGGTCCGGTCGTGCTCTGCGGCTTCGGCGGACTTCTCGTAGAACTGCTCAAAGACGTCGCCATTGGCATCCCGCCGATTTCACGTGAGCAGGCGCTCGACATGATCAAGCGACTGCGCGGTTTTCCAATATTCAGCGGCGTGCGCGGCAAACCGCCCGCAGACGTGGAAGCTTTGTGCGATTCAATCGTCGGCGTTTCTCGTCTCGCCGTCACCCTTGGCGATCAACTAGTCGGACTTGATATCAATCCGTTGATTGTTTTGCCCAAGGGACAAGGCGTCATCGCCGTCGATGCGGTCGTGGAGACTCAATGATTACGAGATACTGGTGTTCTAGGAACTCGTTAGAGCGAATCCAGGAATGCTTCGACAAGCTCAGCATGAACGGAACTTTCTTGACCATTCCGAATCTTTCTCCGCTCATCCTGAGCCTGTCGAAGGATGTTCGGAAAATGAGTCGCCAACCGACTCACTCGCTAAAAATAATTTGTTCGATAGCAAGTGCAATTTTTCTAATTCTGCTACTACCGGCTCTACTGTCGGCTCAAACCAAGCCGCTCAAAGAAATCCGCGTGCCCTACGCCCTCGGCGGCTCAACGAGTTTTTTTTGGGTGGCGCAGCGCTCCGGCGCCTTCGAAAAACACGGACTGAAAGTCCTGCCCATCTTCATGCGTGGCGGCCGCGAGGCGGTCCAGGCGCTTATCTCGCGCGACGTCACCATGCTGCAACAGGGAAGCTCCGGAGTCATCCTCGCGTGGGCGCAAGGCGCAAAGGATCTCGTCGTTCTCGGCGCCACCGGCAACAAACTCGATTATGTCTTCGTCAGCACGTCCGCGATCAAAAAACCCGAGGATCTCAGAGGCAAAAAAGTCGCCATCAGCCAGTTGGGCGCCAGCACCGATTTCATCGCCCGCTTGGCCGTGCGCCAGCTCGGACTCAATGAAAAAGACGTGACGCTCCTTAGCATCGGCGCGCAGGGCGAGAGATGGGCCGCGCTCGCCGGCGGTCATGTCGACGCGTCGGTCTTTCAGCCGCCGATCACTCTGCGCGCGCGCAAGGCCGGCTTGCCGGTTTGGGTAGACTTCTCCAAGAGCGACTACGAATACGTTGTCGCCGGACCGGTGACACTGCGATCCTTTATAAAAAGCGATCGCGAGACGGTGATGAACTTCATGCGCGGTCTAGCCGACGGCATGGATTTTTATCGCGACGAAAAAAATAAAGGCGCGGTGCATAAATATTTGGGCGAGTTTTATAAATCCAACAACATCGACGAACTCGAAGAAACCCGGCGCGTCTACACCCAAGTCACGCCGGGTTTGCCGGTGGTCACGCTCAAAGCGATGGAGAACATGATCGCCAGCGACCGCATGCTATCGACGATGAACATCAACGGCGCCGACGTGATGGATCTATCGTTTCTGAAGCAGCTCGAAGAGGAAAGAAAAGCCAAGAAATAGTTCCGATTGTTCCAACCGTTTCAATCGGCCCAGACGTTTCGGGAACACGCAATCCGAGGTTTTGAACGACTGGAACATTTGGAACGAATGGAACGACTGGAACCGAAACCAAAGGAGGCCGAATGCCCGACTACAAAGAAATCCTTTACGAGAAGCAGCGCGGCGGCGCTTTGATCACGCTGAACCGTCCGGAGGCGATGAACGCGATCAGCCGCGGCATGATCAAAGAAATGCACGAAGCCTTGGACGAAATAGAAGAGGATAAAGACGTTCGCGCGGTCGTGCTCACCGGCGCGGGACGAGCCTTCTCGGCCGGCATGGACCAGGGCAATCGCGCCGGCCGACGCCGCGATATTCACTGGCCCTATGGCATCGTCACCGGGCAGACCGCCGCAGAAGTCATCGATTCGTGGCGTGTCGACCCACGCAATTTTCGCCGCATGTGGGAATTCGGCAAACCGATTATCGGCGCGATCAACGGCTGGGCAATGGGCGCAGGATCGTGGCTCTCACTCTTCACTCACATCACTCTGGCGTCCGAAAACGCGGTCTTCGCCCAGCCTGAAGTGCGCCACGGTTCGAACACGAGCTTCATGTGGACCTTGCTCGGCGGTTACAAGAACGCTTTGCGTTACGGTCTCACCGGCGATCACATCGACGCGCAGGAAGCCCTGCGCATTGGCTTGGTTGTCAAAGTGGTGCCGCCCGATCAACTGATCGACGAATGCTTCAAGATCGTCGAGCGAATCGCTCACGTGCCGCCGGAAACCGTGAAGATCAATCTGCAGGTCGCCACCATCGGTCTTGATATGATGGGGCTGCGCGACGCCTTGACGTACGACAAGCAAATGTCCGCGCCGGCGCACATCATGCTGCGCGAAGAGCTGCGCAAGCCGCTCGACGACGCCCGCGCTAACAAAGGAATTAGAGAGTATCTGCAGATGCGCGACGGCCCGTTTCAGCCTGAACCGTTCGGACCGAGGGCGAAGAAAAAGGGATGAATTGGAGTAATGGAGTATTGGAATACTGGAGTGATGGGGAAATGCTTCCGAACACAATACTCCAACACTCCATTGCTCCATCATTCCAACTAACTTAAACCTTAACAGGAGCGAACCATGTCTGACTACAAAACGATTCTTTACCAGAAGCAACGCAAAGGGGTGCTGATCACTCTCAATCGGCCCAACGCGTTGAACGCCATGAACGAAGAAATGATGAACGAGCTAGATCGAGCATTGGCTGAGGCCGAACCCGATCCCGAGATTCGCGCCGTCGTCATTACCGGCGCGGGCGGGGCGTTTTCGGTCGGCGAAGACATCAGCGGGGACGATCCGCCAACGGCGTGGCCCTACGGCATTCCCGAAGGGGCTTCGCTCAATGCGACTTACAACAACTTTCGCGACGCGGATCGGAAACATATTCTCGGGCGCCAACTCTACCGCTGGCAATATTCGAAACCGATCATCGGCGCCGTCAGCGGCTGGTGTCTCGGTGCCGGATCGTGGCTCGCCCTCACCTGCCATGTAACGATCGCCGCGGATGACGCTGTCTTCGGACAGCCGGAGGTGAGACATGGAGCCAACACGGATTTTATCTGGGTCGCGCTCGCCGGCTTCAAGAACGCGCTGCGATATTCACTGACCGGCGATCACGTTGACGCTCAAGAAGCGCTGCGCATCGGTCTGGTCAATCAAGTGGTGCCCAAAGCCGAGCTCCTGGAAACCTGCTTTAAGTTCGTCGAACGCATTGCTCACGTGCCCCCGGAAACGGTGAAGATTAACTTACATATCTCGACCCAAGGCCTTGAAATGATGGGTCTTCGCAAGGCCTGGATGCTGAACAGTGAATTGGCCGCCATGGCGCGCCTGACCAAGCGCGAGGAGTTCAATAAGCGATTGGAAGAAGCGAAGAAGAAAGGGGGGTTGGAAGCGTTTCTGCACGAAAGAGACGAGCCGTTTCAACCCGAGCCGTTTGGACCAAAGGCGAAGCGATGAAGACTGGAGTGATGGGTATTGGAGTAGTGGAGTGATGGGCCACCTTCCCCACCCAATACTCCAACACTCCAGTACTCCAATTTAATTTTGCCTCTTCGTTAATGACCGCGTTAGCTGCAGCCATTTATCTTCGGCTTTTTCGTACTCGGCGCTCGTCATACCGCGTTCGGGATATTCCCGTTTGAACGGATAATCCTTCCAGGCAACGCCGTAGCGAAACTGTTCCATTAGCTTCTGCCCTTCGGCACCGATCACGAACTCGGTGAACAGCAATGCGGCGTGCGGATGAGGGGCGTTGGCGATGACCGCGGAACCGCCGGCGTTGGTCGGCGCAACGTCGAGCGGCACCCACTCGATCGGCGCACCTCGCTCCTTCTTCACGATGACCTGGTTCTGAAACACTACCGGAGAGCCCGCGACTTCTCCGGCGGCGATGAGATCCAGGAAACCTGCGCTCGACGCTTTGAACAGTCGCACGTCTTGGCCGTGCAGCCGCTTGACGAACTCCTCGCCTTTGAATTTCAGCATGGTGCCGATGACGCGGCTGGTCGAGCTTTCGGTGGTCACCGCGAGCTTGCCTTTGAACGCCGGGCGCAAAAGGTCCTGGAAGTTTTTCGGCGCGTCCGCCGCTGGAATCAACCGTGTATTGTAGCCGAAGCCGAGATAAGCCTCGCGGTCGGTGACCCAATAGACCCGCCCGCCGTCGGCTTTAGTCTTTGCTTCATCCGGATATCTGCTCAGCTCGGGCGACGTGTAAGGTTTGAGAATCTTCCCTTCGCGGAGCAACATCAAAAGTCCCGGCGTGCTCTCTAAAGCGTCGGCGACGAACCGTCCCGCTTGCGCTTCGTTGAGCAGGCGCGGCCCGAGATCCGTGCTGCCGCCGCGGTACACGTCGATCGCGATGTCAGGATATTTTTTCTTGAACGCATCAACCAGCTCGCGATAAACCCCCGAGAGCGAAGTGTACCAAACGATTTTTCCCTCGGCTTTGGCGCCTTCGACAAGAATCTGGTGACGGTCCGCGCCGGTGTATGCAACCAACTCATCAAGCGTCTTCGGCTTTCTGACTTGTCCCCAACTCGATTGGATCATTGTGGCGAGCATCAGTAAGGCGAGGATATAGATTTTCATTTCGCCCATTTGGATTCCCATCCATTCTCCAGCAACGCTTTCGATTTCAACCCGGTATATCCTTCGAGAATCAATATCTCACGAACGAAGTGATCGCGGCAATGGATCAGCAAGTTTTCGAGCGAAAGACCACCATTCGGCGCGGCGACAAAGTTGACAGCCGGACGCGAATCGGACTATGACGATTCGGGTAGAGTCATCGAAGTTCCATGAAATCTGTTGTGCGCATGGTGATAGCGTTTTCGCTCTTATGGGGATGGCGGGGCTCCGAAGCGCTGGCACAAGAGGATCTCGTCGCCAGGGCGCAAAACGAGCGGGAACTGGTGGTCTACGGCACCGCTTTGTCCGCCCAATTTGAAAAATTCGCCGAGCTCTTCAGGCGCCGCTATCCGTTCATCAAAACCCAATATTCCCGCACCACCGGTGAAGCGTTGACATCGAAGATTCTGCGCGCCAGCTCAGCGCCGACGTCATCCTCATCAACAATTACACGCACCGGATCTTCATGAAGAAAAATATCATCACCGCGTATTCGCCACCGACTGCGGGAAATTTTCCACCGGGGTTTATCGATAAACAAGACTATTGGGTTGGATTCTACTTGGTTCCTTACGCGATTACCTACAATACGAAGTTGGTGCCGAAAGGCAGCGCGCCGAAGTCCTTCGACGATCTATTGAGTGCCAGGTGGAAGGGCCGCATTTCTTTGGAACGAGAAGAGTACCTCGTCACGCAGGCGCACATGCAATATTTGGGACAACAAAAAGCGCTCGAATATTTCAAGAGGCTGGCGCAGCAAGAGCTGATGCTCGTCAACGGGCATAGCAACCAGGCGATGCTTTTAACCGCCGGCGAGTTTCCCATCATCATCTACAGCGACATCGCGAGAACCGAGGAACTAAAAAGGAAGGGCGCGCCCATCGACTGGGTCAGAGCCGAGCCGCATATCACCGTTCTGGTATCGGCGGCGATCACGCGCGAAGCGCACCATCCGGGCGCCGCCCGGTTGTTCATGAACTATCTCGCGTCGGACGAAGGCCAAAAAGAAGTTCTCGGTGTCGATAAACCGCCGGCGTTGCCCAAGTTTCAACCGGAGTATCTGCGCGGCGTCAGCCTTTTCCCCGCCGATTGGACGCTGTCCGATAGCTATGAAGAGTACAACAAGACTTACCGAGAGATCTTCTGGAAAGGTCAATGACGCACGAATCGAATATGCCCACGCCCCGGCTAGACGCTCCGAGCGAAAGGAGACGAGAACATGAACTTCATTAGTCTTATCATCTTGGCTCTTTTACTTGTGTCACCCGAAGCACGCGCGCAAACGCGCAAGCCTGCAACGATCGCCGAGCTGGCGGCCTACCGCGGCGCCGATCGCGAAGCCCTGCTTTATGCCGGAGCAAAAACCGAGGGGAAAATAACTTGGTACACGTCTCTCGCCGGCGACTCGTACAAAGAGCTGGTCAAAGCATTCGAAACTAAGTATCAAGGCGTCAGAGTCGAATCGTACCGCGCCGCCGGCGCGGAATTGGTCGTGCGCTTACAGGAAGAAGGCAAAGCGCGGCGCAACATCGCAGATACCATCGAGACCACCGAAGGAAGCCTGATATTTTTGCGCGATGAAAAATTGCTCCGGCCTTATGATTCTCCGCAGCTGGATAAATATCCGGAAGACGGCAAGGAGCGGGCCGATAAAAACCTCGTGTATTGGGCGCTCGCCAGGGAGTCGTATATCGGGTTGACTTACAACAAGACGCTCGTGCCCAAAGAAGCCGTGCCGAAAAATTTCGACGGCCTGTTACACCCGCAGCTCAAAGGAAAAATGGGCATCAGTATCGGTCAAACGAGCGACAAGGTTATCGGCGCCATGCTCAAGACCCGCAGCGAGGAATTCGTCAAGAAACTCAAAGCGCAGGAGATCAAACTTTACTCCATCGATGCCCCGGCGCTGGTCAACAACATCGCGGCCGGAGAGATCGTCGCCTCTCCGGCGATATTCCAAACTCACACTTTGCTGGCGGCGTCAAAAGGCGCGCCGGTGGAGTGGGTTCCCATGGACTTGGTGCCGACAAACGTCGGCAGCGCGGCAATTGCTGCGAACCCGCCGCATCCTCATGCGGCGCTGCTGATGGCAGACTTTCTCCTGAGCTCCGCTGGGCAGCAAGTGCTGGAAAAATACTACTACGGCAGCGGCGCAAAGGATTATGGATTTAAAAAATGGCGCCCCGAGCACGGACTGACCACCGACCAGTACGAGAAAGAACTCGAACGTTGGGACAAGCTTTTAAATTCGATCACGCGTAAGTAAGCTCATGGCGATTTGAGAGCATGGAGGCACGAAATGGATAATCTTCGGATCATCGACGCCGACGGACATGTGCAAGAGCGCGACGCCGACTGGCAGGAGCTATTGGATCCACCCTACAGAAAGCACGCGCCGAAAATGGTGACGGGCCCCGACGGCAAGGAACAACTGCTGCTCGAAGGCAAAATTTGGGCGAAGCCGTCCGGCACCGGTCTCGGCATCGGCACCGCGCCCTATAGCAGAAGGCCGCAAAAAACCACCGGAATGTTCGACCCGGTCCAGCGCCTGAAAGATATGGACCTCGAAGGAATCGAAACGGCCGTAAACTTCGGCACCACCGTGTTTTTGACCCTGCCGTTTCTCGAAGACCACGATCTCGCCTGCGCCATCGCGCACGCCTACAACACCTGGCTGGACGGCTACTGCAAAACCAAGCCCCAGAGGTTGAAGGGAGTCGCGCTGGTGGCCATGCAGGAACCCAAGGAAGCCGTAAAAGAGCTGGAGCGGTGTGTCAAAGAATTGGGCTTTGTCGCCGTCGCTACTTCGGCACACTCGGCCGGACGCAATTTAGATCACCCGGATTTCTATCCTTTTTACGCCAAGGCTCAGGAACTAGCCGTTCCCGTGTGCGTTCATGTCGGTTCCGGCCGGCCGGCGGCGGCAGCCGATCGCTTCAACAACGCATTCTTCGTGCATGCAACCACTCATGCGTTCGAGCAGATGATCGGCGTCATGTGCATCGTCGGTGGCGGCATTCTCGAGCTTTATCCCAAACTGAAAGTTGCTTTCCTTGAAGCCGGTGCCGGATGGGTGCCCTACTGGATGGAGCGCTTGGATGAGCATTACGAGTACCTCCAACCGACCGTGCCCTTGATAAAAAAGCCGCCGAGCGAATACATGCGCAGCGAGCAGGTTTATTACTCCTTCGAGCCCGATGAGCACACTTTGAACTTCGTCATGGACTACGTCGGCGAAGATCGTCTGGTCTTTGCTTCCGACTACAACCACGGCGACAGCAAATTTCCCCATACCGTGGAATCAGTCACCGAACGTAAAAATCTGAGCGCAAGCCAGCTGCGCAAACTTATGTGCGACAATGCGGCACGGCTATACAACATCTAAGACGAGATTCTTCGCTTTGCTCAGGATGACACCTGTCTCGCGTGTCATTCTGAGGCGAAGCCGAAGAATCTCGGCCGGGTGTGGCGGCAACCAGCAACTTCTGCTTACCGACAAACCAGGAATCTGTAGAAATGAATAAAATCTCATTCTTATTGATCGCTTCTTTGGTCACTATCCATTGCGGCGATTACGCCAGCGCGCAAGACAAACCCCTCAAGAAGTTTCGCTGGGGCGTAACTTCGCTCTCGGCGTCGCAGTGGATTCCGTGGATCGCTAAGGACGCAAAACTTTACGAAAAATACGGCTTGGATGCCGAGCTTGTCCTGCTGCGTGGATCGGGGCAATCGGCTCAGGCGATCATCGGCAACAGTATTCTCGGTGCCCCGTGCACTTTGACGACCGTGATGAGCGCGGATTTGAGCGGCGCAGATCTCGTCACCGTGGCGCACACCGTGGCCGGCGTGCAGAGCAAATTGCTGGTGCGGCCCGATATCAAAAAGCCGGAGGATCTACGCGGCAAAAGAGTGGCGGTTTCCGGCTTTGGCTCTTTGGGAGATTTTCTTGAGCGCTACATCATAAAGAAATACGGCCTTGAACCTGGGCGGGATGTCGTGATGCTCTCCATCGGAACCCAGCCCGACAGGATTCAGGCATTGATAAACGGCGTAGTCGACGCCGCCGACCTCTCTCATCCCGCGGACACCCAAGCCGAACGCAAAGGATTTAGAATCCTGTGGGACGCTAAACAGGAAGTTGCCTATCCGTCCATGTCGATTGTCACGCGGCGCAAATGGGTTGCTGAAGACCGCGACACGGTGATGCGTATGGTCAAGGCGCACGTCGAAGCGATCCACTACTTGAAAGCCAACAAGGATTTCAGCATGAAGGTCTTGGGCAAGTATCTAAAAACTAACGATCGAGAATTGCTCGAAAGCTCCTACGAGATTTACCGCAAAGACTTCATTTCAGTTCCCTATCCGATCACGCAGGGGCTCCAACCGACCTACGAGTATGTCGCGGCGCAACGCCCCGAGATTTGGAATCAGAAGCCGGAAGCGTTCATGGACTCCAGCTTCATCGCCGAGCTGGAAAAAAGCGGGTTCATCAAGAATCTAGCCACAGGAACACGGTAGTTGAAAACCACTGGTCATGGAGTAATGAGAATGGAGCGCTGGAGTATTGGAGCCAGTGAGTAATGGGGCGCCCTCTCCCAACCCAATACTCCATTACTCCAGCACAGCAATTTTTCCCACGGAGGATCTCATGAGCAACATCAGCGGTCGTTACGCCGTCGTCGGCGTCGCTGAAACGAAAGTTGGCAAGCGCCCGGATGCATCGACGCATTCACTGCATCTCGAATGCATCAAGGCATGTCTGGACGACGCCGGCATAAAGGCGTCCGACGTCGACAGCTTCATCACCAACCAGCCGCTCAATGACGCGCACCGCAGTTACGCCGTCAGGATGGCGAATATGGCGCGCATGCACCCGAACTACGCTACCGACTTGGCGCTCGGCGGCGCGACGCCGATTGCCATGGTCCAGAACGCGGTCATGGCCATCGAAGCCGGCATGGCGAACACCGTCATGTGCGTGCACGCGCGTAAACGCGGCACACCCGATCCTTCGCCGGGTAATCCGATTCGCCACGGCGATGAGCACTGGGAAGAGCCCTGGGGCCATTTCTCCGCCGTTGCCAATCATGCTTTTGCGGCGCAGCGGCATATGTACGAATTCGGCACCACCAGTGAAGATTTGGCACACGTCGCCGTCGCGACGCGCAAGCACGCTTGCATGAACAACAACGCCACCATGCGCAAGCCGATGACGATCGCCGATCATCAAGCGTCGCGCTTTATCTGCGAGCCGCTGCGCCTATTCGATTGTGCGCTGGAATCCGACGGCGGCGGCGCGGTCATCGTCACCAGTGCGGAGCGCGCCCGCGACTTTCCGAAGAAGCCGGTGGCGATTCTCGGCATGGGACAGCACCATCCGCACTTCAGTTTGATGGACGCCCCGAGCCTCACCACCCTGGGCGGCAAAAAGTCTTCGGAGCTCGCCTACAAGATGGCAGGACTTAACTCCAAGGACATGAACTTCGCGGAAATTTATGACTGCTTCACGATCACAACGATGATCACGCTGGAAGACTACGGATTTTGCAAAAAAGGCGAAGGGAAAGACTTTGTCAAGAACGGCCGCATCGAAGTCGGCGGTGAATTACCGGTCAATACCCACGGCGGATTACTTTCACAAGCGCACATCGAAGGCATGCTGCATGTCACCGAAGCCGTGCGCCAACTGCGCGGCAACGAAGTCGAACCTGAGCGCCAGGTGAAAAACGCCAAAGCCGGCATCGTCAGCGGCCACGGCGGCAGCCTGTGCATGCACGCCAGCTTAATTTTGGGGGCACTATGAGCGAAACAAGCGACAAACGTGGCAGAGCGATCGCTAGGGTTAAACCTTTTCTCGAAGAGCTCGAAGCCAAGCCGTTTTGGGCGAATCTGCGCGAGCATAAACTCACCGCCCAGCGCTGTAACGCCTGCGGCAAATTTTTCACCTTTCCGCCGCAAGGTTCTTGCCCGCACTGCCTGTCAACCGACTATGAATGGAAACAGTTGAGCGGCAAGGGCACAGTTTATTCGTTCGTCAATTACCACCGCGCTTGGCATCCGTCCTACGAGGGCAAGACGCCTTATAACGTCTCCTTAGTCGATCTCGACGAAGGCCCGCGCCTGATCTCAAACGTCATCGAATGCCCGACGGAGCAAGTAAAGATTGGCATGCCGGTCCAAGTGGTGTTCGAGGATAACGAAGATTACACCCTGCCGAAGTTTCGCCCGGCGTAAAATATTCGGAAGGATTGAGTCCCTTTGTAGGAATGCGAGCCGCGCAGCGGCCTCGTGGACTTAGACTCGTGACTAACGTGCCGTCGAGAGTTTCCCGTCACTGGATCGGTAGCCGTAGCCGATACGCCAGTGGAAATATCCAACAACCTGTCCGTCCTTTTTGAGGGTTTCCTTGGCGACGTCGCCCATTCGCTCGAAGTATTGCGCAAGAGACGGGTCCGCAAGTTTTTTACGATCAAAATCAACCATTATAAAATTTCTGCCCAACGCCTTAGAGCACGGCAGCCAGAACTCCCACATCAGGCTTCGGCCGCCAAAGAAATGAGGGCCTCCGGTATTGCGAGCGCCGTCGCGGTCGGTAAGGTCATAGAAGCTTGATCGGCTCCCGTCCTGTCTCATTCTCAAGAGCACTCTCAATCTGACCGACTCTGTCCCCCAGGAGACGCCACGCCCCGAACGCACGTTTTGCCGACATCGGAGCGCCGGGTAATCCTATAGAGAAATAGTAGAACATTCCGCCATAGGTGAGTAGCAAGACGACGATCGTTGGCAGCCAGGATCGCCGGATGAGTCGCGTCAAAGGTGCTGTCACTTCACCGATGTGAGGAACCATATCCGCGGCCACCATCGGAATAGCCGCCAGCAAGACCGGGCCGGTCCAATGAAGCTTCGAGTCACTGAATAGGCTATGAATGACGAATACAGCCAACGGCAGCACGGTGAAACTGAGCAGCCACAGGCGTTGTTTGCGCTGCCCGTAGGCATGATGAGATCCGGTAATTCCTACGACCCTGTCAGGCAGAAACATTTTACCCACGGCCAGCAATCCAACCGGCGTGAGCACCAGCAAGACCGAAGCAAATATCAAATGAAGAGAAAAATCACGAGCGCCCGACCAGCGGCTTGGGCCCTGAAACGCAAACGACGCCCATCCGTTCTGCATATTCCAGAAGAGCACCGGTGAAAAGAGCATCGCGCCGACGATCGCAGCAAGAAAAGGTTGCGGGCGGAGTAACCACCGCCGAGAGTGCCGGTCGATAAGCACGAATGTCAAAGTGCCAAGGCCCAAGAGCGCGACGGTGTATTTCGCCAGCATGCCGAGTCCGATGCATAAACCCACCCCCCACCACGCTCTCCGGTTATCAGCAACCAGTGCGCGTTCCAGAAAATAGAGGCAGCCGGCCCAGGCCGCGTACAGTGGCGCATCCGGCGTGATGAAAAAGCCCACTCCGAAATAGATCGGCAATACGACCAAAAGTAAAACACAACGAAATGCCGCTGCCCGGTCACACAGGTTCACGGTCAGCCGGAACATGAAGATGGCAGCAATAATCAACGCGAGAACAGCCGGCAGACGAACGGAAAATTCGGAATCGCCGAATAGGGATGTGGAAAGCCAGATGAGCCACGCCACCATTGGCGGATGATCGAGGTAGCCGATATCCAGATGTTGCGCATAGTTCCAATAGTAGGCCTCCTCTGGAATCACGTTTATCATCCCCAGGAAGACGATCTTGAGCAGCAGGACATACGCGACGATGACGACCGTGGTCACGCGCCATCGGGTGCGATGGACATCGCCCGCGTCCGGCCTGCTAAACACAAACAGGACGGCACCGACGAAAAGCAATGCGGCTGAGATCAATGCCGCGCTCATGATAGCGGCGCCGGCGGCCCATTGCCAGTTTTCGATGACCATCGAGAAAATCGCGCTGCGAAGCAAAAGCACGAGCAGGAATACCATGGCAAATCGTCCATAGAGGCGCCACGGCGAAGTCCCGCTTGATCTGACGAAGGTCGTGAAGACCTTGCGGCCGGCCAATCCGTAGTAGCCAAGTGTCGCGGCGAAAAAGCTGCCGATTTGGCAAAAGATCGGGTTCACCTGCGTAGCGAGAAGGATCTGGAACAAAAAAAGATCCAGGAGCAAAGCCAATAGGCCGGAAACGGCGAGATGCGGATCTGACCCAACTGGGACTGTGCCGCCGGAAAGAGCGACGAGTTGCGACAGAAAAATTCGCACCTGGCGAATACCGAATTTGGACCTGCCGGAAACCCGATTTTGAAATACAATGGGCACCTCGATCACGCGCAATGAATCATCCCCTCGAGCGAGGATCTCCAGAGCGATTTTGAAACCGGACATGCCGCGAGCCCGCTTAAGCAAGATCTCACGCCGCACGGCGAAAAATCCGGACAACGGATCTTTTACACTCACCAGCGGCGTGACCAGCATCGTCGCCGCCCGGGAAACCAACCATCTCGACCATGGCCAGTCCAACATCGAGCCGCCGCGAGCGTACCGGCTTGCAACCGCCATGTCATATGTGCCGTCCAGCAATGGCCGGATAATTTGCGGGATCATTTCGGGAGGATGACTCAGGTCCGCGTCGAGGACCACAACAAACTCGCCCCGGGCCGAATCGGCAGCCGCGATGATATCCCCAGCCAGACCCTGTTTCGCGTCCGATTGAATCAACCGAACCGGGTGACCGGCGGTCCACTGTTGAACACCATCCTGGGTTCCGTCCTTGGAGCCACCGTCCACCACCAACACCTCGGCCGCCAGTCCGTTATTTTCAATCACCGCCAACGTACGAGCTAGAAGGGGCGCAATATTGTCCGCTTCATTTAGCGTCGGGATTAGGATCGAAACCGTGGGTATTCGATTTTGATTCATTGTGTCATGGACCTGATTGGGCTCCCCGTCCATTCAGCAACGCTAACATAGCTGCGGACGTGAAAGAATGCCAAGGCGCCATTTTCTCAACGCTCTATTTTTTGATCTTTTGCTACTTGATCGCCTGAGCGTTCTCGAGCTCTTCAATTCTCTTCTTGCTCAAGCCCAAAATCTCACCAAATATTTGTTGGTTATGCGCGCCGATCCACGGCGCCGGACGCGCGGCGCTGGCGGCCGATAGCGAAGGTATGCCGGGCAGACCATGATGCGTAGTCTTGCCCCACGGTGGTGCTTCGGTTTCGACGATATGGCCGCGCGCGTGCAAATGAACATCGTGAAACAAATCCTCGCCGGAAGATGGGATACCCGCGGCGACACCAGCTTCCTGGAGCAAACGAAACACTTGTTTCGCAGTGTACTTACGGGTCCATCGCGAAAGGTGTTGATCGAGCTCCTGATGATGCTTCCTGCGCTCGCCAGCGCTGGCGAAGCGCGCGTCTCCGGCCCACGACGATTGGCCGATGATATTGGCCACGCGGCGCCATTCTTCGTCGCCGGCGCAGGCGATGATAATCCAGTTGTCCTCGCCGCGACATGGATAACAGCCGTAGGGCGCATACGCCTCCCCGAGAATTTCATCATAACCCATGGCGTCCCACTCGTTGCTGTTGACCGTGTAGTCGAGAATCGCCGGTCCCATCATCGAGCCCTGCGCTTCGAGCATGCCGGCTTCGATGAACTGCCCTTTGCCGGTGCGCGCTTGGTATTCCAGCGCGGCGAGCACCCCGAGCGCCATGGTTACCGATCCCACGCGATCGGGCCAGGCGATCTTGCAGCGCGTCTCCATCGGCGAGTCCGGATAACCCCACAGGCGCATGATTCCCGTGTATGCGAGCAACTGCCAACCCCACGCGACCCAAGACTTGAGCGGTCCGGCGAGACCCCAGCCCGGCATGACTACTTGCACGATGCCCGGATTGATTTCCTGTAGAACGTCGAAACTGAAACCCAACCTTTCCAAGACACCCGAGCTGAAATTGTCCACGACAACATCGGATTTCGCGACTAGCTGCCTGAACAATTCTTTTCCTTCAGGGTTGCGCAAGTTGAGAGTGCAGCCGAGCTTCGCGCGGTTCATGCAGGCGTGCACCGCCGCTTCACGTTCCTTGCTTGGAATCGTACCGGTCTCGATCTTGACCACTTCCATGCCGTAGTACGCGAGCAGTTCAGTTCCCAACGGACCGGCGTATTGTTGAGTCAAATCAGCCATGCGTAGCCCGGACAGCATCGGCCGTCGCGCTTCTGCTTCATCACACTGGGTTCTCGGAACGTTGGCGTCTAATTTCTCAAGCTCGGCAAGAATCTCCTTTCGATGCTGGTCGAGCAGCGGCGCCGGACGGCGCACGCGCATAGGCGTGAGTGACAGTCGCATCGGCGCGCCCGGTGCTTTGTACTTGCCGATCACCGGATGCTCGATCTCTTGCAGCCATTCGCGCTCGCGATTTTGCCGGCAGTTGACGAATTCTCCTATCGTGTTCAATGGCGCCGCGGCGAGATGGCGCCCTTGCGCCTGATTGGCGAAATCGTCGGCGTTGAATTGACCGATAAAATTGGCGAACGCGTTGGCAACTTCATCGGAGTGCGCGTCTCGGTAACGCGGGTTCTCCCATTCCGGCCCGGCGAGGGACTTATCGGTCATCCAATTCTGTGCGAACTCTTTCCACATATGCGGCATGTTCGTCGTGAAATGAACATATCGCCCGTCCTTACACCGATAGATGTTCGTGCCGGCGCCCCCGTAAGCTTTCGCCCCGGGACGGCGCTCCAACCGATTCTCGCGGCTATAGCGCGCAATCGAGCTGCTGTTGGCGAACGTCAACGCTTCTTGCAGTGATATGTCGATGCGCTGGCCGGCGCCGGTTTCCCGAGCGTGGCGAATGCCGGCGAGGGCCAACATCGCCGCCATCGCGCCCGCCATCTGATACGCGAGATGACTCGGCGCGGTGCACTGACCCTTTGTGTCATCACCCTGGCCGTAAAGAAAACCGCCGGTGGCGTTGGCGATCGCGTCGCTCCCCTTGTAATGACGGTACGGTCCAGTGCGCCCAAACGGCGTAAGTGAAACTATCACCAAGAGCGGGAGGTTCTTTTTGAACCGCGAGTCGTCGAAACCGAACTTTTCCAGATAACCGAGCGGCGTCGCCTCCAGGAAAAGATTCGCTGTAGCCAAAAGCTTGGTTAAAGTGTCTCGGTCGGTTTCGCGTTCGAGATCGAGCGCAATACTGCGCTTGTTCGTGTTGGCGTGAATAAAAGTGAGGCTGCGCTCCAGATGCGCGATATTGCCTGCAAACGGCGGAAGTATACGACTCGGATCGCCGTCCGGCGGCTCGACTTTGATCACGTCGGCGCCGAGATCGGCCAGCCAGCGCGTCGCATAGGAAGCGGGAATGTCACCAAACTCAATGACGCGGAGATGGCCTAGAGCACGATCGTCGGTATGAGTATTTGCCAATTGATTACCCTTCGCCGAATCCAAACAATATTTTTCCACCACGGAGGACGCAGGAAAGGTGACGTTCAAGAATGTAGAAATCCAAAACCTTCGTGTCCTTCGCACGCTTCGTGGTGAAATATCTTCTCACTCCTCACTTGCTCAAATCGACAACGACGCGCCCGCGCACACCGCCCTTTAGAATCGCATCAATCTGCGGATTCAGCTCTTCAAATGAAACTTCCGTTACGATGCTCGAAAGATCGATCTTCCAATCGCCGGCAAGCTTGCTCCAAGCCATTTGGCGGGCCCGCATAGGAATCTCCACGGAATCAACGCCAAGCAAGCTCACACCGCGCAGAATAAACGGAAAGACGTTCACGTTGAGGTCGGCTGACATAGCGTTGCCGCAGGCGGCCACGAGGCCGCTGTACTTAGCCGTTTTGAGTGCCGTCGCGAGAATATTTCCGCCGACCGTATCGACGACACCGGCCCAGCGCGGTTTTTGCAACGGCCGCGCGGAAGTATCATTCGCTTCTTCTCGCGAGATGATCGTCTTAGCACCGAGGCCTGTGAGAAAATTATGCTCGCTCGATTTTCCGGTCGCCGCGACAACGTTGAATCCCAGCTTTGCCAGTATCGCCACGGCAATGCTGCCGACGCCGCCGGTGGCGCCGGTCACCAGTACTTCGCCTGAATCCTTCGTCAAGCCGCTGGCCATCAAGCGGATGATGCACAACGCCGCCGTGAGACCGGCGGTGCCGTGACTCATGCTTTCTTTCAGCGACAAGCCTTGCGGCAATTTTGTCGCCCAAAGGGCCGGCACGCTGATGTATTGGCTAAAACCGCCGGAGGTGTTCATGCCAAGATCGAAGCCCGTGACGGTGACCTGATCACCGACGGCAAAGAGTTTTGTCGTGGAGTCTGCCACCACCCCGGCGGCGTCGATGCCCGGCGTATGAGGATATTTCCTCGTGACGCCCTTATTGCCCGTGGCGGACAGCGCGTCTTTATAGTTCAAGGAGGAATATTTGACTTCGATGATAAGCTCGCCCGCCGGCAAATCGCTCAGCGCGCGCTCACGGATCTCGCGCGGAAAAGTTTTTTCCGCCGTCTCAGACACTACCATCGCTTTGAAAGTTTGCGGTAAAGCCATGCGTTGACTCCTAATCTCTGATAATTTCTTCACTCAAGCGGTACCGAATCTCCAGGCAAACTGTCAAGGGCTGGACGGATTTGATTTAGTACTGCCCGTTTGAACTTGAACATTCCACATCTTGAACTACCGCCAAGCGGAGCAGAATAGTCTGCGAATACTTGCAATAGACCCGATCTTCGGTGCAAATAGAGTTGGAGGAATTTAGTATGGCAACCGAACCGGGCGCAGGACTTGCCGGTATAACCGCCGGCCACACGGCAATCGCCACGGTGGGCAAAGAAGGCAAAGGTCTCACCTATCGCGGCTATTCCATTCACGACCTCGCCGAACATTCGACGTTCGAAGAAGTCGCTTATCTGCTCATCTACGGGCACTTGCCCAAGCAAGTCGAGCTCGATGAATACAAGGTCAAACTACGCGGCATGCGCGGCCTGCCCGCACCGTTGAAAACCGTGCTCGAGCTGATTCCCCGCAGCACCCATCCGATGGATGTTATGCGCACCGGCTGCTCCATGCTCGGCACGCTCGAGCCCGAAGGCCCCGGCCACGACCAAGTCGCCGTCGCCAACCGGTTGACCGCCTGTTTCAGCGCAATGTTGCTCTACTGGCATCACTTTCACACGGACGGCCACCGGCTCGACACCGAAACCGACGACGAAAGCACCGCCGGTCATTTTCTTCATTTGCTACATGGCAAAAAACCGGACGAGCTGCACCGTCGCGCCATCGACGTATCGCTAATTCTTTACGCCGAGCACGAATACAACGCGTCGACCTTCACGGCTCGGACGATCGTCTCCACCCTGCCGGATTTTTATTCGGCCGTTACCGGCGGCATCGGCGCCCTGCGCGGACCGCTGCACGGCGGCGCCAACGAAGCGGCCATGGAGTTGATCGAACAGTTTGCAAATGCGGACGAGGCCGAAAAGGGACTGATGGATATGCTCGCCGCCAAAAAACTCATCATGGGTTTCGGCCACCGGGTTTACAAAATTTCCGACCCGCGTTCCGACGTCATCAAGGCCTGGTCTAAAAATCTTAGTAAAGCGCAGGACGATAGACGCCTTTTTCCGATCTCCGAGCGCCTCGAGCAAGTCATGCGCCGTGAAAAAAAGATGTTCCCGAATCTGGATTTTTACAGCGCCACCGCCTATCACTTTTGCGGCATCCCGACGGCGATGTTTACGCCGCTCTTCGTCATCTCGCGCATCACCGGTTGGGCGGCGCACATCATCGAGCAGCGTGCCGATAATCGGCTGATACGGCCCAATGCGGATTATGTCGGTCCCGATCCGCGTCCGTTCGTGCCGATCAACAAAAGATAGGGGCAGTTCAAGGTTCCAGGTTCAAAGTCCCCTTCTCCGCCCTTGAACTTTGAACCTGGAACCTTGAACGGCATTGAAGGCTTTCATGAGCGCAGAGGTTTCAAACATTCGTCCTGAACCGGATAAAATCTTGGTCGAGTTAGCCGACTACGCAGCAAGCTACACACCAGACAGTCGCGAAGCCATCGACACCGCGCGTCACAATCTCATGGACACGCTGGGCTGCGGTTTGCTCGCCTTGCGCTACCCCGATTGCGCCAAGCATTTAGGACCTGTGGTTCCCGGCGCGACGTTGGTCAATGGCGCCCGCGTGCCCGGCACCGATTGGCAACTCGATCCGGTGCAAGCTGCGTTCAATATCGGCGCGATGATCCGCTGGCTCGATTTCAACGATACCTGGCTCGCCGCCGAATGGGGGCATCCGTCGGATAATCTCGGCGGCATTCTCGCGCTTGCCGATTATCTCACACGCACTAAACAGAAAGCGTTTACCGTGGGCGATATGTTGATTGCGATGATCAAGGCGCACGAAATTCAGGGAATCCTCGCGCTGGAGAACAGTTTCAACCGCATCGGTCTCGATCACGTGTTGCTCGTGCGCGTGGCTACGACGGCGATCACCACTGCCATGCTCGGTGGCACGAAGGAACAAATCATCAGAGCGCTCTCCAACGCATGGATTGATGGCGGCGCTCTGCGGACGTATCGACACGCGCCCAACACCGGCCCCCGCAAATCATGGGCCGCGGGGGACGCCACCAGCCGCGGGGTGCGTCTGGCGCTGATGGCCATGCAAGGCGAGATCGGCTATCCGTCAGCGCTGACGGCGAAGAACTGGGGCTTCTACGATGTGCTTTTCAAAGGCAAGCCATTACTCCTCGGCCGCCCGCTTGGTTCTTACGTGATGGAAAACGTTCTGTTCAAAATTTCCTTTCCCGCCGAGTTCCACGCCCAAACCGCGGTAGAATGTGCGCTTGGGCTTCACGACACGGTGCGAAATCGACTGGATCAAATCGATAGAGTGGTCATCACCACCCAGGAGTCGGCGATCCGCATCATCGACAAGTCTGGACCTCTGCATAATCCCGCCGATCGCGACCACTGCATTCAATACATGACCGCCGTAGGTCTGATCTTCGGCGAACTGACGGCGGACCACTACGAAGACGCCGTCGCCCGCGATCCGCGGATCGACGCTTTGCGCGGGAAAATGCTCTGCGTCGAAGATCCGGCGTATTCCACGGACTATCTCGACCCGCAAAAGCGCTCGATCGCCAACGCCGTTCAAGTTTTTTTCAAGGACGGTACGAGCAGCAAGAAGATCGCCGTCGAATATCCGATCGGCCATCGCCGCAGGCGCGCCGAAGGCATGCCGCTGCTGGTGAAAAAATTTGCGGCGAATTTGGCGTCGCGTTTCGCGCCCCAGCAGTGCGACGCGATTCTGCGCCTCTGCGCGGAGCCCGATGCCCTCGCTGCCACGCCCGTGGACAAATTTACCGATATGTTTGCGCTGCAGCCGTGACGCCAAGCGATCCGTAAGCATACTGCCTCGCGGATACAATCAAGAATCACTTTAACTAACCTGAGGTGATACATGAACCCACGACAAACGCTCAAAGGACTTCTCAAGCGCAACCGCCTTCTCGTCGCGCCCGGCTGTTTTGACGGCCTTTCGGCTCGCCTCGTCGAAGAAGCGGGTTTTGAAGCGGCCTATCTCAGCGGCGGCGCCGTGGCACGCAGCATGGGCATCCCCGACATCGGTCTCGTGACCATGTCGGAATCGATCGAGCGCGCCGTCCAGGTTGTTTCAGCGACGAATATTCCGATCATCGCCGACGCCGACACCGGCTACGGCAATGCGGTGAATCTCGTCCGGACGGTCCGCGAGTTTGAGCGAGCCGGTGTGGCCGCCATCCATATCGAAGACCAGATCACGCCCAAACGCTGCGGGCATCTGGACGGAAAAGAAGTGATAGCGTTAGCTGAAATGGAAAAGAAGTTGGAAGCGGCTCTCAAGACTCGCGTCGATCCGGATTTTTGCATCATTGCGCGCACCGATGCGCGCGGTGTGCACGGCTTCGATGACGCCATAGCGCGAGCGCAGGTGTTTGCCAAGCTCGGCGTCGACGCCATCTTCGTCGAAGCGCCGCAATCGGAAGAAGAGTTGGCGGAAATCCCGCGGCGGCTGCCCGGCGTGCCGTTGCTGGTCAATGTTTTTAAAGGGGGCAAGACACCGATGCTGCCGATGCAAAAATTGGAGGGGATGGGTTACCGCATCGCCATTTATCCATCGGAAACGCAGAGAGCGGCGATTCACGCCATGCGTCACGCGCTCGCTACGCTCAAGCGCAACGGTACGACCGAATCGATTGACGACGCGCTTACGACTTTTAAAGAACGTGATCAGATTGTCGGCTTGGATGACTGGCAGAATATCGAGCGTGTCTATATGGCGGCGGATCCGGCGAAATCCTAACGCCTCTGCTTCTGCTGTCGCTCTTGCAATCCTTTCAGCAGCCGCTCCGCCGTCTCGATATTCCTTTTGGCACCCTCGTGATTGGGGTCGTACTGTAACACGCTGCGCCCCTCGCTGATCGCCGCGGCTAGTTTTTCTCGCGGTCCAGCCTGATGCCTTGGTTGTAATGCTGCTGCACGAATCGCCCCTAACATTCCCGAGCAGTGACGATACCGCGCTGTCTTTAGGGCTGAGTTTGGCCAGTTGTGTTAACGCGGCGAACGAGTCCGTCAGCTTGTTCTGCTCCGACAAAGTTTTTCCCTGCTGCAATAGCACCGCTCGCTTGAGATCCGTGGCTTCGGTACCGGGCAAATTCACGAGCGCCGGTAGTGTTGTGATATCGACCGAAGCCAATCTGCACCAACAACGGAAAAGTGACGCGCCACGCCTTCGAACGGGAAAATTTTCTTGAGTCGGGGCAACCCGTAAGATAACCAACAATGGCTTCCTGGACGACCGCCACGCAGGTCCATTGCGGCACGAGCCTTTCATAGGGATCGATCCAAATCCTCGGAAAGAAATCCCAGCGCTCCTTGGCAATGGCCTGACCGTTATCGCCGGTGCGGCAACAGAGCTCGCGGATGGCCGCCCAAGACGCTTTTTCCACTTCGCGGTCGGGCGAGAGGCGTCTCGTCGTTATCGAGTCCATCAAACAGAGGAGCGCATGCTCGAACAATCTATGCTGCTGGCATATCCCGATGGCGATAGCGACCCAGCCCTCTGACGGCGTGAAAAACAAATGGCAGGGCCATCGGCGTAGTCGTTACTTACGAAGCGGCGTCGGTAACCGCGACTGTGCGTAGCGCCGCCATGAAACCTCTGGGAAACTTGCATTTTACACGGCCTTCTGATGCTAGTAGAGTCATTGTCATGGAACGCGCTGCGATCAAGAGAATCGTTCTGGTCCTGGTTTGGATCCTGCCCCTGTTAATTCAAAACTGTTCCTTCGATCTTCCGAACGGAACCGGCGAGACGATTTCAGTCGGCATTCTAAACGGCGGCAAAGTATTAAGCCGGCAAATCGATATTGATGACGACCATCGCCATGCCATTGCATCGCCGCTCCCCTATTTCGACGCTTCCCCAACGTCGGCTTCATCGATCGCAGCGACGCGCCGCATCGAAAGAACCGAAACAATGCCTCGTGCAGAGAACCGCCCGATCTACCAACGGACCTCCGTTCTCCTCATTTAGCCGGTAGCCTCGTCAACCCGCACTGATCAGCATCCGGCAGCTGCCAGGACATCGCTCTTGTCGCACTGCCGCCGGATAACTCCGACGGTTGAGCAAACGGCGAAAGCCTAAGACGTTTGAAGGAGAAAAACATGGAGGACTTTCCGATTTGGTTGAAACTTGTGATTTGGGGAACTATCGGCTTAACTGTACTTTACACGATTTGGGGAATGATTCATTCCTATTTGCAGTCCTGAGCTTGTCACCGTCGGGAGGACGAACCGCGAAAGCCAAGCGCGATCATCCTCCCGAGCCGGTTGAAAAACCCGCCAGTTCTAGTTCTCGCCAATTTTTTCTCGCATCGACCCTAGCAAGTGCGCTATCATTACGCTTTGTTGAATCTATCCTATAGGAGTTTGGGATGAAATTTTGTCGGTTATATGCGGGGTCCGACGGACAATCTCATTTCGAATCATTAGATTCGGGCGCTCAGTCGGAATTTTTCAATGCCACACGGCGCGCAACGGGCCTGCTGTTTAGAAACGATTTCGCGCCGCATATCATAAACTTCCACAGGGCGCCGCGCCGCCGTTGGGTCATCACGCTTTCCGGTAGCGTCGATATCGGACTCGGTGATGGCACAACGGAGAGCTTTTGTCCGGGCGATGTATTCCTTGCGGAGGACACCAGCGGCCAAGGGCATACCGCGGCACCTCACAATTGGCTAAGGGCGTACGTGGACGTAGACTGAAATCTCTTTCTCCAGGCCGGTTCAATCGCAAACCGAGCCGATAATTCGATCTAATACGGAGACCAGCGATGGTACGATTCTACCTAGCAGCTATGTCGGCGCTTTTGAGCATCCTCCTTCCGGCCGGCAATGCAAACTGTCAGAACGTTAATTTTTCCTATAGCTCTCTTGTCGGCATTCAGTCGCCGCTGTGGATTGCGAAGGACCTCGGCTTTTTCAAAAAGCACCGCATCGATGCCAACGTCGTTTACATGCCCGGCGGCGTAAGCGTCGTTCAGGAGATGTTAGCCGGCAGATTGCAGGTAGCGATCGCGGCGCCGGCCGCTGTGATTCGGTCCAATGCCGGCGGATCGGATTTGGTCTATATTGGAGCGCTCAGCAATCGCATCGATTACGTCGTGGTTGCCGACAAGACAATCAAATCGGCGCAGCAACTGCGCGGTAAGAAGATCGCCATCGGCACTGTCGGCGCCGGTCCGGATTACTTCGGGAGCATCGTCTTTGAAAAGCTCGGCATGCGCGTCGGCAAAGACGTGACCTTCGTCCCGACCGTGGGAGGCCAGCCGACCCGACTCGCGATGCTCCGATCCGGGAGCCTCGATGGCGTCGTTCTCAGTCCTCCCTATACTCTCCATGCGAAACAGTTGGGCTTTGTGGCTGTGCTCGATTACGCTTCAGTGATTCCTCATTTTTTTTCCTTGGGCTACTTCGCTCGTCGCAAATATCTTCACGACTACCCGCGCGCCGCGGAAAACATCGTTAAAGCGCTTATCGACGCGACGAGATACGTATTTTCTAATCCCAACGAGACGATCGAGATCCTCGGCCGTCACTTGCAAATCACCGATGGCGCCTTCCTGAAAAACTATTATCAAGAAGTGCTGGTGGGCCAGCTCGATCGCGATCTTTACGCCGACAATAAGGCCATCGACATGCTCTTGGAGCAGGAGGGCAAGACAAACGCCGCGGCCAGGAAGCTTATGCGAGAAGATGTTTTCGACACCACCGTACTCGACAAGCTACGCAGGGAAGGATACTGAGAGAGACGAAATCATTGCCGTAATGGAGCGATGGGCTAAGGTACCCCGATCAAGATCACCGGCCATAATAGCAAGCCAATCGCGCACTCTCACTATGAAAGATCAACAAAAACCCGGCGCGATCCGATTCGTGGACACGACTCTGCGCGACGGGCATCTGAGCCTTTGGGCATCAAACATGCGCACGGGCATGATGCTGCCGATTGCCGAACGGCTGGACTGCGCCGGCTTTGAAGCCATCGAAGTCATGTCCTCCGCTTTTTTTAAAAAATGCGTGCGCGATCTCAAAGAAGATCCGTGGGAGCGAGTCCGATTACTTAAGCGGCGAATGAAAACAACGCCGCTGCGCTCGATCCGCAGCCGCTCGATGTTGGCGTTTCAAATCACACCTCCGGCCGTCGCAGACCTCTGGCTCGAACGGCTCGCCGCCAATGGCATCGATGAATTGCGCACCTCGGATCCTTCGAACACGCCGTTTTACTGGAAACAAGCGGTTGACGCAGCCAAACGCGCCGGACTTAAAACCATTCTGAATGTTATTTATTCGATCTCTCCGAAGCACACCGACGAGTACTTCGTCGCAAGAGCGCGCGAAGCCGCCAAGCTCGATGTCGCGCGCATCTGCTTCAAAGACCCTGGTGGACTCCTCACACCCGAAACTACGCGCCGGCTGGCGCCGCTGATCCTGCGGGAAGCAAAAGATAAGCCGGTCGAATTTCATACCCACTGCAACACCGGGCTCGGTGCGCTGTGCTGCCTCGAAGCCATCAAACTCGGCATCACCTCGATTAACACGGCGATTCCGCCGCTCGCAGACGGCTCGTCCAATCCGTCGATCTTCAACGTCGCCATGAACGCGCGCTCTCTTGGCTACCTGACGAACGTCGACGAAGACTTGATCAAACCCGTGCGCGACCATTTCACCGCGATCGCTAAACAAAACAATTTGCCGATGGGCAAACCGTTGGAATACGATGCTTATCACTCGTTGCATCAAGTTCCAGGGGGAATGATTTCGAATTTTCGTTTTCAGCTTGCCAACCTGGGCAAGCTCGACCAGTTGCCCGCAGTCCTAGAAGAAGTATCGCGGGTTCGCGCCGAGTTCGGTTATCCGATCATGGTGACACCCTATTCGCAATTCTTCGGCGTTCAAGCCGCGATTAACGTCATGGTCGGCGCGCGTTACAAGGAAGTCACCGACGAAGTGCTGCTTTATGCGCTGGGTTTTTGGGGCGAAGAGGAAGCACGATCGATCGAACCGAATCTGAGAGATCGCCTGGTCAACAACCCGAGAGCCAAAGAACTCGTAGCCAATCAAAGCCCAGACATAACGCTAAAGAAATTTCGCCAGAAGTTCGGCGGCGCATCCGTAACTGACGACGATAAAATGCTCCACTATTTCGCCGGCGCAGAGGCCGTCGCCGCGATGCGAGCCGCCGGCGCGCCGCAACGATATGTACCGACCGCGGCGCCGCTCGTAACGTTGATCGAACAAATCAGCAAACGCAAAACGCCCGTGCATCTCTATATCAAGCGCAACGGTTTCACGTTGCGCGTGGAGCGCCGCCAATCCGTGCGTTGACGGTCGTCTTCGGTCGCCCCCGTCACGGCAATCTCGCATGCCGATGCTCGAGTGAAGTGCGCCTCCGAGTTTCTCATAATTCCTCCCGTATGATCTGCCGAGCTGTTCTGATCAGCCTGTTGCTGCTTGGCGCAAGCGCCCGCGCAGCCAAGGATTGGGCGTGCCTCGCCGCGTCGGGAAACTGCAAGTCGGTATTCATCGCGCACGACTCCTGGCACGCCGCCATTGTCCTATCCAAAAACGATATATCAGCCGAAGCCGTGCCGGAGCTCGTCGATTTTCCTCAAGCGCAATTCATCGAATTCAGCTGGGGCGACAAAGATTACTTTCCGAATCCGGACGCGGGAATCTTTTCGGCGCTCAAAGCGGCGTTTTGGTCGAGCGGCAGCGTGTTGCACGTCGTTGGCTTCCGCGGCGATGTGAAAACTTTCTACGGTCGCGCCGAGATTGTCGAGCTGTATCTATCGGCCCCGGCCTATGCGCGATTGCAAGACTTTATCGCGCAAACTTTTTTACGCCCGGAAGCGGGCCGAGCTCAAGCCAGCGCCGGCCTTCTTGCCGACAGCCACTTTTATCCAGCGACCCACAAGTTTAGTCTGGTAAAGACTTGTAACACCTGGGTTACCGAGGCGCTCGAGGCTGCCGGCCTGCCGATAGTGTCGGATTATGTAATGACGCCAGGCCAGCTCGCCGAACAGCTCGGCAAACTCAATGAGCAGCGATAGATCTCAGTCCATTTCGTTCATGTGCGCCGTCAAAATCAGACCGGACCATGCCCAAGCGGCTACGTCAACTACGTTTTATTGCGTTGTTTTGCGCCGCATTCACGTCGCGTGCGATGTCTTATAGGCACAGAGCGCAGTTGTGGTAGAATAGACTAGCAAACGGTAACGCTAATGCATGCAGCCGCTTCTTGGAAATAGGGTACGACCCGCAACGATTGCGCTGACTCTGTGCGTCTTGACGCCGTGGGGGTTAGCGGCGTGCCGGTCAACGCCGGTTTCAGCCCCACCGATTTCCGGAGCGCAGTCCGGCATTCAGAAAACCGAGGGAGCGAAGGCGGAAGTCCCGACTGAAGTCGCGAAACTACCTGAAACCGACGCCCTCAAGGCGCCCAAGCCGCCGAAGGAAACAATCGCCAGGTTGCTGCCCGAATCACAAATCGGCGCGCCGGGAAAAAACCTGGCATCGCGCCGAGTGGAATACAATACCATCATCAGCGCGCGATCATCGGAAGCGTTGCGCAAAGCCGCGTGGCAGTATCGCATAACCCACCGGGGCGAGATCGTCGGCTTTGAATTTTCCAATCATGGGGGCAACCCCATCCTCACGCCGCGGCGCGACGCGGTGAAGAACCAGTTTTTCACCAGGGATTTTCAATTCCGCTTTGACGAGCGCGCCCGCCAGGATATTCATTTGATGGTGTCGGACTGGGTGCCGTCGCGCGATCGCGTATTTCGCTTAAGCGAAATCATGAACAGTCTCATGCTTTTTTTCCCGCGCATGTATCTGCCGGCCATCGTCAATAGTGGTACCCGAAACTTTGTTACGCTGCCAACCGGGGAAGAAATCGAATTCGACGCGGATACGCATGAGATTCGTAGCGGCGTCCTCAGGGAAACCTCGGTCGATCTCAACCCGGATCGCCAAGCCCGACGCTTTCCGGGTATTGAATACCTCGGCAAAGGAGTCATGGTCCGCGCCAACGCGCGTGGCACGGACCCGAGAATCGGCACAACTGCAACGATCACCACCGGCACGCCGCGCGACGATTGCGGCGGCGAGACGAATTGCCAGCAATGTCAGGTGCCGGCGCGGGAGCTTTGGGATCAAACCGGTGCGGTGCGGTTCAGATTTGCCACTGATGATGAATTCGATCGTTATCTTCTGGCACACTGCGCCTTCGGGTTACCCAAAATCAATTCACAATTCTCGATCGCCGCACCGGTCCGCTAAGCGCGAACGCAATCACTGCTTCTCATTTCCGGATGACGTGATTTTACCGTTTTGCACGTCCCGGCAACACCAACGGTGGGCCGCAATCAATCAAGTTGCAATTCTGAGCGGAGCCTATTAGGAAGATAGCAAATCTCTTTCGACCAGAAAGGAATGAGTATGGCAACCCATCTAGTGATTGATGCCGATGGCCATTGTTATGAACCGGACAACGATCTGGCGAAGTGGATGCCCGCGGAGTTTGCCAAACGAGCGCCCAATCGAGTCACCGACAGCTCCGGTTATTCGCACTTGATGCTCGAAGGCAGGCTCTCCAGCCGCCGGCGCTGGGGGGGTGGACCGGACTGCGCCGAGGTTTTCGCGCCGTACATCGAGCGAGCCCGACCCGGCATGACGGATCCGCTCAAGCGTTTGCCGGACATGGACGAAGAAGGCATCGACGTCGCGATCATCTTCGGCACTTCCATCGCGTTGTCGGTCAACGGCATGGCGGACAAACCGTTAGCCGCGGCGATCTGCCACGCGGTCAACCGCTGGCTCGTCGAAGAATATCTCGCGCCCGATCCGAAACGTATGAAAGGCGTCGGGCTGATTCCCGTGCAGGATCCGCCAGCTGCCGTTAAAGAATTGGCATACCTCGCGCAGCATCGCTCCATCGTCACCGCCATGTTGCCAACCAATGTTTATGGCATCAATCTCGGACATCGTATGTTCGACCCGGTTTACGCCGCAGCCCAGGAAATCGGCATACCGCTGTCGGTGCATCCCCAAACCGAGCACGACGGCCAGTATGGCGTGTGGGGCGTCATGGGCGCCGGCAGCGAACGCATGGAAAAGTACAGCTATGTGCATATGACGTCGTTTCCCTTCGAGCTCATGATCGCGCTCATGCACTTGATCGGCGAAGGCGTCTTCGACCGCTATCCCAAGCTCAAAGTCGGTTTCATGGAAGGCGCCTGCGGCTGGCTGCCTTTCTGGTCCGAACGGCTCGATGAACACTTTCACAAGCTGCGCCCGCAATGGCCGCTGCTAAAACGCAAACCGTCGGAGATCATCAAAGGTCCTCAAGTGGCCTTCACCTGTGAGCCCGAGGAAACGATCCTGCCTTATGTGCTCGACGATATCGGCATCACGCAAGTGATGTATGCCTCTGACTACCGGCATTGGGACTCGGAATTTCCCGACTCGGTCAAAGAGGTGAAGAAAATTCCCGGCATGACCGAAGACAAGCCACTGTTCTCCATTTCCGTTAAATAGCGGCGATCCATGAGATCCCGCGGCTTGATTTCATTGACGCGCGCATTGGTCTTGACGACTTCTTCGATCATGGGCTGGATCGCCGGCGCTTTCAGTTCTAAGCGCGGCTCCATTACTTTCATCTCGATCGCGTAACTGGCGTCGAGGATCGCCCGATCTTTTATCCGCAGCTTTTTTTCCATCACCCGATAGACGAGTTCCTTATCTCTGTGCATCGATTTGGACGCCTCGGCCATCGCCCGCATGAAACGCGCGACAACCGGTCCGCGCTTCGCGATCACGGATCGGCGCGTTGTAATCGTCGAAGCCGCGTAAGGAATCCCGATATCGGGACCAAAGACGACGTAGCGGAAACCCAGTGCGATCGCCCGACCGTCGGTAGGGGGCAACATCGCCGCGGCGTCGATGCGCCCCGAGACGAGCGCGCCCAACGTTTCGTTATCCCCGCCGGTTTGGATAAAAGTGAAATCTTTGTCCGGATTCATCCCGGCGCGGCGAAAAACCTGGACGCTGAAAAAGTGCGTGTTGCTGCCGATGCGCGTCACGCCGATCCGTTTGCCGCGAAGCTGTTCCAGTTTGGTGAATTCGGGCTTGGCGAGAATGCTCTGGGTCATGACGTTCTTGATGCTGCCGATGAAAACCAGATCAGTCGCGCCGCTGGCGTATGCATTGACGATCCCGACGCCTCCCAACAGGCCGACCTCGACGTTGTTTCCGAGAATCGCGGCTGTGGCGGTTGACGAGGAAGGAATGTAGACAAAATCGAAATCGATATCGTACTTCTTGAACAAGCCGAGCTCTTCGGCAACCCACGGCATCGAATAGGGAACCGCATGCGAGGAGTAGAGCGCGACCAGTTTGTCGGCTGCTAGGACGAATTGCGCTGACGTGATCCAGGCAAGTAAAAGAAATAAGCAGCATGAATAGCGAGTTAGATTTGCCAAAGGACGACAGGAATATCCGACGCGTAAAGAAAATGCTCCGCGCCGAGATAATTGATCGACTCGGGTAGCAGCGACTCGCCTGACTCCAAGCTGAAATACATTTTCGACTTGCGCACCAAATCGCTCGGCTTGTCCTTGAGCAGCGGCATTTCGTGCTTCGCCCGTTTCTCCCAGTGCTCGTCCAGCCGGTCCAAATAATACGGCAGCCAAGTTGCGCCGATCTCCAAGAAAGCTAATTTCAAGTTTGGAAAACGCACCGGCAAACCCTGGCAAACGACGTGCGTAAATTGCAGCAGCAAGCCGACCGTAAAGGCGTATGAATGCACTTCGGCGAAAGTCGACAGATTCGCCGCGCCGATCTCATGGGAATTGCTGCGCGAGCCGTGGATGCCGATCACCGCCCCCAATTTTTCCGCTTCGGCGTAGACCGGATCGTAAAATGTGCTGCCCAGCGCCATCGGCAAGCCCATCGGTAGGATTTCGAAACCCTTCAAACCCAACTCCGTCACGCCACGCCGCAGCTCTTCGGCGGCGGCCTTCGGATCACGCAACGGCAGCACACCGACGCAACTCACGCGGTTGGATAGGGCGTTAAATTCCTTAGCGAAATGGGTGTTGCACGCGCGCGCTACCGCAAGAGCGAAATCCAACTCTTGGATTTTTGAGACATTGCCCGATCCGGTGGGAAAACAAATCGCATGAACCATCCCCTCACGCTCCATCACCGCGTGCCATTCGTCGATCTGCTCCTTAGGGCTGAGATCTTCCCAGCGCACCGCCATCTCGAAGCTGTCGAACAGATTCGCGTCCCAGGGCTGGTCCCGGGTGCGCAGCGAGGTCGACCGCTTGTCCCAGGGCGCTTCGAGATACTTGCGGATGTAACGTTCTTTTTCCAAAACATGCCCGTCGGCATCGATCACCGGACCATTCATCATGACAACCTCCTTGTCGGAGCCTACGATATAGTTACAGCATTTGTCCGCTGTCAAGGAACGCGCGCCAAAATAGTTTCACGTTGACAGCTTCACGTCGTTTCCTTATGTTCGGGCCGATTGCATCGCCAAACACGAGGGGAAAACCATGGTCGTGCACAGCCAAATTCGCATAAGGGTCGCTGCCGTTATTGTCGGTGCGGCTTTCGCGCTAACGCCCACCGGGAGTTATGGCGCCCAAGAAGAAAAAGTAATTATTTCCTACTCTAGTAGAGACTTCGCGTTTCTTCCTGCTCACGTGGCGGCAACCAAAGGATTTTTTCGCGACGAAGGCTTCGAACCGGTAATGGTTCAAATGCGGCCGCCGGTGGCGGCGCCGGCGCTGATCAACAACGAAATCCAATACACGACAACCTTCGGCAGTATTTTAAACGCGATCATGCAAGGCGTGCCCGCTAAGCTGCTGGCGGTGATCACCGAAAAACCGCCTTACTACATCGTTGCGCGTCCCGGCATCAAAAGCGTCGCCGAGTTGCGCGGCAAAAAACTTGCCGCCCAGCCGCGCGGCTTATCGGACCGCATTGCTGCCGAAGCGAT
>WNFR01001574.1_pt1 | contig 36816 bp, 36 predicted proteins | sample 5400221 | NCBI WGS metagenome assembly WNFR01 (sample SAMN13153357, study PRJNA577476) | soil metagenome | isolation source: 40 cm soil under Madrone tree | place: USA:California | collected 2016-06-14 | reverse complement strand
CTGATTCAGGGGCGGAGCATTGAGCGACACGCAGCAAAAGAAATTGCACTCGCGAAGCTTGCGGCGGTCGGCCTCGGGCCAGAGGTCGGCGAGCTGCGGCCGGCCGAACTCTCCGGCGGCATGCAAAAACGAATAGCGCTCGCTCGCGCGATTGCTGCAGAGCCGGAAATCATTTTTTTTGACGAGCCGACCACCGGTCTCGATCCGATCATGGCCGATGTGATCAATGATCTGATCGTGAAATGCGTGCGTGAAGTAGGCACCACCGCGGTTTCCATCACCCACGACATGGTGAGCGCGCGCAAGATCGCCGATCGGATTGCGATGCTGCACCAGGGACGCATCGTGTGGCACGGACTGACTGCCGAGATCGACCATTCCGGCAACTCGTTTGTCGACCAGTTCATCAACGGACGCGCCGAAGGTCCGATCCAAATGGAGATCCGTGCGGCATGACAAGCCTGCTTCCGTGCCAAATCGGATTGGTCTGAGCCGTTGGCCCGGTCCCTGGCTCGATACGCTTGCCAGCAATGCGGGGCCATTCATGCCAAATGGACCGGCCGCTGCGACGGCTGCGGCGCCTGGAACAGCCTGATCGAGGAGTTGCCGCGCGAGGATCCGCCCAGCGGACTCGCCAAGGGGGGGCTCGCCAAGGGTCGCCGCGGTGGGCGCTCGCTCGGGTTTGTAGGCCTGACCGGGCCGAGTGTGCTGCCGCCACGCCGACGAACCGGCATCGCCGAGCTCGATCGGGTTTGCGGTGGCGGGTTCGTGCCCGGCTCGGCGATCCTGGTCGGCGGCGATCCTGGGATCGGCAAATCGACCTTGCTGCTTCAAGCAGCGGCGGCGATTGCGTCCTCGCCGGCCGATTCTTCGGGACGGCCCGCGAGCGCGGCCTACATTACCGGCGAGGAGGCGATCGACCAGGTGCGCCTGCGCGCCGAGCGCCTCGGCGTCGCCAAGAGCCCTGTATTGCTCGCTGCCGCAAGCAGTGTGCGGGACATCCTCGGCTCGCTCGACCGGGAGGACGCGCCGGGGCTGGTCATCGTCGATTCGATCCAGACGATGTACCTCGACACTTTGGACAGCTCGCCCGGAACGGTAAGCCAGGTGCGTGGGGCGGCGCAGGAATTGATCCGCGTCGCCAAACGGCGCGGCTTTGTGCTGGTCCTCGTAGGCCATGTGACAAAAGAGGGGGTCATCGCCGGCCCGCGGGTACTTGAGCACATGGTCGACACGGTCCTTTATTTCGAAGGCGAACGTGGGCACCAGTTCCGCATCTTGCGCGCCGTCAAGAACCGTTTCGGCGCCACCGACGAGATCGGTGTGTTCGAGATGAGTGATCGCGGCCTGGTAGAGGTCCCAAACCCCTCCGCGTTGTTTCTCGCCGGACGTGCTGCACCCGGCCCCGATGTAGACGAGAACGGGTCCGCCGGATCGAGCGCCGGGCATCTCAGCGGCTCGGCCGTCTTCGCGGGCATGGAAGGCACTCGGCCGGTGCTCGTCGAAGTCCAAGCCCTCGTCGCCCCGGCTGTGCTCGGCACGCCGCGGCGTGCCGTCGTCGGTTGGGATGGTACGCGGCTCGCGATGATTACGGCGGTTCTCGACGCCCGCTGCGGGTTGTCGGTCGGCGCGAACGATATCTACCTCAATGTCGCTGGTGGATTGCGGATTGTCGAACCGGCGGCGGATCTCGCGGTCGCGGCAGCTCTCGTTTCGGCGCTGAAGGAGATTCCGGTTCCAGCCGACACAGTGGTCTTTGGCGAAATCGCGCTTTCGGGCGACGTGCGCCCGGTCGGTCACACCGAAGCGCGGCTCAAGGAGGCCGCCAAGCTCGGCTTTAGCGAAGCGTGGATGCCGGTTCGTCGAGGCAACAGGGCCAACCGACCGCGGGGGGCTGATACGGGACTCGCGACGGTAGCGACCGGTCATTTGAGCGAGCTCGTGACGCGACTGGCTCCAAGCCGTACCCCGCGTGGCCGACGGCTTATAGAGGCGGCGCAATGAACGCCCTCGACCTCGCGATCATCGCGGTGATCGCCCTTTCGGCGGTCTTCGCCTTCGCCCGCGGTTTCGTGCGCGAAGCGTTGTCGATCGCCGCGTGGGTCGGCGCAGCGGCGATCACGCTTTACGGATTTAACAGCACCTACGGCATCGCCATTCGGTTTGTGACGACACCGCTCCTCGCCGACCTGATCGCCGGCGCCGGGTTGTTCGTGCTCAGCCTGATCGCGCTGACGATCCTCACCGGTTATGTCGCGCGGTTCGTCCAATCGAGCGCTCTCTCGCCGATCGATCGGACGCTGGGATTGATCTTCGGCTTGGCGCGCGGCGTGGTGCTCGTCTCGCTCGCCTACCTCGTGATCGATGTCAGCCTGCCCCAGAACGACCGTCCGGGATGGATCAAGAAAGCAAAAAGCGAACGGTTCCTTGCCAAGGGGGCTGAGATGCTACGCAATGCGTTGCCCGATTCCTTGCAAATCAGGAGCGCGGCCGCGGCTGACGATGCGCACCGGGCGGTCGAGCGGGCGCAAGATGCTCAAAGGGCTATGCGAGCATATTCCAGCCCGGTTGCGCCGCCGCCGGCAAAACCCGACCAAACACTGGGGCCGAGCTACAAGCAGGGTGATCGAAGTGACATGAACCGGCTGATCGAGAACGCGCGATAGCAGGGTTGCGTATTACCCCACTCGCATTTGGTTTATGAAATAATTATGTACCGGGTCCCGAGAGGAGGATCGCCGATGACGACGAACGATCCCCTGGACGCCGATCATTTCCACGAAGAATGCGGCGTGTTCGGGGTGTATGGGCACCCCGATTCGGCGGCGCTCACTGCGCTGGGCCTGCATGCGCTGCAACATCGCGGCCAAGAGGCCGCCGGCATCGTCGCCTATGATGGCGGGCAGTTCAACGCGCACCGCGGACCGGGCCATGTCAGTGATAATTTCAGCTCGAAGGAAGTAATCGGGCGACTGCGCGGCAGCACCGCGATCGGCCATGTCCGCTATGCGACAACCGGCGAAGTCGCGTTGCGCAACGTGCAGCCGCTTTTCGCCGATTTCGAGTTCGGCGGGCTCGCCATCTGCCACAACGGCAATTTGACCAATTCTTATCAGCTGCGCCGGCAACTCGTGCGCCGCGGCAGCCTGTTTCAATCGACCAGCGACACCGAAGTCATCGTCCATCTGATTGCCACGAGCCTCAAGGATACCGTCGTCGATCGCCTGACCGACGCGCTGCGGCAGGTTCAGGGCGCCTATTCTCTGGTGGCGATGTCACAGAGCGAGGTCATCGGCGTGCGCGACCCGCTCGGGGTGCGCCCACTGGTCCTCGGCCGCCTGGGCGATGCGTGGATCCTGGCCTCGGAGACCTGTGCTCTGGACATTATCGGAGCTGAATTCGAGCGCGACGTCGAGCCCGGGGAGATTGTCATCATCGGGGCGGGCGGGGTCCGCAGCGTGATGCCGTTCGGCCACCGCGACAGCCGGTTCTGCGTCTTCGAGCATATCTATTTTGCGCGACCTGACAGCATCGTCGAGGGGACCAGCGTCTACGAGGCGCGCAAGCGCATCGGCGTCGAACTCGCGCGCGAGAGCCATGTCGACGCGGACATCGTCGTCCCCGTTCCCGATTCGGGTGTCCCGGCGGCGCTTGGCTATGCTCAGGAATCGGGATTGCCCTTCGAGCTGGGGATCATCCGCAATCATTATGTCGGCCGGACCTTTATCGAGCCGACCGATCAGATCCGCCATCTCGGCGTGCGCTTGAAGCACAATGCGAGCCGGGCCAATCTCAACGGCAAGCGCGTCATCCTCGTCGACGATTCGATCGTGCGCGGCACGACCTCGATCAAGATCGTCGAGATGGTCCGGCGCGCCGGCGCTCGCGCCGTGCATATGCGGATTTCGAGCCCGCCCACGACAAACCCGTGTTTCTACGGGATCGCGACGCCGGAGCGCGATCAGCTTTTGGCGGCACGTTTCGATCTCGAGGGGATGGCCAAGTACATCTGTGTCGACAGCCTCGCCTTTCTGTCGATCGACGGGCTCTACCGGGCGATGGGCGAACCTCGGCGCGATCGTCTGACGCCGCGCTTTTGCGATGCCTGCTTCACCGGCGATTATCCGATCCCGCCGACCGATGCGGATAACGGCAAGCACTCGGTGCAGCTGTCGCTGCTCGCCGAGCCGGCGTGAACACTCGCGCGTGACGTGTGTCGGCTAGCCGGCAAGATCGCATTGATCACCGGAGCGTCGCGCGGCATCGGCGCCGCTGTGGCCGCGCGCTTCGCGCGCGAGGGTGCGCACGTCGTCCTGGCGGCGCGCACGATCGGTGGTCTCGAGGAGATCGATGACGCAGTTCGCGCCGCCGGCGGCAGCGCTACCCTCGTCCCCGTCGACCTGCGCGATTTCATCAAGATCGACGAACTGGCCGCCTCCCTCTTCGACCGCTACGCCCGGCTCGACATCCTCGTCGGCAATGCCGCCGAGTTCGGCACTTTTTCCCCGCTCGGCCACATCGACCCCGCGACCTGGACCGAGGTGGTAGACCTCAATCTGACTGCGAACTGGCGGCTGATCCGCGCGATGGACCCGCTGCTGCGTGCCGCCCCGGCCGGGCGCGCGATCTTCGTCACTTCCGGGGTCGCGCGGGGAATCTTTCCGTATTGGGGGCCCTATGCGGTCAGCAAGGCGGGCCTTGAAATGCTAGTCAAAATCTACGCCGGCGAAATCACCAAGACCCGAGTGCGTGCAAACCTGATCGACCCCGGCATCGTACGCACCCGGCTGCGCGCCCGCGCCTTCCCCGGCGAGAACCCGGCGCGCCTACCGCCGCCGGAGAGTGTCACCGACGCTTTTCTCGCCCTTGCCGTGCCGGAGTGCACGCGCAACGGGGAAGTGGTTATGGCATCAGCGTTCCGGATATAGAAGAGGCCGACGTCCGTCAGGCAGCCGCTTCGTGCTGCTCAGATCCGCTCATAAAACCGGCGACCACTGCCGAGGTTCCTTTCTCCGCAGTCGCGCGGCGGCGCAGCCTTACAAAAAACCAACTTGCGCGGTAGGATTGCCTCTGTCAGTTGGATTTATGTTTTGTTTGATTTCGACGGGCCGAGAGATGAGTCTCTTTCTAGTTTTCTTTTGGTGCTCGGCCGTTTTCCGGTTTGGCAAATTTAATTCCCGGTTCGGCGAATTTGCTTCCCGGTTCGTCCGGATAAATTCCCGATTAGAGTTGCTACGGGAATTCGCCGGCAAGGGGTTGATTCGCCTCGCCTTCTTTGCGGCCAAACGGCGTTTATCCGAGGAAAATCGAAGAAATTCCCGGTATTCGGGCGCAAATGGGACCAAAACCCGGAGTTATGGGGTAGCAGGCACACCCTAACCTCCGGTAGTTACGTCGCGAGCCGTCATTTCATCATATTTACCATTCCACATTACCTCTACCTTCCGAGAAGCGCTTACACCCCCAGCATTGACCATTATGGTAAACGTATAAAAAGCTCTATCTTCAAAGGCGTTTTCCATAACGATAGGCCAGCGCCCGATCACAAACAATCTATTATGCTCCTCGTCGCACTTTATAAAATCAATCATCTTTGGAACGGCATGATAGATAGTAAATGGACGACGCTCATCTTCCAGCAAGATCGGTTGCGGTAGGTGAATTATTTCTTCATCTGTTCTTTGCAATGGCCGCTTCTTGAGTTCCGTTATGAAGGCAACGCCATCCCTAATATTTATTTTTGATAAAGCATCCGCCCGAATGCGTACGTATCTGCTTGTGAATTCTTTTACAAAATGTCCGCCAGCATCATATTGGCGATCCACAGCAATCACAATCGCGCCACCTTTATCTGTAGACAACGAAAAAGATGGCGTCACCATTCTGCGCAACTTAACGGCATGAACTAAAGCTTGAATCACGGCCAAAACTGCGAAAACGAGAATTCCGAGCACCCAGTCCGGAATGCCCGTTATCGGGCTCATACCAAAACCTGCCAACTGGCGAAGAAACCAATCGATCTTGGCGACAATTGCCGCAACGATGAGCGAAAGTACGGACCAGCGGTTCCCGAACGCCGCTTTAAGCTCGGTGTATGCTTCGCGCAGAAAATGCATGCGGTTTCTGTCATTTTGGACAACCACCCCCTTCCGCGTAGAATGCTCTGCGCGGTTGGGCAGCAATCGTCATCATCTCCGGTGCGGGACTGATCCTCCCGCTCCATTTCAAGTGATAGCATGGAAAGCAAGGCCGGCTAAGCGCCGGCCAGCCTCCACCTGCTCGCGCGGCCAGCACCGATGTTATCGATCGCGCCGTTCCGGTGCAGCCGCTTTACCGTTGATCCGACCTGTTCACGAATCGCGGCCCGCAAGATCGCGTCTCCGGCATCGAAGCCTTTGGCCGTGATCACCCGGCCCGCAATGTCATCCGTGCTCAGCAGCTCGCCCGCTGCGGTCCTGAGCACGCCAAGGCAGAGCCGCGACAGCTCGTTCCGTGCGAAATACCGGGTGCGCCGATAGACCCGCTTCGGTTTGATCGTCTCCGGGTCAAGATCCGCGGCCATGACGCGGAGCACGCCGTCGATATGCGTCAGATCGGCCCGATGTTGGTCGAGCTGGCGTTGTAGCTCGTCAATGACGCCGGCGAGTTCGCGGCGCTTCTCGATTAGCCCAGAAAGGACATGATCCCTTGCGGCGGTCATGCCGCGCTCCGGTGCCAGTAGCCGGCCCAAACCGGGCTCTTCGGGCCGGCCAGCGCAGCACCGATAACCGCATTCCAATTCGTGCCGTTCGGCTTGCGGCGGTTGTCCTCGCGCCATGCGGCTTCGTTCGCGTATTGATGGAGCAGGTGACCGCTGATCCGATGATGCTGGCCGATTTCGGCGCGCCGCAGCCGCGAGAAATACGATTCGGCTTGGTTCACGTTCGCCCCGTCTTCGGCCTTGTACTCGACGGAATGATTGACGCGGCGCACGTCATAGGACGCGTGCAGGCACTCCCAGGCATTCGATTCGTCGGCGTGTATGATTGTGCCACTCGCGACGTGTTCGCGTATCAGCGGCACCGCCTCGCTCTCGCGCGACACTACGAAAGGTCGGGTGCGGCCCCTTACTTCGCGGGCGACAACAACGACCCGGCGCCGGCCGGTCTGTTCCTCCGCAAGCCGCCGGTCTTTGCGATCGGCCTTCCGGTTCTCGGGTTTGACGTGGCCGCCGAAATACGCGCCGTCGACCTGGACTTCGCCGTTCAGCTCGGGCTCGTCTGGATTGTGAACCTGCGAGCCCATCGCTTCCCTGATTTTGTGCAGCAACACGAAGCTGCTCTTGGGATTGATGTTGAGATCGCGGCTGATCTGTAGGGCTGACGTACCTTTCACGCCATTGACGAACAGCGCAATCACGGCGAGGTAATCGCGGACCGGCAGCTTTCGGCTATGGAAGAGTGTTTGCGACGTGAGCGAGAACTTGCGACGGCAACCTCCACATTTCCAACGCGGCGGAATTTCGGCGAGCGTGTAGACCGTCAGGCAGCCGCAGTGCGGACAGAACGGCTGGCCGCCATTCGCGGCCCAGCGGATGCGCTTGAACGTGCCGCGCGCTTCGTCATCGGTCATTCGGAAGACGTGGCTCAGGCTCAACGTGCGAGCGGCGGCGCTGAGCAAGAAATGCTGTGACATGGGGTCGATCCATGTTGGGGATCGACCGGTTCGCCATCATGGTGGAAAGCTCGCGCCAACGAGGCTATATTCCACGAGACGATCATAACGGCGGGGGTCGATCCCGGTGTTGTGGTCTAGGGGCCGGTCTGTCGCGCCAACGACGACCGGCTCCGCCTTAGAGAGTGCCGATCAGCGGGCCGCTTTTCCCAACTTCGCGCGCGGGGGAGCGGCCCTTCGTTTTGATCCTCGCCCCGCATCCGGGTCGGCAGTTCGGCCGGGGCTCTGACGCTATAGACATCTATCTATCCTCCGAAACTGGATAATAGCCTACGCCGCCGCGGCGTCAACAGGCAAGATGGATAGTATCCATTTCTTGCTTGACGGCCGGACATTGGTGGCGATACGGTAGGCTAGCAAATCCAGGAGTGCGGATTATGGCCGAAGAGAACGCCGCTAGAACGGTAGAAACTGACGGACAGAACGCCACGGGAACGGCAGACAGTCCGCAGAAAACGGCGATGAAGCGCGAACGCTCCTCCATCGCGTTTCCTTATTATGCCCTTGGTGACGTAGTCGCCATCGCTCAGGCAATCCATGATCACGTTGGCGCCGGCGAATGCGATGACGCGCAATTATCTGCGTGGGCTGAGCAGAGTCAGAAGAGCAGTGGCTTTCGGATGCAACTTTCTGCAGCCCGAATGTTTGGCGTCTTAGATCCGACTTCTGACAAGTACAAGCTGACGGAACTTGGGAGAATGATAGTCGATCCCCGTCAAGCTCGCGCGGCCAAAGCGGATGCCTTCCTGAAAATCCCGCTCTACAACGCTGTCTTTGAAAAGCACAAAGGCGGAGTGCTGCCGCCGATAGACGCGCTCGAAATCGAGATCGTCAGCTTGGGCGTGGCGGAGAAACAGAAAGCTCGTGCGAGACAAGTGCTAGAGCGCTCTGCCGATCAGGCTGGTTATTTCGAGCACGGCAAAGATCGTCTTGTTAAACCGGGAGTGGCGCCACTAGATCGTTCTCAGCCAGAGGTGCAGCCTAAGAACGGCGGAGATGGAGGCGGCGGAGGCAATCAGACCGACATTGATCCGATCATTCGTGGTCTGCTCGCGCGTCTGCCGAAATCGGGCGAGGTTTGGTCCGAAGCCGATCGAAAGCTATGGCTTAATCTCTTAGAGGGCAGTTTCAAACTGATCTATAAGGATAAGGATGTGCCACCGGCTGGCGGTCAGCATGACGCAGAGTGAGGCTCAATGTCGAGAGGACCATTTCCATCTCGCGAAGCGTGGATCGCCGACAAAGAGAGTGAGATAGCCGCGCGTGTAGCCCGGCTGGAGTCAGAGACCGATCCGAAAAGGCGAAAGCGGTTGGAGAACGCCATTGCGCGCTATCGCGCGCTCATTACGCTAGGACCAGACGGCGCGAGCAATGCCGCACATAGGGCCGCAGCCGCGCGAGCAGGTTAATTTTGCGCTGGTCCCATTTGCGCCCGAATATCGGAAATTCCCGGTTCGACGGGTGGGATGCACCCCTCTGCTGAGACAGAAAAATGGGGACAGCTGATTGCGGTGGAAGCGGGTCGTCCACGTAGTCCATAGGAGGGACCCGCGCGCAGCGGAGCGCCCCCATGAGGCTGGCGGAGCGCAGCGCGGGAGGTCCCTGTGGACCCACGGGGGCGCCCCGCGGGGGGTGGGGGTCCGGGGGCGGGGGGTTTTGCGAGGATCGGCGGTCATGGCACGGGCCCGATCGCGTCGGAAGCCAAACCCTGAGCGAGGCGCAACGGCAAGCTTGCCTCGAACTCGACGGGTGGTCGATAGCCGAGGGCGGAATGGAGGCGCTGCTGGTTGTAGACCTCCTCGATGAAGCGACCGATGGATTCGCGCGCCGCGCTGATGTCGCGGTAGTCGCACCCGTCGACTTCCTCGTGCTTGAGCGTCTTCATGAAGCTCTCCGACTTGGCGTTGTCGTAGGGGTTGCCGACCCGACTCATGCTCGGCTGGATGCGGTGTGCCGCGAGTTTGGCGGTAGTCGCCACAGGCATATTGCACACCGCGGTCGGAGTGGTGGATGAGGCTGTCGGGTGCCGGGCGCCGCGCCGCAAGAGCCATGTCGAGGGCCGCCAGGGCGAGGCTCGCCTCGAGGTGCCGCTCCAGGGCCCAGCCGACGACGCGGCGGCTGAAGGCATCGATCACCACGGCAAGATAGACGAAGGCCTCGGCCAATCGGACATAGCCGGCACGAAGGGCCGTTTGCGCAGGCGCAACAGATTGTCTTCGCGCATCAGCCGCAGCACCCGCTTGCGATTGACCGCCATCCCCTCGCGGCGGAGCTGCGCGGCGATCCGCCGGTAACCGTAATGGCGATGGGCCAGCGCGACACGCTGAATGGCATCGCGCACCGCGGCTTCCTCCCGGCGCGGTGCCGAGGCCTGCCAGTGCCGGTAATAGCCGGCGCGGCTGACGCCGGCCAGCGCGCACAGGCGCTCGACCGGCAATCCGCCTTGCGGCAGCGGTGTCGTCATCGCTTCGATGAGCGCGTAGACGGCATGGCGCCAGGCCCGTCGCTCGGCCGGCGCGGCTCGCTGACTTGCCGCAAGGCTCGCTGAAAAAAATCGAGCTCCAGTTGCTGCTGCCCGATCTTGCGCTCCAATTCCGCAATCCGCCGCTGGGCGGTCGCAACATCGTCCGGCACCGCCGAGGATCCCACCGCCGCCGGCGCCACCCCCTTCGGTGGCCGACCGCGGCCGCGCAAAGCCCCCGCCCCGCCCGCGCGGAACCGGTCTCGCCAAACCTGCAGATCCTTCCGACGAACCTGCAGCTCGCGCGCCAACGCGCTCACGTTCTCGCCCGCCAGCATCCGGCGGATCACCGAGAGCTTCAGCTCCCGGCTAAAGATTCGGGCCGATCTGGGCATCCAGTTCTCCTCCTAGAGAACTGTCCCCATTTTCCTTGTCTCACTTTCGGGGTCCACTCCACCGAAAAACCGGGAATTTCCCCCCACCCCTCTCGGGGACGGAACCGCGCCCAGAGCTGTTCGTTGAACGAGCTAGGGTTCCGAATTTCGGAGTGATGATCATGGTCCGCTTGCCCGCCACGACTGCCGTCGTCGCCATCGGACTGCTCGTAGCACCTGCCCTCCTTCGCCCAAACGAGCCACCCCAATCCCTCCAGCCGTGCGGCTCCTGCCGCCGCTGCCAAAGACACATTGAACCAGGAAGATAAGCTGTTCGTGAAGGAGGCCGCGACCAGCGGCACGGCAGAGGTCCAGCTCAGCAAAATCGCCCAAAAATCGGATAACCCCGAGGTCAAGAGCTTCGCCGATCGGATGATCCGGGATCACACGGCGGCAAACCAGGAGCTGACGGCCATTGCCGGCGGCCTCGGCATCGAGGCGCCAAAGGCGCTCGACTCAGAGCACGATCGGATGCGCGAGAAGCTTCAGACCCTGCACGGCAAAGCGTTTGACGAGCAATATATGCGCGACATGGTCGAAGGTCACAACAAGGCCGTGAAGCTGTTTCAACAAGAGGAGCGCTCGGGTCACAATGCTGAACTGAAACAATTTGCGCAGAAAACCTTGCCGACGATCGAGGAGCATCAAAAGATGGCGCTGGAACTGTCGCACCGGCTCGCGCAGACCGCAGCCAAATAGCGTCAAATACCGCCACCGGGCAACGGCTCGAGGGCGACTGTCAATTGGCCACACCAAGAGAGCGGATTTTTTCGAACAGCGGATGGATCTGCGCTCGGTAAGTGGTGGAGCCCGAGCGTGACAACCACAACTGCTCGAACGTGTTAGTCCGGTAATCCGGGTACTGCGCGCGGAATTTGGCTGCCGTCTCAGCCGCTTCGCTGCGGCGCCCGACCAGTGACAGCGCGCCGGTCAGAAAAAGTTGCGCGCTGCCATAGCTGGGATTGCGTTCCAAGGATTTCTTCAGCAGTCCGATGGACCGCTCGGCGCGGCCGAGCAGCAGTTCGGCAAAGCCGCCAAAAAAGAACCAGATGCTGTGCCGCCGATCCGAGCGATCGAGGCTCATCGCGCGCTCGATTGCCGGCAGGGTTTCATCCGCGCGGCCGAGAAAGGCCGCATTGTACCCGGCAAAAGCGTGCGCGATCCCCAGCCCTCGTTCCATCGCCAAGGCCTGCTGAAAGGCGCGGGCCGCCTCCTCCAACTGTCCTGCCGCAGAGTACAGCATGCCTTGCACGCAATGCGCATCGGCATGTCCCGGCGCGATCGACAGCGCGATTGCGACCGCCTCGCGCCCGAGATCGGAGGCCGCCACCGCGGCGCGGGGGTCGCCCCACCACGGGTTGCTGACAAGATGCTGGCAGGTTACTGCCAGACCGGTCAGCGCCTCGACATTGCGGGGGTCGCTCGCAAGCGCGGTGAGATACCAGCGCTGCGCCTCGGCCGAGAGCTCGGCGCGCATTCCTCTCTGGAGCGCACTCGCAGCCCGCGACAGACATTCGGTTACTCCGAGTTCCATCCCGACGTCGGCAAAGGCGCGCCGGCTCGCCGCTTGCAGTAGCAGGACGTGAAGCTCGCGGGAAATCCGCCGGGTGATCCGGGTCTGGATCGGCGCGAGGTCTTCGGGCCGGAACTCATGCCGGCCCGCCCACAAATACTCGGAGGTGGAGGCACTGATAATCCGCATGTTGACCCGCAGCGTACCCGGATTGCTGTGCTGGGCGCTGCCGGTGACGATGTAATCGTATCCCCGCGCCGGTTCCGGCGCCCGCGGAAGCTTGCCGGCCGCGGCGCGCGCGTCCACCAACGGTTTCAAGGACAGCCCACGACTGTGCCGAAGGAGATCGGTCACCAAGTCCTCGGTAAAGGCTTCGACCAGGTATTGCTGGTCGGGATCGCCAGTCAAATTGCGCACCGGCGCAACCGCCACAGCAATGCTCGGTAAGAGGCAAGGCCAGCGCGGCTTCGCCGTTCCTGAGGTCGTCGTCTCCGGCGGCTGAGGGCTAGGGCTTTGCGGTGACCGATCAGAAAATGGGCGAAGCGGGTGGAAACCCTGGTGGACCGCACTGCCCGCCGCGTGAGGCTCTCTGGCGGCGCCCGATCGGGCGATCTCGTTGGCAAGCGTCTGCGTCTCCGCGTCGGGTGTGACCCCCAGCTCGCGCTGCAATGTCTCGCTGCAGCTCTTGTACTGTCGGAGGGCTTCGCCTCGCCGTCCGGCGCATGCATAGGAGCGCATCAGCGCCCGCTGTCCGGACTCGGACAGCGGGTCGAGCAAGACCAGCCGGCGCCCGGATTGAATGGCGGCATCGTGCTCGCCAGCTGTATCGCGTTCCGTCGTCAGCCGGTGCAGGACGTCGCAGACCACGGCGAGCGTACGGTCGCGCTCCGCCGCCAGCCATTCCTGAAACGGCTCGGAAGCGATGTGAAAATCGGCAAGAAATTCACCTCGATACAAACCGGCTGCCATCTGCAGCTCGGAACGCTGCTGTGACCGGGACAGCTGCTCAAATCGATCGAGATCCACGACTGTGTCCTGAATTCGGCAATTGACAAAATCAGCGACCAAGTGAAGCGCCGCACCCGTCCCAAGCGCCTTGCGCAGTTCCAACAGGCAATTGCGCAAGCTGTGGCGGGCTTGTTCCGACCCCTGATACGGCCACAGCAGGTCGGCGAGCCGCTCGCGGCTGACCGGTTGGCCGCCCTGAGCCGCCAGATAAGCAAGAAGTGCGCGCGCCTTCTTCGGGAGCTTCCCGAGGCTGAAATCGTCACTTTCAATCACCAAAGGTCCAAGAATGCCGATTGCGAGAGCCATCGCTACTGTCCCCATGCACAGCCTGACCGGAAGGCCGAGCTGGTGGTGATCCCGAGATCCGAAAATGAAGCGTTCGCTGTCCGACGCCGTGGGACGCCGCAACATCGGCGGCAAGGTCCATCGTTAGTTGATCACACGGATACCCCCGAGGATTGTGGATTGGGGCTGCCGCCGCAGCTGAATCGGGCACAAGAGCACCGACGAATTCTCGGTACACGGGTGACAGCCGCAAATGGGACTGGCAAGATCGGATCATCGAGATGCGCAGTCCGATAGCGACCGCTCGCGCGGCGGCAATGCTGCAGTCAGCAAGCACTGCCGACTTCCGCTGTCGTAAGCCATCGATATGTTCGCCAGAAATTAGATATTTGTGTTGGGGAGATTACCCAGCCAAATTATGGCAAAAATACGTTGGTTTGCGACTGACTGTTGCAATAGGACGGATTCTAGTCAGATTTTTGCCTTTTTCGTCCTATCCCAGGCGTTTCCGTCTGGAACCCTGGCGAATGTCAGTGCACTGATGAGGGGGCCATTAAAATAAGGAGCTTTTTGACATCAATCAGACGTGAAATTGACGCCAGACTGACACAACAGAGTTAAGATCAACCCGCACCCCACAGTAAGATTACCGGCTGGCGTCCCAGGTGATTAAAGAGGGACAATTGGACGTTTGCACCCTTCCCTGGAGGTCAAACGTAGGTTGAATCTGCATTGCAGCGTCAAAGCGAGGCGACGTGAAACGAATTCGCATCGAAAACGGGATCTACGCTGCACAGATACAAGCTCTCTATCGGCACACCCCAGTGGTTTTGACCGTGAACGTGGTCAACTCCGCCTTGGTCGCGATAGTCCTGGCGTCCTATATGGGGCAAACTTGGTGGCTGGTGTTTCTCGCATTGACCATCGCCTTGACGGCGGCTCGCATAGTCAGCTGGGCCTGTTATCATTACCGGCACGAGATGGCCCGCTCCACAACCAAATGGGCAATATGCGCGACCCTCGGATCGGGGCTGTCAGGACTGCTTTGGGGCGCAGGCAGTGCATTCTTGCTCCCCGATAACCTTGTCGAGCAGACTTTCGTTGCATTCGTCATCGGTGGTATGTGCGCTGCCTCTCTCGTCTCGTTTTCCTACTACCTGCCTGCCTTCATAGCCTATGTCTTTCCCGCCTCGCTGCCGCTGGCCTGTCGGTTTTTCCTCGACGGCTGGACGGTACACGGCGATATGATGGTAGTCTTCGCGGCGGCTATGACGCTCGCAGCTTATAACTCTACTCACGCCTTCTCGAATGGATTACGGCTGAATTTCGATTTATCCGAAAAAACCAGAGAGTTCACGGCTACGAATGAACGTCTTGAAATGGAGATCACGCAACGAAGGGTCGCCGAAGATCAGTTACGTCAAGCCCACAAGATGGAAGCTATCGGCCAACTGACCGGCGGTATCGCTCACGATTTCAACAACTTGCTCACTGCAGTCGTTGGGCACCTGGAGATGGCACAAAGCCGCGTCAGCGAGGATCCCCGCGTTACCGCCCTGTTGCAGGCAGCCCTCCGCGCGGCAGAACGCGGCGCGACATTGACCCAGCATCTGCTTGCCTTCGGACGTCGACAGCAATTGGACGCGAGACCTATCGACGTTCCCGCTGTAGTTGGTGGTGCCGAGAAGATGCTGAGGCAGACAATTGGTCCCGAGATCGAGCTGGTTATAGAGTCACAGCCTAAACTACACCCAGCATGGGTAGACCCGAACCAGTTCGAACTCGCAATCCTGAACCTCGCCTTGAATGCGCGCGACGCGATGCCCACGGGCGGCACATTGCGGATCGATGCGAAGAACCAACGAGGAGAAATCGGGAAAATACCCCCCGATCTCCGATTAGGCGACTATGTAGTGGTGTCAGTATCGGACACCGGTACCGGAATGAACCCGGAAACTGTGGCGCGTGCCTTCGAGCCCTTCTTTACCACAAAGGAAGCCGGCCGCGGCTCGGGCCTGGGACTATCGATTGTGCACGGCTTCGCAGCGCAGTCGGGGGGATCGGTTCAAATCACCAGTTCCCCCGGCAACGGTACAAACGTGGATTTGTGGTTGCCGCGTGCAAAAGGCGACATGACCGAATGTGGCGACACGGAGGAGCCGGACCAATCCGTTACAGAGCCGATCAATGCACGGATCCTGGTGTGCGATGATGATGCAGACGTGCTGGCGTTTGTTGGGATGATTTTACGCGACAGCGGCTACACGGTCTGGGAAGCTAGAAATCCTTCCTTGGCGCTAGATATATTCAAAAACGAGCAATCTATCGACCTTCTGCTGGTGGATTATGCCATGCCGGAGATGAGCGGTCTCGCCGTCATAAATCGCGCCCAGGCCTGTCGGCACGGACTGAAGGTGATGCTGATGTCGGGACACGCCGATATCCTTCACGCCGGTGATGCCTTGAGCATCCCATTGCTAGCAAAGCCGTTCAAGGGAGTCGAGTTGCGTAGGCGAATTGCGGAAGTTCTGCTCGGCCCGCCGCCTGCATTTACAGCAGGAAAGTACGGCTCGCGGCTTTTTGCTACCTCGACGTAAAGCAGAGAAATTCTGCCGCCGCGGTTATCGCAACCTTCTCGCGTCGACGCTCGTCAACCATAGAAGCCAAGCTTCGAACAGAGAAGCTTCGAAGCTCCGCTGGGTTGATGCCCTGTGGCGTGTATCGGACCGAGGGTTCGAAAATGATAACGGTCGCCCTTTGGGGACGATACGACCGGGCGACGCACGACCGATCGTGACGACGGAGCCTGGCGAAAGTTTCTGACCGCCGACGCCGCAATCGGGCCACGGCCCAGCGTGGGCGCAGTGACGTCGCGGCCGGTATTCAGTAGATCCCCGGGACGACTCGTGCGGTTTTCTCTTTGTACGCCGCATATTGGGGAAAGACTTCCGCCAGGAGAGCCTCCTCGTTCCAAATCCGCCGCAACTGGAAGGCGATTTGGATAATGAGGAGCATCGCAGTCCAGCCTGACAGAAACTGCATGACGCTGCCGATCGTGGCGATTTCTTCAGCCAAGTAGATCGGGTGGCGCACAAAACGGTATGGCCCCGAGGTGACGAGCTCTCGTGCCTCGGGCATGATGCTGAACGAGCGGCGAAGTTGTATGAGCGCGACAGCCGCGAACCCGTCGCCAGCGAGTATAAGAAATGTCGACGCGACGCCCAACGGCAGAGGCAGCTCGCAGCGCGGAAAAAGGACGACTGCAGTGATTAGAAAGGTGCCGATCAGAGCCGAAACCCGCGGCTCCACTCCGCACGCCTTGCCAATTGGATGCCGCCGCATGATCACCGTTGTCGCAAGGATCACGAGGTACCCGATCACCGACAGCCGCATGGCGATGTTCACCGAATATACCGCGCTCGGGAGCGCAGGATCAGCGTCTCGTACATATTGATCGAGGCCCACCACCGATATGAGAGCGAGCGCGATCGACCACGCCAGCATCGGCAGCCGCATCAAAAGGTCGTAGACGGACGATTGCATCAACTGGGCCAAACCAGATCTGATAATTTGCGACGGCGTGGTGGCACAGTGTGGCGAGTCTGTCATTTGCGGTCTTTGCAGGTTTACATCGAATCCGTTTCTCAGATTAGCGGAACGGTGACTCGGCTCGTGAGATGGAGCGGCCCATACGGAAGAAGTTGCGGCGCAATAAAGTCCAAGGAATAGCTCGCACACACGGTTATCGTGGTCGGGAATGATGAGGTGTCTTCTCTAACGGAAACGCCGATGTTCGGAGCCTGATAGGCGGATAAGAGCTGCTGGGCCCGCGTGGCGGCACAATCGGCGAGCGGCGTATTCGATAGGGTAGGGCAATATAAGGCTTGGCTCTGAGGCTTACATGTCAACATCGCCCCGTGATTATACGTCATCGCATAACGACCGGCTTCCTCAACCGCGAAGAGCATTGTGTTGTAGGTCCAGAAGGCCCGCCCAAACTCGACGCTGCCAACAATTAGCAGCAGCAGCACCGACATGATAACGCCGGCTTCTACTGCTGCCGAACCTTCTTCCCCGCCATACCGAGACGGCCTACCCCAATTCATTGCAGTCGCACCTCAGTCGCCGCGCTCAAAGTCGCCGGAATGCCCGGCCACGGCACCAGCGGGGTGAAGGCTTGGCTTGCACCGACCCTAATGAAGACGCGGTTGGGACCGGGACGGCCAGCGGTAGCGCACGACTCGGTGCATGCGATCGACATACCATCATCGCACTCGCAGCTCTGGGGAAAGCCCGCTGGAAAGATGAGCGCCGGGATAACGCCCATAGAGCTCTGCATAGAGTTCTGGATGCCCGTTGCGTCGACGGGTCGGAGCTTGGCATATTCCGTGCCGATACGGGTCGTTCCGGCCAGTGCAGCAGACTTCGCCGCGAGCATGCCGAAATCGGCGATCCCAGCCGCGATCAAGATGATTGCCGGGGCCGCGAGGGCGAATTCGGCAGCCACGCTCCCATCGCAGTCGACGCGGCCGAGGGCGCGTGCCCGTCTCCACAGTCTGAGTTGCCTTTTAAGGGTCACAGACGATTTCACTCGGCGAGGGCGACGGTGCTGACCGTCGGGAGATTGGTTAGACCCGCGCCCGCACATCCTCGAGTTTCCAGGCTCGAGGTTTGATCGACCGTCAGCGTGTCGACGACCAACACCAAGCATTTCGGGCCTGTGACGCTCGGATTTCCGTGGAACGTTAGCGACGAGTTCGGGAAATAGACGAGCCCATTGAGGGTCGCACCGGGTGCCCCAGTAACACTACTGGGGCTAGATGGGGACATCGTCCCCGCAGGTAAGCCGTTGGCATCCTGAACCATTACAACACCGGAGAACCGCCCCGAGCTCGGGGCATTGAGATTGAACACGGCGTCGGCGGCCATCGACACGGCGCCAATTTTACCCGCTTCCGCGGGGAGAATGATCGTGACACCGGTGCCTTTGACATTGTCGCAAGTCGAGCACTTGAGCACCCCCCATGACTGGAGGGTCAGATTGCCGGTGATCCAATATGTCCCGGGCGACAGATCGACCGTTTGGCTCGTCAGGATACTCCAGTCACCAGATATTCTTGTGTTGCCGGTCAGTTTGATGCTGCTTTGAATCAACGTTGTTCCGGGTATCCCGCAGTTGCCCAGGTAGATCTCCACACCCCCCGAGCCGGTCGACCCGCACTGGGGGAGGCTCGGGGGCATGCCTGCCGTGAGGTACTTGTGCGTCAGCGTGCTCGCGTAAGGATCGACAACGTTTGGCGCGCCGATCCTTACGAGTGCGGCCAGGGTAAACTCCGATGGCGGCGCCGCAGGGTTGATCGGGTTTCCTTGCAAGGTGACTTCGCCGGCGGTGACGAGGGTTGTCGCGGCTATCGAACTAGTGCTCCCGCGGAGCTCGATGGCGCTTCGGCTGATAGAATTTGCCACGGCCGAGCAGTTGGGCATGTCGAGCCGGGTGAAATCGGCGATTTCAACCCCCGTGCTGCTCGTTCTCAGCGCTAAAATACAGGGATTATCGAAGACCTCGATGACCGCAACGGCCTTGGTTGCGACTGTGACGTTGGACAGAAACATCGCTGCCAGGAACGTTGCCTGTGTTTGCCGCAAAGTAACCGCGATCCCATTGCTTACGATGTCGTCGCTATAGGGATAGACGACTGCCGGGGTGATTCCCCTATAGCCGTTACGCGTGGCAGCTTCACTGGAGGCAGGCGTCAAATCGCTGATCACATTAATTTTTCCGGCAATGATCTGGTACGCGGCCGATAGTGCTGCAGCATCGGCGGCGGACTGGTTTTGCAATTTGAGCGTGAACCATACTCCAGTTTCGGCACCCAGTGCGCCAAACCCGATCAAACCGGGAAGAGCAATGGCCACCACCGTTGCGCTGGCCCCGCTCTTGTCGTGCAAGATCCGCGCAATCGCGCGGAACAACGATCGCACCGGATTAAGCGCCCTCATTGGTCTCATACTTCGATTGCAGCTCGGTGACCCCCTCCTCTGCCGGCGCGCGGCCGTCCTCGGCCGAAAAGAAATAGCCGACTGGGGCGTCCAGCGGCGTCGCAATTTGATAGAGGCGGTCGGCCGAGACGCGGCTCAAGCCGTGTTCGTATTTATGCACCTCCTGAAACGCGACCCCGATGATTCGCGCAAGCTGCTGCTGGGTCATGCCAACTTGCAGTCGACGTCGCCTGATACGGGATGCGACCCGCCGATGGATCAATTGTGTGAGATTGCACGGCGGTTTAATCATTGCGACCGACCTCAGCGTAAAGGACCGAGAAAATGTTGTTTGGGCTCGCTCTTCCGACGGGCCCGCGGCGCCCTGGCCGCTGGGGCCGGATGATCTCATCACAGACCCCTCCCAAGCATGTCGATGATGCGCAGAGCCAGGGGCGTGCCGATGACAATCATCAGTGACGGCAGGATGAACGCCATCAGCGGCAAGGTCAAAAGGACCGGGAGGCGCGCGGCACGCTCTTCGAAGCGAGCCAAACGCTCTGCGCGCATCTCCACCGCGAGGACCCGCAGTGATCCCGCCAACGGTGTACCGAACTTTATCGACTGGTTGAGCGCGGCGACGATGCCGCGCAGGCTCGCGAGACCCGCCCGCTGCGCCAGGTTTTCGAGCGCTTGGCTCCGAGCGGGCGAGACACGCATCTCCGCGGCCGTAGCGGCGAACTCCTCGGCCACCTGAGGGCGCGAGGAGCGGAGAACGTGGCCGACCTGCTCGATGGCGTAGTCGAGGCTGAGCCCCGCCTCAGCACAGATAACGAGCAGATCGAGTGCGTCGGGCATCCCAGTCTCAAGACGTACGCGGCGCCTAGCGGCGAGGCGAGAGAGGACGACCTCGGGGCAACGCCAGCCCAGGATGAGGGCTCCAACTAGAAACACCAATCTAATCGTGGTCGCGCCGACGAAGAATTGGCGCCACTCGAGGAGCAGCCAACCGAGCGGGACAAACGCTGCGGCGCTGCAAACCTTGGCCGCGACAAGGGCGGCAAGATGGCCATGCCCCTTGACCCCGGCCGCGACGAGCGCGGCGAGCAGCCTCTCCTGCTCTGCCGAACCAATGATCCGGGTTGCCGCCACCAAGATTCCAAGCCGTTGATACCAGGGTGGGCGTGGCGCTCGCGACGGCTCTGGACGGTGACGTGAGCCTCGACGCAGGGCGTCGAAGAGGCGTTTCTGACGATCCTCGGATTGTCCTATCCACCAGAGATTGATGGCCGACAGCAGGGCCGCCCCCAGCGCCAGGACGAGGATGCAGGTATCGCCCGGACCAAACTGCATCTCGCCGATACGGACATCAAGAAAACTCTGCACGGTATTGGCCGGGGTTTCGATCAACGTCACGAACATAGCTAGCGTAAATTCATCTTTATCAACGCCCTCATCGCTGCGATACCCGACAGCAAGCCAACGACCGCGAGCCCCAGCATGAAACGACCGCGAGGGTCGACGAACAGGACCGACATCAGCTCTCGATTGATGAAGAAGAGTCCCACCCCGGCGACGAACGGCGTCGACGCCACGACCGCGGCGGATGCTTGCGCTTCGGCGGTCAGCGCGCGGGCCTTTGAACGCAGGGCCTTGCGCTGTCGGATGATGGTGCTGAGATTGGAAAGGATCTCGGCGATGCCGCCGCCCGTCTGCCGCTGCAGCAACAGGCTGACTACAAAGAAGCGAAAGTCTGGCACGCGGACGCGGTCAGCCGCGTTCTGCAGCGCGTCTTCCATCTCGGCGCCGATGCGCATCTCGTCGAGCATCCGCTGAAATTCGGTGCTGACCGGCGGCCGGGCCTCCCGCGTCACGGCTTCGATCGCCTCAGGCGCCGGAAGACCGGCCCTGACGGCGCGCACGATCAGATCGAGCGCATCTGGGAATATGTCAAGGAATTGCCGCTGGTATCGGCTTTGCGCGAGCCGAAGCAGCACGACGGGAGCACCTACGGCCGCAACACCGCCGACGGCGATTGCGAGCGCCGGGCGAAACTGCGCCACGGCGGCCACCAACCCGATCATCGCAGCCGCACCGAATCCCGTCGCGGAGAGATGCAGTGGCCCAATGCGATTGCCGGTGGCCGCGAGCGCGAAGTCGAGTCGGGCCGCTAGCGCTGCCGGCAGTCCTCGGCTCTGTGGCGGTGGTCGACGCAATGACACCACGAGCCTATCCGCGCCTGACATCGTCAGAGCAATAGCCTTCAAGCGCGGCTCGATACTGGCGGCCCTGCGGCGCTCCGCCCGGATTACCCGGAAGAGTGCACAGCCGAGCAGGACTGTCGAGCCAAAGGCGGCGAGGAGGACCTGGAGGAACAATTCACACCCCCCCAATACCAAGGGCATCGAGGAGCTCTCTATCGAGCCCGAAGCGCGCAGCACGGGTAACGAAATCGGGCCGCATCCGGGTGGCTTCGAATGTCCCTTCGATACGGCCGTCGTGCCGCTCGCCCTGGTACTGGAAAGTGAAGAGCTCCCGCGCGGTAATGGTATCGCCTTCCATGCCCGCGATTTCGATGACGCTCTGCACCCGGCGGATCCCATCCCACATGCGCTCTATGTGTACGACGAGGGTGAGGGCGCTCGCGACATGCATACGGATCGCCTTGAGCGGAAGGTTGAGGTTCGCCATCATCACCATGTTTTCGATGCGGTAGAGCGCGTCGCGTGGCGAGTTGGCGTGGACTGTGGACATTGACCCGTCATGCCCCGAGTTCATCGCCTGCAGCATGTCAAATGCCTCGGCGCCGCGCACTTCACCCAGTATGATACGGTCGGGACGCATGCGCAGGGCATTGCGGACGAGTTCGCGCTGCGCGATCTGGCCGACGCCTTCGATATTGGGCGGGCGCGTCTCCATCTGCACGACATGCGGTTGCAGAAGACGGAGCTCGACGGCGTCTTCGACCGTTATCACACGTTCGTCGCGATCGATATACTGCGAGATCGCGTTCAACAAGGTGGTCTTGCCCGATCCGGTGCCGCCAGAGATCAGGATGTTGATCCGCGAGCGGGCGGCGATCTGCAGCACGCGCGAGACGTCCCGCGACAGATTTTCTTGCCGCACCATCGCGTCGAGTGTCAGGCTCCGCTTGGGGAATTTTCGGATGGATATGGCGCCGCCGTTAAGCACGAGCGGCGGCAACACGATATTGACGCGGCTGCCATCGGGCAGCCGTGCGTCGACCATCGGGCTCGCTTCGTCGATACGCCGCCCAATGCCGGTGGCGATGCGCTGTGCAATGTTGACGAGATGCTGGCCATCGCGAAAGCGGGCGGCAGTCTTTTCCAGCTTTCCTCGCCGCTCGACAAAGATGTCGAACGGGCCGTTCGCCAATATGTCGGTGATTTCATCGTCGTCAAGGAACGGTTCGAGCGGCCCGAGCCCGACCATGTCGTCGCTGAGGTCAGCGGCAAGCGCCATTTCCTCCAGCTTATTGAGCTGAACCCGATCTTCGGTTGCAATTTCGCTGACCAGCTTCGCTACTTCCACCCGCAACGCCGCACGCGGAATTCGGCCAGCCACGGTCGGGTCGATCCTGGCCATCAGAGCCGTGCGGATCCGCTCCTTCAGCTCGCTGAGCGAAGCCAGGTCCGCGAGAGGCGCGAAAGTCTCTCCGGACGTGTCGGGTACGACAACGAGACCCGGGTGCCGCGGGTCGGTAACACGGCGCCCAAAGCCGATAGTCGTCATCGGGAGAGCCTCCACCATTGCTTCCGTTCGGGCACACGCCCCGAGATCTCTGCCGCCAGCGCCGCAACCGCTTCGGTAAACGCGCCGCGCCGCGCCGGACCGGGCACGGTGAATAGCTTCGGCCGGAACGGGATCACAAAATTCGGACGCAGCTTGACTTTGGCCATCTCTGCCAGCGTCACTGCTTGGCAGCCGCCTTCGCCGCTACGATTGACGACAAGAAAATCACTGCTCGCGGGATCGCGTTCGCCGAGCGCATCACGCAGCCGTACCGTATCTCGAACGGAGCGCAGGGTCTGATCGGCGACAATCACACGGACGTCGGCGATATCGAGGGCCTGCCGGTAAGGCGCGGCGGGTATCCGAGGCACATCGGCAATGATGTAGTGGAACTGCGTACGCAATACCCCGACGAGCGTCTTGACCGCTTCGGCGGTAAATTCAGCGTCAGCGCGCAACGGCTCCTCGGCGCTCAGCACGAAGAGACGGTCGCCGAGAATGGTCACAGTCCGCTCGATAAAGACACTGTCGATGCGTACCGGATTGACAAGCGCTTCTCGTAATCCGGGGGTCGGCTTGAGGTTTAGCGCAAGGGCGCAGTCGCCGTTCTGCAGATCGAGGTCGAGAAGCAAGACCCTGCGGTTCTGTCGATTTGCAAGATACCACGCCAGATTCATCACAAGCGTTGTCGCACCGACGCCGCCTCGCGCACCGACGACAGCAACCATCTTTCCGAGTTTCCAGCTTATCGGGCTCCCCTCTGCCACAGTCGGCGTCGAAGACAGCGCCTTTGCGAGCAGTTGGACAGTAACTGGCTTGACGATGTATTCGCTGACTCCCGCCTGCACCAGGTCGCGATAGAGACCGACATCGTTCCGATCGCCGATCGCGATCACTGTGACACCGGGTTCGCAAAGCTCGGCGAGGTCATGCACCTGTGATGCCGGCATATCGGAGCCGCTGATATCGACGATGATGGTCTCGGGGGACCGTTCGGCGCTGAGATATTGGATCGCTCGGACAATTCCTCCGTGTTTGATCGTGGCATTGGAAATGGAGAGATGCGAGAAACATGAACTCAAAGAGGCTTCGCTCCGTCCGTCCAAGACGAACGACATCAGCCGAACTCGGCCCGCCGGAGGTCTCGCCGTTTTTTCGATCGGGGCGGGGCTCTGCAGAGGGCTCTTCAGCATCCGAACTGCGTTCATTGCCTGGCGCATTCCGAGGTTATGCCACCCGGCAGCAGATGGCGCCCGGTAGGGACAAGCAGCCGGCCACTAGCCGTCACTGGAGCTTCACCGCCACAGCTTTTGTTCCATGAATGACCTCTACCGGCGGCTGACCGATGGCGATCACCTTATCGGGCGGCATGGCATCGCCCAGCGCCGGCGAAACATCGCCGGCCCAAATCGGTTTGATGCCCCTCCCCTTGACCAGAGGCCCTGTCGAGGCCACAGCAACCGCTTCGGTTGTAGTGATGCTGCGCAAGGTCAGCGACAACTTGCCAAGCTCGGTGGCCACATTGATTTTCTCGGCCTGTTCGGGCGTCACCTCCAAGGTCACGGTCCGGCCAAAGCTGTTGCCTGGCCCGGTCGGCTTTGAGTCAGGTGAATCGATCGCCAGCACGCGCAGGTTCTCAACGACCGTCTCGCCGACGGAACGGCGCGTTAGTGGTGGGTCGTTCTTGAATGTCTGTGTCAGGATGACGTCGACGCGGTCGCCGGGATACAAAATGCCGGTACTGGCCCCGCCCATGGCGACCGGGATCGCGATCGCTCGAGCTCCGGGGGACAGCACGATCTGCAGAAAATCACGATCGCCCGGCTTGACAATGCCGCCCCGACTGATCGGGTCGCCAGCCGTGACGTTAGTGCGCAACGCTGCGCCGTATACCGCGGCGCGCGCCTGTTGATCGAGGTCAGGATTGGGGGTGCCAGCAGCGCTGGGTGGGCGCAGAATGTCATCCGGCTCGGCACTGCGGGCAATCCGCTGCCAAACCACGTCTTTGGCTCGCAATAATGTGCCGGACGGCAAGCCCATTGTGGCGACAAGTATCTGGTCACTCGCAGCTGAAGCGTCGGCATTTACTCTTTGGGGCAGCGCACGGAGTCCGAGAACGACTACGACGCAAAGCGAGATCAGAAACAGCATGGCGAGGATCGTTTTGGCGGGCATCGTCGTTCACCTCGCAAGAGAAGTCCCAAGTATCAGCGTGATCACGCCGGCAGCTGCGATTGCAACACCGTAGGGGACGGTCGACTCTGCCGGCGCCGTAATGGATCCGGCAGCCTCAGTCGACGGTGGCAGTCGGGCCAGGCGAGAAGGGCGCCAGTACAGCAGGCGAAACTGGTCTCGTGCGAGGGTGGCCGCCGCAAGGGCTCCGCCGCAAAGGCTCATGAGAAAAAGAAAACCGAGCAGCTCGTGATGGCCGATGAGCAGCACCACAGCGGCTAACAACTTTGCGTCACCGCCCCCGATGACGCCGCGCCAAAAGAGCAGAAACGTGACGGCGAAGGTCACCGCCGCTGCCGCAAGCGTGTAGCTTGCGGCAGCCGCGTCATGGGCGAGGGCGAGGTGAGCGAGGCCGAGCGTGGCGATTGTAAGAGAAAGAGCATTGGGTATGCGCCTCATGCGCACATCACCATAGGCGATCAAGGCGAGAATACCGACCGCGACGACCAGCACCGCCGATTGCATCACCCAACCCCTATGCAAGGTCCCGCTGGGCTGGCCAGTCGGCAACGGATTATCCGTTGCCGACTGCCATGACACGCAGCGCCTAGGGGGTGGGCATTTGGATGCCCGTCAGAACGCCAGCGACACTATTGAATAGCCCGGTAATGCCGTTGCCAAGCGTCTGCGCGCCGGCGGCAATGGCGAGGGCGATGAAGACGATAAGCATGGCGTATTCGGTCGCAGTGGCACCGCGCTCATCACTGCGGTAGCCATTGATCAAACGAAACATTTGAAAGTCCTTCCTGCCAGTGAGGCCTGGCCCTATTGCCAGTGTGCGCCAAAGGGCGATCGATGTCGCCACTCAGCCGATGCGCAGATTAGCCGTACTGCAGTCAGCGGGCTGTCCGAGCTGGCGTCAGAAAACCGCCTTTTCTGATAATTTTATTTGATTGCTGGACGATTCGGTCCGAGTGCCCGGAGACTGAGCACGCATTCGGCCTGTCCTCCCGAGTCAGTTATCTGTATCGGAGCAGCCCGATTTCGGCAGCTCAGCCGCTGGGTTTGTCAGTCGGTCTTCACCGACGTCAATATGCCCAGGTCGACGGGAAATTCGGGCAACATTGCCGCCGTCAGTAAGTGGCGAATGATCGTTACTGGCCGCCGCTGCATTGCGGAGCCAGTCAACCCCACTATATGCATCTCGCCGAGGCGGCGCCGCGATGCTGGACCATTCTCAAGGAGCCAGAGCGCGCAACTGGCCGGCGGCCGAGGATCAGATTGCCACCCCGAGATCGCGAATTCTCTCAAACAGCGGAAAGATCTGCGCACGATAGGTTGGAGAAGCCGAGCGCGACAGCCAGAGCTGCGCAAAGGCGCCGGCGGGGCAGTCGGGATATTCCCCTTGAAACGCCGCCGCCGCCTTGGCCGCTTCGCTCCGCCGCCCGCTCGATGATAGGGCGGCCATCAGGAAAAGTCGCGCGCTTCCATAGCTGGGATTACGTTCCAGAGATTTCTGGAGCAGGGCAATCGACGCCTCGGTCCGGCCGACGAGCAGCTCGGCAAACCCACCGAAAAAGAACCAGATACTGTGCCGACGATCGGCTCGATCCAGGCGCATGGCCCGCTCCATCGCCGGCAGCGTGCCGCTGGCGCTGCCCAGAAAAGCAGCGTTGTACCCGGCAAAACCGTGCGCGATGGCCAGCCCCTGATCCATCGCCAGCGCCTGCTCGAAGGCATGCTCCGCCTCGTCCAACTCTCCCGCCGCGGAGTACAGCATTCCCTGGACACAGTGCGCATCGGCGTGCCCCGGCGCGAGTTCGAGCGCGATCGCTACGACCTCGCGCCCGAGATCGGATGCGACTGCAGCGGTAACGGGATCGCCCCACCAGGGATTGCTGACCAACTCCTGACAGGTTCGCGCGAGCCCGACGAGAGCCTCCACATTGCGCGGGTCACCCGCGAGCGCGGCGAGAAACCACCGCTGTGCCTCGGCTGAGAGCTCCACCCTCAGTTCCCCTTCGAGCGCCATTGCTGCACTGGAAAGACATTCGTGCGGTGCAGGCTCCGAGTCGGAGGCGAGCGATGCACGGTGGATTTCGTCCCGCAGAAGCAGCACGTGCAGCTCTCGAGAAATCCGCCGAATGATTTTCGTTTGAACTGGAACGGGGTGTTCGGTGCTGAATTCGTACCGCCGAGCCCAGAGGTACTCAGAGGTCGCTGCATCCATGATCCGGACATTAACCCGCAACATCCCGTGGCTGCCGCGTTGAGCGCTCCCGGTGACCAAATACCCGACTTTCGGCTCGGCCGCTTCGATAGTCTTGCCCAAGATCCCCGGCTCGTTCGCTACGCGCTGCAACGAAAACCCTCGGCCATGGCGACGAAGGTTGGAGACGAGGTCATCGGTGAAGGCTTCAACGAGGTGTTGCTGGTTGGCGTCGCCGGTCAAATTACGCAACGGCGCCACGGTCACCGAGATACTCGACAACAGGCACGCCCATCTCGAGCTTTCCGGGCTCCGGGACGCATGAGGCTCGGCACCTAGCCCGCTTGTTATCCGATAGGGCATGCTCCGAGCAGCGATTATGTCCCGCTTCTCGGATCCACGGTCGGCGCGAGATCGGGCCGATCGAAGTCTCATGATCCAGCCGTCAGTTCGCCACGCCGAGAGAACAAATCTTCTCGAACAACGGATGAATTTGAGCTCGATAGACGGAAGAACCCGAACGCGACATCCAGAGCTGCTCGAACGTATTTGTTCGGTAATCTGGATACTGTTTCCGGAATGACGCTGCCGCCTCGGCCGCTTCGTTTCGACGCCCCACCATGGACAGCGCAGCCATCAGGAAAAGTTGCGCCATTCCATAACTGGGATTGCGCTCCAAGGACTTGTGGAGCAGCCCGATCGAAGCTTCGGTGCGGCCGAGCAGCAGCTCGGCAAATCCGCCAAAGCAGAACCAGATGCTGTGCCGCCGATCCATCGGGTCGAGACGCATCGCCCGCTCGACAGCCGGCATCGTCTCGTCCGCACGACCCAGCAGGGCCGCATTGTATCCGGCAAATCCGTGGGCGGGCCCGAGGGCTTGATCCATCCCCAGCGCTTGCTCGAACGCGCGTGCGGCCAATTCCAACTGACCCGCCGCTGAATAGAGCATTCCTTGGATGCACTTTCCCACGGCATGCCCCGGCGCGAGATCCAAGGCGATCGCGACCGCCTCGCGCCCGAGGTCGGAGGCCGCCGCAGCAGCCCGCGGATCGCTCCACCAGGGATTGCTGACGAGTTGCTGGCAGGTAAGGGCCAAGCCAGTAAGCGCCTCCACACTGCGCGGGTCGTGGGCGAGCGCAGCGAGGTACCATCGCTGTGCCTCGGCTGTGAGCTCCGGCGTGTAACTACCCCTGAGCGCGGCCGAGGCTTCGGACAGACACTCCGCAATTCCGATATCCATACCCGAGGCAATGAAGGCTCGGCGACTTGCGGCTTGGAGAAGCAGGACGTGAAGCTCACGAGAAATCCGTCGGGTGATCCTGGTCTGAATCGGGGCCAAGTCTTCAGGCTTGAATTCATGCCGACCCGCCCAAAGGTACTCGGATGTCGCGGCGTCCGTGATCCGCATGTTGACCCGCAACAATCCAGGAGCGCTGCTTTGCGCGCTCCCGGTGACGACGTAGTCGAACCCACGCTCGGACGTCCGAGCGCCGTTGTCCAACACAGCGCGCTCTTCTTCTAGCGGCTTCAGGGATAGCGCACGACCGTGCCGGAGAAGGTCGGTGACAAGGTCGTCGGTGAAGGCCTCCACCAGATACTGCCGGTCAGGATCGCCGGTTAAGTTCCGCAGCGGCGCCACGGCCACGGAAATACTCGGCAACGAGCAGGGCCACCGTAGCCTCGCCGCCCCCTGGCTCGACGCCCCGGGCTGCCCTGGGGCTCGACCCTCCTGCAGCTGATCCGGCACGTTCCCGAGGCCGAAACCGATGAATTCCCGATCAACAGCCGCCCGGCTGGGCGGGCTGGGCTCCCTCGCCCCCCCGGAACGCGCTATATCGTTAGCCAAGGACTGCGTCTCGGCATCGGGCGCGACCCCGAGTTCGCGCTTCAATGTCTCCGCACAGCTCTTGTACTGTCTGAGGGCTTCCCCTCGGCGTCCGGCGCGCGCATAGGCGCGTATCAGAGCGCGCTGTCCGAACTCGGAGAGCGGATCCAGCGCTACCAATCTGCGCCCGGTCTGGATGGCGGCCTCGTGCTTGCCAGCCGCATCTTGCGCCGCCGTCAGCCGGTGCAGGACATCGCAGATCACCGTGAGCGTACGGTCGCGCTCCGCCGCGAGCCATTCTTGAAATGGCTCGGAATCGATGTCGAAATCGGCAAGAAATTCGCCACGGTACAATTCGGCAGCCGCTTGCAGGTCCGAGCGCTCCTGTGAGCGGGACAAGCGTTCGAAGGAATCGAGATCGGCGATCACGTCTTGAATTCGGCAGTTGGCAAAGTCGGTGACCAAGTGCAGCGCCGCGCTCGGTCCCAGCGACTTGCGCAGTTCCAATAGACAATTACGAAGACTGTGGCGCGCCTGCTCCGAACCTTGGTAAGGCCATAGCAGGTCGGCAAGTCTCTCGCGACTGACTGACTGGCCGGCCTGGGCCGTCAGGTAAGCAAGGAGGGCGCGGGCCTTCTTCGGAACTTTCCCGAGTCGACATTCATCACTTTCGATTATTAGCGACCCGAGAATGCTGATCGACATCGTCATCGGCATAGTCCCGGTGTAGAGCAAACCACGCCGCTATCGGTCACAACGATGGAACACCGACCAAAACCCAACTTCATCATCTTAATTATAGGGAAGCGAGTTCGAGCGGCCAGCAAATTTATCGTCCTTCCCGGCTTGTGCCCGGTACGCCCGGATTTTTTCCTCGAGTACGCCACAAAGGGCGTCGAGTCCACGAGCCCGCAGCGGAGCTAACAGATCCTCGTAAGTAATCGCGCGATCGCCAACCGGCCCTAGGGCCTGCTCATCCCAAAGCTCGATCGGCGTGAGACTGGGGCCGAATGCGGCGGTATCCTCGACGCCTGCCGCCAGAAGTTCGAGCCGGGTCCGCAAGCATTTCTCGCACTTTCCGCAATTTGCCTCGCTGCCAGGATTTGCGGGGCAGACGCGCAGAGCGGCGAGCGCCGTCGGCCAGCTCGCCAGATCACGCACCTTCTGGAATCGGGAATAACGCGCGCCGTCGTGAATAACGGTGACGCGCTGGCTCGAGAATAAGCCGTCGACCGCTGGATGCGAACCGATCGGTACGGGATTGGCAATGTCGTGTGAGGCGCCGACGAACAAAAACGCCGACCCCAGGATTGCCGCATGACCGACTGCCGCCAACGCCGCCCCGTTGTGTCTATAGTACCAGAAGTCGGGTTTCGAGGGCAGATGGCGCAAGTTGGTACGGCACGGGATTAGGCGCAGCCCGACCTCCGCGGCTACCGGCTCGAGGCCTTTGAGTGCATTTCGGAAGCGCTCGTTCTCGGGATCACTCGCCCGTTTTCCAATGTCGAACCCGTGGATAAACAAAGCCTCGCGAATGTATGCGGGATCGTCTTTGTGATAAAGTTGGCGGTTCCGCATCAGCACGTGAAAGCCGTCCACGCCTCCCGACAGGAACGCGACGCTCCGTCGCGGACGCGTCGGTGTCCTGCGGTGTATCCGGGCGGGAATCTCGATCAATGGCGTCAGAGATGGCATTCCGCCCCAACTCGTCCACCACGCGTGGGCGCTGTAGAGGCCCTCGATCAGCATCGGGCAGGGCTGACCCTCGATTCGCACCCTCGCTTCTCCGTGGACCGCGGCGAGCGGGAAGCACGCGGAAAGGAACGCATCCGGAGAGGCCTCGTCAGCGCCGTGTGACGCATTAAATTCGCTGTCGCAGATCTCGAAGATGAGCTCTTGATCGGGATACGCCCGATCTTCCCAGGACACTACCGCGGAAGTAACCCTCGCATCGCTAGTGGCAACTGTGCCAAAGTTGCGGATGATCATCACGCACCCCTTCCGCCTCGGTCAGGTCCAGCTCGGGCGCGACAAGGGAGCACTCGCGACCGCGGACCCAGGCACGCTCCCGTCCTTGACCTAAGGTTAATCCGACCCCCGTCAAAAAATCGTCAACAAGCGCCTCTGAAAGCGATCCGGACAGCAAACCGTTAGGGTAGGACGCCGCCAACCGCTATCCTTCCACCTACCATCGACATCTTTCCACCCTCTACGACTATGAACTGCGCAAGGCAAAGTCAAACCGCATGAGTCGGGAAGTGCTCCCGAGAAGCAACGTCTGTTCATTACGGATATCAGGTGCATCCGAGAAATCTAGGTGAGGACGTGACAATACTCGACCTCCCTCTTTAGCGGATTCGGGATCACTCGGCGTCGCAGGGAACACGCTCTGTCAAGATGAGGAACATCGTGGTTAACCGGTTCGTAGGAAGCCCGCTCGAAAGTGGGGGTATGACTGACCCGCGCCGCGTCCTTCTTATGACGTTGACTATTACCTGCTCGCTCGGAATGATGGCGTCAACTATCTACGTTCCCTCAATACCAGCGATCGCCAGCGCACTCGAGACGTCGGTCGCCCGGGTGCAATTTACGTTCGTGGGATACCTTCTGGCTTTTGCGGTGAGCATGCTGGTCCTCGGACCGGTCTCCGATCGATGTGGGCGAAAACGAACGATGATCTTCGGGCTCGCCCTGAGTACTCTCGGCAGTGTTGCTTGTGCATTGAGCCCAAGCATCGAGTTCCTTATTGCCGCGCGGATCGTCCAGGGAATTGGCTTGTCGGCGGGGATGGTTGTCGGCCGCGCTACCATTCGTGATCTTTACGGGCGCGACGGTGCGGCTCAAGTCATAGCCGGCTTGTCGATCGCGATAACACTCGTACAAGCGTTTGCCCCGATCCCCGGCGGCTATCTCCAAGCATGGATCGGTTGGCGGGCGAATTTTGCGGCCGTCGCAGTGCTCGCCGCCTTAACCCTGGCGCTGATCATTCGATATGTGCCCGACGTGCGCCTTGCAACCGACACTCCGCTCCAAAGCGGAACCGAGCTCGCCAGAATCCTGCTGGCCGGCTACCGGACCTTGATCGGAACCCGGCGCTTCCTGGCCTACGCGCTTACAGCCACTGGCGCGCATGCCGGTTTCCATATCTTCGCCGCCGGCGCCCCGGCGGTATTGATACTCGGCTTTGGTATAATCCCGGAAGATTACGGCTATTACGCTTCACTGCCGCCCATGGGCTTTCTCGTCGGCAGCTTTCTCTCTAATCGATTGGCGCGGCGGCTGGGTATCGACGGCCTGATCGCAATCGGGAGCGCGCTGCTGATCCCGGCGGGTTTCGTGATGGTCGTCCTCGCAGGACTGCACATCGCAAGCCCTTATGCCATCGTGGGGCCGATGATAGTGATCTGCTGCGGCAGCGGTCTGATCACACCTAATGCCGTCGCCGGAAGCCTCGGTGTCGAGAGGGGAATCGTTGGCGCCGCCTCAGGGCTTGCAAGCTTCATGCAGATGATCGGCGCGGCGGGCGCCACCGCCGCACTTTCGGTGGTCGGAAGCGGAAATCCACTGGTGCTCGCCATAGTCGTCGCCTGCGCCGGCTTGTTCGCGGGGACGGCGTTCGGATCTCTGACCCAGTTTGGACGCCTCCTTGCGAAGGCGGATGCAGGAGCATCGGCCTAAGTCGAGACACGGTTCCAGCCTTCGCCGGGGCGATGGGACGCGAACGGGATTTTATTAGTAAAACACCGCGAGCCACACAGTCGGTATAGCCGGGTCGGTCCAGTCGACCCTGTGGCGCCGGGGTGGGGGAATTTCGAGCCAATCACCAGGACCGAGAAGGCGGGCCTCGTTTTCGTCCGCGAAGCGCAACCGTGCGGCGCCGGCGAGCAGCAGCACCCATTCGCTTTCCGACTGATCGTACCAGAAGCCCGGCGGGCTCGCTTGCCCGAACGAGACGATTCGCTCGAAGCGCAGGCCCGGACGGGTCATCAACGGGTCGACACATTCGGCCGTGCTGGCGTCGGGGAGCGAGCGCAGGAGGTTCACGAGCCTGCCCTCTCGGAAGCCGAGGGCGCCGCCGCGAGCACGCCCGTGATCGCGCGCCGCCACCCGGTATACCGCTCTTCGCGCTCGATTGGTGTCATCTGCGGCGCAAAGCAGCGCTCGGGCAGCCATTGCGCGACCATCGTATCGGGATCGGGGTAGACCCCACGAACGAGACCCGCGACATAGGCAGCACCCCAGGTGGCCGGCAAAATGTCGGCGAGGAACTGCATCGTCCAATCGCTCGCCGCCATACCGCCGTCGACGCGCAGGGTTGATATCGCGACCTCGGCATCGGCTGCCATTGCCTCGACGAGATCGCGCGTCTGGTAGCCGACCGCCTCGAGGATCGCTCGCGCGATCTCGGGGAAACCACATTCCGCCGTCAGCCCGATCAGGGCCCCCCGTGCCTGCGGCGACCAATAGGGTGCGCCAAGCCCGGCAAAGCCGGGGACGAGATAGACGCGTTGTTGCGGGTCGGCGCGCGCGGCAAGGCCCTCCGCCTCGACAGCCGCCCCGATCGCGCCGAGCCGATCGCGCAACCATTTGACCGCCGCTCCGGCGACAAAGATGCTGCCTTCCAGAGCATAGGCGGTCTCCCCGCCGAGGCGGTAGGCAACCGTCGTCAGAAGTCGATGGCGCGAGGCGGCCGGCTCGCGGCCGATGTTGAGGAGCGCGAAGGCACCGGTGCCGTAAGTTGATTTGATCATGCCAGGCCGGAAGCAGGCCTGGCCGATCATCGCCGCTTGCTGGTCGCCCACCATCCCGGCGATCGGGATTGCCGCGCCGAGCAGTTCCGGTGTCGTAGTGCCGTAGTCTGCACCCGTGTCCAGCACCTCCGGTAATATTGCCGGAGGGATCCCAAAAGCCTCGAGGAGATCCGCGTCCCAGCCCGAGCGCCGGATGTCGAACAGCATCGTGCGCGAGGCGTTTGTTACATCGATCGCATGTCGTCGGCCTGCGGAAAGCCGCCACAGCAGAAAACTATCGATAGTGCCAAAGGCGATCTCGCCCGCCTTGGCGCGCTCGCGCAGTCCCGGCACGAAGTCGAGCAGCCACCGTACCTTCGAGGCGGAAAAATAAGGATCAATGACGAGCCCGGTACGCTGTGCCACGGTTTCCGCGAGACCCTCGGCGCGCCAGCGCTCGCACAGCTCGACCGTCCGCCGGTCCTGCCAGACGATCGCATCGTGAATCGGGACGCCGGTCGCACGCTCCCATAGAACGGTCGTCTCGCGCTGGTTGGTAACTCCGATCGCCGCGATGGGACCCTCGGCGGCGGCCAGCACTTCGCGGCAGGTCGATAGCACGCCCTGCCAGATCTCCTCGGGATCGTGCTCAACCCAGCCCGGTCGCGGATAATGCTGGCTAAGCTCGATCTGCGCGGTGCTCCGCACCCGCCCTGACGCGTCGAACAGGATCGCTCTGGTGCTGGTGGTCCCCTGATCAATCGCGAGAATGTGAGCCGATGAGGGCATGGTGCGCCTATACATAGGAAACTACCCGTTCGGCGGCGAGCCGCATCGCGCGTTCGGCATGGGCCGGGTCTAGGCTCGCCCGATCCCGAAATCGAGCCGGCCGTGCGACAGGATGTCGATCAGCGCGAAATCGGATGCCGTACGTAGCGAGTCCTTGAACGGGATCAGCGCAACCGCGGTGTCATCCGGATCCGCTTTGTGCGTTGAGTGATCGCGGCGGCGTAGACCTGCGTCGAGGTTACGACGCCATCGTTTGAGAACAGGTGCTTGGCGATCCGAACTTTGGCGTAGTCGAGGCTCTCCGCGAACTCGAAATGCCGCAGATCCGCGTAGAACACCTCGGCGCGCCATGTTTGGTCCGGGATTTGACTTAGGGTGAATATGCCCCACCTCGCCATTGTACTTCGCCCTCGCGCTGACAAGGACTTTACCACCTGTGGTCAGGGTGTCTCATCGAGCGAAGCCGGCACATGCTTCTTGGTTAAAACCGGTTCGGGGTCGTAATGTCGTTCCCCATCATGCTCCTGTTGTCGCTTGCGTTGCTCATCATCACGGCTGCCGGCGAAACGTCCGGCGGGGGAGGTGGGGCATGACTGCGACCATCCTCGTGGTCGATGACGAGCCGGACCTTGAGACCCTCGTTCAACAGAAGTTTCGGCGCCAAATTCGGGATGGCGAGGTCCAATTCCTGTTCGCCCGCGATGGCGCCGAGGCACTCGACGTGTTGGGCAATCGTGGAGCGGTCGACATGGTGGTGAGTGACATCAACATGCCTCGAATGGACGGTCTGACGCTCCTGCAAAAGATCCAAGAGGCCGATGACCCGCTCTCGACCGTCATCGTCTCCGCCTATGGCGATATGGCCAATATTCGCACCGCGATGAACCGCGGGGCGTTTGATTTTCTGACAAAGCCGATCGATTTTGCCGACCTCGAAGCAACGATCGGCAAGACCTTGCGCCACATCGAGAGACTGCGCGAGGCGCGGCGTCGGCAGATCGCCGCGGAAAGAGCGCATGCGCTGCTGTCGCGTTATTTCTCGCCCAACCTCGCGGAGCGGTTGGCGAGCGATCCGGACGCCGTCGATCTCGGCGGACAGCGGCGCGAAATCACCTCGCTATTCACCGACATGGCCGGATTTACCTCTCTCGTAGAGACCCTTGAACCGGACATTATCGCGCCGCTGCTCAACGACTATCTCGGTGGCATGACCGATATCGTCTTCGCTCACGGCGGGACGGTCGTGAAGATTATCGGCGACGCCATGCACGTGCTGTTCGGGGCTCCGGCCGAGCAGCCGGACCACGCATCCCGCGCGGTCGCGTGCGCCCTCGAACTCGATGCCGGCTCACAATCGTTTTGCGAGCGCTGGAGGGAAAAAGGCGTTGCTCTCAGCACGACCCGTCTCGGCCTCAATGCCGGACCGGCGATCGTGGGTAATTTCGGTGGGGGGCGCTACTTCGACTACACCGCCTACGGAGATACGGTAAACATCGCCGCTCGGCTCGCAGTCGAGCCGCTCTGGTCGAGGGCTTATGAGGAGCCGGCAAACCAAGCCTATCTCAGCGCCTTCGGCAAGCTCGAAGCGGGAGACACGACCGCGATGTCCGCTTTTGCCGCCCTGCTCGGTCTGCACGGCGATGATCAGCTGGTGAGCTTTCACCTCAAACGCCTGCTGAATGGCGCCAGCGGTATTCGGATCATGCTCGACTGAGCGCTGAAGGAGCACAGTTCACGCCCAAAGAGACAAAGGGCGCCGAGGAGGGTCCTATCGAGTCTCGATGAGACGCTAAGACGTTGGAGGGGGAGAGAGTATGGGGAATGCGGGCCTGGCGGCGACCTACTCTTCCGCCGCTTGAGCGGCAGTACCATCGGCGCTGAGGGTTTTCACGGCCGAGTTCGGGATGGGATCGGGTGTTTGGCCCCTCGCCATGGCCACCAGGCC
>WNFR01001083.1_pt1 | contig 36851 bp, 29 predicted proteins | sample 5400221 | NCBI WGS metagenome assembly WNFR01 (sample SAMN13153357, study PRJNA577476) | soil metagenome | isolation source: 40 cm soil under Madrone tree | place: USA:California | collected 2016-06-14 | reverse complement strand
TGACCGTGCGCAGCGAGTCGAGCAGGGCCATCGTCGCTCGCTCGTTCTCAGCGCCGGCGCCCGTGGCTTGCAACACGACTCGCGCGACCTGCTCGCGATTGATGCTTGCGCCTTCGAGCTTGAGCGTCGAATAAACAAACTCGGTCTCGGCCCATCGGTCGAGCCTCTCTTTTTGTTCCGCCGAAAGTCGAAGCTCGGTGAACTGTTTGTGTTTCTGATTGACGCGGCTTATCCATTCCGAGGTGCCTCGGGTGAACAGAATCGGAGGAGCTTTTCTGTCGGGCGGTCTTTGCATGCTGATTCATTTATAGCGACTTCCATGCTTGATCACCATCCCAACATTTTGGAGAAGGTCGATGTATCGAAGCTCGTCGCCGCCGCGGAAAATAAAAAAAACATACCGATGTTTTCATCCGAGTCTCCTCGACCGCGTTGTAGTATCATTCGTCAGCAGGTCAAAGTTGGAAGTCTTGTTTGAATAGGAGATTCAGATGAAAAGTTCAACCTTGTTTGCCTTCTTCGGCACCGCTGCCCTGATTCTGTTGGTGCCGCGGGACTCTCGGGCTCAGTCCGCTACGGCTCCTAACGCCGGCGGGCCAAAAGATCAGATGATTCGAGAGCTACTGGGCGAAGTCCGGCAACTACGAATTGCGCTTCAGCACATCAGTGTAAACGCTTACCGGGGCCAGGTGATGGTCGAGAGGTTGCGATTGCAGCAGGAGCAGGTTAACCGGCTGACGCAAGAGCTCAACTCGACCAGGAATCAGATCAGCGATATGAGATCCGCTCAGGTGACGGCCAAGGCGAAGCTTGATGAGGCTGAGAAACAGCAGGACAAGGGACTCGCGTCAGAATCGTTAACAGCCAGGTATAAGGAAGTCCTGGAAGAGATGAAGCGACGAGAACAAAGCTTGGGCGAACGAGAAATTCAAGTGACGACACAGTTGGAGGCAGAGCGCGCGAACCTGACGGACCTCAACAAGCGCCTGGATGCGCTTGAAATCGAGATGATGATAACGAGCCAGACTGACGAGACTAAGGGATCAGTCAAGCGATAGCGAGTCTGCCAGACGCCGCGACGAAGGCTTGCCCACACCGCTTGGGTCACTTCTGGATCGTTGGGTCAACCCCGCATTAGCTCGCTTTCAGTTGGTCGTTTCTCCGCTCTGACGACCAGCAGTATCGGAAAACCCAGATACTTCGCGGCGCCCGGGACCGATTCGGCCAGCTTTTCGTCGCCGCTAAACTCGTAGACCAGAATTTCCTCGAAGCGCGCTTCTTGCAAGAGGCGGAAGTGGTCCGCGACCGAGTAGTGAATCGCGCCGAGTCGATACTCGACCCCTTCCCGCTCGAAGTTTGCTTCGATGCCCGCCGCTGACATCTCGGGGTGATAGACGGAAAAGACCAGCCTGCCGCCGGGTTTCAGGATGCGATAGAACTCGTCGAATACCACACGGAGGTCGCTCAGATGTTCGCCGATCAGCGCGCACAGCACGGCGTCGAATGAATTGCTAAAGAAAGGAAGGCCGGCTTGAAGATTGGCGAGCGCAACGGGCGAGTTGTCTCCTAGCCGCCGCGCGATCTGTAGCATACGGTGAGAGAAGTCGATGCCGACGGCGGTGCTTCCAGCAAGAAAGAGCGGTTTCAGGTTCCGCCCGGTGCCGCAGCCTGCATCCAGTATCAACTCACCGCTATCCGGTGCGAGCAGCTTGATCGTGTGACGTGAGTCCATCGCCACGACCGGATTGGGGGTCGAGTCGTAGGTTTCTGACCACAGGTCGTATCCCTGTCGCGCGCTAACATGTTCGATCTTCTTTCCAGGCATCACGCTGCCCCAGTGTGCGATATTAGCACACGGGATTCGATCAAGAGGTTTGAATCAACTGACAATATCCTTGGTAATCCCCACAATAGCTGATAAGCCAAGAGTAAAGTATCGTGGTAAAAAGGGAGAGGGGCTCCAGGCATCTATATACATTAATTTTAGTAGCACTAGTGGAGACACAGCAGAAAGAGTGGGCAAAGCCTTCGTTCAGGCCATCGCTTTCTGCAAGAAGAAAGAACCATTCTAGGAATTGCGGTAGTGATATATCCGTGTGCTAGCGCTCCCCTAATGTGTTTGCGTTGAAGCATTTTTTGCACTACTTGCCGCTACCGCCGGGCACGGATCTCTCTGACCGACACGAGGCGTGATTGTCTTGCGAAGGCCCGCGTGTTGATCGCTCCAGCTTCTGCTAAATAATCCATTGCATTAATTGCGTTTTGGGTCTTCTGGTTTGCTTGAGCGCCTTGGCCCAGCGATGCACACCAGGACAGTACCCCGTGTCTTCTGTGCTTGACAGTAACTCTGAAGCACGTGACACTTTGAGGCGCTAATCGGGATTGCTACAATCTAGTAGGAACCTGGCAAGCTGTTCCCGCGGGTTAGCGGTAATAATGCAGACTGAACGCGAACTTAGAAAGGAAATCGTCGAGATAGGCCGGCGTATCTATGAGCACGGCTTCGTCGCCGCGTCTGACGGCAACGTCAGCGCGAGGCTTACGGACGGGACGATCCTCACCACGCCCACGATGGTGTGCAAAGGGCGGATGAGCGAAGACATGATCGTCCTGGTCGACATCGACGGCAACAAACGCCGCCGTGACGAACGCAATCCTTCGTCCGAGTTCTCGATGCACAAGATGATCTATCAACTGCGGCCCGATGTTCACGCGGTGGTTCATGCGCATCCGCCGTTCGGGACGGGCTTCGCGGTAGCGAATGTTCCGCTGGATAAGCCGCTCTTGTCCGAGGTGATATTGACGCTCGGGTGCGTGCCGCTGACGGGTTACGGAACTCCGTCTACGGAGGAGTTGCCTCAGTCGCTGGCGCCGTTCATCCCGCATCACGACGCGCTGCTGCTTGCTAATCATGGCGCGGTTGCTTACGGCCCGGACCTCGAGCTGGCATTTGCGCGCATGGAAACGCTCGAACACTTCGCAAAGATAACATTGGTCGCTCGATTGGTTGGGAGTCCGCACGAGTTACCGCCTGAAGCAATTGAAAAACTGTTGGATGTGCGGGAGCGTGCCGGGTACATGCCCGCCGGAGCGCGGGGTTGTCAGGCCTGTGGTTTTTCGCAGGGGCACGCATCGACGTGCGCGGTAGGGAGCGCGACTCGCTCCTACGGCACGAACGGAGATGACACGGTTACGTTGACTCGAAAAGAGTTGACCGCGCTCATTACCGAGGCAGCGCGGCTGGTCGCGCGAGAGATGAAAACCGACCGATGACCGATGACCGATAACAAAATGACAAACGAGGAGAGTCTATGGAAGCTCTTGGAATGATCGAGACGAAGGGACTGGTCGCGATGATCGAAGCTGCTGACGCAATGGTCAAGGCCGCTAACGTGACGCTGATCGGTTATGAGAAGATCGGCGCCGGGCTGGTCACGGCGATCGTACGCGGTGACGTTGCGGCGGTGAAAGCGGCGACCGACGCGGGCGCAGCAGCAGCCAGGCGTGTTGGTGAGCTCGTCAGCGTTCACGTCATCCCGCGCCCGCACTCCGCGGTGGACGAGAACATGCCGGTGACCTACGAGTCACGCGAAAAGTAAGAGGAAGACGTCCGTGGTCAGTAGTCCGTAGTCAGTAGCCCAGATTCTGTCGGACTACTTTGACCACTGACCACTGACCACTGACCACTAATTATGATTCTTGCTCGAATAGTTGGAACCGTAGTGGCTACGCGCAAGGACGAGCGCCTTCACGGGCGCAAGCTGCTCGTCGCGCGGCTGGTGGACGTGGACGGCACGGATGAGAAAGGCCACATCATCGCCGTCGACACGGTCGGCGCCGGCGTCCACGAAGTGGTCTTGATCGTGCAAGGCAGCTCCGCCCGAATGGCTTTCGGCTGCAAAGAGTGTCCGATCGACGCCGCGGTGGTCGGCATAGTTGATACGGTGGAAGTCAGTAGCCCATGAACACCATCCGAGTAGCACTGGCCCAGATCAATCCGACGGTCGGCGATCTTGCGGGCAACACCGATCTGGTGATCGACTACATCGCCCGCGCGCGGACGATATCCGCCGACCTTGTCGCCTTTCCCGAGCTCGCACTCACGGGTTACCCCCCCGAAGATCTGCTGCTTAAGCCCCACTTCGTCCGCGACAACATCGCTGCCCTCAACAGAGTCATTGCCGCGACGAAGGACCTGATAGTAGTCGTCGGGTTCGTGGATACCGATGGGTCGGACATCTACAACGCCGCGGCGGTGATCGCGGACGGCAAGCTAATGGATTCCTATCACAAGAACTTCCTGCCGAACTACGGCGTGTTCGATGAAGAGCGTTACTTTCAAAGAGGCACGAGCTGCCCGGTGTTTTCCGTGGGAGAAGCGCGAATAGGCCTGAACATCTGCGAAGACATCTGGTACCCGGGCGGGCCAACCAAGATGCAGTCACTTGTTGGCGATGCACACCTCATCATCAACATCTCCTCATCGCCTTACCACGCGCGCAAAATTTTCGACCGCGAACGGATGCTGTGCACCCGAGCGGAAGACAATGCTGTTGCGCTCGCTTACTGCAATTTGTTCGGCGGGCAAGACGAACTGGTATTCGACGGAAATAGCGTGATCATCAATGAAGAGGGCCGTATCGTCGCACGCGGTCGGGCGTTCGCCGAAGACCTCGTCGTCGCGGACATCAACATTGAGCGAGTCTTCTCCGAGCGGTTGCACGATCCGCGCCGGCGCCGCGAGAAGCTGCAGGTAGCCGCCGATGGTTCGCTCTATTCGATTTCGATAGAAGACGGTGTGCGGCATTCGAGGGAGAAGCCTGAGCTTACCGGGCGGGCTGAAGAGCGGCTCGCGGATATCGCAGAGATTTACACAGCTCTGGTCACCGGGACGCGGGACTATGTGCGAAAGAACGGCTTCGATAAAGTCTACCTTGGACTGTCGGGCGGAATTGATTCAGCGCTGACGGCGGTGATCGCCGCCGATGCGATCGGCGCCGATGGTGTGAACGCCGTTTACATGCCGACGCGCTACTCGGCGTTGGAGTCGGGCCGTGATGCTCGTGAACTGGCAGAAAACCTCGGCCTACATTTTCAGGTGGTAGAAATCGAAGAGACTTTCAAAGACTATCTGAGGATGATGGCGCCCTCGTTCAACGGGCTCCCCGAAGACACCACCGAAGAGAATCTCCAGGCGCGCATTCGCGGCAACATCCTGATGGCGCTCTCGAATAAATTTCACGGATTGGTGCTGTCAACCGGGAACAAGAGCGAGATGAGCGTAGGCTACTCGACTCTGTACGGCGATATGGTGGGCGGGTTCTCGCTGTTGAAGGATGTGCCAAAGACTCTTGTGTACGAGCTTGTGGAGCACGTGAACGCGCGCGGTGATCGGCCGGTGATTCCGGAATACATAATCACTCGCGCGCCTTCGGCCGAGTTGCGCCCGAACCAGACCGACCAGGACACGCTGCCCCCGTATTCGGTGCTCGATGATATTCTCGAGGCCTACATTGAAAAAGACATGAGTGCCGAAGCGATCACCGAATCCGGGTTTCCGGCTGATACGGTTCGGTGGGTGGTGAATCGAGTCGACTCGGCCGAGTATAAGCGCCGGCAGTCCCCGCCGGGCATCAAGATCACTTCGCGGGCATTCGGCCGCGACCGCCGGATGCCGATCACGAATAAGTATCACAACTGAACATATGAAACGCTCGCCATCATCACCTTAACTCAAATCCAGATTTGAGAATACAGGGTGGGCAATCACTCGCTAGGAATCGGCGACGGCTCAGGCTTTCTGAATAACGCCACTCTTCGACGCAACACGCGCCAAACAACCCATCCCGGCAACCCGAAAAAGATCGCAATCGGCACCAGGACTATCACTGCCTGGATGACGAACAGAACTATTGAAGCCGCTGTATCGACCGCGTCACCGAACGTACGCTTTATGGTGGCGCCAAATCCGCTGGTCGTCGCTGCGATGATCGGCTGCGGCATCTGAAGCGTTGTGGTGATCGTCGAAAGGGCTGCCTGGTTTTCAAGGAAACGGCGCCGGCCTTCGAGACGTTCGATCTCAGTTCGAACATCCGCGAGCTGGCTCTGTACGTCAAGCGCATCCTCGACCTTTCGCGCTTGCTTCATTATTTCGAGAAACTGGCCTTCAAGAGCCTTCTTGTTTCGGAGGCGGGCTTCAACGTCGAGGTACTCTTCGGAGACATCCTGTCCGCTGACCTTCTCTTGAATTACCCGCTCGCCCGCGTTTCGAATTTGATCCAGCGCCGAAGCAAACTGCGAAGCTGGTACGCGAGCAATCACAGTTACGCTCTGGCTTGGCTTTGCGCCGGCAGCTACGGGGTTCTGTTTGAACTCCGACGTGACTACGAATCCACCGTGAGATTCGGCGGCAGCGGTAATCTTGCGCAGCCCATCGGTTGGTGATTCTGTTTCGAGGGTCAGCTCGCCATTGCGAACGATCTTCCGGTCGATCGCTTCAGTGGCGGCATAGACTGTGCTTATGGAAGCCAGCGAAACCGTGCTCGCGTCATCGGTGTTACGTCCACCTCCGCCCCCACCGCCTCCCCTTTTTTCTGCCATCTGAATGGCATACGTCCGCTGTTGTCCGCTGCCGCGCGCCTGTTCGTTGGCCGGCTCTCGTTCGGAAGCGGCAGCAGGGGTGGAGACAGCCTTAGGGCTCTCGTTAGTGCGGGAGTCGCAGGCCACGAAGCACAGCAGAGTCACAGCTAGCAAGAAACCAGTTAGAAATCGCATACAATCACCTCCTCGATCTTACAACCCAGAGCAGGCGGCGAAGTTCCAATGTGTTGGCGCTGGAAGCGGACCGTTCACCATAGGATCGCCAGATCGTCTCAAGCTTGCGAGCTTTGTTCGGTCACAATCGGAAAGTTGTAGGGAACTGAGGCGCTGCACCCAACCAAAAAGAAGAAGGCGCGAAGAGATGCTTTGAAAGCCTCCTCGCGCCTTGAAGACTCGGACTGGTGACTCCGCGGTCTATGGCTTCTCGACGATGTCCGCTTTCAGAGTCGAGATGGCCGCTGCTACTTCTTTCTGCAGATTCTCGGGCACTTTAAACTTTGTTAGCGTCGCCAACAGATGCTTGACGGAAATGTTCCAGTCTTCTTCGGTGATGCCGAGCCCTTTGTGCGCTGTCTTCATATCGCGGCCGATGTAAAAGCAGGGTCCGCCCGTCGCCGCACACAATTGATCGAGTACAAGCTGCCGGATCCTCATCTTCGAATTGTCGCTGGCACCGACAAAGAATCGGCCAAGCGTCTTATCGGTTGCCAGCCGGCCGATGAAATCATCGGTAACTTTTGCCAGAGCATCATATCCGCCAAGTCGCTTGTAGAGCGAGTCTTTGCTCTGAGCCGAAACACTCCGAGCGGGTCCAACGCACGATAGTAATACAGCTATTGCAATGGAAAGGGCTAACAGGTGATTCTTTTTCACGGTCTCCTCCAATGAAAAGTCCGACAAACTCAGGTTGTCGCGGTTAAAGTTCGACAAACTTCAGTTTGTCGCTGGGTTGAGCTAATCGCGGTAGCCGGCGACAAACTGAAGTTTGTCGGACATCGCAGTTAACCAGATACTCTGCCCGAGTTCAATGCGCCTGACCAAAGATCGATGATGATTGGCGGGCAAGTCGATGCTGGCCGCCCGCGTCCGGGCCGATGATGACTACGTTGCCGGGTACTGAATTGGATTGTCAGCCAAGGAGGAGGAGGAGGGCACGAGAAGAGGACAGCTTCTCGCGCCCCCATTTTTGAGCCTCTCGACTCTCAGGCGAAAGTCGGTTTTGGCAGGTCAGAGGCTCAATTCCCGGAACAGGAGAGGGATTAGGTCTCCACGTTCCGGGGTACTCGCTGGCTGGCTGGAGGGAAGCCAACCAAATCCGGCGGTCATTTGCTTGAGCGGAAGGAACCGCCGTGTATGAGACCAGATGCCCGATCCTCCATTTCAACCTCACTTTCCTCATTGCCCGATTCTTTGTCTTCTGCCTCTACATGACAGGACGGAAAGAGTGTTTCGTATTTTGCAAAAATATTTTGAAAAAGAGTTCGCCGGATTGATCCGCGGTTCGGTATGAGGTTCAAACGCGGGCCTGAGAGGTTTGGCGGGAGTTTTGGAGAGGAGAATGCACGTACTTGCAGTGTTTCAGTGGGATTCCAATTCCACGAGCGGATGCTAGCGAGACTTTTCGGAGGGGCTCCGCAGAGTTCGATCGCTTCGTACCTTAATACAAGCCGGATTGAGCCGAACCTTGACGTGATCGGCCCAATCCGGTCGACGCGCGCTTCAATTGTCCTTCCACTCCGGTATCCGCCCAGGAGTCCACGGCGCCCCCGCTGCCTCCATAGCCTTTTCAAGGTTCGCAAGGTCGCCTTCGATGAGCGGCCGAAGTCGGCTGAGCACTTGCTCGAACTCCTGCGCGGCGGCTGCGTAGTGCTCCTTCTGCGTTTGAGTGGGCGCCGACGTTGACATACGTTGATCGGAAACTATGGTCCCGACTCGTTCGACGATAGAAGGCGGCAGGATCTCCTGGCGCTGGCGAAGCGCGGTATCGCCACGCAACGCACGGAGAATCTCGTTGGTTCGCTTCTCGATTGACGCCGCGTCGTCTGACAGCTTCGCTTCCGCGCCGGGAGTCTCGTGGAGTGCCCGCTTGATCTGGCCGAGCCGGGTCTTCAGTTGGTTCGCCGTTTCCATTGCGCCCGATACAGCTCGCTGCAAGCGCGCGACCTTTTGCTGGAACTCCACGAGCGCGGCGCGGTCCGGCGACGACATTGCAGCCTGACCTTCGACAAACACCGCAAACTCCTGCGGCGCCGAAAGCCGGCTGGTCACTCCGTTCACACGCTTCGCAAGCGTCACCGAATACCTGCCGGGAATAACCAGCGGTCCGCCAGGCGGCTCGGCAAACGGATCTTCTTCGCCGTCTGCGGGCCGCGGAGGCGCCAGCGTCGGAGCCGGATAGCGAAGGTCCCAGCTCACGCGATTAATGCCAGGGGATAAGGGCGCGTTCAGCCTTCGTACTACTCGACCGTTCGAGTCTGCGATGGTGAAGATGAGTCCGGGCGCTTCCTCTTCTTCTTCCGCGCTCAAGTCGGCCAGCGCAGGGTAGGGAAGCGGTGTGCCTTTTCTTTCAGCTTCTTTCTCGGCTTCCTGACGCCTCTGTTTTTTTGTCTTCGGCGCTTCTTTGAGGTAATAAGTGAACGTCGCGCCAAACGCGGGATTGTCCGCTGTGAAAAACGCCTCTCCCTGGAATGATTTTCCCCGGCCGCCAAGCGGCTGAGATGGGATGTACATTATGGCGTCCTTGACCGCGAACAGCGTGGCTTCCTGATTCAGCATTTCCGGCTTGAGAAAACGAAGCGGCGTGTAGTTGTCCAGAATGTAGATGCTGCGGCCGAACGTGCCGATTACCAGGTCGTTCTCACGCTTTTGAATCGCGAGATCTCGAACGGAAATCGTCGGCAGACCGCCTTTCAATTGGACCCACTTCTGCCCGCCATCAATCGTGAAGAACAATCCAAACTCGGTACCGATGAACAGCAGATTAGGATTGACGTGATCCTCTGCGATCGCCAGCACAGGCCCGTTGGCCGGAAGGTTGCTCTTGATCGAAGTCCACGACTTGCCACGATCGGTGCTCTTCAATAAGTACGGGGCGAAGTCGCCGCGCTTATGATTCTCGAACGCCGCGTATACCGTGTCGGCGTCGTGCTGCGACGCAGCTATCCGGCTCACATAAGTCATATCGGGCACGCCGGGGAAGCTCTCAATCTTGCGCCAGTTCTTTCCGCCGTCTTCGGTGACCTGAATCAAACCATCATCCGTTCCGACGTAAATCAGTCCTTCTTTCTTCGGTGATTCCGCAAGTGCGGAGGAGTTTCCAAACGGGTCAGTCGAAGTGTGCTTTGCTACAGCGTCGGGCCCCCAGATCTTCCCCATCACCGGCAGCTTATTTCGGTCGAGCCCGCGCGACAGCTCCGGGCTGATCAGCTTCCAGGTGTCTCCGCGGTCATCGCTGCGGAAGAGCTTGTCCGCGGCAAAGTAGAGCCGCGTGTGCGAGTGCGGGCTGATGATAAAAGGTGAATCCCAGTTGAAGCGGAGTCCCTGCTCGCCTTTTCCCTCTCCGGGTTGAATCCCCATGCGTTCGCCTGTGCGCTTGTCGAATCGCACGATCGAGCCGTACTGCAACTCCGCATAGATGATGTTCGGGTCCTCCGGATCGACCTGCGAACGAAAGCCGTCGCCGCCTTGCGTGACGAACCAATCTGAGTTGACGATCCCGGACGCGCTGCGGGTGCGAGACGGTCCACCCACGCTGTAGTTGTCCTGGAGTCCGCCGTACACATTGTAGAAGGGAGCCGCATTATCGACGGTCACATCGTAAAACTGGCCGATCGGCATATTGGATTTGAATTGCCAGTTCGAACCCCGGTCATAGCTCTCATATACGCCGCCGTCGCAGCCTACCAGATAATGCCTGGTGTTGTCCGGATCGATCCATATCACGTGATTGTCGACATGCTTTGACTTCTCGCCCAGCCTTCGAAGCGTGCGGCCGCCGTCGTCGGAGACCATCAGAAACACGTTCATCACATAGATTCGATCTACCTCTTTCGGGTCGGCGGTGATCTGACCGTAATACATCGCGCCGGCGTCGAAAGGATTGCGTCTCTCCCAACTGCCGCCGCGATCTGATGAGCGGAATATGCCGCCCTTTCCATCGGCGGCTTCAATCGTCGCGTACACAACGTTGGTGTCGACCGGCGAGATCGCAAGACCGATGCGTCCCATCTCGACGGTGGGAAGTCCAACTCGAAGCTTGTTCCAGGTCGCGCCGGCGTCGGTCGATTTGTAGACTGCGCTCTCGGGTCCGCCGTTGATCAATGTCCACACATGCCGCCGCCGCTGATACGACGCAGCGTACACGGTGTCTGGACTATTCGAATCGATGACGACGTCGGTCACGCCCGTGTTCTCGCTGATAGAGAGAATGTTCTTCCATGTCTTGCCGCCGTCCGTCGTCTTGAACAACCCGCGATCCCCACCGGGTCCCCACAACGGGCCTTGCGCGGCAATGTAAACCGAATCCGAGTTGCGGGGATCGATTGCTATCCGGCCGATCCTCTCAGAAGCTTTCAAGCCGACGTTCTTCCAACTTTTACCGCCGTCGTCAGAGCGATAAACGCCGTCGCCATAAGAGACGCTGCGCTGGCTGTTGTTCTCACCGGTTCCTGCCCACACAGTGAAAGGGTTCTTCGGATCAAGCACAATCGCGCCTATCGAATACGAACCTTCGTTGTCGAACACAGGAGCCCATGTCGTCCCGGCGTTGGTCGTCTTCCATATGCCGCCGGATGCAACGCCGACGAGGTAGCGGCTGTGATCGGTGGGATCGACTGCGATGCTGCACACGCGGCCCGACGTGAACGCGGGCCCGATGGAGCGAAGCCTCAGCCCGGTGAAAGTCGGAGCCGACATCGGATCAGACGGCTTTCGCGGCTCGTCCTTCCGGGGCTCTTCTTTCGGCTTGGGTGCAGGCTCTTGTGCGCTATTGTCTTGGGGCTTGTTCGCTCCGTCTTGCAGCGAGCGTTCGGTGTCTTGTCTGGTGAACGCGGAAAACGGCGCGGGCGTCAAGGCGGCGATCAAACTGGCGACAACAAGAATATGGGTGATTCTCACAGCAGTCCTCCAGTGAAGAATGTTCGTAGTCCCGCCTTCAGGCGGAAGTTTGTAGGAGCGCTTCCGCTAAGAGACTATACAAACTTCCGCCTGAAGGCGGGACTACGAACAGTTCGCGTCAATGTGCCTAAGGCAGCCGTTCGAAACTAAACTCGACACCCGGATTTGCGACCGGCTTTAGGGTGAGTATCTTGCCCTCGAGCTTGTACTCCCACTTGGTTGTCGTACCCATCGAACCGGGGCTTGCCTGCGCGAGTTGTTGAAGGCTGATGATGTTGCCCTGGACTTCGAACGTGCCGCAGGTCGCAGACAGACCTTGATATGCGGCGACGATCTTCTTCGCCCGCTCGTCCTCAGGCTCGCTTTGCTCCCAGGTCTTTCGTCCGACGCCGGCCTTAACGAACGCTATGTACTTCCCGTGGACGACGATCATACCTTTTGCTTCCGCGTCAGTCTGACCGCCTCCTTGAAACTTCAGGCCAATGAATCTGTACGCGCCCTCGAGCTTCGGGTCGGCCGCCAATCCGCTTACGGCCGAGACGACAACAACTAAAAGAACAAGTGCTGCTTTGTGTTTCATCAAAATCCTCCCATTAGGTATTAGCTGTAAATCGAGTCCGGCATGATACCGTCAGGTTCGCAGTTCCATCAATAGTAGTCCGTAGTCCGGGGTCCGTAGTCCGTAGTCCGTAGTCCGTGGTCCGTAGTCCGTAGCTTGAATGCGGTCACGGACTACGAACTACGGGCTACGGACTACGAACTCCTCAGTGTCATCCGCGCTCCATTCCGCTAGAATGTCGCTCATGACAACAGAGACAGATAGAGTAGCGATACTTGTCGACGACATGTTCTTCACAGCGAAGATAAACGGTGCGGCGGCGGAGTGCGGACGTCAGATTGAGCGAGTCAAATCGCGCGAGCAACTCGAGGGGCTCGTCTCGAATCCGCCCTCGCTGGTGATTATCGACCTCAACTCGGATCGATTGGATCCGCTGGAGACGATCGAGTTCTTCAAATCGCGCGCGGAACTGACCGTAGTGCCGATCGTTAGCTTCGTGTCGCACGTTCAGACCGAACTTATCCGGGCGGCTCAGGCCGCAGGCTGCGATTATGTGCTGCCTCGTTCAGCGTTCACGCAGATGCTCCTGGAGATCGTTTCCGGCAACCTTGGCGCTCTCATTAAGCGCGCGTAGGACTGATGACATCCACGCCGGGATCCCGCGATGAGTTTTCCCCTTTACCTTCCCCTCGGCCCGCTACGGCTTCATCCGCATTTTGTTTTCGAAGCGCTCGCCTACTTTGTCGGCTACCGAGTCTACCTGAAGCAGCGGAAACGCTCAGGCGATCATCTGAGTACCCGCGACAGGACCTGGATCGTTGCCGCTGCGATTTGTGGGGCTGCCATCGGCAGCAAGCTGCTCTATTGGCTCGGCGATCCCGCGCTCACCGCGCGAAGGTGGAATGACGTGTTCTATCTGATGGCGGGCAAGACCATCGTTGGTGGGTTGATCGGCGGACTGATCGCCGTCGAAGCGATCAAGCGGCGGCTGGGCATTCTCAGGAGAACCGGAGACCTGTTTGCGATTCCGCTTTGCATCGGGATTGCAATTGGACGTGTTGGGTGTTTTCTCTCTGGCTTGAGCGATGACACATATGGAATCGCGACCGGTCTGCCGTGGGGTATTGATTTTGGAGATGGCATCAGAAGACATCCGGTCCAGTTGTACGAGATCGTTTGGCTAGGTGTGCTGGCAATCTGGCTCGGGGGGCTTGCGCGGAAGCCTCATCGCGAAGGCGATCTGTTCAAGGGTTTCATGCTCGGCTATTTTGGATTCAGACTTGCGATTGATTTTTTGAAGCCCGGTGTCACGTTTGCCGGGCTGACCTCGATTCAGTGGGCCTGCGTGATGATGTTGTTGTACTATTGCCGCGATCTTCCCTACATGTTCATGCGAAAGGAGGCGGCGACTCCATGACCGACCGCGTGCGACCATATCTTTATTACGATGTAGCGGTCTCGATCTGCTCGACCTGTTATCGCAAGGTTGAGGGCAAGATCGTCTTCCAGGATGGCAACGTGTTCATGCTTAAGCGGTGCCCTGAGCACGGCGCCGAACGAGTTTTGATCGCCGATGATGTGGACTACTATCGCCGTTGTCGCGAAGTGTTTATCAAGCCACCGGAGATGCCGAACGTTTACAACACGCCGGTGAAGTGGGGATGTCCCTATGACTGCGGACTGTGCACGGACCACGAACAGCACTCGTGTCTTTCGCTGGTCGAGATAACCGACTACTGCAATCTGAAGTGCCCGATCTGCTATTCGGAAAGTGGCCCATCCCGCCAGCAATTCAGATCTCTCAAGCAGATTGAGTTCATGCTGGACGCGGTAGTTCGCAACGAAGGTGAACCGGATGTCGTCCAGATCTCTGGAGGCGAACCGACTCTACATCCCGATTTTTTCGCGGTGTTGGATATGGCGAAAGCTCGACCAATTCGCCACTTGATGGTCAACACCAACGGCGTGCGTATCGCTAACGACGAAGAGTTCGCGGTTCGACTCGCGGCCTACATGCCGGGCTTCGAGTTGTACCTCCAGTTCGATTCGTTCGAGCGCGAAGCGTTGATGGACTTGCGCGGCGCCGATCTTCGTCACGTCCGCGAGCAAGCTCTTAGCAGGCTCAACAAGCTCGGTATCTCGACGACGCTTGTGGTGACTTTGAAGAAGGGGTTGAACGACGGCGAGATTGGAAAGATAGTCGACTTCGCTTTGAAGCAACCCTGCGTTCGCGGAGTGACTTTTCAGCCGATACAAGCCGCCGGGCGGCTCGAACAATACGATCCGGCAACCGACCGGCTCACTTTGACCGAAGTACGGCGGCGGATTCTGGAGCAGAGCGCGGTATTCAGGCAGGAAGATATCATACCGGTGCCTTGTCATCCGGACAGTCTGGCGATGGCTTACGCGTTGAAGCTTGGAGATCAGGTCGTTCCACTGACCAGCCTGATCGACCCGCAAGTTCTGATTGGCGGACGCCGCAACACGATCGTCTACGAATACGACGACGACGTTCGCGATCACATCTTCAAACTGTTCGCGACGAATCACTCTCCGCAATCTGGAGTCGCGAGCCTTCGCGAGCTGCTGTGTTGTCTTCCGATGGCTGCGGCTCCCGAGGGAATGGGATACGAGAATCTGTTTCGGGTGATCATTATGGATTTCATTGATGCTTACTCATTCGACGTCAGATCGGTGAAGAAGAGCTGCGTGCACATCGTGCATCCGGACGGGCGGTTGATTCCCTTTGACACCTACAATCTCTTTTATCGCGATGGACTTGAGCAGACCAGACTCACGCCGTTGCGAGAGCGAGCAGAGGCACTGAATGTCTGAAGAGGAATTCCTGGATAAGAGTCCGGCGGACGAGAAGGCGATGCTCGAGGCGGAGTCGAAGGGCTCGGTCCGCTGGGGCGTCGGTCAGGTTGTGCTTCTGCACGTGGTGCAACTTCCTGTCGCGGCAATGACTATCGGGTTAAGCCTTGCGGTCATGTCCGTGAGCCAGTTGATCTATGTGATTCCTGCACTCATTATTGCGCGTCGGAAGGGACACGAAGACACGGTGAAGGGGATTATCATTGCCGCGTCTGTGACTACGCTGCTGAACATCGCGTGCACGGGTTACGTCTTTTACAACTTCAAGATTTTATAGCTCCCAAGTAAACAAGCTCATAAAGAAAATCGTCAGGGTTTGCGCGAATGTCTGAACCAAATCTCGATCGCTGGGCGCGCGAAGTCGCCGAACAGTCGAAGAGCAGTATCTGGGCGGGACTTGGACTCACGCTCTTGTTTCACTTTGTTGTTCAAGTGTCTTTGTTATTCATTCTCGGGACGATAGTGACCGGCGAGCGGGGCCTGGAGTTGGGTACCCTGCCACTGAGGTATATGGGATTGAGCCAGCTCGTCTACATGATCCCGGCGATCTGGATCGCTCGTCGCAAAGGTGAAACTGAGACAGCCAAGGGTTTGATCATCGGCGCCTCGATTACCTTCTTATTGAACGCCGCCTGCAACGGGTTGGTGTTTTTGAACCGCTGACCTTCTGTCAAGGGATCGGAGACAACTGATGAATGCTGAGCAGCCGCTGGCGAGAGACGCGCGACCGGATGAAGGTTTCGCGCGGGGAATGCTGCTCCTGTTGCTGCTTCATCTTTTGCAAGTCCCGATGACCTGGCTGTCCGGCGGAATCTCGGTGTGGTTTATCGGTGTGACCCAGCTCTTGTACTTCATTCCCGCGCTCGTTTTGCTGATCGTGAAGAAGCGATCGGAGACCTCGAAGGGTTTGTGCACTGCTGCGGCCATTACCTTTTTACTCAACGCAACGTGCACGGCGATCTTCTTCTGGGCAGTGGAATGATGATAAGAGTAAATTTCGGAGGTGAGCCTTTAATCTCCTCGGGAACTCCTCACCCAAAACTTCAGTTCAGAACGCCTACTAATCCGCGACTTGTGATCGGGAGGCCTCTTCGGTCACGATGCGATAGAACTCGGGCCGGCGATCAGCGAGGCGATCTATCTCATAAGATCCTGCGACGTTTACAATCTTGTTCTTGTTCGCTTCCTGAAGATCAACCTCGATGATCAGCATCTCTTCGCCTTCACGCGAAGCCTCGCCGAGCGTGTCGCCGTTGAAGTCCACGACTTTGCTTCTTCCGATGAAATCCCAGCCGCGCTCGACGCCGCAACGATTCACCGCCGCGAAGTTCACATGATTCTCGCAAGCTCGCGCGTTGATGATGAACTCAGCAGTGCGCCACGCGCCGGTCGGCCAGTTGGTCGGAAGGATGATCAGCTCGGCGCCCAGCAGTTTCAGCGCGCGAGCGGCTTCGGGAAAGCTTGCGTCGTAGCAGATGTTGATTCCGATTCGGCCGAATGGAAGCTCGAAGACGCGAAATTGCTTGTCACCCGGTGTTAGAAAGCGATCGACGCCAAGAAAAGGCAGATGCACTTTCCGATACGCGCCGATGGTGCCATCAGGACCGGTAAGCATCGCCGCGTTGTAAAAGCTCGAGCCATCCTTTTCGATGAAACCGGTAACGGCGTACGCGCCGGTCTCGCGACAGGCTTCTGCGATTGCTTCCGATGATGGTCCGTCGATCGGCTCGGCGAACGGCGTGGCTTCTTCGAGCGAGTCAAAGCAGTAACCGGTCAGCGCGCACTCAGGGAAGATCACCAACTCGGCGCCGCTCTCGGCAGCCGCCTGCATTCGCTCAACGATCCCGCGGCGATTGGCTTCCACATCGCCGATCGCAACATCCATCTGCACACAAGCGATTGTTGTTTTGCTCATATCGAATCCTCGTTTGCCCTCGTCATCACTTCTTTTTGGCTATCAGCTTGAATGAGCCAAGGTATCTTTCGACTGAAGCATCGTAGGCACTGCTGGTCGCCGGCGAAACAAGTTGACTCTTGTTGGCAACTATCATTACGAGGTAAAGGCGTAGGCCGGCCAGGTAGATCCTCGCCTTGAGCAGTTCGGTTGCCCCTTCTACAGTCAGCGCGCGACCGGGAATGTTTTTAAGCGAAATATCCGTTTCGGATATCAGCTTACCGTTTATCGTTGCCAGCGCTCCGTCGCGGCCGCCGTCAAGAATCTTCCTGACGCCCCTGTCGTCGTTGGGCACCTCCGGGAAGTCCACATACGCGATGAAGTAGGCAGCAGCCTCGGTCTGCAGGGTGTACGTAAAATAGTCGAGCGGTCCAGCCGGGGACTCGGTTTGCTGGATATGCTGCACAGGCGTTCCGGGCAGCAACACAGTAAAGAACCCTCCCCGTGACACAAACTCCTTCCACGCTCTTGGATTCGACTCTGGGGTTTGGTTCGGAGCGGCTGGAGATACCGTCTGCGGCTTTGTACCCTGAGCGACACACAATCGCGCGCTCCCGACAAGTAGAATCACCAGCGCGAATCTGCAAAGACGCTTCAAAGAAGCCCTTCTTTCGGTTGAGCCTGTTGGCGGAGGCGTGTGGGAATCGAACCCACCCGGGCCGCCTCTCGGCGACCCGCAACGGGTTTGAAGCCCGCGAGAACCACCAGGCCCCCTGCGCCTCCCGCCGTTGTGAAAATACCATATCTGACGCATTTGGGCTATTTGACCTATAGGACCTATATGACCTATATGACCTATACTACTGAGTCATCTTCCCGTTCACTTTCTTCAAGAACCGTTCCATCTCAACCGGCGCCCGAACGTGGATTCCTTCGCCGATTTTTTCGAATCCATCATGAGCCTCGACCGCAAACTTGATCGTGTGATCGCCAACCTCAATGACTTCGGCTCGCGTCGTCACTTTCGCACCGACCGGCGTTGCCGCAAGATGCTTCACATTCACCACGACTCCTACCGTAATCCAGCCCTCCGGCAGGTAGTCTCGTATCGCTGCCTCAGCCGTTACCTCCAGGTGATAAATCATTATTGGCGTGCCGTAAACTTCGGGCATGTGTTCGTGGAAATGCGCGACGGTCATATCTCGGGTCACCATAATCTCCTGCGTCGCCACGGCTCCGACCGGTATGTTTGCCGTTGCCTTCATCCATTCACCTCGCCGAAGGGGTTTAAAAACCAAAGAGCCTCATTCTAGCCGGATCGAAATCAAAAGACCACGTGTCCACAAACAACACCACTGTCGCCTCGGTGCGACACGCGAGCGTTCTTCCGTCATGGGATCACGCTTTTCTGCCAGAATTCCCGGCTGCCCGATCCCAAGTTGCTGGCACGCCCGTTGCCGTTACTCCGTCCTCTCTATATCTTAGTCTCATAAAGGCGGACTTCATTTGAGCCGACAAACGACGCTCAGACGAGCAGTTTCGACCAGCGGCCACGGACTTCACACCGGCGAGCCCTCACGAATCACGCTCAACCCCGCTCCCGCTTACACGGGATACGTTTTTCGGCGCACCGACTTGAACAACTTTGAGATCCCCGCGGCGCCTCAATACATAGCGCGCGTCAGTTACGCGACCACGCTGATGCGGCAAGGTGTGATGATCTCAACGGTAGAGCACTTGCTGGCTGCGCTTTCAGGAAGTCACGTTGACAACTGCATCATCGACGTCGATTCGCTGGAGGTGCCGATAGTAGACGGAAGCGCTGAGCCGTTCATTGAGATGATTGAGCAGGCCGGGATCACTACACTCGAAGCGCCGCGCCAGTTACTTCGCGTGCTGAAACGTGTCGAAGTTAACGAAGGAAATCGAAGGATGAGCATAAGCCCGGCGTCAGTCTTCTCGGTCTCGTGCCTGATCGAGTTTCCTCATCCGATGATCGGGACTCAGCGATACGAAATCGAGATCGCCGACGGGCACTTCTCACAGCAGTTGGCTTCCGCTCGCACGTTCGGGTTTCTTGATGAGATCGAGTCGCTGAGGAACATGGGTTTGGCGCGCGGAGGGTCGCTTGACAACGCGATCGTGCTGACGCCGGAGGGGGGCATCTTGAATCGCGAAGGCCTGCGCTGCGCCGACGAGTTTGTTCGTCACAAGATCATCGACATAATTGGTGATCTTGCGCTGCTTGGGATGCCAGTGCTCGGCCACGTAGAAGCTGAGCGCTCCGGTCACGGCGTGCACACCGCGCTGGTGGGGCGCGTGCTTCGCGATGACTCTGCGTGGGAGATCATCGATTCGTCCGCCCTTGAAACCTCGGTGAACGCTTAGTTTCCATCCAGACTGTGCTAACATCCTCTCCAAGTGAGTAGTCGAGGGGATGGATAAGTTTAGAATCATCGGCGGGCGGCCTCTCAAGGGTCGCGTTCAAATCAGCGGGGCAAAAAACTCCGCGCTGCCCTGTATGGCGGCGGCGCTGCTTACCCCTGAAACGGTGACCCTTCACAACCTGCCTTACGCGCGTGACATCATCACGATGCGCCGATTACTCGAAGACCTCGGCTGCCAGATACTCATGCCGGAGCTGAGGACGCTGAAAATCTCGGCGGCGTCGGTCGAAGTCTTTGAAGCTCCCTACGACCTGGTTAAAACGATGCGGGCTTCGGTTCTCGCGCTGGGACCGCTTCTTGCGCGCTTCGGCGAGGCACGAGTTTCACTGCCGGGCGGGTGCGCGATTGGGCAGCGCCCAATCGACCTTCACCTTATGGGTTTTGAAAAGCTCGGCGCGACAGTTTCGATCGAAGGCGGTGACGTGGTTGCGCGATCGAACCGGCTTCAGGGCCGTGAGATTTACTTTGACAAGGTGACGGTAACGGGAACCGAAAACCTGATGATGGCGGCCGCGCTTGCCGATGGCGTGACGGTTCTCAACAACGCGGCGCGCGAGCCTGAGATCGTTGACCTGTCAGAGCTGCTCAACAAAATGGGGGCGCGCATTGAAGGCGCGGGCCTCAGTGCGATTCGCATCGAGGGAGTGGACAAGCTCGTCGGAGCGGAACACACAATTATCCCCGATCGCATCGAGACCGGCACGTTTGTTGTTGCCGCAGCCATCACCGGAGGGCAGCTTGATATTGTGAACTGCAATCCGCTCCACGTCACTGCGGCGCTCGATAGGCTAGAAGAGACTGGTGTGCGCATTGAACGCCCAAACGCCTTCTCTCTTCGGGTGAGTGCCGGGGCTCACGTGAAAGCTTCTGACGTTATCACGCTGCCTCATCCCGGGTTCCCGACTGACATGCAGGCACAATACATGGCCCTGATGACGCTCGCGGAAGGCACGTCGTTAATCACCGAAACGATATTCGAGAACCGCTTCATGCACGCTTCTGAGCTTCTGCGGATGGGAGCGCGCATTCGATTGAACGGGAGACAGGCGGTTGTCGAAGGCAACAGCGGATTGAAGGGGGCCAGAGTTCAGGCATCGGACCTGCGAGCTTCAGCTTCGTTGGTGCTGGCGGGGTTGGCGGCGCACGGCGAGACGATTATCGACCGCGTTTATCATATTGATCGCGGTTACGAAAAGATCGAAGAGAAGCTCCGGTCGGTGGGCGCCGATATTGAGAGGGTTCGGGATTAGTCCGTAGTCCGTAGTCCATAGTCCGTAGCTCTTCGCTGTCGCGTAACAGTCGCCACGGACTACGGACTACGGACCACGGACTACGGACTACGGACTTCCTTGCGATTATGATTGACTCGGTTGCAGCGCTTGGTTGATAATTGCCCTGAAGATTAAAACCTATGGAAAACCTTGAACAAAGTTGTATCTTCTGTAGCATCGTGGCCGGTGACGTCCCGGCCGAAGTCGTCTATCACGACGAACAAGTTGTCGCTATCAAAGATGCAAACCCACAAGCCCCGGTGCACGTGCTGTTGATTCCGCGCGAGCACAATCTTGAGTCCCTCAACGACGCCTCGAAGTTAGACGTGTCGCTGCTCGGACACCTGCTGTATACGGCGGCGAAGGTTGCGAACCAGATGGACATCGCCGAGAGCGGCTATCGAGTCGTGATCAACAACGCCGAGGCCGCCGGTCAGAGCGTTCCTCATCTGCACGTCCACGTGCTAGGCGGTCGTCATCTCGCGTGGCCTCCAGGGTAATTCGCTTCAAATCATTCTTTTCTCTGAACCGCTCTAGCCCGAGGTCAGCGGGCTCAGCGAAGACCGGCGGGCCCCGACTAATTCCAAAGCTTGTTGCGATTTTCCTCATTAGGCAGTTTAATTGTGTCCGGTCGGCGGATAAGGCGGCTGTTCGGGTATGAAAAAACTTGACCATCGTATTCTCAGCGTCGGACTGGTATTCATTCTACTTAGTGCTTTTCTAGCGGAGCCGTTCTCGCAGCCCACCAGCGCCCAGCAATCAGCCGACATAGTGATCGCTCGCGTCACTATCTCAAGCGGCGAAGAACTGCGCCGGTTCCTTGCTCTCGGGCTAGACCTGCTTGAGATGCGCGATGGCAATGACCTATTCATCCTCAGCACTCTCGATCAAGTTGAGAGCTTGCGCGCTCTAGGATGGGCTATCACCGTAGATAAGAAACAAACGGCTACAATACGCGAGCAAGGCGTTAACACTTTCATCGGTGGCTATCGCACAGTTGGCGAAATGCGATCGTTTCTTGAGAGTGAAGCGGCACAATACCCGGATCTAGCCGAGGTTTTCGTCTATGGTCAAAGTTGGGAGAAGATCAGAAGCGGAGGGGCCGCGGGCTCTGATCTGTTCGGCATCAAGTTGACCAATCGGCAGCGACCCGGCCCGAAGCCGACTTTCTTTTTGATGGCTGCGATTCACGCGCGCGAGCTTACTACCGCAGAGCTTGCCCTGCGGCTGGTTGACTATTTGCTGAGCCGTTACGGTGTGGATGGGGATGCGACGTGGTTGCTGGACGAGCACTTGATCGTGATCGTGCCCGCGGCTAATCCGGATGGGCGCGCCATCGCCGAGCAGGGTTATTACCAGCGCAAGAACACCGATACAAACTATGGGGGCGGTTGCGCCAATCCGCCGACTGCGACGAATCAATACGGCGTGGACCTCAACCGCAACGCAAGCTTCAAGTTTGGAACAGTCAATCCACCTTCCGAACCCAAGTGCGGTCAGACCTATCCTGGTCCGACGGCTTCTTCCGAACCGGAGACGACGGCCGTTGAGAATCTTGTGCGGTCGCTTTTCGCGGACCAACGCGGCCCTCTCGATACTGATCCTGCTCCCATTACGACGACCGGCGTTCTTCTCACTCTGCACTCTTACAGCAATCTTGTGTTGTGGCCCTGGGGATGGACCACCGGCGCGGCGCCCAACAGCGCTGATCTGGCACTGATCGGCGGAAAGTATGCAAGCTATAACGGCTTTACACCTGAGCAATCAACGGAGCTATATCCCACGTCCGGCACGACTGACGATTGGGCTTATGGAGAGCTCGGAGTAGCCGCGATGACCTTTGAGGTTGGGCCGGCATCGGGGACGTGTGGGGGCTTCTTTCCTCCCTTCAGTTGTCTTGATGGAGGATCGGGCGGTTCGTTCTGGCCGCGAAACCTTCCCGCTTTTCTCTACGCCGTCCGTATCGCTCGCGCGCCATATCAGCTCGTCCGCGGGCCTTCGCCGGAATCGGTTTCGGCTGCGAATACCTTTCCGGACACGGTCAACTTACAGGCGCAGTTCAACGAGCAATTCAACGGTGGGCAGATCATCGCTGACGCCGAGTACTACCTGGACACGCCACCCTGGCGCGGGGGAACAGCCATACCGATGTCGCCCTCGGACGGCAGTTTCAACAGCACCATTGAGACTGCCACTGCCACAGTTGGACCGCTTTCGGGTCGCCACTTGGTTTATGTTCGAGCGCGCGATGCCAATGGCAACTGGGGACCGGTACGCGGGGTATTCGCTTCCGGCTTGACTTGCGCGATTACTATCGCGCCGGCGGGCCAATCCTTCGGCACGAGTGGTGGCGCGGGGGGCGTAGCCGTGACTGCTCCCGGCGCTTGCCCGTGGACAGCAGTCAGCAATGACGACTGGATTCTTATCACTTCAGCGGGGGACGCGGCGGGTAATAATACAGTTACTTATGAGGTGAGGGAGAATTTCGCTGAACGGTTTCGCGTCGGCAGTATGGCGATTGCGGGACAGATTTTTACTGTGTATCAGGCTGGCCTTGCGTCTGATAGTTGTGCGTACAAGGTCAATCCTACCTTTAGTTCTTTTTCTGCTGCAGGCGGGACCGGAAGCTTCAGTCTGATCGCAGCGGAAGAGTGCGTCTGGACCGTGACGCCGAGTACCGCGTGGGTGACTATCACTTCTGCAAGCAGCGGCATCGGAAATGGGACAATAACTTATTCAGTTGGCTCCAATGCGGGCGCCACCGCTCGTAAAGCAATCATAACCTTCGGCGACCAGGCTTTCACCATCAAGCAAAAGGGAAGCTGATTCCTCCAAGCGCGATGGCCTGCCGCGCGAATTTATGCGACATCCGAAGGTAGGTTCTGGCGTGCGACTGACCTTAATCATCTCTGCTACGACGGCTTGGTTTCGAGCGCGGCGGCTTCGCCGTTGAGCTTGAATCTCTGCGTCCAGTCTATCCGCGCTGTCGACTGCATAACTACAAACAAGGTGATGATCGAGCCGATCGTTACCGCAAGCCCGGTGAATCCTTCGAAGAAGAATGCGTATGAGAAGCCGATCAGGTAAACCAACTGCGCCAGCGCGACCTCAAGAAAGGCGAATCTGTTCCCGGCGACTATGCGCATGTACGACACGACAAGAATGATCGACACCATCGAGCAAAGTGCAAACGCCGCATGAATCGAAATGTGGTCAACCAGATACGCCAGCAGCAGATGAAATGCAAAGAACGCAGCCGCAAGAAAGAAGTAGTTCATCGGATGTATCCGTACGCCTCTTAGCAGCGAGATGACGAAGATCAGAAAGAAGAAGAATCCCAGCGACACCGGCGCGAAGTAGGAGATTCGCGCAGCCATCGGTCCGGGGTTTATCTTTTGCGGCATCTCGATGCCAATGCCGTTTCCCGCAATCAGGTCCTTGTAATCCCAGGTCAACTGCCAGCCTTTTCCCGTGCGCTCCTTCGTCACATTAGGCGATATCGTGTTGGCAGGATGATCGTAGCCGTCGAAATCGGTGGTGGCGACCAGCTTGAAGTTGCGCACCTCGCTTATCCCGTCCCCGAAGCGATAAGTGAAGCGATCCAGTCCCTGCGAGTTATAGCTTACCGTCAAACGATGGCGAGATTTTGGTCCACACGTAATCGTTGCAACAATCAGATCCGCGTTCTGCCGGGTAAACGGCACTGGTGCTCCGTCCACTTCGAACCGGAAGTCATCGTAGTGGCCGTTCGCCGCGGGAAACGCGAACTTAACAGTCAACGCTCCGCTCTTGTTTTGAGGATTCTCGAAAACGTAGTCACCGGAAAACCGTATGCGATACGTCGAATACCACAATAGTCCCTTTTGTCTTTGATCAAGATCGAAGCCGACGCGAATGTCATTCTCCGCAATTGGCGCGTCATAGTTCTCAGGATTTGCGCCGGGACGCGCGTAGACCACGCCATTTCCGGAAATGTTCGGCCTCTCTGTTTGAGCGCCACTCTCGACGGCAATAGAAGCCCACGGAGCCTTTTGATCGAGCGGCGTTCCCCACAACCGCCCGACCTCGCTTTTGAGCTCGGTATCCTGATGATCGGTGCGATAAGTGATCGTTCCCGCGAGCGTGATCCATCCGACCACCGCGATGAGGTACACGATTGCAATTGCGACGATACTCTTGACCATGAGCTGCCTCCCGGAAGAAGTTGGGCGCGAACCTGGGTCCGCGTTGCGTCGGCTCTGATGCGCGGATTGCGGTGCTGGATGCTCCGCCATCAGGCGAAAGAAGCAGACTCATTTTCCATTTTCCATTTGCCATTTTTCATTTGTTATTGAAGAGAACCAGCCAAAATGGCAAATATCAAATAAATATCAAATGAAAAATGGCAAATGAAAAATGGAAAATGGAAAATGGGAAATGGGTCCCGCTTCTTCCGCTTGCGGGCCGTCCTACGAACTCAGAAGGATGAGAGCTACCTTGGTGGCGGCCTCTTCAATTGCCCTTTTGTTTTACTGAGAAGGTCTGTCCGGCTATTGTGATAGTGCCTTTGCGGCCGCGGGCGCCGGGGTTGGGGGCCACCGAATAACGCACCGAGCTCGACCCGATGCCTGCGGTGGCAGACGTGATCGTTATCCATCCGGAGTTCGAGACCGCTTGCCAGGCGCAGCGCTCCTCCAGGGTAACAGTGACCGAGCCGGTACCGCCGGACGATGGGAACGACGTGAATGCTGGAGAGATTGCGTAAGTGCAATCGGCGCTGATATCGCTATCCTGAACAACGGCCACTGTCTGGCCGCCGACGGAAATCGCCGCCTGCCGGGGAACGCCGGTGAAGTTCTCCCGCACAGTGAAGCTCACTTGCCCGTTGCCATTGCTGCTTGCTTCCGAGTTGAAAGTTAGCCAGTTCGCCGTGGTCGCAGCCGTCCAGTTGCACGAGGCCACGGCGCTGATCGTGATCTGTCCATCGCCGCCGCTGTACTGGAAAAACTGAGTCGCAGGCGAGATCGCAGCCGGGCAGGCGGCAGGCGCCAGACTCAAGACTGTTGCGGAATACGGAGCGACCGGGTAGACAAAGCTGGTTGAACCACCGCTGAACGTTGTAGTAGCGAGGTCTGGCGACCCGACGCCGGTGCGAGCGGCCTCATCTTGCGGGATGCCGTATGAATAGACCGTCGCCGCGGACTGCGGAACAAAGCCGGCAAGATTGACGGCGGCATTGAGAGAGTTAGTCGCCCCCTTGTTTATCAACAGAAGCGACATCGAGCCGTCGGTGCGCTTGACCGCGTAGGCGCCCAAAAGATTGTAGTTGGTCGCGGCTTGAATGACCTGATCGCCGGAGCCTGTAAAACGCGAAACCAGCTTGCTGACGAAATATGCGGGATAGCGGTCGTTTTGATCCGACACCATCCCGTAGTCGCCGTAAGATCGCCACCCGTAAAGCGAAGTGCTGTTGTTGTTGCCGGTCTCCTGTCCGTTGCGCAGGATCCACCACATGAAAGTGGTGAACTCAGTTTGGATGAACTGACCAAAGCTATCGGCATAATAGAGTCCGTTGACCAGGCTCGTGGTCTGCTTGCCCGGGTTGCTGTAGACCGAGTTGTTCTCGGTGCATACGAGTTCGACCCCCGTCGCCGCAACGCCCAGATAATCGTTCAACTGTTGTCGAAGATCCGCCGCATCGTTTGCCCACGTGCGCGCTGACTGCAACAGCGCTGAGTCGCTCTCCTGGGCGGGTGCTTGCTCGTAGCGGTGATAGATGACGAAGTCGGGAGCCACGCCCAGAGTCTTCAACGTGACAAGCATCACCGGCGTCCATCCGTTGTGGATCTGGCCGGTGCGAGTGTTGGTTGCCGGGTGGTCCGTGTAGTTCGCATACGAGTCTTCACCGGTGATCACGACCGCGCCCACCTTGATCGACGAATCAACAGCTTTCATCGCGTTTTTGTAGTCGCGGAACGCAAGCGCGTAGGTGTAAGGGTCGTGAGGTCGAGCGCGTAGGTCATTCTCCCAACTGCCGTAGTTCTCGTTGCCCACTTCCCAGTAATGAAAACCATAGCCCTTTGTCACGTTCGAGTACAGCACCCAATCCGCCGCTTCTTGCGTCGTGCCGCTTCCGTAGTTGACCGTAATGAACGCATCGGCGCCAACCCCGTGCATCACATTCGCAAACGCATCGAAGCTGGTCGCCCACTGCCAGGTGTTGTTGCCGGTGGTGTTGGTGCGCCAATGGTAATCGTCTGAGAGCGATCCGCCGGGAAAGCGAGACACTCTCGTGCCGTTCGCCGTGAGCAGCGAACTGGTAGCCGGCGTGTTGAAATGCCCGTCCCAAACCGCGGCCGCGACTCCGAACAACCGCGGGTCAATGATCCGCTTCACCACGTTCGCGTCAACTGTTACCTGAATCTGGGAAGGCGGCGGCGCGGCTATGAGCGTGATGTCGTCAACGTAGAAAGGCGCCTGAGCGGCTCCGCTTGCGTCCTGAAGCCAGAACCCGTTGAAGTTTGGCTTGTTCGCCGCGTTTAATGCCGAGAGTGGAATCGTGACCTTTCGCCACGTCCCTGCTGCGACCGAGCCACCCAGGATGAACTGGTTGAGACCGACGCCCGCCTGCGCGACATCGTTGAGTTGCGCCGCAACCGTGATGTTGCGTCCGCTTGTGGCGCCGCCGTGAATCCAGAAAACCAGGTCACTGTATCCCGAACTGTCCTGACTCGCATGACGGAGGTAGAAGCCCTGCCACGCGCCGGTGTAAGTAACCTTTGCGCTCTTCGTTCCGCTGTGGATGAAATCGGTCGAATTGAAATCGCGTGCACACCACGACCAGTCTTGCCAGCCCGCGCCGAGCGCGTCGGAATAGATGGTTTGATCGGACTGCGCACGTGCTTCCTGGGCGGCGACGATCAACAACCACGCGAGAGTTACTGTCACTATGCGCATTCGGCCCATCCACTTCGCTCCTCCAAATATGTATCGTTAACTGTCCAGTCTGCGCGGGCAGCTCCGGAAGCAAACCAACCCGCTCTGTGAGGATTTCAGAAATCTGGTTTTAGAACGGTTCGATGCCGTTCAACGATCACTTGCAGGGGCGCCAGCCTCGGAGTGTAAGGCGATGAGATACGCGTCGATCTTATCAGAAGCGATTGAGACCGAGAAGAGTAATAGTCATTCGTGTAATAGTCATTCGTGCGAACCCAAGTCAGCTCGATCACATGAGCGACTTTGCGGCGGTTTTGCGTCTTCGCGCGAGACGGCGACTACGCAAAGGCGTGAGAGCGTCTTCAATTCGCGATCGAAGAGCACACGACCGGCGACGACCGTAAGCACAACGTCGCTACTCATCGCACTGAATACGATCGTCGCGACAGCGTCGTGCACGGGTGTGTTGTGAGTGCGCGACAGATCGATTGCGGTGATGTCGGCCTGTTTGCCGGCCTCGAGCGAACCGATCTCGCCGTCGAGCCCAAGCGCTCGCGCGCCGTCGAGCGTGGCAAGTTTCAGCAGATGTTCCGCGCTCGGCTCCTTGGAATTAATAGTGACCATGCGCTGGATGAGTCCGAGGAAGCGAGCCTCTTCCATCATATCGCATCGGTTGTTTGACGCCACGCTGTCGGTTCCCAATCCGACAGTCACGCCGCGGCTCAACATCAACTCCAGGTGAGCGAAGCCGTGGCCAAGTTTGGCGTTAGACTTCGGACAATGCGCCACCCGCGCGCCGTATTGGACTATCAGGTCGACGTCCTCGGAGCCAACCTGGACACAGTGCACAAGCAGCGGGCTGGTGTCCAAAACACCCAGCGACTCGAAGTACTTGATGGTCGATGTCCCCGGCGCCTCCCACTTGATGCCACGCGCGGCAAGCCCACTCGCGAACTCGCCTGTGCCGGTCATCATCATCTCGAGTTCGGCTCCCGACTCTGCCGCGTGGATGCAGATGTCCAGCGACTCAGCCGTCGCGTATTCGGCCACGCGTCGAAACAGATCGGGCGAAACAGTGTAAGGCGCGTGAGGCGAGACGCCTGCTCGCACCAGCTCAGTTTCCCGCGCGCGCATGTCCTCGATCTTCTCTCTGAGTCCGTCGAGGCTCCTGGAGGCATCGAGAGGATTTGGACCGAACACTTCTCGATAAGCGAGACCACGCAGCCCGCTTTCCAACAGCGCCTCGAAGGCCGACGCGGTGTCACCCGTATCGGCAATCGTCGTTACGCCGGCGCGAATCGCCTCGGCCGCGCCCAAAAGAGCCGACGCCTTCAGGTCATCGGTAGTGAGCTGTTCATACCTGGTCCGGGTCAGCTTGAGGATCCAATCACGAAACGATAGGTCTTCGAGAAACCCGCGCATTAGGGTCAGCTCGAGATGGCTGTGGGTGTTCACAAAACCGGGCAGGATCGCTGCGCTGCCAAGGCTAGTCTTTTCGGCGTCGACGAACTCCGCGTGCGACTCGGCGTCAAGCTGAGTACCGACGAAGACGATTCGATCATTTTCAACCACAACGGCGCCGTCTCGGATTGATGGAGAGCTGATCGGCAACACCCACGCGGCGGTATAGATTCTCCTCTCCATTGGCGATTCGATTAGACAGGAAGGAAAAAGGCAAGTCAACGCGCGGAACTGGCGATGGATTAGACATCAAGCAAAGTGTTGGTGCAAACGTACGTCGAGAAGAGAACGCGGCCGAGAAAGAGACGACGGATCAATGTGGCGTGGTGGCCGTCACAAAGAGCCGTGACTTCTGTCATAGCCGGGAGGAACGAAGATCGGTAGATTGATTAGGCTGGAATTCGATTCTTAGATGTAGCGCCAAATGGGCGAACAATTGACGCCCCATAAGCCGGGTGATAGACTTCGCCAATCGAATGATTCGCAAAATACTCATTGTGGCTTTCGTTGTATCCGTCGCCGGCACCTCGCTCGCGGCCGCGGCGCCCGTCGTCGAAGGTGACGGCGGATGCGGAGGCTGTTGCAGCGCCGCTCGCCGCAGTGGGCCGACGGTTGGTCCCTCGAAACTATGTTGTCTAACACAATGCAATCAGCCCGGTGAGACTCAACAGTCAGCGCCGACGAGCCTGCTCAGGACCGAGCGCGACAGCAAGTGCGCTTCATCCGGTGGGGTTGTTTTGGCAGCCGATCATTCGTTAGGGGCTTCAGGGTTTCCGCTCTCGCCCGCTCGCGGCGTCGTTGAATCCACGCCCATCTACCTCAGAACCGGCACTCTCCTGATCTAAAAGGCGTAGTGTGCCCATTCGCGGCACAAGTCACTTCAAACGACCCGTCAACATAGCTGTAAGTCCAACGATGCGAGGGTCCGCTCTCTGTGCTGATCTCGCATTGGCGACTGAAGCGCGCGGGCTGGCGGCCTCAACACCGATGGTAAGCAATTTAGGTGGGGCCAGGCGAAAGCGCTTCGAACGAACACAACTCATAGTGTTCGGGAGGAATAGTAGTGAAGATCAGAACCACCGTCATATCGTTAGCGATCGCAATTTCCTTTGTCATCCTGGCGGCGTGTGGCCGCACCGGCTCATCGAGCGCCGAGAAAACCATCAAGTCCACCAAGTCAGGTGATACGACGATCTCGCTTTCGAGCGCCAGCGGTGAAATCAAGAGCGGAGAGAATGATCTCACGCTTTCATTCACCGACGCGGCGGGCAAGCCCGTCGACGTGCCGGCTGCTTCGCTCAAGTTTCATATGCCCGCGATGGGAGCGATGGCCGAGATGAATGATGTTGCGACGCTGACGACAACCGACACGCCCGGCAAGTTCAGGGCTCGGGTCAACATCGAAGCCGAAGGCAGTTGGGAAGCGATGATCAGCTTCCAGGGATCGCTCGGGACGGAACAGGCGACGATGGGCGTAAACGCGAAGTAGTCCGTAGCTCGAAATCACCTATCGTGTGACTACGAACTACAGGCTTCGAGGCTACGGACCACGGACTACGGACTACGGACTACGGACTACGGACCACGGACTACGGACTACGGACTACGGACCACGGACTACGGACTACGGACTACGGACTACGGACCACGGACTACGGACTACGGACTACGGACCAATGATAGACCGCATCATTGAATTCTCTCTCAAGAACCGCTTCATCATCGTTGCTGCCTACATCCTGCTAGCCGGTTGGGGTTACTGGGCGCTTATCCGCACTCCGGTCGATGCGATACCCGACCTGTCGGACAACCAGGTCATCGTGTTCAGCGACTGGATTGGTCGCAGCCCGCAAGAAGTCGAAGACCAGGTCACCTACCCGCTGACAACCACGCTTCAAGGCCTGCCCGGTGTGCGAGTGGTGCGCGGACAGTCGGCGTTTGGGTTCTCGATGATCAACGTGATCTTCGAAGACTCAATCGATCTCTACTGGGCTCGCACTCGAGTCGCCGAAAGGCTAAACCTCGCAACCAGACAACTCCCCGAAGGCGTCCTGCCCACGCTCGGTCCGGACGCGACCGGCGTCGGACAGATCTTCTGGTACACAGTTGAAGGCGAAGGCTACAGCTTGCGAGATTTGCGTACGCTTCAAGACTGGTTTCTGCGTTATCAACTCAACTCGGTGCCCGGCGTAGCCGAGGTCGCATCGGTAGGCGGACAGGTCCAGCAATATCAAATCGATGTCGACCCAAACCGATTGCGCGCATATTCGATTCCGCTCTCGACGGTGGTCGAAGGCGTACAACGAAGCAACTCCAATGTCGGCGGGAATGTCATCGAGCACAACGGCCAATGGTCAATCGTGCGCGGCGTCGGGCTGATCGGATCAGTGGAAGATTTCGAGAATATCGTAATTGGCGGCTCGGGCGGCACGCCGATTTTTGTTCGCAATGTCGCGGATGTGAACGTCGGCAACGCGTTTCGAGTTGGAGCGCTCGACCGCGACGGCAAAGAGGCTGTTGGCGGAGTGGTGATCGCGCGATACGGGGTGAACACGCTTGAGGTGATTAACGCGGTAAAGGACAAGCTCGAGGCGCTGAAGCCCGGGTTGCCGCAGGGTGTGAGTGTCACGCCGTTTTACGACAGGACTGAGTTGATCCTCCGCGCGACGACTACGCTAAAGCGCGCGCTCATCGAAGAGCTGCTGCTGGTCACGCTCGCTCACATAATCTTTCTGTTTCACTTCCGCTCGATTCTGATCGTGACGATCCCGCTGCCGTTGGCGGTGCTCGCTTCCTTTCTTTTCATGCACAACCTCGGCATCAGCTCGAACCTTATGTCGCTGTCTGGAATTGCCATCGCAATAGGAGTGCTGGTCGATGCGGGGATAGTCGTTACCGAAAACGCATTTCGCTACCTGGAAAAGCGCGGCGTTGATCCGAGCGACCGGCAGGGAGTATGGCAGACGGTTCTGGAGTCTACTCGATTGGTCGGGCGGCCGATTTTTTTCTCAATGACGATCATCATCCTCGCCTTCGTTCCGGTGTTCGCGTTGACCGGCAGGGAAGGGAAGCTCTTTCACCCGCTCGCGTTCACCAAAACGTTTGCGATGATCGCGGCGACGTTCATCGCCGTGACACTTGTGCCGGTGCTATGCACGATGCTTTTGCGCGGGCGCTTCCACTCTGAAGAAGAGAACTGGGTAATGCGCGTATTGCAGCGCGGTTACCGGCCGGTGCTGAGCTTCGCGCTCGCTCATCGGGCACTGACTCTTGCCTGCGCTGCGTCTTTATTCTCTATCGCGGTGTTGCTCGCTACTTCGGCGAGCTGGTTGCCGAAAGCGCGATCCGTTACGGCCAACGTTCCGATTGTTGGATCGCTCGTTCAGACGATTCATCCGATCGGCAGCGAGTTCATGCCCGAGCTCAATGAAGGCGACCTGATGTACATGCCGATAACCGATCCGGCTATCTCGATCGACGAGGCGCTGCGAGTGATGCAGATGCAGGATCGGACGCTCAAGTCATTCCCCGAGGTCGAATGGGTGACGGGCAAGGCAGGCCGTGCGGAGACTTCGACCGACCCCGCTCCGGTAAACATGAACGAGACGATAGTTCATCTGAAACAGCCCGATCACTGGCGGCCTGGACTCACTCGCGAAAAGCTCGTCGAAGAGATGAACGATAAACTCACGATGCCGGGGGTGACTAACATCTGGACGCAGCCGATCATCAACCGCATCGAGATGCTCACGACCGGCATTCGAACTGAGATAGGCGTGAAGATCTACGGAAGCGATCTGGCCGAGATCGAACGGCGGTCGCGCGAAGTCGCCTCGGTGCTGGAGACGGTGACGGGCGCGGCGAACGTTTCGCCTGAGCCGCTCACCGGCCAGCCTTATATCGACATCAAGATCGACCGGCAGGCCGCCGCGCGGTACGGCATCGACGTAGCTGCGATTCAGAACGTCGTGGACACCGGCATCGGTGAAACCAATCTCACCGTGACGATCGAAGGTCGAAGGCGGTTCCCGGCGCGAGTGCGTTACGCGCAACAGTTTCGAGCGAGCCCCGAAGCGCTCGGCGCCTTGCTTGTGCCCGCGCCCGGCGGCGCGCAGATACCGCTTGCGCAAGTCGCGACCATACAAGAGGCCAACGGCGCGTCGATGATTTCGAGCGAGAACGGGCTGCTGCGCGGCACGGTGCTGCTGAACGTGAGGGGCCGCGACGTGGGCAGCTTCGTCGAAGAAGCCAGGCAATCGCTCCGGGATCGGGTGCAGCTCCCGGCGGGCTACTACGTCGAATGGAGCGGCCAGTATGAAGACCAGCAACGCGCGCGGGCCCGGTTGCTGCTGGTGATGCCGATCGTGCTGGTGGTCATCTTTCTGTTGTTGTACCTGACCTATCACTCGGTAATAGAGGCCGCACACGTGCTGCTGGCGGTGCCGTTCGCGCTGACCGGCGGGGTGTATCTGCTTTACGCGCTCGGCTACAACTTTTCAGTCGCGGTGTGGGTGGGATTCATCGCGTTGTTTGGAACGGCGGTGCAGACCGGCATGGTCATGGTGATCTACCTGGAAGAGGCGGTGGAGCGCAAGAAGCAGGAAGAATTGAACGGGAGGCTCACCCGCGAGCAGCTCAAGCAAGCGGTGATGGAAGGCGCGTTGTTGAGGCTGCGGCCGAAAGTGATGACGGTGAGCACAGTGGTGGCGGGCCTGCTGCCGATAATGTGGAGCACCAGCGCGGGCGCCGAGGTAATGAAACCTCTGGCGACACCGGTGCTCGGCGGAATGGTGTCGTCGCTGATACACGTGTTGATCGTGACGCCGGTTATTTTCTTCTGGCTTCGCGAGCGGGAGCTGAAGCGAACGAGGGATGGCTAGAATTCTCTTTGCGCCTTTGGTGCGGCGCTTGGCGTCTTCGCGTGAATGCTGTTTCGCGCCAAGACGCAAAGACACGCAGAGACGCAAAGAAGATCGGAGCTGATGATGAACATTCTATTCAAATCAACTGGTGCGCTGCTGTTGTTGATGTTCTCGGCGATAGTAGTGCTGCCACAATCAATGACCGACGGACAGGAGTTCGGACTAGTGCTCTCGGCGAAGCCGGCAAAGCCAGTCGAGTCTCTAGAGCCGCGCTCGATGTACTCGCAATACATCGACCCGGTGAACGGCCTCACAGCGGATGCGCTTGTTCGTTACGCGATCGCGCATAACGGTGAGCTTGCAGCCGTGAGGCAGGTGATCGCCGTAGCGCGAGGGCGGCTTCGTCAGGCCGGCCTCAAGACGAACCCGACGATCGAGGCCAGCGGCACGCGAGCCGCCAATACTCCCGACAACAAGCTTATGGTCGGAGCGGAGCTGCCGCTCGAGCTTGGCGGCCGCCGAAGCGCGAGAATCGTCGTCGCATCCGCCGAGCTCCAAGTGCGCGAGGCCGAGGTCGCCGATTTCGAACGCAAGCTGTCGGCCGACACCCGAATGAAATACGCCGACGCGATAGCCGCCGCGCGCAATCTCAAATTCACCGAAGACCTGCTCACGCTCACCCGTGGCTCGCATCGACTCGTTAAAGCGCGTGTCGAGAGCGGAAAGACCGCCCCGCTCGAGCAGAACTTGCTGCTGGTCGAGTTGAACCGAGTTGACGCGATGCGCATCGGCTTCGAGAGCCGCGCTGAAGTAGCGTTATTCGAGCTCAAGAAAGTAATCGGCATGCCCGCAGGGGAAGCGTTGCAGTTGCGCGGCGAGTTTGACACAACGCGACAACCGGTGACGCAAAGCGAATCGGTGCGCAATGCGCTCGCAACAAGGCCTGATCTGTCGGCGGCGCGCGCGGCGGAGAAACTCGAGTCGGCGCAGATCGAGCAAGCGCGCACGGAGGGCAAAATCGACGCAAGCATCTTTGCAGGCTACGAACGGATGAGTAGCGGTTTCGATGTCTTTGGCTTTAACAACGCCGGGGCGCGTGTTCCAGTTATGGGCGTCTTCCACAATCTAACTTTTGGAGTGCGGTTGAGCATGCCGGTACGAAACAAGAACGAGGGCAACATCGAAGTCGCGCTCGCATCTGCCGAGGCCGCGCGCAGCCGCCGCGAATTCGCCGAGCTTGTCGTACGAAACGAAGTGGCCGCCGCCTACACGCGCCTCGAGCGAGCGCAGTCTGCGCTTGGGGTCTATCGCGATGGCGTTCGCGGTCAGGCGGAGCGCAACCTCGAGGTGATCCACCAGACTTACACGCTTGGCCAGAAGACAGCGCTTGACTACATCAGCGAGCAGAGACGTTTTATTGAAGTCGAGACCGGATACACCGAGGTGCTTAAAGAGTATTTCAACGCGCTGGTAGAACTTGAACGCGCAGCGGGAACCCCGACTCCTTCCGCGTGAAGTCCGACAAACTTCAGTTTGTCGCCGCATCGAGCTTAAGACGACAAACTGAAGTTTGTCGGACGTGAGGGAATGATGATGGACAACCAGGACGGTGCAATGAATCAACCTGAGAAATCAGAGAACAGGCCTGCTCAGCGGCCGGCCGCGCTCAAGCGATGGGTTGTGATCGCATTGGTGCTTTTGGCGGCAGGCGCAATCGCTGTGACGTGGTTGCTGACACGCGGATCGAGCCAGAGTTCAATCGCCGGACGCCCAGTTCCCGCACCGACAGGGGAATCCGTTCCAGCGCCGCCAACCGGGACCACACCCCGTCCCGGCGAGATGGTGATCACGCTTTCTCCTGACAAACTTGAGAACGCCCGGCTCAAAACCGAGGTTGTTGCCGAGGAAACGGGCATGCCTTCCGCCGGCGCCGCCGGCATTCGAACAACCGGAACGGTTCAATCGAATGCGTACAAAGAAGTGCCCGTCTTTCCGATCGCGGGCGGCATTATCAGACAGATCAACGTTGAGCTTGGCAACAAGGTGAATCGAGGGCAGACGCTGGCAACGATTTTCAGCAGTGAGCTTGCGGACGCGGAAGGTGCTTACTTGAAAATGGCCGCTGAAGTTGATGAGCACCACAAGCATCACAACCGCACGATCGACCTTGTTGAGATTGGCGCGGCGAGCCGGGAAGAACTCGAGCAAGCCACTTCGATGAAGAAGGCCGCTGAGGCAAACCTTGCCTCTGCGCGGGAGCGGTTGATTCTGCTCGGCCTGAGCGAGAAACAGATCGAGGAACTTCACACCGCGCAGAAGTTCCCGAAGCCGCTCATTGCTGTTGAGTCTCCGGCTTCCGGGACCTTAGTCGGACGCGCGGTTAATAGCGGCGAAGTTGTCATGCAGGGCAAGGAGATCTTTCGAGTTGCGGACTTGTCGTCAGTGTGGGTGGTCGCACAAATCTATGAGAGGAACTTCCAGACGGTCAACATCGGGACGCCTGCGGTCATAACAACATCGGCGTATCCGGGGCGGACCTTCAACGGGCGCGTTTCTTACATCGACCCCCGAGTCGATCCGCAGACACGCACGGCTCAGGTTCGCGTCGAGTTGGCGAATCCGAGAGAGGTGCTCAGGCTGGGTATGTTCGTCGACGTGACTTTCAGCGGTGTGGTTCAAGCGGCGTCGAGCGCGCAACCAGTCCCGGCTGTCCCTCGATCAGCGGTTCAGACCATCGGAGCAAAGCAGATCGTCTACGTGGCGACCGATCGGCCGGGCTCATTCGTGCAGCGCGAGGTCTCGACCGGGCAAGAAGTCAACGGCAAGCTGCCCGTGTACAACGGCGTGAGTCCG
>WNFR01000637.1_pt1 | contig 36860 bp, 40 predicted proteins | sample 5400221 | NCBI WGS metagenome assembly WNFR01 (sample SAMN13153357, study PRJNA577476) | soil metagenome | isolation source: 40 cm soil under Madrone tree | place: USA:California | collected 2016-06-14 | reverse complement strand
CTTACACAGCTCTGTTCGGCGTCTCCACGCAGGACTTTTTCAACTTTATCCAGGGCGACGCGTCGCTTTTGGCCGGCATCCCCACGCTTGCGCGTGTGGCGGCGTGGGGTGGAGGGTTTCCCATCAAGGTGAACGGAGAAATTGTCGGGGCGATCGGGGTGAGCGGAGCGCCCGCGGTGCAGAACGATGTCGATTGTGCGAGAGCAGCCCTGGCGCTCGTATCCGATGCGGTCCCGACTGACTAATAAGGGCGCGACCATAATGATTCACCCCGATCAGACCGCGCCCTCGAGGCGAAAGCTCTCAAACGTTATTTTCAGCAGGTGAAGAGATGAACAGCAAGGCCATCAAGATTCCGGGACTGGATCATCCGATCACGATCACGCCGACGAAAGGCCGGGTCACAGTCGCCATGAACGGCAAACGCATGGCTGACACCCACGAGGCCCTGACCCTGAAGGAGGCGACCTATCCCGCAGTGCAATACATCCCGCGCAAGGACGTCGATATGACGCAACTGCAACGGACCTCGCACCAGACGTATTGTCCGTACAAGGGCGAGTGCTCCTATTACAGCATCCCGGCTGGCGGGGCACGCTCGGTCAACGCCGTCTGGACCTACGAGGCTCCTTATGCCGCCGTATCGACAATCCGGGAATACCTGGCGTTTTATCCGGACCGGGTCGACGCCATCGAAGTCGACGTTTAAGACTGAACAGGCCGCAAGAACATGACCACCACAACCGAAGAGAGCAACAAGGCGCTCGTCCTTGAAGCGTTCGATACCTTGTTCAACAAGCGCGACTACGAGGCGGCGGCGCGATTCTGGTCGCCGAGCTACATTCAGCACAGCGCGCACATCGAACCGGGGCGTGAAGGGCTGTTTAACCTCGTCCGTGCCCTACCGCTGACGCTGAAGTACCAGCCTGGCGTCATCGCCGCCAGCGGCGATTATGTGATCGTCCACGGCCGCTTCTCAGGTAACGACCGCCCGCGCGCCTGGATCGCCGCGGACGTGTGCCGCATCGCCGACGGCGTTCTCGCCGAGCACTGGGATGTACTTCAAGACGAGGCGACGAAGGCCGAATCCAAGAGCGCCTTGCCAATGTTCGGCCAGCAGTTCGCTGACTGAACTGCGATGGCGCTCAGCTTCCTCTTCGGAGGGATCGGCTTCGTCGCGTTCCGCTACGGGCGGAAGATGGAGCAGATTCCGCCGGTCGTGCTGGGGATGGCGCTCATGACCTATCCGCTGTTCGTCAGCAGCGCGCTGTGGCTCGCGGCGATCGGCGTGTGTCTCACGGGCGGGCTTTGGTTCTGGCGGGATTGAGGCGGAGTCGGCTTCACCGACGCAACATGTCCGCGTAGGACGCGCGGAGAAGATCCATCTCGCCGACGCCGAGGTCACGCAGGAGGTCCGTGACCTGTCGCCGGCAACACTCCTCCTCGTGGACGTCGTCGACCACTGCTTCCAGTTCGAGAAAGGTGCCGAGGCTCTCGACCGAGTCGAGGTGGATGCGGACGTTGTCGAGCAGGAGCACCTCGCGGCGCTTGCGCACGACGACGAGTGGCCGTCCCTTGGGAACGCGACAGACGCCCACCTCCTCGTCGCGCACCGGCGTGACCTCGTAGTCACTCTGGCGGACGCCCTCGTCCTCGGGCCGGCAGTACTGGATCAGCTCGGCGCGGACGCCGGCGACGGTGCGCAACTTCACGCGGCGAGCACCGTCGAGCTCGTAGTAACGATCCTCCTGCTCCTCGGTTACGGCATAGCGCGCGCCGAGAGCGATCGCCGCGGCACGGGTCGCGTCGAGGTCGGCGGTGCGCGCCTTGATCTCGATGTTGCGAGGCATGGTTCGGGATGGACTGGAACAGTCCGTTAGGAGCGCGCGCGGCCTGCTTGAATCCTGCTATTCGCCCCTCGGGGTGAGCACGACGCGGAACCGCGCCTTGCCACTCATCATGCGGTCGTAGGCCTCGCTCACGCGCGCGAGCGGCAGCACTTCGTTCATCGGCCGCACGCCCGTCCGCACGCTGAACGCGAGCGTGTCCTCCGAGTCGATCGAGACGCCCGAGTACCAGCCTTGCACGCGACGCTGGCCGCCGATCAGCGCGAACGCCGACACGGCCAACGGGGCCGGCGGCGCGCCGACGACGAGCAGCGACCCCTCGACGCCGAGGCCGCCGATCATGGCGCTCATCGCCTCGCTGTCGGTGACGGTCGCCAGCACGACGCGGGCGCCGCCCATGGCGGTGAGCGCGCTGGCGGGGTTCTCGACCGTGCTGTCGATGTAACGATCGGCCCCGAGCGACAGTGCGAGCGGTGCCTTGTCGGCGCCGCGCGCAACGGCGACGGTCTGGAAGCCCATCTTCGCCGCGAACTGCACGCCGAGATGGCCGAGGCCGCCGAGGCCGTGGACCGCGACGAGGTCGCCCGAGCGCGCGCCGCTGTTGCGGAGCGCGTTGAAGGTCGTCACGCCGGCGCACATGAGCGGCGCGCCATCCGTCGCCGACAACCCGTCGGGTACGCGCGCGAGCGACGTGACGGGCGCGATCATGTACTCGCCGTAACCGCCGTCGTGCGAGATGCCGGTGACCGGCGGCCCGGTGACGCAGGCGAAGAACTGGCCGCGCCGGCAGGGGTCGCACCGCCCGCAGTATCCGCCGTGCCACCCGACGCCGACGCGCTGGCCGACCTTCCAGCCTTCGACTCCGGGTCCGACCGCGTCGACGCGACCGATGACCTCGTGGCCGGGCACGCGCGGCAGGACGATGCCGGGCCACGCGCCCGTCTTCGTCAACGTGTCGCTGTGACAGACTCCGCAGGCGTCGACGGCGACGCGAACCGAATTCGGCCCGGGGTTGGGACGCTCGCGTTCGACGAGCTCGAAGGGACCGTTCGCAGCGGAAACTTGGGCGACACGCATCGGACGACTCCTCTCTTGGATTCAGCTAGTGCCTGCCTCCATGACTCCTAGTGCGCGGGCGCGGTCGAGACCAGCGGTGCGCCGAGCGATGGCGCGACGGCGGACGCCCTGCGTACGACAGTTCCCGATCGCCGACCGCGGGCGCATCGTCACATGCCGCCGTCGATGGCGGCACATGCGTCGTCACGTGCTGCCGTCGGACGCCGCCGGCGTCGACGCGCGCACGCGATAGAGGCGCCAGCCGCCGACCTCGCCGACGTGGGCGAGCCACGGGAGCGCGTCGGCGCGCGACGTGAGCTCCGGACTCGTGAGCGCCACCCACTCGACGTGCAGATCGGCGAGCCGTGCCCGGATGGTCTCGGCGTTCTCCACGAACAGCGACGGCAGGTCGCGCAGCTGACGATTGCGCTCGCGGTCGTAGCACGAGCGGTCCGGATGGCGGGCGGCGAGCTCGACGCCGAGAAAGTCCCAATAGCGCAGCTCGATCATGAAGCGGCCCGACGGATCGGCGCCGGGCACGTCCATCAGTGTATCCAACGTGCGGCCCGCGAGGACGGGACCCCACCCGATTCCCGCGGGTATGCGACGGGCGATCGCGACGTCATGGGCGACGAGCATCGCCACGCACGCGAACGCGACCGCAAGCGCCACCGTGCGCGCGACGATCGATCGCGATCCGAAGCCGGCGCCGATCCGCACGACCGCGTACGCAATCGACGGGAGCGCGAGCAACATCCAGACCAGCGTGTACCGCTCCGGGGCGGCAGTCGGGGGAACCGAGGCGACGTTGAAGAGGCTGTATGCCGCGAGCGACGTGATGCCGAGGACGACCGGCGCGAGCTTCCACCTTGCACCGCGCTCGCGCACGCTGAGGACGATGCCGACGACGAGCAGCAGGCGCGCCGTCCACGGCAGATAGCGCGCGAGCAGCGTCGGATAGAAGAGGAGCTTGTCGGCGACCGAGACGTCGTAGCCGCCGTAGAACCACTTCGAGTAGCGCGTGTGCTCACCGAGAAACGCCAGCGGCACGCCGCCGACGACGAGCGCTCCGACGGCGCAGGCGAGCATGAAGGCATCGCTGATCACGTAGGTGCCGATGAGGCGGAGACCGCGGCGCGCGTCGCGCTGACGCACGGCGCGGACGAGGAACCCGAGCGTCAACACGTGAACGAGGTTGATGAGCAGCCAGCTCTGCACGTGGAAGCCGCTCGCGAGCAGGAAGCAGAGCGCCGCCGCGAGCCAGCGGCCCCGGACGTCGTCCCGCAGCCACTCGACCAAGAACCCGAGCCCGAGGACGAACAGCGACAAGTAATAGACGTCGAGCGCGGGGGTGCCGCTCAGCCAGATGTACCACGGCTGCACGACGAGGAGCGCCGAGGCGAGCGCCGCCACGAGCCACGGCTCGAAGAGCAGCCGCACTATCCGATGAAACGCGACGAGCAGCACGCACGACGCGAGAAACGCGGTGGCGCGCGGCGCCCAGATCGGGTCCGGCCACACCATCAAGGCCGTACCGTTCAGGATCTTCTCGGGGGGAAGCCAGGCCTCGGAGAAGTCGGACCACGCGAGCGTCGGATGCGCCGCCCAGTGCATCGCGCGCACGCCGCGCGCGAACTCGTCCGCCGAGACGCTGAGAAATCCGCGGTGGTAGAGCGACGCCAGCACCGCGGCCTTGACGACGACGAGCGCGAGGAGCCACGCCGCCGAACGGATCGGCTCGCGTGACAACGATCTCCGCTGCTGGAGGGTTCTGCGGACCGCTTCCGTGCGCTCCTCGCTCGCGAGCTCGGCGGAGCGCCGCAGCACCATGCGTCGCCGCCGTGCGGTGAGCGCGCGTAGCGCGCACTGGGCGCGCTGTCAACTCGCCCACACGGTCAGGTAGTGGGTCATTTTGCTCGAACCGGGACTGGGTCAAGTTGCGAGCCAGACGAGGCGCGAGGGAAGCGAGCAGCGCAGGCGTAGCGTGAGCTACGCCGAGCATGCGAACGACCGAGCAACGAAGTATGGCGACGCAAATTGACCCAGTACCCACGGTCACGCCGGCCGTCACGAGAAGATCCGCACGTTCAGCGCGCGTTCACCGAGCCAGCCGAGCGCGATCACGACGATCGCGACCGAGCCCGCGGTCATGACACCCCAGCGGAACCCGGCGGTGCGCCGGAGCGCGAATGCGATCGGCAAGAGCGCCGCGACGATCGCCAGCTGACCGATCTCGACGCCGGCGTTGAAGCTGACGAGCGCGAGCGCGAGCGCGCCGCGGCCGAGGCCGAGCTCGGTGAGGACGCTCGCGAAGCCGAACCCGTGTACCAGGCCGAAGAGGAACGCGATCTGCCACGTGCGGCGCGCGTCGAGAAGTGGCACGAGGTTGCTCGCCGCGGCGACCGCGACCGAGAGCGCGATCGCCGACTCGACGAGACGCGACGGCAGATCGACGATGCCGAGCGCGGCGGCGCTGAGCGTGATCGAGTGCGCGACCGTGAACGCGGTGACCACGCGAACGGTGTCGCGCAACGCATCGCGGAAGCACGGCACGACGTGCCAGCGACGGTCGGCACGGCGCGCGACGGCGGGCAAGAGCAACGAGACCAGGAACAGCAGGTGATCGAAGCCTGTCCAGATGTGCCAGATGCCGTTCTCGACGAACGTCGCCACGGTCGTGAGGCGGCTCGGTGCGCGGCGCGCGAACGTCGCCGCGCGCCGGTCGGGCGCGAGGATCACGACATCGGAGTGGCCGCTGAACATCGCGTCGAGTGCGCCGCGCGCGGCGTCGTAGCCGGTCGTCGCGCGCAGCTCCGTCGGTCGCGCGTAGTCGACGTGCACGAGACCGCGGTGCTGCGGGTCGACGTCGAAGAAGAGGTCGTACGCGACGGTGAGCGCCGCGTCCGCAGCGGCCGCTTCGCACCCGGTCGCGCCGAAGCGCAGCACCGCGTAGGCGCCGTCGGTGTGGCGGTCGATCAGGAGCTCGTCGAGCGTCGGCGTGCACGTAGGCGTCCCCAGTCGCAGTGCGAGGTGCGCGAAGGCATAGCCGGCGATCCGCTGCGTCTGCGCCCGCACCTCGCCCCACGTGAGAACGCCGTCGTCATCGCCGTCGAGCGCGATCGCGTAGTCGAGGTCGCGGAGGGCGATATCCCATTGCCCGCTGACGCGCGTGCCTTCCAGCCGGACCGACAGATAACTGTCGCTCGGCTTATGGGCTTCGGCCGGTGGCGACCACGCGGCGATCGACGCGAGGAGGGCGAGGAGCGGAACGGACGCTCGGCTCATGCATCACCTCGCGCTGTCGGTAGACGGACGTCCTCGACGTGGCGCGCCGCGAGCCACCCTCGAACGCGCGCGACGGTCGCGCCGTCACCCGCGGCGAGCGCCGCCTCGAGGAGCACGCGCGCATCCTCGGGCTCACGTTGCACCGCCCAATCGCGCTCCGCGAGCGTCAGCGCCGCGACGGAATCGTGGAGCAGCGCGAGCGTGAAGCGCGCCTCCTCACGCAGGTGCCTGCCGTCGCCGCGGAGCTTCGCCGCCGCGAACCGCTCCCGCAGCTCCGCGACGTGCGCCGCGCGTGCCGGCGTGCCGAGCGCGTCCTCCGCGAGCGCGAGGCGTAGCAGCGCACCGTCGTTCGCGGTGTCGCCGTCGAGCAGCGCCAGGACCGCCGCCGGCTCGTGCTGATCGAGGAGGAAGTCGGCGTACGCGATGCGGACGACGCCGTCGCGCGGCGCGAGCGCGAGCGCCGCCTCGTAGTCCGCACGCGCATGCGCGACGTCACCGAGTCGTACGGCGATATCGGCTAACACGGTGACCGGCCAGAGATGGTCTTCCGGCGCGCCGTCGCTCGCACGCAGCGCCTCACGGAGCGTCGCGTAGCTGCCGCGCGCATCGCCGACGAAGCTCGCGACGCTGCTCATGCAGGTCACGGCGGCGAGCCGCAGCGACGCGGAGCGCCGCGCGGTCGCGAGCACCCGCGTGCAGCTGCGCCGCGCCTCGGCGTAGTCGCCGCGCGTCTGCTGGATCATCGCTTGGGTGAGCCACGCCTGGGCGTTCGACGGGTCGCGCGCGAGGGCGTCCTGAAGATCGGCGAGCGCGCCGTCGAAGTCGTGGAGATTCTGGCGGATGGTGGCCCGCAGCACTTGCACCGCGGCCGGCGGCTGCGGCGCATCCCACGAGGCGAGCGCCGCCTGCGCGTACCCGAGGTAGCGCGGATCGCCCGCGGCGCGAGCGTGCGCGATGTCGGCGCGCGCGGCGTCGAGGGCGAGCGCGAGATTGCGCGGGTCGCGTGCGAGCTGCGCGCGCCGCACGCGTGCGAGGCCCTCCGCCGCGTCGTTCGCCGTCCACGGAAGGCGCTCCAGGACCTCCGCGTCGGAGTCGGGCAGAAACGGAACCGCGAGCGCCGCAGCGGGGAGCATCGCAGCGTGCGCGATGAGGATTGCAAGGAGCGTCAACGTGCGCCGGCGCGACTCCACGCGAGGAGTCGCGCCGGCTCGTGGGGCTCGCGACGCGAGGGACACCGCCACTCCGCAATCAGGACTCGCCCGGATCGCGATGGCGGCGATTGCGGCCGTCGTAGGGCGTCGGCAGGAACGGGAAGTCGGGGGTGATGCCTTTCTCCGACACGCCGACGCCATCGCCGACGTGATTGGTGATGTAGTTCGTACCGCCGGCGACGCGGACGACGATGTCGGTGACGTCGTCGTTCGGACGGCGGCCGTTCGGGAAGCCGGCGGGATCCGGCGTCGCGACGTCGCTCGCGTCGTGCGCGAGCGGGCCGAGGCGTTTGATCACGCCGACGGGCGTCGGGTCGACCGTCATGTCGAGGCGCAGCAGCTCGGAGAATGGCCCGATGGTCGGATCTGGATCCTGACTCTTGTACTTGAGCAGCAGCTGCACGATGTCCTCACGCGGCGTCGGCGGCACCGGCACGCCGGAGACGAGCTGCAGCGCGGCGGCGACCGCGAGGTTGCGGTAGAACTCGAGGAACTGCGCCTCGTTCTCGGGCTCGACGCCGTTCCAGAAGTCTTTCTTGCCGATCGGGATGATGAGCTCGTTCACGAGCGGGTTGCCCATACGCGAGACCTGCCGCCACTCGCCCGAGTCCTTGAGGAGCGGCTTGTCGGGGTTGAGATGCGGCGCGCCTTGGCGCACCGTCGTCTTCTGGCGGAACGTGCTGGCGTACAGGCCGATCGTCCCGGTCTGCGCCGTCGGCGCGTTGCCGTCGACGGTCAACCGCGCCACCGGCAGCTCGATCGCGATCGTGTTGACGTTGAAGCCGCTGAAGTCGTTCACGCCGAACGGATTCGCGAAGTCGTTGGCGTCCTCCGCCGCGGTCTGCACCGGCAACGGCGGCCGGACCCCCGGAATCGGTGTCGCGTTCTCGACGCGCAGATTCAAGGTGTCGAACACGGCGCCGAGATCGATCGCGAAGGTCTCGGCGCGCTGCCCGGCGAAGACGCGGATGCCGTTCGCGGCGTCGGTGAAGATCCCTTTCGCCGCCAACGCCTCGTAGTCCGGCGTCGTGAGCGGCCCGATGTTCGACGGCACGGCGGAGAGCGTCTGGCCGGCGAAGAGCTGCGTGCGGCACAGCTTCTTCTTGCCGGGGTTGCAGCGGCGCACCTCGGTGACCGTGTAGCGCTGCTTGCGCGAGAGGCCGGCCGCGTTCGGCCCTTCGAGATCGGTGACGGGCGGCAGCGCCAGCGTGGCGATGAACTGGTCGGGCGACTGCTGCTCGGTCTCGAACTTGACCTCGTAGGTGATGTCATCGACGCCGTCGCGGTCGTCGTCGACGTGCAGCGTGTAGAGCACGGTGTCGTCGAAGGCGTAGTAGTTGGGTCCCGCGCCGGGCTCCTGTCCGGGGATCACGTTCATGATGAGGGTGACCTTGCGGCTCGCGAGCGGCGCGGCGACGTTCGCGGCGTCGTAGCTGACGAACGCGTAGACGTCGGTGATGTCGGCCGCGGGGTCGAGCGTCATGAGCGGCGCCTCGCGATGGCTCGCGCCGTATGCCGGCGGCGCGGCGAGCGTGAGTGCGAGCGCGAGCGGCGCCAGGCCGCGTGGAGGTCTGATCGTCATGGCGGTCTTCCTTTCGTCGTGGGTTGCGCGCATGGCGCGAGTGCTGCCCCCACTACGGAGCCCGACCGCGATCGGATCGGTTGACGACGGCGCGACATCCGAACGGGCAGCCGATCCGTAACTCTCTCGACTGAGCGCAGACGCGTGCGAACGGCGACGTCGCGCCCGACTACTGCCGCGTCACATTCCGAGCGCGCACAGGCAGCCGAGATCGGGCAGCTGCTCGGTCACGCACCGTTGCCGGTCGTCGCGACCTCGAAGCGCGCGAGGAGCGGGCCGAGGCCACGCCCGGCGCTCGTCGCGATGACGAGATCCGGCCGGCAATCGACGAGGTGGCGGCGCAGCTCACGCTCCTCCACTTCGGTCACCCACTCCACTTGCCGCAGTATGGTCCGTCCGCAGTCCCGGCACCGGACCTGGAAACGGGGCGAGGCAGTGGTCGGCGTCACGGTGAAGCGCTCCGATACGAGATCGTGCCGGTGGAAATCGTCGCGCGCCACACCTGCTCGACGATTCTCTGCGCCGATCTGGCGCACACGGGCACGGAACGTGCCGATACGCTGCCTACGCGCCGCCGACGCCGGCTTCAGGCGACGATCACGCTCGGCACGTCTACGGCGGCGAGCAACTCGCGGGATCGTCGCAGCGCGAGAAATCGAACGTGCACTGCGCCGTGCACTGCAGCGTGCCGGCGCCGTTGTCGCACAAAGTCCCGCAATCCTCCAGGTCGAGGTCGGCGCCGTCGCACTGCTCGTCGCCTTCGACGACACCGTTGCCGCATGTCGAGCCCGCGGTCGCGGTCGCGGCCGGCGTCGGCGTGAGCCCGGGCGTCGGCGTGAGCCCGGTCGCGGTCGGGGCCGTCGACGTGACGGTCACCGTCGGCGTCGGGGTGAGTGTCGGTGTGGACGTCGGCGTCTCTGTCTGGCGATTGGCGCGCGACCCGTCGCACTTGAAGAAGTCGAGCGTGAAGTCGGCCGGGAAACAGCGACGCTGGGCGCTGTTGAGCTTGCGCAGGCACGCGAGCTCGATCGAGCACGGCGTCGGCATCGCGAGGGCTGGGCACAGCGCGTCGGCGTCGTTGCCGGTCACCTGAACCGTCGCGAGACACGGGCCGTCGGTGTCGCCGCATTGATTGCAGAGCTCACCGTTCGACGATCCGCCGCCACCCCCCTGCCCGCAGCTGCTCACGACGGCGAGGCACGCCGCGACCACGAGCAGCGCGGCACCGATCCATCTGTGACCGTCCATTCGCCCTACGCGTCCCACGAGTCTCCTCCGATCGCGATTGTGGCGCTATCAATTCGAGGGCGGCGGATCAATCCACCGGTTGTAAGATTTACCGTCCGCCGACGCGCTCCTCCGCACGTCATCAACGAAACCGCACCCGCAGCCCGCCGCGATCCGCTGGCACGCGGCCTGCTCCGCATCACCAAACAACCGTTACGCGAGGAGGAATCCGCATGCGAAAAACGTTGCCCATCTGTCTCGTCATCTTGATGTCGACGCCGATGCTCGGCTGCTTCTATAGCAAGCACGAGACGAAGGAGGTCCCGTCGACGACGACGATCGAGCACCGCAGCACGGTCGACACCGTCCCGGCCGAGACCGAGGTCCACAAGAAAACGACCGTCGAGCGTACGTACTGAGCGAAGCGATGGGGACCGCGAGCGCGGCGTGCCGCGGCGTGCGACCGAGCGCTCAGCCGCGGGCGCTGAGCTCTCGCGTGCCGACCGAGGCGCCGTCCAGAAAGACCTCGACCTTGTAGTCACCCGGTTTCCACATGCTCTCGGGGCTGGGCGCTTGCAAGGCGGTGTTGGTCGGTCCGCTCGGGGTGATCGTCTTCGAGACCTCGGCCGCGACGGTGCCATCTTGGTAGGTCCAACGCGCCAGCAACGTCGCACTCGGTGCGGCGCCGTCGGTCGCGACCGAGACGTAGAACGTATCGTTCAGCCAGAACGAGTTGGTGCGCGCGTCGGGGTCGATCGTGTCATCGGAGGCCACGTTGCGACCGAGCGTGATGTCGGTCACCGTGACATTGCCTTGTCCGGGCGGCGTGGAGCGCGAACAGCCGAGCGTCGCCGCGACGAGCACCAACATCGCCGCGGCCGCACGGCGCACGATCAGGCGATCGATACGCATCTCCTCCTCATAGGTCGTGACCGAGATCCGCTCAACCCCCCGCGTTTCGATCGCGGCGGAGCGCCGCTCGCGCGGCGTGGAGCGCCTCACTGCAGCGTGCAGTATCGGCCGACGACCTCGAGCAGGCGCTCGACGTCGATCGGCTTCTCGAGCACTTCGGCGATACCGAGATGCTGCGTGCGACGTTGCAGCTGCCCGGCGCCCGAGAGCACCACGACGGGAACCTGCGACAGCTCGGGATCCGCCGCCTGCTCGCGGCGAAATTGCCATCCGTCTTTGCGCGGCATCATCAAGTCGAGCAGGATGAGCCGCGGCTTGAGGCCGCCGCGAAGCACCTCGAGCGCCTCCTGTCCATCGCCCGCCGTGACGACGCCGAAGCCGCGCTGCCGGAGCAGGACCTCGAACGCCGTCCGCGCGTCGGCATTGTCCTCCACGACCAGGACGCACGGCGGCTGAAAGGCCCTCACGAGCCTACGGTACACACGTGCCGCTCGTAGGCAAACGAGCGCGGATCGGAAGCGGAGGACGAAATGACGCAATCGAGAGACGCGGAAACGGCTGCCGAGCGCCCCGTCGGCACCCTGGCCGAGCAGCTCGCCGGCACGATGACCGCGTTCGCCGGCAGCACGACGGCGTTCGGTCTCGCGGTCGCGACGATCGTCGTGTGGGCCGTGACCGGTCCCGTCTTCGGCTACAGCGACACGTGGCAGCTCGTCATCAACACGGGGACGACGGTCGTGACGTTCCTGATGGTGTTCCTCATTCAGCGCACGCAGAACAAGGACGCGCTCGCGATCCAGCTGAAGCTGAACGAGATCGTCGCCGCGATCGACGGCGCGAGCAACCGCCTGATCAACGTCGAGGACCTGACCGAAGGCGAGCTGCAGATTCTTTCCGAGCACTACCACCGCCTCGCCGACATGGCGAAGAACGAGCGGCAGATCGGCGTCTCACACTCGGTGGAGGAGGCGCGCGCTCGACACCAGCGCAAGCACGGCGCCCGCGGACCTGGGTGAGTACGTGGAGCATCGCCGCAGCGCGACGTGCGTCGACGCGCGGACATAGCGACGTCGATCCCCCGTGATTCGGGCAGTTCGATCGTATGGAGGCGTGACCTGCGCGTGACGACGCGGGTGAGGCTTGTAATATCGACCGTCGCGCTCCGTGTAAGACTGCGCTCGGATGTACGGTCGGGAGCGGGAAACGCTCAGATTCGGTTGGCACAGAAGATGCGACCGTACGGTATCGGAGGCGCACACGCGCGTTCGCGTGCACGTCTCAATGAGAGGAGGACAGCATATGCGCAGGACACACCTGTACGTTGCGACGTTGGCGCTGCTCGCGTCGGCGGCACTGGGGTGCGGCCACACCGAGAAGACGATGATCCGTCGCGAGACGGTGCAAACGGTACCGCCGCCGACCGTCGTCGAGCGCAAGACGACGACCGTCGAGACGGTTCCCGCCGCGCCGATCGTCGAGCAGCGGAGCACGACCGTCCGCTCCGGATCGGTCGAGCGGACGATCGACACCGAGTACTGACGCGGAGGTGAACTACTCATGACGAACAGGATGAAGCGCATCGTGGTCACGGCCGGTGCCGCTGCATTCGTGGCGGCGATGGGCGCTCCGGCGCTCCGAGCGGACGAGACCATCATCGAGAAACGGACTGAGGAGTCACACTCCTACAAGGTGGAGCCGCCGCCACCGGTGGTGGTGGAGAAGCGGACGACGGTCGAGGCGGTGCCCGCACCGCCGGCGGTCGTCGAGAAGAGGACGACGGTCGAGACGGTACCCGCGGCGCCGGTCATCGAGCGTCGCACCACCGAGACGCTTCACACCAACGACTGATCACACCCGTAGTTGATGCCGCACGCGTCCGAGGCCGGCCTTCCTCGAGGTCGGCCTCGGGCGCGACGAACGCCCTGTTCTCCGTCGCCGAGCTCCGCTGCCGACTGGCGCCGAGCTCCGCTGCCGACTGACGACACGCGCCGCGGGTCGACGGCGCTCAGGACGCCGCGTCTTCCCCGTACGACCCGCTCTTTTGGCAGTGCCTTCCGACCATCTCGAACAGCCGTTCGAAAACGACCGGCTTGCGGAGAGACAGATGAATCCCGAGCTCTGCCGCTGCCGCTTCTTCCTCGGCATCGCCCGAAAAAACGACGATGGGCAGGTCGCAGAGAGCGGGATCGCGCATCTGCTCCGCGCGAAACTCCCAGCCGTTCATGCCCGCCATCCGCAGATCCAGCAGGATGAGACAGGGGACGAGCCCGCTCCGTAGCTGTGCCAACGCGTCCGTGCCGTCCGAGGCCGTCGCCACCCTGTACTCATAGAGCTCGAGCAACTCTCTGAGGGCGCGACGCGCGTCGGCGTCGTCGTCGATCACGAGGACCGTGTGACGATGCTCACTCATCCGGCGTGCGACGCTACCTGACCGCTCGGTAGGGCGAAACCCCCCTTCGCGCGCCAAAGCGCGCGAAGACGCGGCTCGGCGTCGAGCGTGTATCCTCACTACACAGGGGAGACAGTTCTCACTTGGGGGGCTTGTATCAAGGGTGTAGCGCCGCTATATCCGCGGCCATGGTTGCACGGATCGCGGCCGCGAGATCACGCAACGGCGCCTCGGCGGCGACGCGCCGGGCGATCCTCGCGGCGGCGGCGGATCTCTTGGCGAGCGGCGGCGAGGACGGGCTTTCGATCCGCGAGCTCTGCGCGCGCGCAAACGTCACGCCGCCGACCATCTACCATCACTTCGGCGACAAGCAGGCGCTCGTCGACCGCGTCGTCGACGACTGCTTCGCCGACTTCGACGGCGCGTTCGCGCGTCGCCGCGTCCCCGCGGATCCGGTCGAGGCCCTGCGCTGGGCGTTCACGCGCTACGTCGAGTTCGGCACGCGCCACCCGACGCACTACCGCTTGATGTTCGAGCGCGGCACCATACGCCCGACACCCGGCGCCCTCGCGTCGTACGACGGCTTGCGCCGGTGCGTCGCCGCGATCGCGAGCGCCGGCCGTCTCCGGGCGCCGGTCGAGGACGCGACCGCGGCCTGCTGGGCGGCGGTCCACGGCGTGACCTCGCTCGCGATCCGCCGCGCCCTCGACCCCGAGTCTCCCGCCATCGCGCTCCTGCGCGAGGCGATCATCACTCATCTGACCAGCGCCCCGGCATCTCGCGCCGAGCGCCACAAAAGGAGTCGTCATGCGTGAACGCGAATCGGACGTGAATCCATTGTTGCAGGGAAACTTTGCGCCGTGGCGCCTCGAGGGCACGGCGGAGGATCTCGACGTCGTCGGCGAGATCCCGCGTGAGCTGAACGGCACCTTCTACCGCAACGGCCCGAATCCGGCGTACGAGCCGGCCGGCCGCTATCACTGGTTCGACGGCGACGGCATGATCCACGCGATCACCTTGCGGGACGGCCGCGCGTCGTACCGCAACCGCTGGGTCTGGGGCGAGGGGTTGAAGGAGGATCGCAAAGCCGGACAGGCGCTCTACCCGGGTCTCCTCGCCATGCGGTCGTCGGAGGGCGTCACGTTCAAGACGACCGCCAATACCAACATCGTCTTCCACGCCGGCAAGCTGCTCGCGCTCGTCGAGTCGTCGCTGCCGACGGCGATGCAGCCGTGCACCCTCGAGACGCTCGGCCTGTACGACTTCGGTGGGCGTCTGATGGGATCGATGACGGCGCACCCGAAGCTCGATCCCGAGACCGGCGAGATGCTCTTCTTCGGCTACGCGCCCTTCCCGCCCTATCTTCAGTTCCACGTCGCCGGTCGCGACGGCACGCTCGTCCGCAGCGAGGTGATCGACGTCGCCTGGCCGTCGATGATCCACGACTTCGCGATCACGGCCGAGCACGTGATCTTCATGCTCTGCCCCGTCGTCTTCAGCTTCGAGGAGGCGGAGAAGAACGGCAGCATCTTCTCGTGGCAGCCCGACCGCGGGACGCGCATCGGCGTCATGCCGCGCAGCGGCGGCAACGCCGACGTCCGCTGGTTCGACACCGATCCCTGCTACGTCTTCCATCCGATGAACGCGTACAGCGAGAACGGCGAGATCGTGCTCGACGTCGCACGCTACGACCAGCTGCTCTTCATGAACCCGAATGCCGCGCGCGATCCCGGCTGGCGCGACAAGAACGTCGCGCGCCTGCATCGCTGGCGGATCGATCTGAAGAAAGGCGGCATCAAGTCGACGCCGCTCGACGATCGCGACGGCGAGTTCCCGCGCGTCGACGAGCGCCGCGTCGGCCGCAAGCACCGCTTCGGCTACATGGCGGCGACCGGCCCCGAGGGCAACGACAGCGCGCTGCCGGTCTGGACGGCGGTGCAGAAGTACGACCTCGAGCGCGGCACCTCCACGATCCGCACGTACGGCGCCGGCAACGGCTGCGGCGAGCCGCTCTTCGTCCCGCGCCACGAGGGCGCCGAGGAAGACGACGGTTACGTGCTGGTGCTGAGCTACGATCAGGCGCGGAACGCGAGCGTGTTCGACATCCTCGACGCGCGCGACATCGCCGGCGAGCCGGTCGCGCGCGTACGGATTCCGAATCGCATCCCCTACGGCTTCCACGGCAACTGGGTGGCGGCGTAACGCCGGCGAACGAGGAGCGTGCGCCAAGGAGCGTACCAATGACGAACCACGGTGCATCGCACGAGACCTTCGCGCTCTCGGGCGCGCTCATGGCAGCCGGCGCGGCGACGCTGTTCGTCGGCACGCTCTTCTACATTCGCCTCACGCCGCAACTCGGGCTGCCGGCGCTCGCCGCCGACCGGCCGCAAGCGCTCGCTGACGCGCTCGCGCTCGGCCCGCGTCCCATGGCGCTCGCCGGCGGCTTCGCGCTCTTCGGCGACTTCCTCCTCGCGGCGGGCTGCATCGCGCTCGCCGCGCGGCGGAGGCTCGCCGGCTCGGACCTCGAGCCGTTTGGATGGACGCTCATCGCGATCAGCGCCGCGACCGCGATGATCTTCGACTCGATGATGGCGGTGCTCCTCGCACCGCTGGCGCGGCTCGCCGATCCTGGGCTCTTCCTCGCGTGCAAAGGCTGGTTCGATTTCCTCTTCGCGGCCGGCAACGTGCCGTTCGGGATCGGCGCGCTCGCCGTGCTCTGGGCCGACATGCACGCCGAGGCGCCGCTCCTCCCGAAAGCGCTCGCATCGTTCGGCCTCGCCGTCGGCGCCGTCGCGCTCGCGAGCGGCGCCGGCTACGTGCTCGACGTGCTCGTGGTGCCGGCCGCGATCGGGCTCACGGTGACGTTCGGTTGCGTCGTCTTCGCGGCCTACGGCATCCAGATCGCGCGTCACGAGGGCGGCCGCGAGCGCGCCGTCGCCCGGATTGCGACGGCGGCGCGGGTCCACTAAGCAGCGCGGGACGAGGAGGGTCCCGCCATGCGCTTCGGCCTGAACGTCGGCTACTCCGGCGCCCGCGTCGCCATCGACATCAATCTCATCAAGGAGGCCGATCGGCTCGGCTTCCATTCCGTGTGGTCGGCGGAGGCGTACGGCTCCGACGCGGTGACGCCGCTCGCGTGGATCGCGGGACAGACCGAGCGCATCCACGTCGCGAGCGGCATCATGCAGATGCCGGCGCGCACGCCCGCGATGACAGCGATGACCGCGTCGACGCTCGATCAGCTCTCGGGCGGCCGCTTCCTCCTCGGCCTCGGAGTCTCGGGTCCGCAAGTCGTCGAGGGGTGGCACGGCGTCGCGTACGGCAAGCCGCTCGTCCGCACGCGCGAGTACGTGTCGATCGTGCGCAAGATCTGGGCGCGCGACGAGCCGCTCGAGCATCAGGGCGAGCACTACCAGATCCCGTACCGCGGTCCGCAGGCGAGCGGCCTCGGCAAGCCGCTGAAGAGCATCCTCCACGGCCGGCAGATCCCGATCTACATCGCCGCGATCGGCCCGAAGAGCGTCGAGCAGACGGCCGAGATCGCCGACGGCTGGCTGCCCGTCTTCTACAGCCCGTATCGCCTGATCTACAAAGACGCGCTCGCCGCCGGGTTCGCGCGCGCCGGCGGCGGCAAGTCGCTCGCCAACTTCGACGTCGCGCCGGCGGTGACCGTCGTTCTCGGCGACGACGTCGCCGCGTGCCTTGCGTTCATCAAGCCGTTTCTCGCCCTGTACATCGGCGGCATGGGCGCGCGCGGCAAGAACTTCTACAACGACCTCGCCTGCCGCTACGGCTTCGAGGACGCCGCGCGGACGATCCAGGATCTCTACCTCGCGGGCAAGAAGAACGAGGCCGCGGCAGCGGTTCCCGACGCGCTCGCCGACGAGGTGTCGCTCGTCGGCCCCGCGGCGCGCATCCGTGACCGGCTCGCACCGTGGCGCGAGTGCGGCGTCACGACGATGATCTGCGGCCTCCGCCAGCCGGAGCTGCTGCGCATCCTCGCCGAAGCCGCGTAGGTTCGGCGCACCCTGCGACGCATCGGAAACGCGATCGCGGTCGCGATCACGACGGTGAATCGCCTTGACTCGCGTGCCTGTGCCGCATACGCGGTGGGCGGCACGTGGGTCGGATCGTACGGATCACGTATGTGGAACCGTATCGCAGGCAAGGAGGGTGACGGCATGACGAGGAGCACGACTCGAAGCGCAGCGTGGGTCGCTGTGCTCGCGCTGGCGGCGACGACCGGCTGCGCGGCACGCGCCGAGCGCGGCAGCTTCAACTGCGATCGTCGCTGGGGCGCAGGAACCGTCGCTGGCGCGCTCGCCGGCGCTGCGATCGGCGGCGGTCTCGGCGGCGGCATCGCCGCGACCTCCGGTGAGACGGAGAAGCAAGCGGAGGATCTCGCGGTCGGGATCGGCGTCGGCGTCGTGACCGGCGCCGCGATCGGCGCGATCTTCGGCCACTGTGCGTTCGATCCTCTCTACGCCGAGATGCCTCCACCCCCGCCGCCTCCGCCCCCGCCCCCGCCGCCGCCGCCCGCGCGTCGCAAGATCATTCTCCGCGGCGTGAACTTCGATTTCGACAAGGCGACGATTCGCGGCGACGCCGCCGATGTCCTCGCCGAGGCCGCCGAGATCCTGCGCGGTCAGCCGAACGTCGACGTCTCCGTCGACGGCCACACTGACGCGATCGGCAGCGAGGCGTACAACCAGAAGCTCTCCGAGCGTCGCGCCGACGCCGTCGCGCGCTACCTCTCGGCTCACGGCGTCAGCGCGAGCCGGCTGCACACCCGCGGCTTCGGCAAGTCGCGTCCCGTCGCATCGAACGCGACCGAGGAAGGACGCGCCCAGAACCGCCGCGTCGAGCTGAACGTCGTCGGCGGCGAGAGCCACGAGGAGATGCGGTACGAGGAGCGCGAGGAAACTCCGCGCGAGCGCCGCGAGCATCGCATCCGCAAGGACCAACACCACCGCGGCGAGCACCACGAAGACTGACCGCGTGCAACATACGAGCGGTACACCACGCCACGCCCCGCGTGCGTGTGCCGTTCCGCGCGTACGTTGCACCGGCAGTACACATTGGTTACGTTGTCCGGACGCACGAAGGAGGCGTTTCGCATGGCAGACGTTCAAGCCGTCAGCGACGACACGTTTCAACGCGAGGTGCTGCAAGCCGGCACGCCCGTTCTGATCGATTTCTGGGCGCCGTGGTGCGGTCCCTGCCGTGCGATCGGACCGATCGTCGAGGAGCTCGCCGGCGAGTACAACGGACGTCTCAAGGTCGTGAAGATGAACGTCGACGACAATCCACGCACGCCGGCGCAATTCGGCGTCCGCGGCATCCCGAACCTCATTCTGTTCAAGAACGGCGAGGTGAAGGAGCAGATCGTCGGCGCCGTCCCGAAGTCGCACCTCACGAAGGCGATCGATCGCGTCGTCTGATCGCCGCAAGCGCCCAGGCCGGCCGTTGTGTCGACCATGACCGATCGCGCGGCGTCAGCGACGCCGGCAGGAGCTGCGCGTGATGCCTGACGCACTTTCCCCACAACGGATCCTGGACACGGGCTTCGGCTTCTGGCCGTCGAAGGTGTTGCTCACGGCCGTCGGCCTCGAGCTGTTCACGAAGCTCGGGACGCGGGCGATGACCGCCGACGAGCTCGGGCGGGCGCTGGCGCTGCATCCGCGCGGCACCTACGACTTCTTCGACGCGCTCGTCGCGCTGCGATTTCTCGAGCGCGACGGCGACGGCCCGAACGCCCGGTACCGAAACGGCGCGGAGGCCGCCGCGTTCCTCGACAAAGCGCAGCCGACGTACGTCGGCGGCATGCTCGAGATGTGCGACGCGCGGCTCTACGGGTTCTGGAACGATCTGCCGACGGCGCTCCGAACCGGGCAGCCGCAAAACGAGCTGCGCCAGGGCGGCACGTCGATGTTCGAGACGCTCTACGCGGACCCGGCGCGTCTCGAGCAGTTCGTGAGCGCCATGCGCGGCATCTCGATGGCGAACTTCGCGGCGCTCGCCGAGAAGTTCGACTTCTCACGCTACCGGACGCTGTGCGACGTCGGCGGCGCGACCGGCCTCCTGTCGGTGCTGGTCGCGCGGCGACACTCGCACCTCGCGTGCCTGAGCTACGACCTGCCCGTCGTCGAGCCGATCGCTCGACGCTGGATCGAGAAGGACGGCATGGCCGGCCGGGTGCAAACCGTCGCCGGCGACTTCCTCGCCGCTCCGCTCCCCAAGGCGGACGTCGTCACGATGGGAATGATCCTGCACGACTGGAATCTCGAGAAGAAGCGGCATCTCGTCGCTCGCGCGTACGACGCGCTGCCGCCGGGCGGCGCCTTCATCGCGATCGAGAACCTGATCGACGACGCGCGCCGCGAGAACGCCTTCGGCCTCCTGATGTCGCTGAACATGCTCATCGAGTTCGGCGACGCGTTCGACTACACGGGCGCCGACTTCTGGACGTGGTGTCGCGAGGCGGGATTCACGCGCTACGAGGTCCTGCACCTGAACGGCCCGTGCAGCGCGGCGATCGCCTACAAGTAGCAGGTCGGCTCAGTCCGCCTTGTCCGTGAAGCGGATCGCGTCGTTCCTGACGAACGGCGCCGGTTCGATCTACTCCTCAGGACGGAGTTGACGTGGCGATCGACTCGTCGTATGCGGACCGCACTCACCTAGGATTCGCAGGAGGCCCCAGCATGATCCCCGCGCTACGGTTCCGTTTGGTCGTCGTCGTCGTCGCAGCCGTCATGGCGCTTGCGCTACCTCGCATCGCCGCGGCGGGCCGGTGCAGCACCGGTCTCATCTCGGGCGGCTTCTATTGCGGCACGTGCCCGGATCCGACGACGCTGCCGAACCCGTGCGGGCCAGGTGAGGAAGAGGTGATCTTCGATCTCGACAAGCCGTTCGGGTACGACGGGACGTCGACGAGCAGCGTCACGATCCGCGCCACGGCGAATTCGCCGTGCGGCGCCGGATTCGAGAAGACGGAAAAAGTGGACGGCTACATGGTCGCGTGCTGGGGACCGCCGGACGCGCAGAGCGGCTGCCGCACGATCCGCACGCCCAACAACGGCAACTTGTGCCTCCGCATCGACGACGAGCAGCTCGGCTGTGGCGCTCCCGGCGACGCGTGCAACATGGTCCGGACCGGCCAGATCGCGATCAGCAACGCGGGAGCCGCCGATCGTTGGATCTGTCCGCCGAAGGACGAGACGACGTGCCGATCGACGCGCGGCGATGGGCAGCAGGAGCAGTTCCGGCTCTGGGTCGGCGGCTTCTGCTCGACGAACGGCTGCGAGATCCCCGTCCCGGGGACGCCCGCGGACGACATCCCTGGCCCAGATACGTGCGTGAGCCAGTGGGGCGCGACGCTCTTCGGCTACTCGCGCGGCACCACGGGGAGGGCGTCTCCCCCGGGCTTCTACCATTGGAAATCGGGGACGTTCGACCTCGAGGTCACCGGCGGAAAGCCGACGTGCGGCACGCTCGGCCAATGCCTCGGCCGTTCCGGGAACCGTAACCCGTGGACGTTGCGTATCGTCGGCACTCCCCGGCCAGGCTCGAAGGTCCCGTGTCTCGGCGCGGACGCCTGCAGTCCGCTTCTCGAGGGCGATCCCGGCTGCCTATGAGCGGCGCTACTGCTGAATCGCTTCCACGATCGCCGTCGCGAAGAACGCGCCGGTAGGCCCCGCCGGCACCGGCTGACGCCGAGGCGGCGCCAAAACCTGGGCTGTATCGCCACCCCGTACTTGGTACGTTGGACCATATGCTTCGCGGATTGATCGTCGGCGCGGCGGTCGTGGTCGTCGTCGGGGCGGCGTCCGAGGTGCGGGCGCAGAACGCAGCGCAGGTCGACAAGTGTTTGGATCTGCAGACTCGCTGCCTTCACCACGAGGCGATCGTGTGCAAGGTGTGGGCGTCGGAGTGCGAGCATCCTCACCCATCGAGCCACGGGGGACACCGGAGCGGCGGCCATGGGTTCGGGCTCGTGCACAAGCGTTCGAAACGGTAGCAGACGGACGAACGTGCTCGTGAGCGCGCGCCGACCACGGGCGCGGTGAGCGCTCGGTTGCCGCGGTCACCCGGCGGGCGCCGCGCACGGACCGCTCACGACGGCGCGCAGGTGACGTCGGGCAGCTTGCTGCTGCCATCGGGCCCGAACACCATCGCGCGGTAGATCGAGAACGCGCCGCCGGTCTCGCCGAATTGCCCGTCGTCTCGTACTGCCGGGCACGTGAATCGGACGTTGACGGTCTGTCCCGGCTCGACGGTCGCGTTGGCGAGCGACTCGTGCCAGCGACACGCGGTCCCACATCCGAGCGCAACCGACGACTCGCAGACGCGGACGACTTGCGTCGGCGACTTCGACGGGACGGTGCACTTCAGCGTCGTGAAGGTTCCCGGAGTGCAGGTGCGGAGCTGGTCGGATCGCTGGTTCAGGTTCCCGACGAAGGAGAACTCCGTGTCGCGCAGGGGACCGATCTCCTGCGCGAAGCCGTAGATGGACTGCGGATCGGTCACGTAGCTGAGCCCGCATGCGTGGTGGGTCGACGGCGCCTCGTCGGGATTGTTGCTCCAGCTGAGCGGGTCGCCATTCGCATCGAGGCCTTGCGGGGCGCAGCGCGCCGCCTGCGCGACCTCGCAGACCTCCGGATCGTATCCCTCCGAGCAGGTCGTGAACGGCGTGTCGTCCCAGATCTGCTGGTCGTTGGCGTCGCACTGGAGCGCCCCCTCGCACAGGATGTGGTCGGGATTGACCTCGGCGGCGAGCGTGTAGCTTCCCGCCGGCGTCTCGGTCACGTCCTTCCACTGACACGGGATGCCGATGTTGTACGTGTCGGCCCAGCCGGCGGTGATGCCCTGATACTTGCAATCGAAGTATTTGATCGCGAGCGGCGACCATTCGGCGTTCGCGAGTCGGATCAGATCGATCAGGCAGAAGCCGCGCTTCTGTTGATCGCCGGCCGCGGGATTTCCCTGCTTGTCGAGGTACTCGAACGTTCCGTAGTGCTCGAAATGATAATGCCCGTGACATTTGTCGAAGACGTAATCGCCGTGGTTGATGATCGGCGGCGGCACGACGTCGCTCGTGACGTACGGGACCGCGCCGATGTGGAGATCTCTCGTTCCGTTGTTGATGTCCGTCGAGTTGAACATGATGAGCTTCCGCCACCCGCCGTCGGCGGCGATGCAACGCTCGTTCATCTCGCAGGAGTTCGGCGGGAAATAGCGGTAGATCTCCCGCTGCTTCGCGAGGTCGGGGCCGAATCCGACGAGATCGGCGCCGCCCTGGACGGGCGGCGGAAGATCGCGCGGCAGTCGGTAGCTATCGGCGACCGCCGGCGACCAGGCGAGGCGCGTGAAGACGAAGGTCGGCTGCACGAGCCCTTCCTTCAGCGCGAGCGCGTCGACGCAGTCGAGCGTCGGCCGTGGGAACCCGCAGTGGCAGTAGTTGCAGGCGAAGGCGGTGCTGCCGAGCGGCTCCGCGTTCTTCGCGGTGCAGGTATCGTCGTAGAAGTACCAGGCCTCGCCCCCCGGATCGACGGAGCCGCGGGGATAGCCATACTCGTCGTAGCAGGCGCGGCCCGTCCGCTGGAGCAAGAGCGACGGATCGAGCGGCAATCCGAACGGCATCGCCACCGTGTCGCCGGGCCTGTTCAGCCGGTTCCCGGTCGATGCGCTCGGCGAGTTGTAGTCGGTCAGGATCACGGTCTGCATGCGGTAATCGATGAAGACCGCGTCGACGACGGACTTCTTCTGGCCCGACACGAATGGCGCCCGGCGGGCCGTGCCGAAGGAGAACGTCCAGAGCGACGGATCCGGGAGCGGCAACGCGCCCTGGTTGCTCACGTAGTAGTTGCGGAAGTTCAGCCGGTAGAAGGCGAGCGTGATCTGGCGGATCGCCCGCGCTTTCCAGTAGTCGCTGCTCTGCGACAGCAGCCACTTGGCAACGTCGGCGCGCTTCGCGACCGGGAGATCGTCGAGCACGACGCCGACCTGCGACGAGAGGTCGACCTGCAGCAGCGCGCCGATCGGCTTGCCGTTCGCGTCGAGCGGACTCGGGTAGTCGCTCTGCACGCTGCATTGCTGTGTCGGCTGCGCAACGATCGAACCCGGAACGAGCAGCATGGCGATGGTCAGAGCCAAGGGGGTTTTCATTGGCGGCTCCCTTCGAGATACGCTCGACGTAGTCGGTGGGCCGTCACCGCGTATCACCTTCGGCACCGTTGGGGAAAGCCGCCGCGTTTTGCTGCAGAGCTACTCGCGCAGGTCGCATCGCCCGCACCCGGCCAGTCCCGGCTCCGCAGCGTCGCCGACTACACGAGCGAGGTCACCGAGTCGAACGAGCGGAACAACGTGCTCGTCGCCGATCACCGTCACGGAGTGCCAGCGCGACGACTGCGACGGCGACAGCGTTGCTGCCACCGACGGCGGCGGCACGCACCATCCTCCGCGAGTTCGCGGAGCAGGTGATCGCGCGCTATTGAGCGCCGCGACGGGTTCGGACCTTATGCGGCGGACGATCGCGTGGATGGCGGCGCTGCTGGTGGCAGTGGCGGCATGCCATAGCGGCGACGATCGGTCGGGCGCACCGGCCGCAGGGGCAGGGGATCGGCTCGTCGTGGTCGGCGACGGCGTCGTCTTCGATCCACGGACCGGCCTGCAGTGGACGAGCCGCGATCACGATCGAGCGCTGCCCTGGGACGAGGCCGACCGTCACTGCCGCGCGCTCGCGTTGGGCTCGCGAACGGACTGGCGGCTTCCTCAAATCGAGGAGCTGCGGGCCCTCTTCGACACGCGATTCACCGAGCCCTGCGGCGATCGTTCCTGCCATCTCGATCCCGCCATCCGCATGGCAGGCCCCTACGTCTGGAGCGCCTCGTCACCCGGTCCGGGAGCCCGCTTCTATTTCGACCTTGCATACGGCAACAGCCTCGCCCCGAGCATCGGACCGAGGCTCGTGCGGCGCGTGCTGTGCGTGCGTCGGGCTTCGTAGCGTCATCGTCGGTGCGCACGCCGCGGCCTGACTATTCGCGGGTACCGTCGTGCGACGCTTCGCCGACGAAACGCCTGAGGTCGTGATCAGCGTTCCGGCACCGGCGTCGGTTGCGGCGCTCTTCGAGACGGCGATCGCGGCCTTCACGGCGCGCGGCGAGCCGCGCTGGCGGGGGTTCGAGCGGCTCCTCGAGAACGTTCGCACCGAATGGAACGCGTGGCCGCGCCATCACGATCCGGTGTTTGCTCGCGACGGCCATTGGGAGCTCGGGACGCGTCGGCATGGATCGCCGCTGCTAACCCTGGTCGGAGATCGTTACGTCAATCAATAACTGAAGCGGCGCATGTTGACGTTGATGACGAGGCCGAGCGCGATCATCATCGACGTCAGCGATGAGCCGCCGTAGCTGACGAACGGCAGCGGAATACCGACGACCGGGAGAATGCCCGACGTCATGCCGACGTTGATCACCACCTGCCAGAAGACGATGGCGACGATGCCGAACGCGAGAAGCGATCCGAAACGGTCTTTCGCGCGATACGCGATCAGCAAGCCGCGCAACACCAGCGCCGCGTAGAGCGCGAGCAGGACGAGCGCGCCGACGTAGCCCCACTCCTCGGAGAACACCGAGAAGATGAAGTCGGTGTGCTGCTCGGGGAGGAAGTTGAGCTTGTTCTGGGTGCCGTGGAGGTAGCCTTTGCCCCAGAACATGCCGGAGCCGATCGCGATCTTCGATTGGATGACGTGGTAGCCGGCGCCGAGGGGGTCCATTTCCGGCGAGAGGAACGTCATCACCCGCTGCTGCTGGTAGGGCTTCAAGTGGCCCCAGAGGAGCGGGATCGCGGCGCCGCCGACGATCGCCAACAAGAGAAAGGAGCGGAGCCTGAGGCCGGCGAAGAAGAGGATGCTGAAGAAGACGGCGGTGACGATGCCCACCGTCCCGAGGTCGGGTTGCGCGAGGATGAGCGCGGCGGGAATCGCCAGCAGGATGAACGGCGGCACCGCGTCGCGGAGGCGCAGATCGCCCGTCGCACGGGCGCGATGGAAGTAGCGCGCCAGCGCGACGACGAGCGCGACCTTGATCATCTCCGACGGCTGCACGGACACGAACCCGAGGTTGATCCAGCGGCGCGCGCCGCCGCCGACGCTGCCCATGACCGGCACCGCGACCAGCATGAGGAGGGCGAGCACGTAGACGACGTAGGCGTAGCGCTCGAGCCGGCGATAATCGAAGAAGACCGCGGCGATCATGCCCACGAGGCCGATGCCGGCGTAAAACGCCTGGCGGATGACCAGCGGGTTCGTGGTGAAGCTGCCGTTGTGCTCGGACGCGACCGTCGCGCTGTAGATCGTGACCAGGCCGATGCCCGCGACCGCGAGCGTCAGCAGCACGACGAGCCAATCAAAATGGTACGCGAGCCGTCTGTCGAATTGTCGCATCGTCGTCGTCGGCGACGCCGAAGTAATGGGCGATCACCTGTTGTGCGATCGGCGCCGCCGCGGTGCCGCCGTGCTCGCCGGCATGCTCGGCGAGCACCGCGACCGCGATCTCCGGACTGGAGACGGGTGCGAAGGCGATGAACCACGCATGGTCTTTGCGCTCGCGCGCCATGTGCCCTTGCTTGGTGCGCTCGGCGCCGAGCTTCCCCACCTGCGAGGTGCCGGTCTTGCCGCCGACCTCGATACCCTTCACGCGCGCCTTCGAGCCGGTGCCGCGGTTCGAGTTCACGACGTCGGAGAGCGCCTGGCGGATCTGCAGCAAGGTCGTCTTCTTGAAACCGAGGTCGCGCTCGACGACGGGCTCTTCCTCGCGGACGAGCGTGCCGTCGGGCGTCTCGACGCGCTTCACGAACTGCGGCCGGTAGACGGTGCCGTTGTTCGCGATCGCGGCGATCACGTTCGCCATCTGCAGCGGCGTCGTCGTCACGTAGCCTTGGCCGATCGCGATCGAGAGCGTCTCGCCGGCGTACCACGGCTCGCCGAAGCGCTGCCGTTTCCACGCGCTGCTCGGGATGATGCCGCCGCTCTCGTGCTCGAGCGTGATGCCGGTCGGCGCGCCGAGCCCGAAGCGGTGCGCGTACTCGGCGATCGCGTCGACGCCGAGCCGTTGCCCGACTTGATAGAAGAAGACGTCGCACGAGCGCACCAGCGCCTCGTGCACGTTCATGTTGCCGTGCCCTTGCGGGCGCCAGCAACGGAACTCGCGATTGCCGAACCAGATGCCGCCGCCACAGAAGATCTGCGTGAACGGGTTGACGACGCCCTCCTCCAGCGCCGCCGCCGCCATCACGACCTTGAACGTCGACCCCGGCGGGTACGTGCCCTGCACCGCCTTGCTGTTGAGCGGCCGCTGGCGGTCGCTCGTCAGTGCCTTCCACTCGGCGCGGCGAACGCCGCGCGCAAAGACGTTGGGATCGAACGCGGGGCGGCTCACCATCGCGAGCACCGCACCGCTTCGTGTATCGAGGGCGACGACCGCGCCCTCGTGGTCGCCCATCGCGCGCTCCGCGGCGAGCTGCAGATCGCGGTCGAGCGTCATGACGAGCGTGTTTCCCGGCGTCTCCTCGACCTCGGAGAGCGTCCGCAGCTTGCGTCCGACGGCGTCGACCTCGACCTGCTGGCCGCCGTCGATGCCGCGCAAGTAGTCCTCCCAGTAGCGCTCGGCGCCCGCTTTCCCGATGAGGTCGCCCATACGGTAGCCCTGGCGGTTCACGAGCTCCTGCTGGCTCACCTCACCGACGTAGCCGAGGAGATGCGCCGCCATGTCATTGAAGGGATAGGTGCGCCGCGGGCCGACCTGAACGGAGACGCCGGGAAGGTCGAGCTGGTGCGTCTCGAGCGCGACGATGCTCTCCCAGTCGAGGTCGCGCTTGAGAATGACCTCCTCGAAGGGGGGGCGATTCGCCGCCGCCTGCATCGCGGAGCGAAACTCGTTGCCGTCGGCGTGCAGGAGCCGCGTCAGCGACGCCAGCGTGCGCGGCACGTCGTGCGCGTCCTCGGGGACGAGCGCAACGTCGAACGACGGGCGGTTGTCGACGAGGATCTGGCCGTGCCGGTCGAGGATCGTCCCGCGGGTCGCGCGCACCCGCTTCAGACGGATGCGATTGTTCTCGGAGAGCGACCGGTACTGGTCGCCTTCGGTCACCTGGAGGTGCCAGAGCCGCCCCAACGTCAGCGCGAAGAGCAGGAGGACGCCGACGATCGCGACGACGAGCCGCCGGCGCAACGTGGCGGGCACCTCCCGCCGCGTCAGCAGGACGGTCATGAGGGCGTGTGAGTCGAACTCGCGTGCATGGACTCTAGTCGGCGCCGACGAAGCGCTGCTCCCAGCGAATGACACCGAACACGACCGGCGTGAGCGCGGCGGCGAGGAGCGCCTCCGCGAGCAGCACTTGCACCGCCGCGAGCGACAACCGGTCGTCGAGCGAGAGGTACGCGGCGAGCGCGAGCAGGATGGCGAAGCCCTTTACCAGGGTGCCGAGGAAGACCATCGCGATGCTGGACAGCGTGTTGTCCATCCAGAGACGCCGAGAGATCAGATAGACGAGGGTATAGACGCTCGTCATCGCGAACGCATTCAGGCCGACGAGACTGCCCGAAAAGCTGTCGAGCAGGTACCCGAGCAGGAACGCCCCCGTCGCGCCGGCGACGCTGTGCTCGTGCAGGCCAAGGTAGACGCAGAGGACGAGCGCGAGATCCGGAATCACGCGCCCGGCGGTGAGCGTATGGAGGACTGTCGTTTGCAGGAGCAGCGCGAGCACGCCGGTGAACGCGTAGACGGCACCGGCGCGCACCTCCGCCCCGAAGGTCGGGGCGGTTGGAGCGTGCGTCGCCTGCGACAGATTCACCGCGCGTCGTCCTCTTCCAATACGGGAGGTGGCTCGTGCGTGCGGCCAACTGCCGCGCCCGGCCGTGCGCCGGCGCCGAAGATTGCGCCTGAGCGCGCCCTGTTGCCGAGGGTCGTGCCGGGACGCGCCACGCCGAACGCCGAAGGCTCCGGCGGTCCGAGGATGCCGAGCGTCGCCGGGTCGGGCGGACCGATGAAGTCGGCCCGCGCCGGCGGCGGCGCGACCAGCTCTGGCGTCCGTCCGGGGTGCACGTCGAGGAGCTCGGCGCCGCTCGCCGCGGTCACCAGCACCTCTTCGAGGCGACTCGCATCCGCGGTCGGCGTCACCTCTGCGTAGAGAAAGAGGCCGCGGTCCTTGCGTGACACCCGCGTCACCTTGCCGACCGACACCCCCTTCGGAAAGATGCCGTCGAGTCCCGACGTGACCACGCGATCGCCGACCTGCACGTCGTCGGCGCGCTTCACGTATTTCAAGATTGCGCCCTTCTCGAGGAGCCCGCTCACGATGCCGCGGATGCGCGTCCGCTGCACGAGGACGTCGACACCGCTGTTCGGATCGGTGAGGAGAAGGACGCGCGAGGCGTGCGGGCTCGTCTTGGAGATCAACCCGACGACACCTTCGGGCGCGAGGACGGGCATGCCGTTCTGAATGCCGTCGCGCTCGCCCTTGTTGAGCGTCAAGCTCTGGAACCAGGCCGTCGCGTCCCGCCCCGTCACCTCGGCGCTCACGGCCTGCGAGGGAAGACGGCGTTGGAAGGCGAGCAGGCGCTTCAGCCGGCGATTCATGAGCTCGAGCTCGCGCTGCTCCGTGGCATTGCGCTCGAGCTCGTGGAGACGACTCCGCAATCGGATGTTCTCGCGCTCGACGCCGACGAGGCTCACGTAGGCGCGCCAGACGTCGGCGACTCTGCCGACACCGAGCGAGGTCGCACGCTGGACCGGCGCCATGACCTCGAGAAACGCGCGTCCGAGGGGATCGATCCGGCCGGGATGCCGCGCGTTCACCGACAGCAGCACGAGCGAGCACAGGAGAAAGAAGCTGGAGCTGAGCAGGACCCTGTTTCGCCGGATGAACTCGAGCATACGCGCTGCGGGACTGCCGGCGGAGCGCTACTGGATGGAGATGGTCTTCAGGAGATTGATCTCGTCCAACGCCCGTCCCGCCCCCATTACGACCGCGGTCAGCGGATCGTCTGCCAACATAATGGGGAGCCCCGTCTCCTCCCGCAAGAGCACATCGAGATTACGCAGCAAGGCGCCGCCCCCGGCGAGGACGATGCCCTTGTCGACGATGTCGGACGCGAGCTCCGGGGGCGTGCGCTCGAGGGCGATCCGCACCGCCTCGACGATTTGGTTGATGGGCTCGAGGAGCGAGTCGCGGATCTCCTCGTCGGAGATCTCGACGGTTTTCGGCACCCCGGCGACGAGGTCCCGGCCTTTGATCTCCATCGTCTGGATGTCTTGCGCCGGGTAGGCCGAGCCGATCGTGATCTTGATCAGCTCCGCGGTCCGCTCGCCGACAAGGAGATTGTACTTGCGTTTGATGTACTGAATGATCGCCTCATCCATCTTGTCGCCGCCGACCCGCACCGACTTCGAGAAGACGACCCCGGCGAGCGAGATCACGGCGACCTCGGTCGTGCCGCCGCCGATGTCGACGATCATGTTGCCGGTCGGCTCGGTGATCGGCAGGCCGGCGCCGATCGCGGCGGCCATGGGCTCCTCGATCAGATAGACCTCACGGGCGCCCGCGGACTCGGCGGACTCCTTGACGGCGCGCTTTTCGACCTCGGTGACGCCGAACGGCACGCAGATGATGATGCGCGGCCGGACGAGCGTCTTCCGGTTGTGGATCTTCTGGATGAAGTAGCGGAGCATCGCCTCGTTGATCTCGAAGTCGGCGATGACGCCGTCTTTGAGCGGCCGGATGGCGACGATGTTGCCGGGCGTGCGGCCGAGCATTTTCTTCGCCTCGGCGCCGACGGCCAGCACCTTGCGGCCGCCCTTCGACTCCTTCTGCACCGCCACCACCGAGGGCTCGTTGCAGACGATGCCCTGCCCCTTCACGTAGATGAGGGTGTTCGCCGTGCCGAGGTCGATGGCGAGGTCGTTGGAGAACATGCCCCAAAGAGAGTTCAGGACCATACGACCGCCTTTGTTGTCGGAGTTACAACGCGCAGAATTTTGTGATGGAAGAGAACGACCCCCGCCCCCCCGCAATGCGTTGTCGTCCCGTACCATGAAGATTCCGCGTGAGCAACATCCGTGCGGGGTTTTCGGCGCCGTTACACACCTGGACACCGCGCATTCGTGATCGCACAGAATGTCGCGCGTGCGACCGCTCGGCGGAGGACTCGCGACGGCGCTTACGATGCGGACGTCGCTCGCCTGCGGCGCGTCGGCGGTCCTAGCAGCTCGTCGACGCGGAGGCGGATCCGCGAGCGCGGCGAGCGTCTGTCCACGATGGCGCGGCCGAGGAACCGACGCGCGAAGGGCGCAGTGAGCCGATCGACGCGGTGCGCGTGCGGCGCGAATATCGGCGTCGCGCGGAGCGTGATCGTTGCCGGCGACGACCGTTGCGGTGTACGAGCGTCGTATCCAAGGTGCGCGATGGTTCGGCTCTACGACTTTCTGCCATCCGGCAACGGCTACAAGGTGCGGCTGCTGCTCTCGCAGCTCGCGATCGCCTTCGAGCTCGTCGAGGTCGACATCCTGAAGGGCGAGACGCGGACACGAGCGTTCCTCGCCAAGAATCCGAACGGTCGGATTCCCGTCGTCGAGCTCGAGGACGGCACGTGTCTCGCCGAGTCGGGCGCGATCCTGTGGTACTTCGCGGAGGGCACGCCGTTTCTTTCCAGCGACCGTCGCGAACGTGCGCAGACGCTGCAGTGGATGTTCTTCGAGCAGTACAGCCACGAGCCGTACATCGCCGTCGCGCGCGCCTGGCTGCACCTCTTCGGCCTCGACGACGAACGCCGCCGCCAACTCCCGCACAAGCAACAGCTCGGCTACGACGCCTTCGCCGTCATGGAAGGCCACCTCGCATCACGACCGTTCTTCGTCGCCAACCGCTACACCATCGCCGACATCGCCCTCTACGCCTACACCCACGTCGCCCCCGAAGGCGGCTTCGACCTCGCGCGCGTCCCAAACGTCCGCGCCTGGATGGATCGCGTCCGCAACCAGCCACGCCACATCGAGATCACGAAACGCGATTTCAGCTGAATCGCACGGACGGATCCCGACGCGGTCGCGTCCCGCCAGGCTGGTAACCGCCGCAGCGCCCTCCCGCGCCTCCGCCGGACACCACCATCTCTGTTCGACGTCGCGTTGAAATCGCACCCGACGTCCGATAGCGTTCCACGCATGCTCGGCTTCATGCGCAAGCACGCCCGCTCCACGTTCATCAAGGCGATCTTCTGGATGATCATCATCGTCTTCGTCTCGTGGGGCGTCGGCGTCATGGTCCGCGGCGGCAACAAGGTGAACGTCGCGGCGATGGTGAACGGCGAGCCGATCACCGCGCAGGAATACGCGCGCGCGTTCGAGAACATGCAGCGCATGTACCAGCAGCTGTATCGCGAGAAGTTCACGCCCGAGGTGGCGACGCAGCTGAACCTCCACCAGCGCGCGCTCGACGACCTCGTGAACGACCGCCTGCTGAAGCGCGAAGCGAACCGGCTCGGGCTGCAAGTGACCGACGACGAGGTGCGTGACGCGATTCTCAACGTCCCGAACTTCCGCGCCGGTGACCGGTTCGATCGCACACGCTACCTCGCGGTCCTGCGCGCAACGCGCACGACGCCGGCGGAGTTCGAGGAGTCGCAGCGCGAGAGCCTGCTGATCACGAAGCTCGAGAATCTCGTCACCGACGGCATCACCGTCTCCGATCGTGAGCTTCACGACCTGTACGCACTCGATCACGACACGATCGACGTCACGTTCGTGAAGGTCCCGTACGCCAAGTACCAAGGTGCCGCGACCGTGAGCGACGCGGAGGTGAACGGGTTCTACGAGCAGAACCGCGAGGCCTTCCGCCGGCCCGAGCGCGTGACGCTCACGTACGTGACCTACGCGCCCAAGGATCTCGAGGCGTCGGTGTCCGTCACCGACGAAAGCATCGCCGCGTACTACGAGGCGCATCAGAGCGACTACGAGACGCCGGAGAAGGCGCGCGTGCGCGAGATTCTCTTCGTCGTCCCGCCGAACAGCGACGATGCCGCGCGTGCGGCGATCCGCACCAAGGCCGAGAGTGTCCTCGGCGAGGCGAAGAACGGCGGCGACTTCGCGGCGCTCGCGCGCACGCACTCCGAGGACCCACTCACGAAAGACGCCGGCGGCGACCTCGGACTCGTGGAGCGCGGCAAGCTCGAAGGGCCGATCGACGAGGCGGCGTTCGCGCTCGACGCCGGACAGGTGACCGATCTGATCGAGACGCCGCGCGGCTTCACGATCGTCAAAGTCGAGGAGAAGCAAGCGCCGGGCACGCAGCCGCTCGCCGAGGTACGCGATCAGATCGCGCGCGCGTTGCGCGAGGTCGGCGCCGAGCAGGCGGCGCGGGAATCGGTCGACGCCGACCTCGAGAAGGCGCGCACCGGCGCGAGCCTCGAAGGTCTCGCGACCGCGCGCGGCCTGAAGGCGACGACCTCATCGTCGGTCTCGCGCGGCGAGCCGCTGCCCGGCGTGACGAGCCCGACGCTGCTCGCGACCGCGATCGGTCTCGACGAGGGCGCGGTCGAGGAGATCGTCGCGGTCGAGCCGCCCTACTACCTCTTCAAGGTCACGACGAAGACGCCGAGCGACATCAAGCCGCTCGCCGAGGCGCACGACCAGATCGTCGCGACGCTGCGCGCGCAGAAGGCACGCGCCGCCGCGCGCGCCGCCGCCGACGAGCTGCTCGCCGCCGCGAAAGCCGCGCCCGGCGGCGTGGCGACATTGGTGTCGGCGGCGCAGGCCAAGGGTTGGACGGCGGACGACACCGGCCCGTTCAGCCGCACGCAGCCGCTGCCGAAGCTCGGCGGCGCGCCGATCAAGGACGAGCTCTTCGCGCTCACACAAGAGGCGCCCTTCGCGAGCGTCCACGAGCTTCCCGATGCGGCAGTCGTGCTCGCGTTGAAGGCGCGGACACCCGCGGGCGACTCGGCAGCGGCCGACGCACGCGAGTCGCTGCGCGGCAGCGCGGCGTCACGCAAGCGCAGTGCCGCGCTCGAGGCCTACCGCGAGATGCTGCACCGGCGCGCCGAGATCGCGGTCAACCCCGACATCGTGACCGGCGCGCGCACCTGAGCGTCCGAGCGCGGACCGCGGCGTGGCGGACGAAGATCGAGCCGCGGCGGATCTCCCCGTCGAGCAGCTGATCCCGGGAGACGGCGCGCTCGGCTGCCTCCTCGTCCACGGGCTCACCGGCACGCCCGCCGAGATGATGCCGATCGCGCACGCGCTCCGCGATCGCCACCCGCTCTGGATCGTCCGCGTCGCGGGACACGCCACGACCGTCGCCGAGCTCGCCGAGACCTCGTGGCTCGATTGGTACGCGTCGGCGACGCGTGGACTGCGCGCGCTCGCCGCGGCCGCGCCGCGCGCGGTCGTGATCGGCCTCTCGATGGGTGCGCTGCTCGCGATCCACCTCGCGATCGAGCAACCGCAACAGGTCGCAGGGGTCGCGCTGCTCTCGCCGGCGATCGCGCTCCGCCGCGGGACGGTGCGGCGGCTGTCGCGCTTCCTGCACGCGCTCGCCGCGCTCGACGCGCGCTCGGCGCTCCTGCGCGCGCGGCTCGCGCGCGTCCTCTTCGCGAAGGACGGCAGCGACATCGCCGACGCCGACGTCCGCGCGCGCCACCCGGGGTATCGCCACGTTCCGCTGCGGGCGCTGCTCAACATCCTCATGCTCCAGCGCGTCGTCCGTCGCGAGGCGCCGCGGGTGACGCAGCCGGCACTCGTCGTGCACGCGGTGCAAGATCACACGTGTCCGATCGCCGCCGCGCGCGCGCTGTACGACCGCCTCGGCTCCGTCGACAAGCGGCTCGTCGTGCTCGAGCGCAGCTTCCACGTCGTGACCGTCGACTGTGAGCGCGCGCGGGTGCGCGCCGAGGTCGCGGCGTTCGTCGACCGTCTCGGCGCGGCCGCGGCGACGCGGGCGAGCGTCGTCTCGTAAACCTGACACACGCGTTCACGTTGACAGCAGCGGCGACCTCGCCTAGAGCCTCGACGGTGACCACCGCCGCCGACCAGGTCGTCCGCTGGGATCGCGCGCACCTCTGGCACCCGTTCACGCAGATGCAGGAGTGGCTCGCCGCCGAGCCGCTCGTCATCGCCGCCGCGGACGGCAACTATCTGATCGACGCCGCGGGCCGCCGGTACCTCGACGGCGTCTCGTCGCTCTGGTGCAACGTCCACGGACACCGCCGGCCCGAGATCGACGCCGCGATCCGTGCGCAGCTCGAGCGCGTCGCGCACACGACCCTTCTCGGCCTCGCGAGCCCGCCGAGCGCGGAGCTCGCGGCGCGCCTCGCCGCGATCGCGCCGCCGGGACTGACCCGCGTCTTCTACTCGGATGCGGGCGCGACCGCGGTCGAGATCGCGCTCAAGCTCGCGCTGCAATACTGGCGTCTCCGCGGCGAGGAGCGGCCGCGCTTCGTGGCGCTCATCGACGGCTACCACGGTGACACGCTCGGCGCGATGAGCGTCGGCTTCTCGGAGCCGTTTCATCGCTTCTACACGCCGCTCGTGCCGGTGACGCGCGTGCCGGCGCCCTACGTCGTGCAACGGACGCGCGGCGTCGCGCCGGACGCGGCGCTCGCCGCCGCGCTCGCCGAGCTCGAGGCGGCCCTCGCGCGCGATCGCGGCGCCGTCGCCGCCGTCGTCCTCGAGCCGCTCATGCAAGGCGCCGCGGGGATGTGGCCGCAGCCGGTCGAGTATCTGCCGGCCGTCCGCGAGCTCACCCGTCGCTATGACACGCTCCTCGTCTGCGACGAGGTCGCGACCGGATTCGGGCGTACCGGCCGTCTCTTCGCATGCGACCACGCGGCGGTCGCGCCCGATCTGCTGACGCTCGGCAAGGGTCTCTCTGGAGGCTATTTGCCGCTCGCGGCGACGCTCGCGACCGAGGAGATCTTTCGCGCCTTCCTCGGGCCGCACGAGGAGTACACGGCGTTCTTCCACGGCCACACGTTCACCGGCAACGCGCTCGCCTGCGCCGCCGCGCTCGCCAGCCTCGATCTCTTCACGCCCGCGCTCCTCGCGAGCCTGCCGGAGAAAGCGGCGGCGCTCGCGCGTGAGCTCGACGCACGCGTACGCCCGCTCGCCCACGTCGCGGAGATTCGCCAGTGCGGATCGATGATCGGCATCGAGCTGATGCGGGATCCGCGGCGCCGTGAGCCGTACGCGCCGCGCGAGCGCGTCGGCCACCGCACGATTCTCGCGGCGCGCCGACGCGGCGTCGTGCTGCGCCCGCTCGGCGACACGCTCGTCCTGATGCCGCCGCTCAGCATCCGCGCCGACGAGATCGAGACGCTCGTGATGGTCGCCGCCGAGTCGATCGCCGAGGTGACGGGCGGGTGAGCGCGCTCGTCGTGACCGGCACCGATACCGGCGCCGGCAAGACGCTCGTCACCGCCGCGATCGCCGCCGCGCTGCGCGCGCGCGGCATGAGCATCGGCGTCGCGAAACCCGCCGAGACCGGCTGCCCGCGTCGCGCCGACGGGCTCTATCCCGAGGACGCCGCGACGCTCGCCGCCGCGGCGGCGGTCTGGTCGCCGGCGTCGCCCGCGTCGCCAGTCTCATCGGCCGCGGCGCCCGTCGCGAGGGCCGCGGCGTCGGGCATCGACGACGACACGGCAACGGTCGAGCCGCTCGACGCCGTCTGCCCCTATCGCTTTCCCGACCCACTCGCACCAATGCTCGCGGCAGCGCGCGTCGGCACCACGATCGACGTCGACGCCCTCGTGCGCACGCTCACCGCACGCGCCGTAGCCGTCGACATCCTCCTGATCGAGGGCGCAGGCGGCGTCCTCGTTCCACTCACCCCCGCGGCGACGTACGCCGACTTGGCCCGAATGCTCGACGCCCCGGTCCTGCTCGTCGTCGGCTCGCGCCTCGGCGCGATCAATCATGCGCTACTCTCGCTCGAGGCGTTACGAACACGCGCCGTGCGTGTCCTAGGCTACGTGGTGAATCGTCTTGCGCCGGCCGGCGATCTGGCCGTCGACACGAACACGGATCTCTTGCGCGGTCTGACCGCGGATCGATTCCTCGGTGAGCTGCCACATCTCACCGACGTAGCCGAGACGCTACGCGCGCTGCGCGCCGGCGGCGCCGCCGCGCACGCGGCGCGCACGCGCCTCGCCGCGCTAGCGAGCGCGCACATCGGCCTCGACGCGCTGGTCGCCGCCGCGCATCGCCGCGCGTAGCCGATCTGCGCGGGGCGGCAACGGGACGCGGGGTCGTCCGCCGCACCCGACGTGCGCAAGAGGGTAGGTTTGCGCACCACGGGTGCAGCGGACG
>WNFR01000605.1_pt1 | contig 36884 bp, 31 predicted proteins | sample 5400221 | NCBI WGS metagenome assembly WNFR01 (sample SAMN13153357, study PRJNA577476) | soil metagenome | isolation source: 40 cm soil under Madrone tree | place: USA:California | collected 2016-06-14 | reverse complement strand
GCGGGGGAGCGGATGCAAGGACGCCCCAGCGCACAGATCCGATGGCCCAGGCAATCGTCAAAGGCTGCGTACGAGCAAAGGTCCTTGCCAACCCTTCGGGACCGGGCAGATTTCCCCTCATGCGGCGTTGTCGCCTCCTTATTGGGTCACTACCCAACCTCGTCGGCTCCGCCTTGCCTGAGGGGAAATCTGCCGCGGTCGCGGCCACGTGAAATACTCAGACAGGCTCCTGCCGATCACAGCCGCCGTACTGCCGTTCATCGTGGCGGCCACCTTCTTCATGGAATATCTGGATACGACCATCGTCGCCACGGCTCTGCCGCAAATGGCGCGATCGTTCGGGGTTGGGCCCAACGAGGTGAGCCTCGGGATGACGGCCTACATGCTGACGCTGGCGGTATTCATCCCGGTAAGCGGCTGGATCGCCGATCGCTTCGGATCGCGCACCGTGTTCGGCGGAGCGCTGGTGCTGTTTACTGCCGCATCGGTCCTCTGCGGATTGTCGACGGGGATCGGCTTCTTCACGGCGGCACGCGTGCTTCAGGGGCTGGGCGGCGCCATGATGGTGCCGGTCGGGCGGATGATAGTCGTGCGCAATACCGACAAGAGCCGGCTGATGAAGGCCATTTCGACGATCACGTGGCCGGCGATCGTGGCGCCCGTCGTCGGGCCGACTGTGGGAGGCTTCATCACCACATACGCGTCGTGGCACTGGGTATTCTTTCTCAATGTTCCGTTCGGGCTCGCGGCGCTGGCCGCGATCGCAAAATACGTACCCAATCAGCGGAACGCACGGCGCCGGCCGATGGACCTCCGGGGATTCGTCCTGAGCGGAGCCGCCCTCATCTCGCTGCTCTACGGCACCGAACTCGCGAGCCATCAGGATGCGCGCATCGCTCACGCGGCGGGATTCATCCTGGCGGGTGTGATTCTAGGGTCCATCGCCGTGCGCCACTTCCGCAGGGTACGGGATCCGCTCCTCGACTTGACGACATTGGGCGTGCCCACCTACGCGGTGACCGTGCTTTGGGGCTCGGCAACCCGCATCGGGATCGAGGCGGTGCCCTATCTCGCGCCCCTGCTGTTTCAGATCGGCTTTGGGTTGTCCGCGTTTCAGTCGGGTCTGCTGCTGCTCGCGACGGCCATCGGAAATCTGGGTATGAAGGTGTTCACGACACGCATACTGCAGCGATTCGGGTTCCGGACCATCGCGATGTTCGCCAGTGCGGCCGCTGCGGTGTTCGTGGCCGGCTACGGCTGGTTGTTTCCATCGACGCCTCTGGCGGTGATGCTGGCCGTGCTGCTCGTTTACGGGCTGGCCCGGTCCCTTCAATTCACGACGCTGGCGACCCTGGCCTATGCCGACGTCGCCGATCCGCAGAAGGGCCCGGCCAGCACGCTCTGGAGCGTCGCACAGCAAATGACGGTCGGCATGGGCATCGCTTTCGGCGCCCTGTGCCTACGGATATCGACGGCGCTCGGAGCCGCGCCGCGCCTGCAATCCCAGGCCTTCGCCTTGGAGGACTTCCGCTGGGCGTTCGTCGCCGCAGGCGTGCTGATCGCCGTTTCCATCGTCGGCTATGCCCGCCTTCCCGCCGACGCGGGCAATACCATGGCGGCACGCGGCTGAGGAATGCGGGACGCAGATCTCTCTGTGGGCCCCTCGGCCTTGGCCGATCAAATCTAGCATGTCATCATGACGATATGATGACACTTGATGTAACCTCGTGGCGCTACTTCCTCTGGGCGGTCGCGGCATTCAATATCGTGGCCTGGTCGCTCTCGGCGAGGCTGCTCAGTCGCCGCTACCCCGTCATGCCGGCCGAGCTCTATAGAACCCGCCGCCTGCAGCTGCTGCTGTCGGCCGTGTACGTCTTCGGCTGCGCGTTCCGATCGGCTTTCCCGGTGTACGACGTTCCGCGCATCTGCCTGTTCAACCACTGGCTCTCCAGCGTCATCGTCGGCCGGTCGGTGGCGACGGTCGCGGAACTGTGCTTCGTCGGGCAGTGGGCATTGATGCTCAACGAGATTTCGCGCGCGGCAAAGAGCGCGCTGGGCACGGCGGTTTCGCTCACGGTGGTCCCGCTCATCGCGATCGCCGAGGCCTGTTCCTGGTACTCGGTGCTGACCACGTCGAATCTCGGCCACGTCGCCGAGGAGTCGATCTGGGGACTGTCGGTGGCGCTGCTCGTCATGAGCGTCGTGGCGATTTATCCCCGGTGCACGGCAAGCGGGCGATCCATGTTCGCCGCCTGCTGCGCCGCGGGTCTGGCGTATGTGGCGTTCATGTTTGCCGTCGACGTACCCATGTATTGGGCGCGCTGGCTCGCCGACGAGGCGAGCGGGCGCCACTACATGAGCATCGCGCAAGGGGTGCTCGACGTCGCGACGCGCCGTGTCGTTTCATATCGTTGGGAGGTGTGGAAAAGCGAGATCGCGTGGATGTCGCTCTACTTCAGCCTTGCCGTATGGATCAGCATGTCGCTGATCCATGCTCCCGCCGCCGAAACGCACATCGCGGACGGTGCAGGCAAGCCTCTGTCGCCGCGCGTGGCCCTGCGAGCCTAGGAGCCGCCGCGGCGCGAACGGCATCGGCGGAAAGGCTCAGTCCAGGTCCGCGTCCAACGTGGGTCCCAGCGCCAGCTCGACGGTCCGGCGGAATTCATCGAGCTCAAGTTGGCCGATATCCGGGCAGGCGGCCGCGATCATCTCGGCCTGATCGATCGTGATGTCCGAGACGGTGAAGCATTTCACTTCGGTCGCATCGCTCGCGACGAAACGCGCGGTCCAAGTCTCATCGTCGTAGGCGCGGGATGCCAGCGGATGCCTGTCCTCAAGAACCTTGGCCAGCCGCTCGCCGTTGGGGATCGGCGCCAGGAACTTGGCCATGGCGTCTCCATCGTCGAGCCGCGCGATTGCCATGGAGATCTTGGTGCTCATCCGCTAGTTTTACCACAGGGGAGGCTGCCGTACCGCGCCGGTCAGGCAAACGCCGCATCGACGGCCTTCGAGAATTTCTCCACCAGCTCGAGCAGTTCATCGTCGGTCGCATTGTACGGCGGAGCAATGATGATGGTATCGCCCGCCGTGCCGCCGACGTTGCCGGAGCATGGATAGACGATCAGGCCGTCCTCGAACGCGCGCCGCGCCACGTCGATACTCACGCCCCGCTCTGCCGGAAAGGGCTGCTTCGAGGCGCGATCCCGCACGAACTCGACGCCGATCAAGTAGCCGCGCCCACGAATATCCCCGACGGCCTCGAACCCGCCGAGGGCTTCACCCAGCCGCGCCTTGAGAACTTCGCCGTTCTTCCGCACTCGCTCGAGAAGCGAGTCATGCTGGAGGATGCGCTGCACCGCCAGGGCCGCGGCGCAGGCAGCCGTGTGACCGGAGTACGTATGGCCCGTCATGAAGGAGCCATGCTCCTTCATGATGGCGGCGGCAACCTGTTTGCGAATGATGGTCGCGGCCAGCGGAATGTAGCCGCCGGCCAGGCCCTTCGCCACCGTCATGATGTCGGGCACGACGCCATCATGCTCGAGGGCGCGCCAGGTGCCGCACCGTCCCGCGCCGCTCATCACTTCATCGGCGATCAGCAGCACGTCGTGACGATCGCAGACGGCGCGGACCGCCTCGGCGTATCCCGGCGGTGCCGGCACGACACCACCGGCGGCGCCGACGACGGGCTCGATGACGAATGCCGCCACCCGGTCCGGTCCGACGCTTCGGATCCGCGACTCCAACTCATTGGCCAGATAGCCGACCAGATCCGGCTGCGAGACCCCCGGCGGCAGCCGATAGGCGTTCGCGGGCGAGACGAAGGACACGTCCAGCAGACTCCCCTCGAACGGGCGCCGCCGTTCCGTCATTCCAGAGAGCGACAGAGCGCCCAGCGTATTTCCATGGTACGAGCGCTCGCGCGCGATAAAGTGCCTCTTCGACCGCATGCCGCGCGCATCGAAGAACTGCAGCGCCACCTTCATTGCGGACTCCACGGCTTCCGAACCGCTGCCGGTGAACACCATGCGCGTAAACTCCGGACCGCAGGCGCGGAGGATCAGCGCGGTGAGCTCTTCCATCGGGTCGCTGGTGAACAGATACCGGTAGCCGCAAGCGACCTTGCCGAGCTGGGCCGCGATGGCGGCGTTCACTTCCCGGTTGCCGTGCCCGATGCTGAAGGCCGCCGGCCCGCCGGAGCCGTCAAGATAACGGCGCCCCGCGGTATCGAACAGGTAACTGCCCTCGCCGTGGCCGATACGCGGCAATTTCTCCAATCCAAAGCCCGCGGCTCGCGGTGTGGTCACTGATCTGCCCTCGCTTTCAGGCTCCTAGCATGGCACACGCGCTGTGGGCCCCGCGAGAGGATCAGGAAGACGCTGCCGACCGCCAGGGCCGCGGCGACGACGGTGCGTGCGGTGATAACCTCGCCGGCCAGGAAATATCCCAGCCCCACCGCGACCACCGGGTTGATATAAGCATGACTGGCGACTCGCGTGGCCGACATCCGGCCGAGCAGCCAGACGTAGGCGGTATACGCGATCAGTGATCCACAGACGATGAGGTACGTAAGCGCAAGCCCCGCGCTCAACGTCACGTGAGGCAGCGGACGCAACTCGCCGGTCGATGCGGAGAGGGCGAGGAGCACCGCGCCACCCAGCATCATTTCGGTTCCCGCCGTGAGCGGCCGCGACCGCGGCAACACGAGCCGGCCGGACAATACGGCGCCGAACGACCACGCAATGCCGGCGGCAAGGATGACCAGACACGGAATCACCGCCAGTTCCTGGTCGCGGTTGTTCACCAGCAACAGCACGATGCCGAAGAATCCCAGCAGCACGCCCGAGAGCGCCCGCCACTGCATCCGCTGGCTGCGAAACACGAAAACCTCCAGGGTGATGGTGATAATGGGCAAGCTTGCCTCGATCACCGACGTGATGCTGGACGACACGTATTGTTCCGCCTAGAACAACGGCCCGTACGTCAGGACGAACATGCACAGGCCGATGACCGCGGTATTGCGCCACTCGATCAACGAAAGGCGCGCCTCGCCGCGCAGCCTCATGAAGGCATGCAGCAGGATTCCGGCCGTGAAGAACGGCGGGATTTGCAGCGCGGCGATGCGAATCGCCAGAAACGTGCCCCCCCACAGGACGTAGATCGCGCCGAACGCGAGCAGGACGCGCAGCTCGATGCGCCAGACGCTATCTTAACCACCTATGCATGATACGGTGGTTATTCCCGACCTCAGGGCCGATTCGAAAGTCATCCTCACCTCCCGGTCTGGCTCATTGCACGGGCCGCGGCCGGATTGCTGACCTCGGAGGACACCGGTCGAATCCACCAGTGCAAGAGCGCCACCTGCCGCTGGCTGTTCCTCGACATGAGCAGGAACCATTCGCGGCGCTGGTGCGACATGCAGCTCTGCGGCAATCGGATGAAGGCCCGCCGCTTCCAACGGCGCCTCAAAGCGGAGCCTTCTCCAAGCGGCTGGCCCGCGCCATCCACACACTGACTGCGACGATCATCAGGGTCACGACGGTGATGGTGATCGTGGCCAGGACGTTGATCTCGGGGCTGACGCCCAATCGAACCTTCGAGAAGACCACCATCGGCAGGGTGCTGCTGCCCGGTCCGGAGGTGAAGCTCGATATCACCAGATCGTCCCACGACAACGTGAAGGCCAGCAGCCATCCGGACAGGATCGCCGGGAAAATGATCGGCAGGGTGATTACGAAGAAAACCTTCACCGGCCGCGCGCCCAAGTCCATGGCCGCCTCCTCGAGCGCGGTGTCGAAACTCGCGAGCCGCGACTGCACCACGACCGTCACATAGGCCATCGAGAAGGTCATGTGACCGATGGTCATCGTCGTCAGGCCGCGGCCCGCCGGCCACCCGATCACCTGTTCCATGGCGACGAACAGCAGGAGCAGCGATAAACCGGTGATCACTTCGGGCATGACCAGCGGTGCCGTGGTCATGGCATTGAGCGTGAAGCGTCCCCGAAATTGCGTGAATCTCGCCAGGCCGAAGCCGGCAAGAGTGCCCAGGATCACCGCCCCCGAGGCATTGATCACGGCGACCTTCAATGAAATCCAAGCGGCGTCCAGGATCTCTTCGTTGTGCAAAAGCGAGTAGTACCACTTCAAGGTGGGTGAATTCGCCGAGTCCCAGACCGTCACCAGCTTCGAGGCATTGAATGAGAACACCACCATCGACAGGATGGGGACGTACAAGAATGCAAATCCGAACGCGATGCAGGTGATGATGAAGTAGGAGCGCCGGTAGTTCATCGTGCACCCGCGGATTCGCGCGCCTGCACGCTTTGGTACCACATCATGAATGGCACGAGAATGATGAGCAGCAGGATGGCAACCGCGCTCGCCACCGGCCACGCCCGGTTGGAGAAAAACTCGTCCCACAGCACGCGACCGATCATCAGGGCGTTGGGACCGCCCAGCAGCGCCGGGATCACGAACTCGCCCACCGCGGGAATGAATACCAGCATGGAGCCGGCAAGCATGCCGTTGCGCGACAACGGCAGCGTAATCTTGTAAAACGCCTGGTAGGGCCGGCATCCCAGGTCTTCCGCGGCCTCGAGCAGCTGCCAATCCATCTTTTCCAGGTTGGCATACAGCGGCAGGATCATGAACGGCAGATAGGAATACACGATGCCCACGTACATCGCGAAAGGCGTGTACAGCATGGTCAGTGGTTCATGAATGAGCCCGAGCGAGATCAGCACATTGTTGATCACCCCGTTGGCTTTCAGGAGTCCGATCCACGCATAGACGCGCAGCAGCAGCGACGTCCAAAACGGCAGTATCACCAGCAGCAACAGCATGTTCCGGGTCGACGGCGCGGAACGCGCGATGCCGTAGGCCATCGGGTATCCGACCGCCAAACACATCAAGGTGGAGATGAACGCGACCTTGATCGAATTGACCAACGCGTTCAAATACAACGAATCGGTGAACAGGAACGCGTAGTTGTTGAAATTGATCTTGATCGCCAGGGCATTCTTGGCGGTCCATTCGATGAGCGGCTTGTACGGCGGGATTGCAAGGTCGATGTCCGAGAAGGAGATCTTCAAGACGATGACGAACGGCACCACGAAAAACAACAGCAGCCACACGTACGGGAGCACCACCACGAGGCCCCGCCCCGTGATGCCGAACCGCTGCAAGGATTGGGTTCGCTTCATCTGATCAGCGGGTCACGACCACAGGACTCGTGGAGTCCCACGTCAAATACACCTGCTGGTCCCAGGTGATGGCTTCCGCATGGCGCGACGTGTTCGGCTGCGTCACGCGGACCACCTTGCCGGTGGCCAATTTCACCAGGTAAATCGACAGATCCCCGAGGTACGCAATGTCCTGAACCGCGCCGCGCACGACATTGTCCCCGCCCTCCGGTGGGGCCGTGGACATGAATACCTTCTCCGGCCGGATGGCGGCCCACACGATCGCCTCCGGCGGAGCGCTGATTCCATGGCTCACGTAAATGATGGCGCCGAGCTCGTCGGACGCGATGCGAACGTGTTCCGGCTCATCTTCGATGAGTTTGCCCTCGAAGATATTGACCGATCCCACGAAATCGGCCACGAATTTGGACCCGGGGAATTCGTAGATCTCGGATGGCGTGCCGGCCTGGACGATTTCACCGTGATTCATGACGCCGATGCGGCTGGCCAGGGTCATCGCCTCCTCTTGGTCGTGAGTCACCACGATGAAGGTCACGCCGAGCTTGTCCTGAAGACTGACGAGCTCAAATTGAGTGTGCTCCCGCAATTTCTTGTCCAGGGCGCCCAGCGGCTCGTCGAGCAGCAGTAGTTTGGGGCGCTTCACCAGCGAGCGCGCCAGCGCCACGCGCTGCTTCTGGCCGCCGGATAGCTGATGCGGCTTGCGCTTGCCGAGGCCGCCGAGCTTGACGAGTTCCAGCATGGTCGCCACCCGGTCGGAGATCTCCGCCTTCGGCACGCCGTCCTGCTTCAAGCCGAACGCGACGTTTTGTTCCACCGTCATGTGCGGAAACAGCGCGTATGACTGGAACATCATGTTGACCGGACGTTCATAGGGGGGGACGCCCGTCATGTCTTCGCCGTCGATGAAAATGCGCCCGGAACTGGGGGTCTCGAACCCGCCCAGCATGCGCAGCAATGTCGTCTTGCCGCACCCCGACGCGCCGAGAAGACAGAATATTTCCCCCTTGTAGATCTTCAGCGAGACGTCGTCGACGGCCTTGAAGTCGCCGAACGATTTGGTGACGCGGTCGACTTCGACGTAGGGGCGCGCGGCGGGATCGTTCCAGGGGGCGGCTTTCGCGGCCGGAGCGGATGTCGCCATGGGCTATTGACCCGTCTTGAATTTTTGCCAGACCCTCGTGATGGCGCGGGTTTGATCGGGCGAGTCCGCCAACTGCACAGCCAGCTTCTGCCGCAGCTCGACCGGCGGATAGATGCCGGGGTCGTCGCGCACCGCCGGTTGAACCAACGGCTGAGCGGCGGCATTGGCGGTGGCATACCGCCTGAAGTCGGACACGTCGGCGGCCACCTGCGGAATCATCATGTAATTCAAAAATGCGTAGGCGCTATCGAGATCGGGTGCGTCCTTCGGCACGGCCAGCATGTCGAACCACAGGATTGACCCCTCTTTGGGCACGACGTACTGTATTTCGATCCCTTTATTCGCATCCCGTGCGCGATCGCGCGCCTGCAGCACGTCGCCGTTATAGCCCACGGCCAGGCAGATGTCTCCATTGGCGAGTGCTTCGATGTATTCCGAAGAGTTGATGTTCCGGATATAGGGCCGGATCTTGGTCATCGTGGCCTCGGCGGCGGCCAAGTCCTCGGACTTTTGCGAATTGGGATCCCGCCCCAGGTAACTCAAGACCATGCGCACCATTTCCGCCGGCGAGTCCAACACGCTGATGCCGCACTTGGCGATCTTCGAGGCCACCGCGGGGTCGAAGACCATGCGCCAGCTGTCGAGAGGCGCGTCCGGCATGAGCGCCTTGATCATTTTTGCGTTGTAGCCGATGCCATTCGTACCCCAGGTGTAGATCACGCCATGAGCATTGTCGGGATCGTGCAGCGCCACCCTCGACATGAGCTGCGCATCCATATTCTTGAGATTCGGGAGCTTCGACTTGTCGAGGGTCAGGTAGACGCCGGCCTTGATCTGACGCTCAAAATAGGAGGCGGTCGGCACCACGACGTCGAATCCGCTGTGGCCCGCGAGGAGCCTCGTCTCCAGCGTTTCATTGGTGTCGAAGTACGAAACGTGCACCTTGATTCCGGTCTGTTTCTCGAAATCCGGCAACGCATTCGGCGCGAGATAATCGGACCAGATGTAGAGGTTCAGCACCTTCCTGGAGTCGGGAGCGCCGGAGGACTCCGCCGAGGATGCTGCAACTGTAGCGGCCCCCTCCGTGCCCGACTTGCCGCCACCGCAGCCGCTCATCAACAATGCGCACCCAAGCCCCAGAATCGCCGTCCGACGAAAACTGAACATCAAGCAGATCCCCTTCGTGTTGCCGCCCCTTTATATCGCAGCCGGCGCGCCGGGGACAGAGCCGGACTGTTTAAAGGTGCCGCTTTACACTTGCCGCTGCAGCGTCAAACGTTCAGCAGGAGATGCTCGCGCTCCCAGGAGCTGATGACTTGCGCGAAGGTCTCGTACTCGGCTTCCTTGACTGCCGTAAATGCCAGTACGAAGCGATCTCCGAACAGATCGACCAGGGGCTTCGACTCGCGCAGCAGCCGCAGCGCTTCGGCCAGGGTCCGCGGAAGCGCGATCGCCAGATCGTACGCGCTTCCGGATATCGGCTCGGACGGTTTCAGAGCCTCCACCATCCCTAAGTAGCCGCAGGCCAATGAAGCAGCGATGGCGAGATAGGGATTGGCATCGGCGCCCCCCACGCGATTTTCGACGCGACGCGCCTCCGGGCCCGACATGGGCACGCGCAAACCGGCGGTGCGGTTGTCGTAGCCCCAATGGACGTTGATTGGCGCGGACGAATACCGGCTGATGCGCCGGTAGCTGTTCACGTTGGGCGCGAACAACGACATGGCTCCCGGCAGATACCTCTGCAGGCCGGCGATATGTCCGAAGAACAGCGTCGACGGTGAACCGTCCGGGTTGCTGAATATGTTCTTGCGGGTTCTTGAATCGATGATGCTTTGATGCAGGTGCATGGCGCTCCCCGGCTCCTTGGCCATGGGTTTTGCCATGAACGTCGCGTACATCTTGTGGCGCAGCGCCGCCTCGCGCGCGGTGCGCTTGAACAGAAAGGCCTGATCGGCCAGGCTCATCGGATAGCCGTGCAGCAGGTTGATTTCCATCTGCGCCGCGCCCGACTCGTGGATCAGGGTGTCGATCTCGATGTCCTGTGCCTCGCAGAACGAATACATGTCGTCGAACAGGGGATCGAACTCGTTGACGGCCGCGATGCTGTAGGCCTGGCGCCCGATCTCCGGGCGGCCCGAGCGGCCGATGGGCGGCTTCAGCGGATAATCGGAATCGATGTTCGGTTCCACCAGAAAGAATTCGAGCTCCGGCGCCACCACCGGCTCCCAGCCGTGCGCTTCGTACAATTCGAGCACCCGGCGCAACACATAGCGCGGCGCCATGGTGACGGGCCGGCCGTCACCGTAGAAGCAGTCGTGAATCACCTGCGCGGTGGGCTCCGCCGCCCACGGCACGACGCGGACGGTCTTGGGATCGGCGCGCAGCACGATGTCGATATCGGACGGATTCATCGCGCTCTGGTCCTCCGGATAGTCTCCGGTGACGGTTTGCAGGAAGATTGCCTCGGGCAGGCGCATGCCCTCCTCCTCCGCGAATTTCTCGGCAGGCATGAGCTTGCCGCGCGCGACTCCCGCCATGTCCGGGATGATGGCTTCGACCTCCGAGATGCCGTGTTCTTTCAGGAATTGTTGAATCGTGCTCGCCATAAATCACCTTGGAATCGATGCGCGCCGCCGGCTGGCTTCTCCGAATGCGGCAAACAGCGCGCTGGAAAAAGGGTTCTTCTCGAACTGCCATTCAGGATGCCACTGCAGACCCAGCGCAAAACCCGCAGACCCGGCCACCCTGAACGCCTCTACGACGTTGTCCGGTGCGCGTGCCTCGACGAGTAAATCCTTGCCCAGTGTCTCCACACCCTGCCAGTGCAGGGAATTGACCTGCAAGCGATCCTGTCCGGCGATTTTTTGCAAGCATCCTCCAGGCTCCAGGAGGACTTCGTGCGCGGGCCCGTACTGCACGTCAAGCGGGGTCGATTCGTCCTCGCGGTGATCGAGCAGTCCGTCCACCTCATGCAGCCGTTGGTGCAAGGTGCCACCGTAGGCAACATTCATTTCCTGAAATCCGCGGCAGATGGCCAGCACCGGCAGGCCGGCGGCGATCGCGCGCGGAATCAGCGGAAGCGTCGTAGCATCCCGATTTGGATCATGTAATGTTCCCGGCTCACTCGCCGGTCCTCCGTAGTGATGTGGTTCGACATTCGACGCGCTTCCGGTCAACAGCAATCCATCGCAGGCACCCAGTAGAGACTGCAAATCCATCTCGGACCCAAGAGCGGGTATGAGCACCGGCATCGCGTTCGCACCGACGGCGATGGCTTCGATGTACTTCTCGCCGACCATGTGGAAGTAATGCTTCCCACAGAGCCGGCGATCGGCTGGAATTCCGATAAGCGGCAAGCGCGACATGTTTAATATATTAAACGCCTAGATGAACGACTAGGCTTTATCAAGGGAGCTATTACACCACACCGGCGGGATCTCGTCCCGCCCCGCCTCGCAGATTTGGCTAAGATTTAGGCATATCCAGCACTTAGCAGCGTTTGTTGCGGTGCATCAATCTTGCGCTCGGAGCAATTTAGCCGGTAGGCTGGGATGATCGGCCGCTTGTCAATAGCAATAAGATCTTAAACACTTAACGTCAACACTTGACATAAAGAAGAGTTGTTTTGCGCCTCTCGTACCCACCGGCTTCCTCCTACTACGCCGCCACCGCCGCGGCCGGCCAACCGAAGGCGCGGCCGGAGCTTCTGGGCGAGTACCGTGCCGACGTGGCCGTGATCGGCGGGGGCATCGCGGGGTGCTCCGCAGCCCTCCACCTGGCGCAGCGCGGATACAAAGTGGCCCTCGTGGAAGCGCGCTTCGTGGGTTACGGCGCATCCGGCCGCAGCGGCGGACAACTCATCTTCGGACTCGCACCCAGCCAAAAGGCGCTGACGGCACAGGTCGGGCGCGATGACGCTCACCGCCTGTTCGAGCTTTCCATCGAGGCGTTGGATTCGACTCGAACCCTCATCGATACCTACGCTATCGCCTGCGACTACGCCGCCAACCACGTGCACGTCGCGACCAAGCCGCGCCACGTAAGGGAATTGACCGAATGGGCCGATGAATTGCACGGAGATTACGGCTACGAATCGGCGCGCCTGTTGAATCGCGACGAGTTGCAGAGCCATGTTTGCAGCAAGCTTTATCTGGGAGGCCTCCTCGATTCGCGCAGCGGGCACCTGCATCCCCTCAAGTACACTCAAGGTCTGGCGCGGGCAGCGGAACTTGAAGGCGTTCGAATATTCGAAAACACCCAGGTGCTGCGGTACGACGGCGGCAACAATCGTGGCGCCGCAGGCGGCACCGGCGGCGTGGCGGTCCACAGCTCGCGCGGCGTCATCCACTGCGAACACTTGATCCTGTGCGGGAACGCCTATCTCGACGGCGTCGCTCCCCCGTTGGCTCGCCGCATCCTCGGCGTGGGCACATACATCGTCGCAACCGAGCCGCTCGATCCCACGCGAGCCCGCGCATTGTTGCCGAGCAATGCGGCAGTCGCGGACATCAATTGGATTTTGGATTACTTCAGACTCACCGCCGATCATCGGCTGCTGTTCGGCGGCCGTGTGAGCTACAGCGCGATGCAACCGCCGCACCTCGCGGAATCGATGCGTCAGCGCTTGGTCCGCGTCTTCCCCGCACTCGCGGACGTCTCCGTGGACTACACCTGGGGCGGGTATCTCGACATCACCATGAGCCGTGCCCCCGACTTCGGCAGGCTTGCGTCCAATGTCTATTATCTACAGGGATTTTCGGGACACGGCATGGCGCTCGCGGGCCTCGCCGGCAAGTTGGTCGCTGAAGCGGTGTCGGGCACCGCGGAGCGGTTCGACGTGTTCGCGCGGATCCCGCACCGTGACTTCCCGGGGGGCCGGCTGCTGCGCAGGCCGTCACTGGTTCTGGCCATGCTGTACTATCGTCTGCGCGATCTGCTATAGCCGGCGCGCAATTGCAATTCTCGGCACGCCATTCCAATTGCGGGCGCGCCATTTCAACAGCGGCACCGCCTCATTGCAGGCCCGGTTTTTCCGCCGCGCCGAATTTCGCCTGCAATCTTTGGCCCGTGTCGAGCAACGTGACCGCTTCGAGACCGCCGCCGTGCGAACCGTCGCGCAGCGGGTGGAACTCGACGCTGACGCGGTCGCCGGGATTGAGCGATTTGCGCGTCCATCCGGAGCGAGTCAGGACACCGGGACTGGTGGTCTCGATGGTCCATTCCTGAGGCGCGCCGCCGCCCTCCGGCTGCACCATGATCCAGATCACGGTGTGCGGGTTGGTCCACTGAAACGCCTTGACCGTGCCCTTCAGTGTCTGAGTCTTCGTCTGGTCGTAGGTGGCGAACGAATGATGCGCCTCGACGACCGTGGCGCAGAAGCCGAAGGCACAGACGATTGCGCCAAGAAAAATCTTCAAGTTCGCGCGGTTCATTGGGTTTTGGAGCCTACAGGTACATTGTCGTGAAAAGTAATGGGCGCAAAGGTGTCGTTGCCGTCGGCGTCCTTCGCATCGATGAAGCGGCCCTGCTCGCACACGCCCTCGACGATCTCGTATTTCCGGGCGCGCTGGCGATAATACGTGCGGGTGGTGAGCCACGGCTTGGACAAGAGCTTCGACGCGGTGATCTCCAGATCATCATGCAGCGTATCGGGGCCTTGCAGATGGAAGTGCTCGACGATGTGCATGTCGCCGTTATTCGGGATGCCGACCGCCTCATTGACGGCCAGATACACCTGCGGCAGCAGGGCTATGGTGTCGATCACCAGCGTGCCGCCCTCCCAATGCCCGATCGAGTGCCCATGGAAGCTGGGGTCGGGATCGGGCGGATGCGGGCGCCCATCCGTATAGATGCGCCGCATCCGATTGCCGTCGCCCTCGCCCAGGATCGTCACCCGTCCGGGGGTGAACAACACCTCGAACGCGTTGTGCGTGATGAGCATCCAACTCGGCATGCCGGTGGGAAAACAATGATCGATGATCGGGAACGGCCGGCCCGCCTCCTCGTCGGCGTACATTTTCTTGATCTGCCTGGCGATTTCGGGCTTCCACGGCGGAGGATTGGTCTTCTCCTGCGCCACCTGGTCCCTCACGCCCGGCGTCCACGTCCCCGACCAGTCGGGAAGCAGCGCAAGCGCGTTGTAGTCCTTCAAGGTGGGGGCCGGATCGAGCGGCTCCTTGTCGGCCGCGACCGCCGCTGCCGCCCCGTGTCCCACCGTGACGACAGCCGTCGTGCAAACAGCGAATACCGCGACCCATCCCATGTTCAACAGCAATTTGTTCATTGGCACCGAGATTACCGCAAGCCGGCTCGCGGTTACCAGCCTCAAGTGGCGCGGATGACGAAACACGCGTGTATCTTGGCATGGCGCTCGAAATCCCTCGGGATGGTCTGCGCCGTGATGTCCTCGATCGCGAGATCGGCCAGGGCGTCGGTGTCGAGCTTGAAGCGCGTGAAGTTCGTGGAGAAAACCAATCGCCCCCCCGGACGCAGCAGCTTCAGCGACCTGCGAATCATGCCGACATGATCGCGCTGCACGTCGAGCACTCCTTCCATGCGTTTGGAGTTGGAGAAAGTCGGCGGGTCGACGAAGATGAGGTCAAAACGCGGCCCCCACACCGACTGGCTCTCCAGCCATTCGAGGCAATCGGCGCGGAACAACTCATGCTCGGCTCCGCCGAAGCCGTTGAGCAACAAGTTCTCGTGCGCCCAATCCAGATAGGTATTGGAAAGATCGATGCTGGCCGTGCTGCGGGCGCCGCCGGCCGCCGCATATACCGTGGCGCTGCCCGTGTAGCAGAACAAATTCAGGAAATCCGTGTCCCGCGCCCACGCGCGCAGCATCTGCCGCATGATGCGGTGATCGAGGAACAAGCCCGTATCGAGGTAGTCGCGAAAATTGACCCAGAACTTCAAGCCGTTTTCGCGCACCACGTGCCGTTCGGCGACGCTCTCGCGCTTCTCGTATTGCAGAGTCCCCTTCTGCGGCTTGCGCACCCGGGAATGAACGTGCTGCGGCGGAAGGGCCAGCACTTCCGGCAGCACGGCCAGCACCTCCCGCCGCCGTTCCCGCGCACTCTCCTGGTTCACGGTTTTGGGCGGCGCGTATTCTTGGACATAGGCGTGCCGGCCCTCGCGGCCGTACAAGTCGATGGCGAATGCATATTCCGGCATATCGGCATCGTAGACGCGGAAGCACTCGACCTGTTCGCGCAGCGCCCACGCGTCCAGCAGCTTCAGGTTCTTGCGGAGCCGATTGGCGAACATCTGGGCGCCGGGCCGTCCTGACCAATCTGCGCGCACGACGTCGGCCGGCTTTTGCTCGCTCGCCTCGTTGAGATCGAATCGCAGCAGCCGGCACTCGATGGTGCCGTTATAGACGCGGTGCGTGCGCCTGGCGTAAACGCCGAGATTCCGCGCCAGCGGGGGATTCCCGGTGAGAACGGCGGCCTGCCAACCCTTGAATTGCTCGCGCAGCGTTCGCCCCAACTCGGAATACAATTCCGCCAATCCGGATTCCGCTCCGATGCGCTCCCCATAAGGCGGATTGGTCACCACCAAGCCGACGACGCTGTTGGGCCGCGTGACCTCGCCGAGCGTCCTCTTTTCCACGTGAATCCAGTCGGCCACGCCGGCATGCGCGGCGTTCTCGATGGACATTCGCACCGCATCCGGATCGACGTCGGAGCCCAGGATGCAGCGGTGCGGGGTCCGCGCCGCGCGACGTTCGCGCGCCTCTTCGCGCATCCGGCCCCACATCGCGGCATCGTGACCCCGCCACCCGCTGAATCCGAAATACTCGCGGTTGAGCGCAGGCGCCGCATCGGCCGCGATCATTGCCGCCTCGGTGAGAAATGTTCCGGAACCGCATAGCGGATCCACGAGCAGACCGCCCGCCTCGTTCACAGCCGGCCACCCCGCGCGCAGCAGCACGGCGGCGGCGACGTTTTCCTTGAGCGGCGCGCGCCCGCCGGCGATGCGATAACCGCGGCGATGCAGGCTCTCGCCCGAAAAATCCACCGACACCAGCGCGGCAGGCCCTTCCACATGCAGATGGAGCAGCACATCGGGTCGCTCGGGCCGGATGTTCGGCCGCTCGCCGGTGGCGTCCCGCAGGCTGTCGCACACGGCATCCTTGAGCAACTGCGAGCCATAGATCGTGTGACGGATCGATTCATTGCCGCCGCTGCACTCGCAGGCCAGCGTGGCTCCGGGGGCGAGATGCTCACGCCAATCCATTCGCTTGACCGCGTCGAACAGGTTCTTCGAGCTGGTGGCGTCGACCGAACCTAAACTCAACAGCACCCGTGTCGCCGCTCGCGACCATAGACAGGCACGATAGCCGACGTCGAGCGTGCCCTGGAACTTCACGTCGTGACTGCGCTCGCGGATGTCGCTGGCGCCGAATGCAGCCAGTTCCTCGGTGAGCACCGAGGCCGCGCCCACCGGGGCGGTGGCAATCCAATAGCGGACGTTGTCGCTCACGGACGAAAGTTTGCCGGCGCCGGCCCGCGAAGATCGTGCCAATCGATTCTCGGGTTCTTCGCCAGGTACCGCACCAGGATCCGATAGATGTCCACGTCAAAGGCGGCATGCGCCAGTTTGGTCCGGAGCTCGTCCAGCTCATCCTCCGAACGAGCGGTGCCCAGGTACACCCAATGATCGAGCACGTGGAATTCGGCGCGGCCCTCCGCGATCGCCACGCGCCCTGGGAACGGCCAAGGCTTCAATTTCAGCGCGGACAGGGCCATCTTCAAGCGCATGTCGTGCAATATGAGCGGTTCCTTGCCGACGCAGGCCCCCTTGCACCGGCCGGTCTGGTAACCGACGCACGAGGCCGCGAGCCGCTCGACTTGGGCCTCGGCGTGTGAGCACACCGCTGACTCAATACCGATCGCTGCCGCACCATCCGCAGTCTCAAGACCCAAGACCTTCAGGCACAGAGAATGGGCGCGCGCGATGTCGGTGAGCGCCTTGCGGCCGTCCTTCTGCGACTGAAACACGCCGTAACAGCGGGCGAGGTCAGCGGTGACCAGATCCGCGAGTGCGGTGAGTCGGACGCCGTGTCCGCGCTCCGAGGCCTGCAATGTAAAGCCCTCCGACTTGGGTTTGAGCCGCTTGTTGAAGAGCGGCTTCTGCGTCTTGATCCACTCCGATTCCTTGAGCTGCGCGCCCAGGTCGCCGGCGGTTTCCACCCAGTCGATGCGCCGCGTCTGCTGGGCTTTTTTCTGCTGCTTGGGGTCGGAGTTCTCGGTGATAAAATGCCCCAGGATGCGCGTCCGCAAGGAATGACTCCGGCCGATGTACAGCAGCACATCGCCCTCGCCGAAAAGCCGATAGACTCCCGGGCCCTCCGGCAGTTCGTCGGCCAATCCGGCGGGCAGATGCGCCGGCAAGCGGTTGGCGCCGATCACGATCTGCGCCGCCCCCGCCAGCTTCTCCTCCGATATCTCACTGCGCAACTTGGACCAGAAATCGCCGAGCACGCGCGCGTCGCCCAGCGCCCGATGCCGCGCAGAGCACGTCAACCGATGCCGCTCCATTACGGCATCCAGGCTGTGCCTGGGGTGCTCGGGAAACAGCCGGCGGGAGAGCTTGACGGTGCACAAGACCCTGGCCGAGAAATGCACATCCAGGCGGCGAAATTCCGTCCTCAGGAACGAATAGTCGAAGCGCGCGTTGTGCGCCACGAATATCGGCGATTCCGGGGTGGTCGACCGCAGCTTCGTAAGCACCAGCGCGGCTAAGTCCGAGAAGCGCGGCGCGCCGGCGACCATCTCGTTGGTGATGCCGGTGAACGCCTCGATGTAGGCGGGAATACGGCATTCGGGGTTGACGAGTGAACTCCACTCCTCAATCACCCGATCGTCCTTCATCCGCACGATGCCCACCTCGGTGATGCGGTGAAACGCCGCATTGCCGCCGGTGGTTTCCAGGTCGACGAATACCAGGTCGCGGGGCAGGATGAAAAGCGCCCCGGCGCCTTCCTCAGCCGCGGCCATCGAGCGACAGGATCGGATAATAGAGTTCGGGCCGTCGGTCGCGGAATACTCCCCAGGCCTGCCGGTAGCGCCGCACCGCGCCCAGGTCGAACGCCGCGGTGAGCACCGTCTCGCTGGTACGGTCGGCCTCGGCCACTTTCTCGCCGGTGTGGTCGGCGATGAACGAGGAGCCGTAGAACGTCATCGTGTACTTCTCGCCCTTCTCCATCCCGATGCGGTTGGACGCAACCAGCGGCACGATGTTCGCGGCCGCATGACCTTGCATGGTGCGCTGCCAATGCCCGCTCGAATCCAAACTCGCATCCTGCGGCTCGGAACCGATGGCCGTCGGATACAGCAAAACCTCCGCCCCCATCAGCGCCATACAGCGCGCGGCTTCCGGAAACCACTGGTCCCAGCAGATCGCGACGCCGAGCTTCGCGAATTGGGTGTCGAACACCTTGAAGCCGGTATCTCCGGGCGAGAAATAATACTTTTCGTGATATCCGGGTCCTTCGGGAATGTGCGACTTGCGGTAATGCCCCAGTACCCCGCCGTCCGCGTCGACCATCACCAGGGAGTTATAGAATGCGTTGTTCGCGTGCTCGAACACGCTCACCGGCAGCACCACGGAGAGTTCACGCGCCAGCCTGCGGAAATGCTCCACCGCCGGGTGTCCCTCCAGCGGCTTCGCCAGTTCGAAATGCGGCGCCGAGTGGTCCTTGCAGAAATACGGCGTCTCGAACAACTCTTGAATCAATACGACGTTCGCGCCGCGGCCCGCCGCCTCGCGGATCAATTTCTCGGCGCGCGCCATATTGGCGTCGCGATCCCAACTGCATGCCATTTGGGTGGCCGCTACCGTTACAGTGCTCATGGAATCCGGCTTCCTTTACTCGCTCAAAACGTGGGTGGAGAACTCGCGCTCACGAGCTCGCACTCTTCGCGTCCGGGATTTCGAAATCGGTGCGGAATGGTACTCTTGAAGTAGTAGGCATCGCCCGCGGCGAGCACCCGGGAATCCCCGCCCACCGACAATTCGATCCTACCCTTGACGATGACGCCGCCCTCTTCACCCGCATGCGAGAGCATTTCATCGCCGGTATCGGCATTGGCCGCAAAACGCTCGTGCAAAATCGTCATGCTGCGTTTGCCCAAACGTCCGCCGACCAGCCGCAACTGTACCGCGCCCGAGCCGATGTCCGCGAGTTCGTCCTTCGGGAAGAACACCTGGGGCTTGCCCGCAAGATCCAGGGTGAAAAAGTCCGCAAGCGACATCGGGATGCCGTCCAGGACTTTTTTGAGCGAACTGACGGACGGGCTCACCCGGTTCTGTTCGATCAACGAAATCAAGCCGTTGGTGACACCGGCGCGCTTCGCCAGCTCGCGCTGCGACAGGCCGTACATTTGCCGGACCGATTTCAAGTGGACGCCTACGTCTAAGCTCATGGTGTCGATTATATTAAACACTGAGGGCGAACAGCCAGCTAAAATTGAGCTTAGTGTCGATTTTCCTTATCATCTGGGCCTGCGGTCAGCCGGTACCGCATGTGAACCTCCAACATCAAGGATTCATTCCATGAACGCTCAGCCTAAGCCCGCTTTGTCGCCAGCCGAACTCGACGCATTCTGGATGCCGTTTACGGCCAACCGACAGTTCAAGGCGAATCCCCGCTTGCTCGCGCGGGCCGACGGCATGCGTTATTGGACGGCCGACGGGCGCGAAGTGCTCGATGCCGTTGCCGGTCTGTGGTGCGTGAATGCCGGCCATGGCCGCCGCGAAATCACCGAGGCGGTGACGCAGCAGCTCAATACCATGGAATTTGCGCCCACGTTTCAAATGGGCCATCCGATTGCCTTTGAACTGGCGAATCGGCTCGCGGCGATCGCGCCGCCGGGCATGGACCGCGTGTTCTTCACGAATTCCGGGTCGGAGTCCGTGGACACGGCACTCAAAATCGCCATCGCCTATCATCGCGCCCGCGGCGCCGGCCAGCGAACGCGCTTCATCGGCCGCGAGAAGGGCTATCACGGCGTGGGATTCGGCGGCATGTCGGTGGGCGGCATGGTCAACAATCGCAAGGTCTTCGGCTCGTCGATGGTGCCCGGCGTCGATCATTTGCCCCATACCCTGGATCTCGGCCACAACGCCTTCTCGCGCGGACTGCCGCACTGGGGCGCGCACCTTGCGAATGAACTGGAACGCCTGATCGCGCTGCACGACGCATCCACCATCGCGGCCGTGATCGTCGAGCCCATTTCGGGCTCCGCGGGCGTGATTCTCCCCCCCGTGGGCTACCTCAAGCGGTTACGGGAGATCTGCGACAAGAATGACATTCTGCTGATATTCGACGAGGTGATCACCGGCTTCGGCCGCACCGGGAAACCGTTCGCCGCGCAGTCCTTCGACGTGACGGCGGACCTCATGACCACCGCCAAAGGTCTCACCAACGGCGCCGTGCCCATGGGCGCCGTGTTCGCGCAGCGCAAGATTTACGATGCCTTCATGCAGGGCCCGGAGAATGCCATCGAGTTGTTCCACGGATATACCTACTCGGCGCACCCGGTCGCCTGCGCGGCCGCGTTGGCTGCGCTCGACATCTATGAAAAGGAAGGATTGCTGACGCGTGCCGCAACCCTCGCTCCCCAGTGGGAGGATGCGGTGCATTCCCTGCGCGGCACGAAGCATGTGACCGACGTGCGCAATTACGGCCTGATCGGAGCCGTCGAATTGGAATCACGAACCGGGAAACCCGGGGCTCGGGCATTCGACGTGTTTCTGGAGTGTTTCGAGCGCGGGGTCATGGTGCGCCAGACGGGCGATGTGATCGCGCTGTCGCCGCCTCTCATCATCGAAGAGAAGCAGATCACCCGCATCGTCGAAACCCTGACTCAGGTGATTCGCGACACGGATTGACCGCGGGGCACTTAAGTATCGTCGGAAGACGCCGCCTCGAAAACCGCATACCACTTCTTGCAGGGTTCGACGACTTCCCACGTCCCTTCGAAGCCGGCGGGCATGACGAACGCGTCGCCGGCGCGGAACTCGTGCCTGTCCCCACCGATCGATTCGATGCGCACGCGGCCCTCGAACAGCACGCACAACTCGTGCTCGGTATAGCGGATCCGCCACTTGCCGCTGGTGCTGCTCCACACACCGCAGCAGAACTGCTGGCTGCCGTCGGCGTATTGATTCGACACCCGCGTCCGCGGTATGCCGGAGAGGATTTTCTCGGGTGACGGATTTGCGGATTCGCCCGTTTGGAGGCGGTCGAGCACGACGATCTTCGGCTGTTGCGGCATGCCATATCGTAGGCACGTGCCGCTCGCGGAAACAAGAGCGGCCCTGCACGATGTCGTGCAGGGCCGCCTGCTTACTCGTTTTCGCCCACCTGCAAGCTTGTTGCCGGGGCGGAGACCATTGATGATCCCTGCTTCGGCGGCCCGCTGTCGCCGGACTGCGCGACCGCCGCCGGCCCTTGCGCCTGCAAGGTCAGCCGCACGCGACGCTCGAGTGCATAGCCGTCGCTGTCCGCCGCAACACTCTGACTCTTGCCGTAGGCGTTGATTTCGAGCGCCTCTTCGTCCACTCCCGCGGCGAGAAACAGATCCCGAACCGCATTGGCGCGCGCCTCGGACAGTTTGAGGTTGGCATCCACGGTACCGCGCGGATCGGCGTATCCGTCGACGCGTACCTTGAGAGCCGGAGATTTGGCGACGGCCTCGGCGAGCACATGAATGCCGTTCGCCATCTCCGGCGCGATCTCGGCGCTGCCGGTGCGAAACAGCACATCGCCCTGCAGACCGTCGAGCACCTTGGCCGCCTCACCATGCGCAACTTCATCCTTGGCGGACTGCGCCGCCTCGACGCTGTGCGACAACTGATCGAGCCGCGCCGTGAGCGCCCGGCTGGTTTCCGCCAGATCGCCCTTTTCCGTCAGCAACGAGGCATTCTCGGTCTTCAGCTGCAACTTTTCGGTCCGCAGCTGCTGCTCGTCCTTCTGCAGCGCTGCGACCTGTGCTTCGGCCTTGGCAGCTTCCCCCGCGCGATGCACACGGTTTCCGAGCCAGGTTCCGATGCCCGCGCCAATGACCGCGCCAACCGGCCCTGCGGCAAATCCACCGATCACGCCGCCCGTGATGAATCCGGCCGGCTCCTGCGGCGGCGCCGGCTTGGGCTCCGCCGCCAAAACCGCCGCGCTGACGCCCATCAAGCCCATCGTCCAAACGACCCTGGAATATGCAGTCTTCATAACAGCTCCTCACCGAAGTTTTCGCCACTTCAGGCGACGACGCTCGCCGCCTTGTGAGAGCTATTTCAGACCAGGATCAGGGCGCGTCACCGCAGCCGGGATGGCAAATTGTGGCAAGTCGCCGCCCAATTGAGGGGCTTGCCCATGCGCCGGCGGTTGGCCTCACGCCTCCAACGAGAAGGGGGTGAAATTGGTGCCGATATCGTAATAGTCCTCGTTCTCGGCTTTCTTCAGGAACGCCACTATGCGGTAGGTGAGGGGGGTCGCGATGATTTCCCATCCGCTTTTCAGCGCATATTGAGTAAACATAATGGCCACCAAATGAGCCCCCGGCATGCGCCCGTAGAACGCCACGAAGTAGAAGATCATCGAATCCACCAGTTCGCCGCACAGCGTCGAGCCGACGATGCGCGTCCACAACCAGCGGCCCTGAGTCCGGATTTTCATCTTCGCCAGCACGTAGCTGTTGACGAACGTGCCGCACAGAAAAGCGGTGATGGACGCCAATACGATACGAGGGGTATTGCCGAATACCGTCTCGATCGCCGCCTGGCTGGCGAGCGAGCTTTTCGACGCCGGCAAATGCACCACCACCGCCGCCATGATGGAGGCAAATGCAAGGGCCCCAAAACCGGCCCACACCACGCGGCGATCCCGGCCGTACCCGTACACCTCGGTCAGGATGTCGCCGAAGATATAGGAGATGGGAAAGAACAACACGCCGGCCAGGAAGGTCCAGGTCCCAAGCAACGGCACCTGAATGGAGGTTTCCTTTGCGGGACCGATCAGATTCGAGCAGAGCAGGATGCAGACATAGGCCGCCATCACGAAATCGTAATAGCGGTATTCACGTGTGTGCGGCGGTCGGTTCATGTTCTCAGGTCGGTTCATGGGCTCAAGGATACCCATGATATGTCATACCGGCCACGCGCAAGGCCCCCGTGTCGCGGTTTGGCGAAGACCATCACACCAGGATGAGCCTCGGTACGGTAGATATGTAGCCTCACCCCAACAGTGTTGGACCTATGGATCAGGGCAAGCAATCAAGCGCGATGAGCCCGCTCGTTGACTTCGACGCCGTTTGCCAAAAAGTGCGTGAGGCCGTCGAGCCCGCGCGCGTTCACGCGGTCTCCCTTCACGACATCAAGGGCGACGTGCTCTGGCTGACCGAGAGTTCCATGGGGCCGGATGAACACAACGCGGTACGCGAAGCCGTCGAAGCCTTCTCGAAAGTCAACGGTCCCCAGGTTTTGGATTACGACCTCGGCGATTCGCGCTCCGCCGTCCTGTTCCGCGCCGTGAACTCGCGTCGCTCCCTGGTCGGCGCAATCATGATCGTCATGGATTCGCGGGGCATCAGGCAGATCGACAAGGGCGCGGCCCGGCTGATGAACCCCAAGCTGCAAAATGCGTTGTCGGAGTTCGCCGGCATGCGGCCCGAAGCCGCTGCGCTGACCACCGCTGCGCCGACAACCGCCCCCTCTGGGCCGGCCGCCGCGCGCGTCCCCGCGCCCAAGGCGCCGCCAACCGCCCGTACCCCCCAGATGGCTCCCGCCGTCCCGCCTGCAGCAAGGGTCGCTCCGGCCTCGGCCGCCGCAGCACGGGTCGCACCGGCAGCAGCACCGCCCGCACCCGCACCGCCCGCCGCGGCACGGGCCGCCCCTCGACCCCCGGCCGCAGCCGCACTTGACAAACGCCAGCCGCAGCCGGTCACTCCGGAGATCGATCGGCTTCACGCGGCATTGCGCCGCAGCCCGATCGCGCTGCATGTACAGCGGCTCGTGCCGTTGGCGAAGGGGAGCCAGCTCCGCCGCTACGAAGTGCTGCTCCGTTCCAAATCCGAGGATGCGCCGAATAGTGCGCCTCATGCGATGCTGAAGGCCGCGGTGGAAAACGGCCTCGGCTCCATGATTGACCGGCGCGTCGTCACCGAGCTGATCGGCTGGTTGGTGCATCACCCGGACGTGTGGCAGAAACGGGCGGTCCTGTTTTCGGTGAATCTCACGAGCACTGCTCTGCACGACGAACACTTCATGAAATTCGTGGAATTGTGCCTCATGAAGTCATCGCTGCCGAAAGCGATGATCGCATTTGAAGTCGACGTACCCACCGCGATTCTACTAGGCGACAAAATCGCCGACGTGGCCGCCGCCCTGCATCGATTGGGCTGCCCCATGGTGCTCGATGATTTCGGGATGCGCACCGAATGTTTCGACCTGCTGCGGCTGCCGGCCGTGCGCTATGTCAAAATCGCCTCGGAGATCACGGCGAAAATGCGCTCGGACAAGCTCTCGCAAGCGGCCATCACCGCCGTCGTGCAAATGGCCCGTGTACTCGGCATGCATACCGTCGCGAAGCGCACCGAAACCGCTGCCGAACAGGAGTGGCTCACCGCTCTCGGCGTCGACTTCATTCAATCGAACGCCTTGTCGCCGCCGGTCCCGATCGACTCGTTATCGACGCTTCAAAAGCCGCCGCCCAACGCCTTGACCAAATAGACCGTGGTCAAAAATTGCTGGCCGTGGATCTGCACCGCTTGCCGCTGATTGCCGAGCAGCGCCTGCTGCGCAGTAAGCACGTCGAGGTATACGGCCAGGCCCCCTTTGTAGCGTTCGTTGGCAATATCGAAGGCCCGCTGCGAACTCTCCACGCTGGCGTCCGCGTCCCGGGCGGCTTGATCCAGGGATGTAAGACCGGTAATCCCGTTCTCCACCTCTTCCATCGCCGTGAGCACGGTCTGCCGGTAGCTGGCCACCGCGGCCGTGTAGTCCTGCTCCGCGATGTGCACGTTGGCGCGGGTTCTCCCGGCATCGAACAATGTCTGTGTCGCGGAAAGGCCGGCCGCCCAAAGCTCGCTCGGCGCAGTGAACAGCGAAGACACCGCGGAGCTCTGCCATCCGACGGCAGGCACCAAGGGCATCAACTGGATCGTGGGAAAGTACGCTGCGCGCGCAGCGCCGATGCGCGCATTGGCCGCGGCCATCGAGCGTTCGGCGGCGGCCACATCCGGCCGGCGTTGCAATAAATCGGAAGGCAGTCCCACCGGCAGCGCCGGCAGCCTACCCGCGGTCGCCACAGGCGGGATGCTGAATCCGGGCGCCGGCGTCCCCACGAGCGTCGCAATGGCGTGCTCGTTCTGGGCTCGCTGCACGCGCAGCAGTTCCAGCTGCGCAGAGCTGCTCTGCACCAAGGCTTGCTGCTGCGCCAGGTCCAATCCCGTGGCATATCCGAGATCATGTCGTGATGCGACGAACCCCAGGGCATCTCTCTCGAGGGTCAAGCTATGGTTGACCACGTCGATCTCTGCATCGAGTTCACGCAGCGTGAAGTAGTCGCTGACCAGCTGCGCAGTGAGCATCAAGCGGGTGTTCTCAAAATCCGCCGCGGCCTGTTCCGCTGCGGCATGAAAGCCCTCCGCTTCGCGGCGCACGCGGCCGAAGAGATCGAACTCGTAATCGACGAACGGCCCCAAGGTGAAATTGTTTTCCACGGTCGACTCATTGGGAATCGAATAGGACGCCGGCGGGCGGTTTGCGGAAGTCTTGCTGCGCGCTGCGGACGCCTGCAGCCCAACGCCGGGATACAGATAGGACCTGGCCACGGTCACCTGACTGCGTGCCTGCTCGAGCCGCGCGGCCGCCACACGCAGGTTCTGGTTGTTCAGCAGCGCCTGTTCCACCAACGGATCGAGCGCGGAGTCTTGGAATACCCCCCACCACTGACCTTTCAGTGTCGCGTCGCTCGGCGCCGCTTCATGCCACGGCGCCTCAGGCTGCCACGCCGGGGGCACATCGGCCGTCGGCCGATGATAATCCGGGCCGACGGCGCATCCCGCCGCCCACGCGGCGGCCGAGAAAAGCGCAAACCGGCGGAGGAAGCGCCATGCGGAAATCGCAACACAAGGAGCCTGCCTCCCGGGCATCGGGGTCAGCCCGCGCTCTGCGGCGCACGCACCAGTGTCACGACATCCCCATCAGCGAGCGAATCCGCGGGATTCACGATGATTCGATCGGTGGCATCGAGGCCGGCGAGCACCTCTACGGTCGTGCCGTAATCCCTGCCGAGCTTCACCGGAGCCAGGCGGACGCGGCCGCTCTGGTCCACGACGGCAACCCGGGGACCGTCGGGCCGGAACAGCAGCACATTGGTCGGTACGACAGTGGCTGCTCGATCGCCTTTGATCGGCAACTCGACCTGAACATAGGCGCCCGAAAAGAGTTCGCGGCCGGCGTTGGGGACGCGGATCTCGACCTGCAAGGTGCGAGTCGCGGGGTCGATGGCTCCGGCGGTGCGCGCGATGCTGCCTTGAAAGTGCTCGCCCGCGCGCTCCGCGAGGCTGACGGTCACGGTATCGCCGATCTTCACTTGATTCGCGAACACCTGCGGCACGTAGATGTACAACCGCAGAGGATCGACCTGTGCCAACGAAAAGAGCGCCTGACCGGCGCCGCCATTGCCGGCATTGATCAAATCTCCCACGTCGACATTGCGGCGGGTCAATACGCCGTCGAAGGGCGCAGCAACCTTGTTGAATCCTTGCAAGCTGCGCAGCCGCGAAACATTGGCCTCGGCGGCCGCAAGATCGGCCTGCGCCTGTTTGTATGCGCTCAACCGTTCGTCCAGTTCCTGCTGGGTCACGGCATCTTTCTGGCGCAAGCTTTGCCAGCGCTCCGCGCTGCTCTTCGCCAGTGCCTCGCTCGAGGCGGATTGCGCCTGTGCCGCTTCCGCTTGATGGAGCTGTTGGTCGATTTCCGGCGCGCTTATCTCGGCCAGCAGCTCGCCTTTCTTGACCGATGCCCCGATATCCTTCGTCCATCTCTTGAGGTAGCCGCTGCTTCGCGCATACACGGTCGATTCGATCACACCCTGCAAGGTTCCGGGCAGCGTGACGGCCGCGCCATCGCCGCCGCTCGTCGGTTGCGTCGTCGTCACGTACTGCATTGCGTGAATCGCCGTGGAATCCGCCAGGGCGCGCGCCTGCATCGATCGATTCACGAGCACGATCGCACCGCCCAAAAGAAGCAACGCGATGAATACTGCGACCACGAACTTGGCGCGCTTCAGCAGGGTCGACGTCGCTGCGTCGGGGATATCGGACATGTCAAGTATTCCCATGTGGAATCGGTGAGGCACCGGGCGCCGGTCCGCGGGGCGGCCGTCCGCCCGCCTTCGCTTGCCTGCGCTGCGCGAGACGGCGATGAACACCGGCAAAGATCGTAGGTACGAACAACAGCGTGGAGACGGTTGCGAACATCAATCCGCCGATCACGGCACGGCCGAGCGGCGCGTTCTGTTCCGCGCCTTCGCCCAACCCCAAGGCCATCGGAATCATGCCGATCATCATCGCGAGCGCCGTCATCAGCACCGGCCGGATGCGGGTTGCGCCGGCGTCTCGCGCCGCCTCAATCGGGTCCAATCCGTCGCCCATCCGCTGGCGCGCGAATGAAACGATCAAAATGCTGTTGGCGGTGGCGACCCCCATGGTCATGATCGCTCCCGTCATTGCCGGCACGCTCAGGGTCGTCCCCGTCAGCATCAGCATCCAACAGATGCCCGCCAGGGCCGCGGGCAGCGCGGTGATGATGATGAAGGCATCCACCCACGATTGGAAATTGACGACGATCAGCAGGTAAACCATGACTATCGCCAAGACCAATCCCACCCCCAGCTGAACGAACGACGATCTCATGGTCTGCGTCTGGCCCAGGACCGCAACCTCGGTGCCGCGCGGTAAGTCCGGGCGCAGCTGGTCCACCAGCGCTCGAATCTTCGTGGCAACGCTGCCCATATCCCGGCCCTGCACGCTTACGAAGATATCGGTCGCCGGCGCGAGATTGTAGCGCGATGCCACCGCCATCTGCGCCGACGGTTCGACATGTACCAAATTGCTGAGCAGCTGCGGCGCGACGCGCCCGGCCGTGGATGAGGCCGTCGCGGCCGGCCGTACCGGCGTACGCAGCAACGCATCGAGACTATCGATCGAATATTGCGGCGACTGGACCGTTAAATTGTAAATGACCCCGTTTGCGGGGTTCAGCCAGAAGCTTGGCGCGGTTTGCGCCGTGCCGGAGGTGGAAATCAGCAAGTCCTGAGTGACGTCGTTGGGACTCAAGCCCAGCTGTTGCAGCTGGGTACGATCCATTGCCAGAGACACGGTCGGCATATCGAGACGCTGGTGGATGTGGGTGTCCACAGCTCCCTCGACCCGTTGAATTTGCTTCATCAGCTTGGCGGCGATCTGATAGTTGCCGCGCAGGTCCGCCCCGGTGAGCTGCACGTCGATCGGCGCCGGCACGCCGAAATTCAGGATTTGGGTAACCATGTCCGCGGGCTGAAAGTAAAATTCCATTCCGGGGAACAACTTCGGCAATTCGCGGCGCATGCGCTCGACGTACCGCGCCGTCGGCGCATGTCCCTCATTGAGCGAGATCTGGATTTCTCCATCCAGCGTGCCGAAAACGCCCGAATTGCTGTACGAGAGGTTGATGCCGCTGTAGGGGACTCCCAGATTGTCCAGGATCACGCCCAACTCCGGCGCCGGAATGATCCGCCGGATGGCGGCGTCCACCCGATCCGCAGTGCGTGCCGTCTCCTCGATACGCGTGCCGGTCGGCATGCGCATATGAAGGCGAATCAGACCCGCGTCGACGCTCGGAAAGAAATCGCGCCCCAGGACGAATACCAATGCGCAGGACAGCACGCAGAAAGCCAGGAACAATCCCGCAAAGAGGCGCCGCTTCGCCAGCACTGCCGTCAAGATGGCGACGTAGCCGGACCGCAGCTTTTCGAAGCGCGAGTCGAAGGCGCGATACACCCGCCGCAACAGGCCCGGGACGGCGGCCGGATCGACCGCATGGTCCATCATCAGCATGACGAGGGTGGGCACGAGGGTTCGCGACAATACATAGGACGCCAGCATGGCAAACACGACGGCTTCGGCGAGAGGCGCGAACAGGAAGCGCGCCACCCCCGACAGAAAGAACATCGGCACGAACACGATGCAGATGCACAGGGTCGATACCAGGGCAGGCACGGCGATCTCCCCCGCGCCGTCCAGGATGGCTTTATGCAGATCCGAACCCAGACCCAGGTGGCGCTCGATATTCTCGATGGTCACCGTGGCATCGTCGACCAGAATGCCCACCGCGAGCGCGAGGCCGCCCAGCGTCATGATATTCAACGTCTCACCGGTGAGATACAAGGCGATGATCGACGCCAGAATCGACAGCGGGATCGACACGGCGATGATGCAGGTGCTGCGCCAATTGCCCAGAAACAGCAGAATCAGCATGGCCGTCAGGGCCGCTGCGATCAACGCCTCGCGAACCACGCCGCTGATCGCGCCGCGCACGAAGGTGGACTGGTCGAAGAGGGGCACGATCTTGAGTTCTTGCGGCAGTATTTGCTGGACCTTCGGCAGTTCGGCCAACAGGTTCCTGACGATGTCCAAGGTGGACGCGCCGCCATTCTTGATGATCGAGATGAGCACGCCGCGCTGGCCATTCTGGCGCACGATGTTGGTCTGCGGCGCGAAGCCGTCGCGGACGTGGGCCACTTCGGCCAGATACGTGGTCGCGCCATTCCGGGTCATCACGGGAATCCGGTTGAGCCCCTCGACCGTATCGGGCGATGAATTCGTCGCCAGCACGTATTCGGTGCCGCCGATCTTGGCCGTTCCCGAGGGCAAGACCAGGTTTTCGGTGTTGACGGCGTTGACCACGTCGGTCGGCGTCAACCCCTTGGCGAGCAATGCCGCCGTGTCGAGGTCCACCGAGATGATCCTTTGCTTGCCCCCGTACGGCCACGGGACGGCCGCCCCCGGGATGGTCACCAAACGCGGGCGCAGAAAATTCACGGCCGCATCGAACAGCGCCTGCTCGCTCAGGGTGGGGCTGGAAAGACCCAGTTGAATGACCGGAATGCTCGACGCCGAGTACTTGATGACCAACGGGGGAAGGATCCCCGGGGGGAGTTGGCGCAGAGCGGATTGCTCCTGGGACACGACCTGAGCGATGGCGGTGGGGATATTGGCGTTCGGTTGGAAAAACAGCTTGATGACGGAGATGCCGTTCAACGACTGAGACTCGATGTGCTCGATGTCGTTGACCAACGTGGTAAGACTGCGCTCGTTCTGCGCGGTGATGCGATTGCCCATTTCCTGGGCGGACAGGCCTCCGTAGTTCCAGACGATGCTGATCACCGGAATATTGATCTCCGGGAAGATGTCCGTGGGCATCTTCAACAGGACCAACGGCGTCGCGAGCAGTATCAGCAGCGCCATGACCAGGAACGTGTATGGCCGCCGCAACGCAACTTCTACGATCCACATGGGCTACAAAACCTCGGCCGCGCGCGGATTCCGATCGGAGGGCTGGATGATATTATGCCGGACATGCCGCAGTTAGAAGCTCATGAGAGCCTTCTGTGAATGAAAAGTTCCGCCTCGCCAAGGGCGCAACCAGCGCTTAAGTTTGCGTTATCTGCCACACAGTACTTGCAAATGATCACGATCGCAGCAAACAATAGGTCGTCTGCAACGAGACACCGGGACCGAGCTAAGTGTTTTGTTAGTCCCATGAGGTTCGGTTCCGGCTCCCGTCTGACGCACCGCCCATGACACTCAATGCCCTGATCGTCGTCTTCGGGCTTGCCGCAGTCCTCTTCCTTGTCGCCGCGGCCCGAAGCCTTCGCAGGCGGCGCATAGTCGGAGGACTGGTGCGCGGCGGCGCCTCCCTGGTGCTGGTCCTGATCGCCGTCTGTGCCGCATTGATTGCGGTCAACCTGCGCACCTATCGGCAATTGACCGCCGAGCAAGCGGCCGGCGAGCTGCAATTCACCCGTATCGGGTACCATCAGTTCAACGGGGCGTTTACTTTCCCATCCGGTGAACGCACCGATTTTGCGTTGCGCGGCGATGAATGGCAGGTCGACGCGCACGTGCTCAAGTGGCGGGCGCTGGCCAACCTGTTCGGGTTCGATACGGCCTATCGGCTGGACCGAATCAGCGGCCGATACACCAGCATCGACGATGAGCGCAGCCTGCCGCGCACGGTGTATGCCCTCAACCAGCCCGATCGCGTCGACCTCTGGGAACTGCTCCATCGCTATCATTCCTGGGTGCCGTGGATCGATGCACTGTACGGAAGCGCGACATTCCTGCCGATGGCCGACGGCGCCCTGTACGAGATCAAGGTTTCTCAAAGCGGTCTGCTGGCGCGACCGCTCAATCAAGCCGCGCGCACCGCCGTCGGCAGCTGGCAGGCTCCATGATCCAGAAGATATCCGCCGCATTGCTCGCCGTGTTGCTGGTGGCGGCGGGCGTCGCATGGTGGCAAACGGCGCCGCCGTCCCCCAAGGTGGTCGCGCGCCGCGCGGCCACTGTCACTTCCTCCGCGCTGGTGGACGAAAGCGCCTACACCACGGCGCAGCGCGTGGCGCAGCTTGCCACCACGCCGCAGGAGCAACCCTTCGTGGCGACCGCACTGCGCGTCGCCGACCATGAGCTTGCCCTCGCCTTCACCGCCGCCTTGCGCGACGCCGAGGCCCATCCGCCGACCTTGAGCCCGGAGGCGCTGAAGATTCAGGACCGGCTGCAGAAATCGCAGGTTCTTTTGGATGCCGATCAACAGCGCGTCGCGCAACTCACCTCGGACCTGGCGCAGGCCAAGCCTTCGCAGAAGGACACCCTGCAAGATGAACTGGACCTTGCCAAATCACAACTCGACCTGGACAAGGACGAACTCGAGGAAGCCGATCAAGATCTCGTCGCGGCCGGCGGCAATCCGCAGGAACGCATCGAGGCCATGGTCCAAGAGCATGATGCGCAGGTTAAGGCACGCGCGAGCGGCGCAGCGGCCTCAGCCGGGGCCGCATCGCAGATGGCCGGCCTGCATGGCGCATGGACAGAATTTCGTGACTGGCTGAAGACACGGCAAAAATTACAGCAGCTCGCCGGTGCGGAGGAAGCCGCCCGCGTGAAAGCCGCAGCATTGAGTCAACAACGGGCGGCGCTCGCGGCCAGCCTGGAAAGCGCCAAGGGAGGAATCTCCGAACTGGCCCAGCATACAAAGAGTGCCAAGGCCGCCGCCGCGGCAGCAGCCGGCCCGCACGGGCCGCACACCCACGAAGACGCTGCGGCGCTGGTCGGCCGCACGAAGCTCATCACCGCCGACCAGAAGGTGCTGACGTTGCTCGACCGCCAGACCGCCGACCTGCGGCAACTGGCGGGTGTTTATCAGCAATGGATCGGTGTGGTTGCGCTGCAATCGAACGGCGTATTGCACAAGCTGCTGTTCGACGCGGCGGTCTTGATGGGAATTCTCCTGGTATTGCTCTTCGTCGACAAATGGGCACAGCGCCTGCTCAATAATCCCAAGCTGGACCGCCGGCAGGTCGAAACACTTCGCAGCATCACGCGGGTCAGTCTGCGGGTAATCGCAGCGGTCATCATCCTGCTCATTCTCATCGGCCTGCCCAGCCAGTTCGGGACCATGATCGGGATCGTGGGGGCCGGATTGACGGTGGCGCTGAAGGATTTCATCGTGGCCTTCTTCGGCTGGTTGGTGCTGATGGGCAGAAACGGCATTCGTCTGGGAGACTGGGTCGAGATCAACGGCGTCAGCGGCGAGGTGACCGAACTCGGAATGTTTCACACGGTACTGCTCGAGACCGGCAACTGGAGCGACGCGGGCCACCCCACCGGCCGACGCGTCACCTTCACCAACAGCTTCGCCATCGAAGGGCATTACTTCAATTTTTCGACGTCGGGCCAATGGTTGTGGGATGAGCTGACGGTGGTCGTGCCCGCGGGCCAGGATCCCTACCCGATCGTCAATGACATCACCAAGCAAGTCGCCGAGGCGACGGCCGAGAGCGCGCGTCAAGCCGAGCAAGAGTGGCAGCGCGCCGTTCCTTCCCAGCGTGGCAAGACCTTTTCTGGAACGCCGGGCGTCAGCGTCAAGCCGGTCGTCGGGGGAGTGGAGATTGCGGTTCGCTACATCACCCGCGCCAACGAGCGCTTTCAGTTGCGGGCCAATTTGTATCAGGCGGCCGTGCACCTCCTGGGACAGAAGGCGGTCAAGGCAGCCGACACGATTCAACCAGCCGGTTGAGCGGGTGGTCGGTCGAGCGGGCGGCGATTTCGGCGGTCCAGCGCCGCCGGGCAACTGTAGGGCGGACGGGTTCTTCTCAGGCGATCCCGGCAAATTGTGATCCCGGTCGTAGTGCGGGCATCCACCGCAGGCCGACAATGCCACCATGCATAGCCGTGAAGATTCCGATCGTCTCTCCTGGACCTTGTCCGCCCTGGTGGTCTTGATTATGGGCGTGGCCGTGGTCATCTCGTCGCGAGAATCATCGTCTGCGCACGACACTGATGCCGCCAGCCCAACGGCCGCCGAGCAACCCTCGCACCCGGAACCCCAATCGAAGTCCCGGTCCGATTCTGTCGCGCTACCAGATCCGCACCCGATCGCCCGGCGCTAGGTAGAGCTTCTCCCCGGGTTGGACCTCGAATGCGGCGTACCATGCGTCAAGGTTGCGCACGGTAACTGCCCGGAACTCGTCGGGGGCATGTACGTCGGTCATCACTTGCATTCCCCGAGATCTCACACTATGGATCTCATGGGGGATCTGTGCGGTAGAATGGCGGCCGCCACGGCGCAGCGCGAAGTCTTGGTAGTGCTGACATCCGCGCTGGCTCTCGCTGGTGTAAGTCATTGATTTGCCGGCTTAGCACAGTGGTAGTGCAACGGTTTTGTAAACCGTAGGTCGGGGGTTCGAATCCCTCAGCCGGCACCAACCCCTCCTTCCGAGAACGTCCATAGACGTCCATCAATCGAGTGGAAACACCGCGATTTGTAGTGTTTCAGCGTCCGATGGTGTCCAAATCGATCTGTTGACACCCGGCTCAGAAAGGGGGTAAGTATCGGGGTAACTCGCTTCGGCGAAAATGAGTTACCCCGAAAATGGCAATCAATAAACTGACGCATACCGCATTACGTGCGGCCAAGCCGACGGAGAAGCCTTACAAGCTGAGCGACGGCGGCGGCCTGTACTTGCTGGTCAATCCGAGCGGCGCGTTGTGGTGGCGGTTCAAGTACCAATTCGAAGGCCGCGAAAAGCTCCTATCGCTGGGCGTCCATCCCCACGTCTCATTGCAGCAAGCGCGTGCGCTGCGTGATGAGGCGAAGAAAGCCGTTGCCAACCGGGTCGACCCGAGCGCCAAACGGCAAGCCGAGAAATCCTCCACCGCGAATTCGTTTGAGGCCGTCGCCCGCGAATGGCTGGCGCTTCAAGAGAAGAAGCTGGCGCCCGCCACCTACGCCAAGGCGGTATGGACTCTCGAGACCTTGGTGTACCCCTACATCGGCTCGCGTCCCATCGCCAAGCTGAGCGCGGCCGATGTGCTCAAAGCCCTCAAACGCATCGAGGGCCGGGGTATTCACGAAACCGCCCATCGCACCCGTCAACGCTGTTCCCAAGTATTTCGCTACGCCGTGCAAACCGAGCGCGCCGCGCACGATGTGACCGCCGACTTGCGCGGCGCCCTCGCCCCGGTGGTATCCGAGCATCACGCCGCCATCACCGAACCCGTGCGCATCGGCGAGTTGCTGCGAGCCATCGACGGCTATACCGGGCATAGCGTCACTGCCTACGCCTTGAAGCTCGCGCCGCTGCTGTTCGTGCGCCCAGGCGAATTGCGTCATGCGGAGTGGGTCGAGTTTGACCTGGACGGCCCCGAACCCCAATGGCGAATTCCGGCGGAAAAGATGAAGATGGGCGAACAGCACCTAGTGCCGCTGTCCAAGCAAGCGCTCGCGCTGCTTCGTGAACTGCAGCCGCTGACGGGGCGCGGCCCGTACCTGTTTCCGTCGATTCGGAGCCGGACGAGGCCGATGAGCGACAACACGGTGAATGCCGCGCTGCGCCGCCTGGGCTACACGAGCGAGGAGATGACCGGCCACGGATTCCGGACGCTGGCGTCCACGTGCCTGAACGAGCAAGGTTATCACCCCGATCTCATCGAGCTTCAGCTCGCCCACGCCGAGCGCAACAAGGTGCGCGCCGCGTATAACAAAGCCCAGCGGCTTCCCGAGCGTCGCAAGATGATGGAGGCGTGGGCGGATTACCTGGATGGTTTGCGTAGAGCGAACGTCGTCCCAATTCGTCGCGCGAGCTAGATTTACACAGGATTGCGCAATTACCAGAACGAATGAGAACGGCATTGGAGCCCGCGCCCAGCAATGCTCGGCGAAATAGCGACTATCCGCCGTCATACGTGTCCGCGTGCGTGTGCGATAGACGGAACCCTTCAGGATCTCAGGGCCGACGAGCCAGCTTCTCTTCTGTGGTGACCGAGCCATCGTGTCGAGTTCTGCATTCGACGGTCAATTCGCTCGAAATGCCTGGTAGCCAAAATCTTGCAAGCGGCGCATGGTGCGAGCGAAAGATCGTGACCCATCAACACGTTTGATCAGAACACTTTTTGAGGTGATGCTCCATGCCCAAACTCAAGGACCCCAACGTCTGGTTCCAGAGCGCCCTAAAGGTCACCGAGGATCCAGCCGCATCCGATTGGGTGAAAAATGCCCTTCTCGAAGCGATCAACCGTGATCCCGTCGACTCTGCTCAAGACGCGGAGGTCCTCTACCGAATTCTTAACTTGCGAGCCGCAGCGGTCCAAAAGGCGGGACTCTCAGGCGCGAGAGGCAAGGCGCCTAAGACGACGACATCAGCGAGGATTGAGTCATAACGGCACGCCACCCATGAACTACCAGCCAACCAGGGACTTGTGCGGCTCAGCGATTGACGCTCCGACTCGCAAAGCTGGAGGAGCGATACAAATCTTGCGGCTCCCACAAGTCTGTGCGCGGACCGGCCTCTGCCGGTCGATGATTTATCAGCTTGAAGCCGAACGACGATTCCCGCACCGAATCAAAATCAGCGTTCGGGCGGTGGGGTGGCTTGAAGAGGAGGTGCAGGAGTGGCTGACTCAACGCGTCGAAGCCAGTCGCCGCACACCCGCGTGCTCCGTGTGAGACGCGTGCCCGCCGTCGCCTACCCATTCTCCGTAGCAAACTGGGCGTTCGTGTGCGCAGACGTTATCTTTGCCACCGTTGTAGGTTCAAATCGTGGGCGGTGTTTGCGCTGGACTACACCCCTCCGATGGCCTAGAAATAGTGGTGCGGCCCGCTGCTTAGGGCCGGGGCGCGCCCTGCCCGCCTGGCCATGGCCGCCTTGCAGGCCCAAAACCGGGCAGGGCCTGACCCTGTGGCCGCCCGCCTTGCCTAATCGGGCACCGGGGC